>Ga0075434_100003734_pt1 | contig 13605 bp, 12 predicted proteins | sample RhiMethybrSRZTD3_FD_75298 | JGI IMG/M metagenome (GOLD analysis project Ga0075434, IMG submission 75298) | Populus rhizosphere microbial communities from Tennessee, USA - Rhizosphere MetaG P. TD hybrid SRZTD3 | ecosystem: Host-associated > Plants > Roots > Rhizosphere > Soil | place: USA... | reverse complement strand
GGCCCGGCAAGGCGGAATGAGCCGGAGACGCGCGGGTGTAGTTCAATGGCAGAACGTCAGCTTCCCAAGCTGATAGTGCGGGTTCGATTCCCGTCACCCGCTCCCATGTGAAGGCCCAGGTCAGCGGGCATGCCCAACATGGCTCTCTAGCTCGTCGGCCTCTTGTTGATCTCCATGGGCCATTAACGGGCCATTACCGAACTTGAGCTGCACTTGCGGCGTGCCGTCGCCGGTCTGGCCCTGGCTGGCTTTGGCGGTCTCGATGTGAGCGTCGATCGCGCTCGTGATGGCCAGGTCAGCCCCACGGGCCTCGTGCTGATAGATGATCGCGGCGCGTTCGCTGTCGTGGCCCATCCTGGCCATCAAATCCTTCAGGCTCGCGCCGCTGGCGGCCGCGAAGTGGTTCCCGGTGTGCCGGAGATCATGAAAGTGCAGGCCTGCTGCGCCAATCGCATGGACGGCATAGGGCCAGGCCGCCATCTTGTTGAAGTTGCTACGCCGCAGCGGTCCACCCTTGACCCCAGGGAAGATGAGCGCTTCGGCCTCCGGGCCGACGAACATAGACAGGTGCTCGCGCAGGGCTGGGACGATCGATGACGGGATGCCGACGATGCGGCGGGCTGCCCTCGACTTCGGTGGGCCCAGCACCAGTTCCCCGGTTGACCGTTCCGCGTAGGCGGCGCGCACTCGGACGATGCCTGCGGCCAGGTCCAGGTCGCAGCGGCGAAGCGCGGTTGCCTCTCCCCAGCGCAGGCTTGCGAAAGTGGCCAGGAGCACCAGGGCCCGGTAGCGGCGGTCGTGATCGCAATCTGCCCGGCCGTCCGCGCCCATGGCCCACATAGCCGCCTCGGCAGCCCGCATTGTGGAGTAGATCTCGGCTGAGGTTCGCATGGCGCCATGCCGCCGGTACCGCAGCCGGTACTGGCCATCTGGCAGGCGCCGGATGTTGCCGACTGGGCGACGGCCGACCAGTTCGGCCAGTTCGAAGACCTGTGCCACGGTCAGGACTGGGCGTTCCGGTGTTAGCTCGGTTCCGGCGCCGCGGACGCGGCACGGATTGCGAGGGAGGATCTTGTCCTCTTCGACAGCGGTCGTAAGGATCGAGCGGAGCAACCGGTAGGCCTTGGCCGCCATGGAAACCGACACGCCGCCGCGCAGCAGCTTTGCTCGCCATTCGCGGATCATCGGTGTGGTCAGCCTGCCCAGCGGTACCCCGCCCAGGTGGGGGTTGATGTGCTTGCCGCACAACCACGTGTAGAGATCGACAGTGCGGGGGCGTAGCCCCGCTCGCTGGGCGATCCAGTACGCCGCATAGTCCTGAAGCTTGATCTTGCTGCGGTCAGAGTCTGCCCACTCACCAGAGATCATCTGAGCTTCGATGAGCGACAGCGCTCGCTCGGCATCAGACTTGCGCTCATAGGTCTCGGGCCCGGCGCGCATCCGACCGTCCGGACCGGGATAACGGATCTGGTACCGGCCGGATGCACGCTTGCGGATGTTGCCGAACCTCCGGTGCCGGGGCCTGTTCGCCATCACGCAGCCCGCCAGGGCGTAGGCCAAATATCAGTGGCCATCAGCGGCTCGACGACGCCCGCTGCGATAAACTCGCGCAGTGCGGACTCAGGAATGCGGATGTGGCCTCGCTTGCCGTTCTCGCCCAGACGGACAAACCGGATACGCCGCTCGGCGATGAGCCGCCGCGGAAAGCGCTCGGACGTGCCAAGCAGCTCGGCGGCCTGGGCCACGGTGAGAAGCCGGTCGTTCTCAGGCAACGTCATCCGCCCCCTCCCGTTGCGAGCCATCGCGCTGATCTCCGGGCGGCGGATCCAGCGGACTGGCCGGAGTGGTGAATTGGTGACCTCGCCCGGCGAAGTGCCACTGGGCGAGGACGAGCGTGCTGCCCGGCGCAAGGTCGGGCATGAGCCCGGCGGCTACGGCCTGTTCGCGTTGATAGGCGGCGCGGTCAGCGCGTAGGGCGCCGAAGGTGAAGGAGTAGGTGCGGCTCTTGGTCGAGAAGTGGCCGCGGAAGCCGAGCATGTGCGCCCAGGCCGCAAGCCGCAGCCCTTCCAGGTCTGGGAGCTTGCTGAGGCGGAGGCATTCGGCGACGAGGCGGCGGGCGTGCTCGCGAATGGGAAGGTCGGCCAGCCGGTCTGCCGGGGTGACGCGACGGTCGAGGGTGCCGGTGCATTCGGCGGCTTTGGTCGCGTACTTGGCGACGTAGGCGGCGACTCTGCTGTCGGTCAGTTCCCCGGTGGCGGTGATCGGGCGGGTGTCGAGCTCACGTCCCCAGGCCAGCGTCCGGGCCGGAGGGCCAGAGGCAGCCGGGATATCCAAGTGGACGGTACGGGCGACCTGGTCGATGGCGGCGGTGAGCAGGGCAAGAGTCGCCCAGGCGGGTGGGGCCGTCGTCGGCCCGGCGGGGCCATCGAGCCGGATGATGGCGTGGAAGTGGACGACGCCGCGCCGCTGGTATTCGGCGACCTTGGCGTAGGAGACCCGGACCTGGGCGGCGAGCGCTCTGTTGGTGAGCCCGGTCTGGCGGGCCAGGGTGCGGCGCAGCGTGATGGCGAAACGGCGCCACAGTTCGGGAGCGCAGGCGTTGAACAGGACGGAGCCGGTGTAGTCGTAGCAGTCGGGGCACAACGGCTCACCGAGCAGGATGTCGTCCCGGCTGTGTCTGGTGGCGCAGGACATGCGGCGTCCGTGGGGGCAGGTGCGGCTATGCCGGCGGGGACGGCAGCGGAGGATCTGGCCGTCTTTCTCGCGATGGATGTGGACAGGGCCGAACGATGGCGCGGTCAGCGTGGTGAACACGCACGGATGGGTGGCGACGGTATCGGGAATGCCCTTGCCGCCGCTCAGCCCGGCGCGGATGAGCTGGTAGGTGTCAGCCCGGTAGACCTCGGCACAGGGCGGACACTGGGAGGCACGGCGAGTCTTGCACGCGATGGGCAAGGCCCCGCCCGGCTCGTGGACGGTGGTGTAGCGGTGCAGCAGTTCTCCGGTGGCGCCGTCGATGTGATCGACGCGGCCACGCAGCAGAACCGGTTGCAGGCAGCCGCCCGGGTACCGAGTGCTGCTCGCGGGGATGGGGGCAGTGGACAAAGGCGGTACTCCTCTCGTCGGGCCCTTGCGGGCGGTGGTGGACGAGCGGAGGCAAGCCCCAGCCAGGCGCAGAAGCATCGGGTTCGCTGATCAGCGGTGCTATGCCGCATCTGGCCTGGCCAGAGTCGCCTGCCGCTCAGGCGGTGCATTGGTGTGTGGCGTTGGCACCGTGACCGGGCACCCGGTGCATCCACCAGCCCGGCACTTCACGGTCATCCCTCGCTGCGCGAGGTTCTGTCTGCTCGGGGATGCTACCCCGTGCTTGATGATACCCGCATCATGAGTCTGTTACACGTACTAAAAGTTCTAACTTGGCTGCTTGGTAGCGGGCAGACGCGCGGCAAGGCCGCGTAGCTCGCTTGATGGCGGGTCTTGCATGGTGAGCAAGTCGGAGACGAGCTGGCGCACCAGATCATGGGTGAGGAACTGCTCGGGAGTGATGTCCTCGGCCTGGCGCAACGCGGCGACCGCCTCGCCGACTTGGCGGCGCTGGGTGTGGGCGCGGGCAACGTCGATGAGCATCCTGGCCCGCCGCTCGGCGGACAGGCCGCTGGCGTCCACTGTGGTGGCGGTGTGCAGGGCGCGGCCCGCGTCTCCGAGCTCGACCGCAACCGCGATCTCATACAAGGCCACATTGGCCGGGCCGAATTCGGTGTCGTAGTCGTTGCGTCCCTCACCGAGCCGCGCGGCGGTCTGCCTGGCACGCTCCAGGTGGCCATAGGCGGCGTCCGGATCGTTGACGCGGGAGGCGATCACAGCGCGCTGCAAAGTCAAGGCGCCCCACAGCGACATGGCCTGGGGATCATCGTGGTCGGCCAGCGGCTGCAGGGCGTCGGCGGCGGTGCAGGCGGTCTCTTCGGCCTGGTCGTAGTGGCGGGCGGCCAGGAATACGAACACCAACCGGAACGCTCCGGCGGCCACCAGCATCGGGTTGTCTGCCCGTTCGGCGGCGGCCATGGCACGGTCGGCGGCGATCCAGGCTGCTTCAGGCTCACCGAGCTTCGCCAGCGCGGCCGAGCACGCCTGGTAGGTAGTGGCCAGCAGTTCGCAAACCTCGGCCCGCTGGGACTGACGGACTGTCCGGGCGGCGGCTTCCAGGTCAGGGATCAGGCCGCGCAGCAAGCCGGTCAGGTCGGTGTAACGCCCGGCGTGGGTCAGAACCCATGCCTGGCGGGCTTGGCTGCGGAGGCTGGCGAGGGCGGGCGGGCGGCGGCCGTTGAGCATGGCGCGCAAGGCATGGGCGCCGGATAGCACCAGGCGCAAGCCACGGGCGTCCGGTGGTTCCTCGGTCACCGCGGCGACGACCGGCGCCTCGGCGGCCAGCTCGGCCAGCGGGACATCGAGTGCAGCGGCGAGGGTTTCCAGCACCGACATCCGGTCCACCTTGCGCACGCCGCGCTCGACCTGGGAGACCCAGGCCACCGAACGGTCGATCATCCGGGCCAGCTCGGGCTGGGACAGGCCCCGGCGGCGCCGCTCGGCGGCGATCTTGCGGCCCAGGGCCTGCTGGTAGAGCGGGCTGCTCACCCGCCGGTGCCTTTGCCGGTTTGCAAGGTCAGCCAGTCAACCTCGGTGCTGGCCAGGTACTGGCCTCGCTCGTCCAGGTAGCGGCGGGTATGCGGTGCCGCCTCGTGCGCCTCGAACGCTGCCTTGTCCTTATACAGCTCATAGAAGATCCGCTGCAGCGGCTGGCCCTCCACCAGGTGGGAGGCATACACCAGCGTTCCGGGCTCGTCCGTCTTGATGGCTTCGATGGTCTCGGCGACCAGCCGGTCGTACGCCTCGGCGCTGGCCTCGTCTTTGCACGTGAAGCGCACGCACAGACCGAACATTGTTCCCTCCAGGTCGCGTGACGCCATGTTCGCACTCTTTGTGCTGCGCCAGTACACGAAGTCTCGCGTACTTATTGTACGGCTCACGAATTCAAAGTACGCTCAGTCGGCAGGCCGTGACTAGGCGCGGCAGCGAGGACTGATGCACATGTCAGCACCCAGAGCACTCGCACTGGTCACCAGCGTCACCTACCCCGGCACCACCGAGCACATCCGCATCGTCCGCGCCGACCTGCGTGCAGTGCTCCACGAATGCCCCATGGCAGACGAAGTGATCCTCTGCGCCTCCGAACTCGCGGCCAACGCCGCCATCCACAGTCGCTCCCGGCTACCCGGCGGCACCTTCACCGTCCGGGCCAGGATCAGCCCAGGTGACTTCGCTTGGATCGAAGTCGAGGACGACGGTAGTCCCACGGGCCCAGGGATACGTGACGCCACAGGGCGTCATGGGCTCGATATCGTCCGCACGCTCTCTACCGACTGGGGCATCGGCGGCGATCACACCACCCGCACCGTCTAGGCAAGATTCGACTGGTCCGGCCGTCCATAGCCGGGACAAGACAGCCGTCAGCTGCCGCCCTGTGCCTTGCCGTCCTGTGCCGCCCTGCGCCTTTGCCGAGACTCACTTGATGTGCGACGGATCGGCCTCGCTTGATCTGCGACGTTGGATAGGCAGCCCAGGCTGTGACTCGCTACTGACCGTGACCGCGAACTCCTGAGCCCTGGCGCGGGTTAGGCGTGACCGCTCGCTGGAAGCTGGCTGTAGTCGCCGGGCCTTTCGTTGCTTTCCGGTGGTGGCGGCATCACGATGGTCAGATGCGTGAGGTGGAGATAGGTCGCGGCGGGCGGGTATTGCGGGTCCGGGACGCGGGTGACCCCGATGGCGCCGTGGTGGTGTACTTCCATGGGACCCCCAGTTCCCGGCTGGACCTTTGCTTTGGGGAACAGCTCGCGGCCGAGCACGGGATCCGGCTGGTGTCCTTCGACCGCCCTGGCTATGGCGGGTCCACTCCGGCGCCGTTCGGGCTGGCATCGATCGGTGCCGATGCGCATGCGATTGCCGACGAGCTGGGCGTGGCGCGGTTCGCCGCCTTGGGCCTGTCCGGCGGCGGGCCGGGGGCGCTGGCTGCTGCCACGGTTGCGGGCGGCCGGGTCACCCGGGTGGGGATCGCCTCAGGCGGCGGACCGTTCCAGCTGGTTCCGGGCGCACTCGATGAGCTCGATGACGACGACCGCGCCGCGCTCTCCCTGCTGCCCGGTGATCCGGCTGCGGCGGCCGCGGCGTTCGCCGCAGGGTTCGAGCCGCTGGCTGAACTATGCCGCGAGCCCGGCAGTTCCGGCGTGCTGTCGGCTTTTGAGGATCTGCTGTGCCCCCGTGACCGTGAGCTGCTGGATGACCAGCGATACGCCTCGGCGTTCGCGGACACGGTGCGCGAGGGACTCCGCTCAGGCACGAGCGGCGGTGGCTGGGACAACGTCTCCTGGATCGGGGAATGGGACATCGACCTGAGCGCCGTGCGCTGCCCTGTTCTGCTGTGGTACGGCAGCGACGACCGGTTCGCCGCGCCCACGCACAAGGTGTGGCTGTCGGAGAACCTGCCCCGCGCCCGCTTGGTCGTGTATGACCGTGAGGGGCATCTCGGGGTTTTCGAGCACCTCGGCGAGATGCTCGACGCCCTGACCGAGCCCGACACGGAGGACTCGGCCAGCGCTGGGCGACCTTAGCTCCGCTGCGCCCGCCACGCCTCGCCCGATCACCTGACAAGACTGACTGCCCAGGGAGGCCTTGGGGCCTGCCTGCTCACAGTCGGCCGACCGCAGGCTCACGACGGAAATGCCTGCTGGACTTCCCCCAGTCACAGAACGTGGGCGGCGCTAATGGATCTTGTCTCGCATCAAGCGGAGCCGGAGAGCCGCCCTGTACCTTGCCTGTGAGGATTTTCTTCACAATGACATCAAGGGCGCGCGGAGCGCGCCGGGCACCCGGTGGCGCGGGTGGTCTTGGGCGTGGTACCGCGCACCGGGATCGGGCATGAACTGACCGGCCTGGCTGGCAGGCGGGCGCGATGCGCCCGCGGGAACCCTCGCCGTTGCCGGTCCGCCCGCTCCACCTTAGGCCGGTAACGGCCACGGCGGGCGGCCGGGCAAGCGTGACCCCGGGCACCGGCCCACACCCAGCTGGCCGCCGTCACGCCCACCGGCCGTGGCCGCGCCAGACCCCGCGCCCTCCTCGCGGCGCCCCGGCATGAAGCTACGAAAGTCCACAGCGGCGTGCCAGCTAGGAAGGGCCCATCCCCGGCGCTGATCATCATCTGAGCCGACCGGAACCCGTCAAGGGCGCCTAGCGGCGGCCCTTCGGGCAGCCCCTTGACTGAACCCGGACGGCTCATGTCCGGCGCCTATCCGGGGATGGGGGAGGAAGGGGCTTGGTCAGCGGCAAGCCGACGCGGGGCAGACGGACGGCCTCAGTGGCGTCGACACTCAAGATCCATTAGAACTAAGTCGATCTGCAAAAAGCATCAGTCGCCCTGCGTCAGACTCTGTAATTCCAAGTGCTGCGGCACTGTCCTCATCAAGATCGGAAAGTTCCCGTACAGCCGTGGACCAATCCGGGCCCAATCGCTCAGAGACTCTCAAAGCCGCTGGCCTTGTAACTCCTGCGCGTGACAGCAATACGCAGGCCGTCTCGCTGGGTGCACCCAACTCTACGGCGTGGCGAAGAAATGCGGGAAGTTGGTCCCCAAGGTCCGCAAGCAGAACCCTCGCCGCTGACCATGCCCATGCGGCAGGATAGGCAAGTCGTCCCACATACTCGGCGGCGTCAGAAGTCCTCTTAGAAGCATTCAATCCGCCAAAAAGCGACTGGGTAGTCGCAAATGCAGGCGCAACGTCTGCGATCTCAGTGTAGGTAGCCCCTGAGATCCAATGCGCTAGGAGTTCAATGTCAATCGAATAGAGATCATCTCCATACGGCCACGGAATGTCGCCATTAGCAAGCCTGTTAAGCAAAGTTAGATCTTCATTCCGGTGAGAGGCAGCTCGCTTTAGCCACAGGCTCTCAGCCAGGACTTCGGTGGTCTCAAACAATAGGGCTGCAAGTGCGGCCGATTGCCGATACGAAAGGCTTCGAGTCCCCGGCAGCTCGGCCAACCAACCGTCACGCTGGTTCCTGATCGCGTTGTAGAGTCGCATAGCGCTCGGTGCAGAAAGGCCACCCAAGCCAACTCGCTTACCGAGGCTCGTCGCTTGGTATGGACTGGCAGCCATAGCGAGTCCTCGTCGCTCCAGATCTCTAAGCGCGTCATCAATAGTATGCACGATGACGGCTCTATCAGTTCCCACGTCTTCTCGCCAACTAAGTGTTCGTTCGGCCAAGCGGCGCGCCTGGTTGTCTACCTGACTGCCTCCCTCGCTTAGCCATGCAAGAACCTGAGTCTGCAAATCGTGATAGGCGTTCCAATCTTCCAATGTCTCAGCGGCTGGACTGACGTCTGCCAAGCGTCCGCGAATACGATCGGACGTTATGTCTGACCACAAGGATGACCGAACCAGGTCCGAGAGGGTGCGGGCCGCCGAGTTAAGCACCACCACCATGCCTTCCATCGCGACATTCGCACGGCCCGCACGGCCAACGATATTCAGATAGAGGTCACGCTCCAGGCGCCCTGTCCTCCCCGCAAAGTTCAGGTGTGGAATGATTACTACGCGGAAGGGGAGATCAGCCCCTTCTGCGACTGTGGTCGTTGCTGACAGCACACGAAGCAGCCGCTTCTTCGCAAGATTCTCAATATGCCGAAGTATGTGACTGGGGACTCCAGCATGGTGGTAGGCGACCCCGACGCGTAGAAGCTCGGCCAATGGGTGTTCTTCGCCCAGAAGAACCTTAACCTCTTGAACCGCGACATCAATCTCATGTCGGTCGGCCTCAGCCAACGAATCCCGCCATGAACTACCAGCAGCAGGGCTCAGTTCCGTCACTTTCCGCGCAAGACTCTCCGTAAGTGGCCTAGTTGTCTCAATAACAAGGACAGGCTGGTAGCTGGAGCCAAAACGGAGAGCTAGCTCTGATGCGTCTGCTATAGCCTGAGTACGTGGAAGCTCACCGACCAGCGAAGCAGTGTTGCCGGCACGTTGGACTATGCGGCCATCAGGCTCCCACAACAGCTCGATCGTGCCTGTAGGACGCCTTCCGCCGGTAACTGGCCTACTGCCAGTTACCCAAGTTGCTACATCGCCAGTGCCGTAAGAAGCGGCAGAAAGACCAAGAAACTGAATACCCGGATAGCGCCATCGCAGACGGGTAAGGAGAAGCTCAAAGCGGGGTCCACGGTCTTGGCGGCCAACTAGCTGCAACTCGTCAAAGACGAGTACCTGGACGCTATCAAGCAGCTCGCGAGCGCCCACAGAGCCTGCGGCACTTGAGGTCGATAGGCGCAGCAGGGCATCGAGTCGTTCTGGCGTACAGATGGCAACATCAGGAGGACGGTGTGAGGTGTCCGTCGGCGTAGTTCCAGTGCTTTGCGACGCACTGTCAGCCATGTAGTCAAAGCTAGGATCATAGCCTGAACCGAGATCCCTTACGACGATGTTGAGACGCCGGAGACCCTCACGGAGCGATCTCTCCACCTGTCTCGCTAGCAAGCGGTACGGTGCAATGTAAAGGGCACGGCTCCCTGGGTGACGTGAAAGAGCAGCTGCGATCCTCAGCTCTGCCACGAAGGTTTTGCCTGAGGAAGTAGGAAGCGCGACCACGAGGTTAGAGTCAGTAGTCGCGCCTGCATTTATGGCGGAGATCTGCGCAGGGAAGAGGGTTCGAATACCACGTCGGGTCAAGTAAGTCTGCAACTCTGGTTGCGCAAAAGTGACGTCGGCGGCGGTAACAACCCTGAGGAGGTCGGCCGATGATGCGGCATTGGCAAAGGCCAGTATCACATCGAGCAAGAGTAGAAGCAGTCCGTCCCCCTGATCGACCGCGATCTGCCGCGCCTTCTCTGTCAAGGTGAGGTCGGAGTCGACTAGCCAGGTCCGCATGGCGGTAGCAGCTATTATGTCATTGATCAGTTCCCGAGATCTCAGCAACCGTACTGGCCGAACGTTGTCTCTAAAACCTAGCCGGGCGTCAAGGCGACGGCGAGGGCGCCGCCGATATCCCTTCAAGGCTTCTGCAAGTGCTAGTACAGTATCAGCCAGATACGGACGCTCGACCTGAAAGCGTTCTCCAAGAGACATCAGCCGTGGGCTTAGTTGTTCGAGTCGAGCAAACTGGCCGTCAGCTGAAAGAACGATTATACACATCAAGGCAACTGATAGTGCATCCAGATCGGGTTCCTCAACCTCGGCCAGAGCCATTGATACAACGAGGTCGACCGTTACCTCGTCAAGCTCGTCAAAGTCTTCGGTCCGAATGTCGCTCGCCGGGGTTAGACGCTCAAGAAGTCTATCGCGATTCAAAGCGACGTTCACATTCCGTTTCATTTGCAGGGCGTCTTCTATCCTGGCTCGACGAAGCTGCCTTCTCGCGCGGGCAAAGTCAGGAGCGGCCATTAGGCAAGTCTTTCATGCAGAGTAGCTAGTTCTGGTATCAATAGTACACGCAGCTTGTAAGTGCCTGGGTCTACGGTTGGTAGTAGCTGTAGCTGCTCCTCAAACTCCCGCGCCTTGGACACGTCTATTGCGGCGATCGCATGTATCCGGACGCAACTGAAATCAGGCCAGTCACGCAGAAACAGATATATCCGCCCCACTTGTTCCTGACGCATACCACGCTCTTTGAGCCATGCTGCGAAGGGTCTTAGATTCCGTGCCATGGCTGCCATAGTCATCTCGGGCACAGTTACGGAACTAACCAACTTCAATCGGAGGTCCGATGTCCGGCGAGCCACCGTATGCTTCATGCTGGCGACATAGAGAGCCTCGTTGGCCGTCAGCTCGGTCGATGCCGCCTCATCGAGGGTGACCGCCATCGCGTCATTGCCGCTTTCGCTCTTTGCTCTGGATAGAGCTGGAACGTTGGGCATGCGTAGCGTGTCAGGCGGCCAAGCTTCTGCGGCCAGCAATGAGGCGGCGCCAGCGAGTTCGACCGCATCAGCCCTGGTAACTCGATCGTTGGCTCCCTCCTCGTCGAGCAAGAGGGCTTCCAGCTTGACGTCACCGAGTTCCAGCAGCTCGTGGATGTTCGAGCCGCTCGTAGCCGTATCGGCCATGAGGACCGCCCGGTAGACATCGGCTAGGCGGGCGACGTCCCGCTCCGTCAACCGCCAGTCATCGATTTGCCAGCCGCCTACGACCCGCACGTTGGAGGTCGTGCAGCCTGCGGCCAGGGCAAGCAGCTCGGGGCCACCATGAGGGATCATGTCCAGATCGTAAGACCCGCAGAGCCGGTATGTCCTGAGCCTCAGCCCCGCAAGACGCTGGGCTCCCACCTGGCGCAGCGCTCGCACAGACTGCGCCACGCCGGCGCCCCGAAGGCCCCAACTTCCCCTTTTGGCGCCTCAGATGAGGTAGTGTCTGATCTTGTCGAACGCGGGAGGGGCGCATGGTTCAGCCGGCAGATCACCAAGTCGAGGTCGTCAGGGTCGTACCTCCCGACGACGCGGCCGAGCACTTAAAGGACTTTGGGCTGACCGTTGAGATGCTCCATCGGAGCATCGAAGCTGGCGATAACAAACGGAATCAGGTTAGCCAGGAATACTATCCGTTGACTTACCGCGGCGTGGTCATGTGGGCAGAGACCCTCGCTGAACTTCGCAGGCAGCTCCTGAAGATATCAGATGGATATGAGATTGGGCGTACCGCGAACTACGAGACCATTTATTGCGTGAAGCGCAACGTTGCGTTGGCAGTAGTGGCGGGCGATTCAATGGTTGGTACAAAAGGGAGCCGCGACCCGCGACTTACTCGGAAAAGAGGGATCAAGACCACCGAGCGGGTCACACGCAACGCCCGGTACATCTACCAGCAGGGTGAACTCTTCCCACTGCCAAAGAATAAAGAGATCCCGGAAGACGAAACATGCTTGACATGGTTCCTAATGGTAAGGCCTACAAGTAAGGAGGTTAGGCTCGAACTTTCCTGGCCGCTCAGCATTGACGATGACGGGCTCGTGGGGGGCTGGCAAAAGCGTATCCTGCTTCCGCCTGTCGCCATCAGCGGTGCTACCGCCCCGGTCAATCCTGACGACTACCTTGACGATGGAAACGACAATATTGTAAGCAGGTAATATGGGCCAGCGGTCATTCAATCCGACCCGCTTGACCCTCGCCCGACAGCGTAACGGGTTTACCAAGCAGCACTTGGCAGACCTCTGCGGTGTATCGCGGCGCGCTGTCACTGCATGGGAAAGCGGCGACGTCGATAATCCTCCCCTAGAAGCTCTTGTAACGAGTCTAGGCTTTCCACTGTCATTCTTTCTGTCCGATGATCCGCCGCTGATTTCGAGAGAATCGATAGCTTTTCGAGCGCTATCGACGATGACAGCCCGGCAGCTGGACCGGATACTCGCCACTACTACGTTCGCACTCGAGCTCAGCGACTGGATCAACGAGAACTACAAGACTCCCAGACCCAACCTGCCGGACTTCTCGGAACCCGATGACCTCTTGCCCGCAGTAGCCGCCGAATCGTTGCGGTCTATATGGGGACTACATGAGCGGCCCGTCAATCAGCTCCTACCGCTGCTCGAACGGAATGGGGTGCGCGTTTTTTCCCTTCCAATCGAGGACCGCGAAGTAGATGCCTTCTCGTTCTGGCGGGACACCGAGCCGTACATCTTCTTGAATACTGGAAAGACGGCCGAACGTATCAGGTTTGATCTGGCACACGAACTTGCGCATCTGTTGATGCATCGCCAGGTCGTCGGTCAGAAATCCCGCAGCCTAGAGCAAGACGCCCAGACATTTGCCTCCAACTTGCTAATACCAGCAGATGCGCTTTATGCCCAGGTAGTGGGTCGGCTTCGGCTCGGAGATGTATTCAAGCTAAAGCGATATTGGAGGGTGTCAGCAGTTGCGCTGGTTCATCGACTTGCCCAGCTGGCAATCATCTCTGAATGGCACTACCGAACCTGGATGATCGAACTGTCGCAGCAAGGTTTCAGATCATCGGAACCAGGAGGGATTCATCCTGAAGCCTCACGACTCTTCAAAGAGCTACTTCGTCTGCTTCGTGAGGACGGATGGTCTACTCATCGAATTGCATCAGAGCTGAACATCCCCGCACGTGAAATTAACGGCATGGTGTTTGGCCTTGCCATTGCCCCAGCACCAGCTAATGCTCGTACATCCCAACAGCCAGATCTTCTCATGGACACACGTAAACCGCCGTTCCCGGCGCTTAGCGTAATCAAGTGACCATCACGGTTTGATCGATTCGCAGCAGCCAGAACGTGCCCAGCCAACCGCGAGCGACGGCCGCCAGCGACCCGCTGCCCGACGCCCTACGCCACGGGCTCGACCGCATCTACCGATATCCAGGGGCGCGCTAATAACCATGCCGCCAGCAGTTTGCAAGCAGAGGGTTACAGCGGCGTGACGCAGCGAGAAAGCGGTACTGATCCCCGGGTCGAAGCCCATGAGTCGAACTTAGTTTCGCATACTGGGCTCATGGCGTGGGACACGACGCCATGGGCGCCACCGCTGGTCGAGCTGGCGGGCGGCATGGCCGGGCATCT
>Ga0075434_100003732_pt1 | contig 13608 bp, 10 predicted proteins | sample RhiMethybrSRZTD3_FD_75298 | JGI IMG/M metagenome (GOLD analysis project Ga0075434, IMG submission 75298) | Populus rhizosphere microbial communities from Tennessee, USA - Rhizosphere MetaG P. TD hybrid SRZTD3 | ecosystem: Host-associated > Plants > Roots > Rhizosphere > Soil | place: USA... | reverse complement strand
TAAGCATCGGCGCCATGATTCCGCAAAGCACTGCCAGCAAGATTGCGGCAAAGTAGTTCTGGCCGGAATGCACTGCGTTGGTCCCCGCTTTGTCGCGCTCCCTGATCTGACCTCCCCAGGTGGAAAAAATAATGCCAATCACCATGACCGTTACACCGCCTAATACAAAAATCAGGGGACGGCCCTTTGCCAACTCGTGGTGTTGAACGAATAGAGGGACCAAAGTACCAAGTAGTGCGCCAAGTCCAACGATGATCGCGTAAGCCAATCCGAGTCCCAGGCGTGTGACAGAAATCCCAAAGAGCACCTGTGCGATTCCCCATCCCACACCGAAAAAAAACGGCAGGATAAGCTCCAGCGCCGATAGTGCGCGATAAGTTCCAAACAGGTCCCTGACGAGCCCAAGGGCGAGGCTCCAGGGAATCACGATCAGGGAAACCACACTGAAAACCAGCCAGATGTTCTCCCACTTCCAGAAGCGGGCGAATTTCATCGGCAACATGCAGTTGCCGGACATGATTCCGGCAAGCATGGTCAAACCAAGGCCCAATGCCAGCGATTCATTCATTTGTTTCCTTTACAGATTCAGATCGCACGAGGCGCCAGGTTCGGATGGAGCATGGTACCGGCCACCGTTCACCTTTGCCGGAAGCACAAAATGTTCCCGTAAGTGTGGAATGTGCTCCAGGAACAGGACGTCGTGTCCCATGGCGATGTGGTTAAAGAACACAAGATGCTGGTGAATCTGGCCCATGTCGCCGACATGGGGCAGTATGGGCAGGCCAAATTTTTTGGCCAGGATGCTCACGGTCAGAAACTCACTGACTCCTGCCAGTCGCGTGCAGTCGGCCTGGACAAAATGCATTGCTCCGCATTGCATGAAGTTCTTGAACAGGACGCGGTTTGGTATGTGTTCCCCAGTCGCAATTTTCACGGGAGCAAGTTCGCGGGCGAGCACAACATGGGCGTGAACATCATCGGGATGCGTAGGCTCTTCCAGCCACAAGGGCTTGAATTTCCCCAACTCGCGGCCCATACGAATTGCGTCCGGCAGGTTCCAGTGCTGGTTGGCGTCGAACATCACGATGCCATCGTCACCCACCCGCTCTCGCAACATGGCGGCTCGCCGCAGGTCTCGCTGTCCATCCTTCGATCCAACTTTCAGTTTGAACGCGCGAAAGCCTTGGCTGATTGCTTTGTCCAGCATTTCGCGGATCTTGTCATTGTCGTAGCCCATCCAGCCTACCGACGTGTCGTAGCCGGGATAGCCGCTGTGGAGAACTGACTCGCGGGCAGCACGATTGCAAGAGTAGGCACGCAATATTGCGATTGCGTCCGCGCTACTCACCACGTCTTCCACGTAACTTAGGTCGAGCAAAGCGATGACTTGTTCCGGGGAAAGGTCCAGGAGCAGTTTCCACAAGGGTACGCCACGGTTCTTGGCCCACAAATCGAAACATGCGTTTGTGATCGAGGCCAGGGCCAGGTGGACCACTCCCTTGTGTGGACCAAGCCAGCGCAGAGAAGGGTCGTCCGCCAATCGCCGAGACATGGTTCCGAAGTCCGCCATGAGTTCTTCAATCTCCATGCCGACGAGTGGACGTGCGAGCAGGTCAATGGCGTCACAAACGAGGCGATTGCCTTCTCCAAGAGTGAGGGCGATGCCAGTACCCAAAAAGCCCCGACTGCTCTTGAGAAGCGTAACCGCCAGGCAGTACTCGGAGTTGATGTGGACGGAATCCGTTCCTGCTCCAGGCGGCAAGGCGTAGCGGGCATCACGCGTAGAGACGGATTCGATTAAGCAGTTCAGCGTTCTATCTCCAGGACGGTCATCGTCTGTATCCCAGTTCGGCTCCGCCGCTGACCGGCAGAATGCAGCCGGTAATGAATCGTGCTTTTGCAGAAAGCAGGAACACGGCAGCATCGGCAATCACGTCGCCGCGCGGGCAATAGCCGAGAAGGTGAATGTCATCCAGATACTTGCGGATGTTCGAAGGGTCAGGCTGTTCTCCGCACCACTGTTCGAGCATAGGCGTCCACACTCCCGCAGGACAGACAGCGTTCACCCGGATTGAATATTGCGCGTAGTCGCTGGCCATGGCCTTCGTCAGCGAGATCATTCCGCCTTTCGTTGAAACGTAAGCCGCATGGTTCTGCTGCCCCATGAGTCCTACCATGCTGGCAGTATTCAGAATGGCTCCCTTGCTGGCGGAGAGCGCCTCGAACCCATACCTGGTCGTCCAGTAAACGGATTTCAAGTTAACCCGCTGCAGGTCGTCCCATTCCGCCTCGGAGGTTTCGTGCAGAGGCTTGGAGGGGCTGGCAATGCCTGCGTTGTTGTGAATGGCATCAATACGAGAGAATTTCTTGAGCACTCTGGCTATCGCCGCCTGGACGGCGTTGCCGTCGGAAACATCGGCTTCCAAAGCGAGGCTCTGGCTTCCTACTTCGCCGGCGGTACGCTGGGCGGCGGCAGCATTCCGGTCCAGAATGGCCACGGCCGCTCCGGCACGGGCGTATGCTAACGCGCACTCGCGGCCAATCCCATCGCCTCCGCCGGTCAGTAGGACAACTTTGCTTTCCAGGTCAAGTGACATGAATGCCACCTTGTTGGGTATGGCACTTCACTGTTTCCCGCATAGATCAATCCATGTGAAACACTTCGCCCATCTCCGCCCACCATTCTCCTTGTTTTCGATTCGGTACAGGCTCCTGCATGCGCTGCATGATGGCCCACCATTCCTGGGTCTTTTTGTGCGCAGCCATTTTGGCCCAGTCGCTTTGCATGTCGCTGCCGTGATATTCGAAGTAACTGAACAGGATGCCGTCCTTGAGGTAGATGGAGTAGTTGCGAATATTGCATTGCCGGATCATGTCCAGCACCTCTGGCCAGACCGCCTCGTGATACTTTTTGTAGGAATCCGCGACTCCGGGTTTGAGACGCAGAGTCATTCCGAGCCGTTTCATTTCGAGTCCTTCTTGATAAGGGTGGATTGTGCCCAAAACTCGTCCTACGAGAAAGAAGCTTTTAAAGAAACGTCAGCTCCGATTCCGAGGAATCGCGCAGGTCAGCCTACACATTTAAGCGCTTATGAGTCAAACGATAGGCTTGGGCGCAACCTCTTAGAAACAGCTGATCATGTCAATTTAACCGTATAAAAAACAGAGGGATAGTTGACAAATAGAGAACTCCACCGGTATCCTTCGCGCGAAATATATGAGCGCTTATTTTGGGGAACGGCGCGAGTTTCTTCGGCTGGCCCTCTCGCTTTCTTGCCTGCCGCTGTTCTACCGGTCCGCTTTTGCCTCTTCTTCTTATGTGGAAGATGAACGAACGGCTTGGTATCGCGCTGCCAAGTTTGGCATGTTTATTCATTGGGGGCCGTATTCACTGGCCGGTGTCGAAGCCTCCTGGCCGATCATGGTTCCGAAATCTTGGGGGATCAGCGAAGCAGACTATCGCGAACTGTACAAACGCTTCAACCCGACCAAATTTGATCCGGATGCTTTCGTAGATCTGGCGCGCACTGCTGGACAGCGCTACATGGTATTCACCACAAAGCACCACGATGGTTTTTGTATGTTCGATTCTGCCTACACGAACTACAAGATCACCAAGACGCCTTATGGAAAAGATATTGTTGCGCAGTTAGTTAAGGCATGCGAAAAGCGGGGAATGCCCTTGGGCTTTTACTATTCCCCGCCGGACATGACTCACCCTGGATTTCGCGATACCTCGAAGTTGGCGAAGGAAAACTGGAATGGCGAACCTGCTCGTCCCGAGTGGCCTCTTTACCTCGACTACATGGAGTTGCAACTGACGGAGCTGCTCACCCGCTACGGTCCAGCCGCACTCATTTGGTTCGATGGATTGAACGACCAGCACAAGTACGACGGTGTACGCTTCGTGAGTCTGATCCACAAGCTCCAGCCTGGAACTTTGATCAACGATCGCATCGGCGTGGATGCCGACTATGAGACTCCCGAGCAGTTCATTCCTACGTCCATCCCCACCAAAGGTATCAAACTCACAGGGATTGATCCCACAGTTTCGCAGAAGCTGAAGCCGGCGATTCCAAGCCCTGAAGAGTTCCGGCTGTGGGAAACCTGCATGACCATCAACAACACCTGGGCGTATAACCAGAACGATCATGAATTTAAGTCGTCACAAACTTTGATTCGCAGTTTAGTGGAAGTGGCCAGCCGAGGGGGAAACTTCCTCCTGAATGTCGGCCCACAGCCGGATGGGACTATCCAGCCTGAATTTCAGGAACGCCTCAACAGCATCGGCCAGTGGCTGCGGGTGAATGGCGAGTCGATCTACGAAACCACCTACGGGCCGGTGCAGGGAGTACCCAACGCCCGGACCACGGCAAAAGGTAATTTGGTTTTTGTTCATGTCTTTGACTGGCCCGCGGGCGTATTCGACCTGTACGGACTGACGGCAAAGGTGATGTCAGCCCGCTTGCTGGCCAACGGAAAACAATTGACCTTCCGCCAAACAGAGAACAGACTGCAAATCGACGTGCCCACGCGGGCGCCCGATCCAAGCGTGAGCGTAATTGCGTTGAAAACTTCATAGAGACCCGATGCTCTTATCCGGGCGTGCAACTCATTTGTTCTTGCTGGTCTGTGTAGGGCCTTGGATTGAAACTCATACGGTTCGGCGCCTTTGCCGATGAAAAGCCTGGGGACGGATTTCTGAAGAAAACCTCCCCTGGCCGGGAACGGCAAATGTACGACAAGCTTTCCGGGGCCCAACCCATCGGCAGAATGGGCGAGCCTGAGGAAGTGGCTTCGCTCGCGTTGTTCCTATGCTCGGATGAGGCCGGCTTCATCACCGGCGTGGACTATTTGCTGGACGGGGGTTTTACTAATCTTCGAGACTAGAATCGAGACTAAAATATGGAAGGGCAACTGCAACACAAAGAATTGCGCGACCCGTTGGAGACCATCGTCACTTCGGAGAAGGCCAAATAGTGAAGGTCGGCAAAGGCAATTCCATGTCTTCCAACCAAGACCAACGGACGCAGGTTTTAGTGAAGCAGAATCTGGCGACGCAACTCCGGGAGGAGATTCTGGCCGGGAAGATCACTGCCGGCGCAAAAATTGTAGAGGGTACATGGGCCCGGCACTTTGGCGTCGCCCAAAGTTCAGTGCGAGAGGCGCTCAACATTCTCATCGCGGAAGGTTTCGTCACCAAGGGGCATGGCAGAAGCGCCCGCGTGCTGAATCTGAGCAAGCAGGACATCATCCATCTCTATCATGTGCGGGGCGCGCTCGAAGGGTTGGCGGCCCGGCTCTTGTCCGAACAAAGAGTTCCATTGACGGATTTGGAAGCTGCTATAGCAGAGATCCGGAGGGCAGTGGAAGCCGACAACGTTCGCGAAATCATTACCTCCATGCAACGATTCCATATGACGCTTCTGGAAAAGACGGGCAATCCCTTTCTCGTGGAGGAAGGCCGCCGACTGATTATTCCGCTTTTTGACTTTACTCTGATGCGAGCGCTTACGCATGGGTTTGGTGGGAGTCCGTGGAAGCAAAATCTGGAACGGCACAAGCAAATCCTTGACGCGATCCTGACCGGTCCCCCTTATTTTGCCGAGCAGACAGTGATTCACGTTATGGACCAGTTTCTTAAGACGGCATTGCATGTGTGGGCGGAAAAGATGCAAAGCCCAACGCCGGCGCCGGCCTCGATGAACTCTCGTGCAAAAAGGAAAAGCAATGGGCGAGATAATCCCGAGGAGAGAACGGGCGAACTTGACCAGGGGCCTATGTAAGCTCGTTCTTGATTAGGAAAATACTCGCGTAGCTCGACTTTGGTCTGCACTTCATCGCAAACCAACTTGGATCATGCATTCCGGAATGATTTCCTGTCCGTTCGATCGTTGTGCTATCCCCTCATCGAGAATAGGACATCAGCTTATGGCGATCACGATGAAAGACATTGCGAAGGACTTGGGAGTGTCGGTCGTCACGGTTTCCAAAGTGTTACGCAATCATTCCGATATCGGTGCAGAGACTCGGAAGCGAGTTCACAGGCGCATGAAGGAATTGAATTATCGTCCCAATCTCGTGGCACGTGCCTTACACACGGGACGTACAAACATGATCGGCTTGATCGTGCCTGACTTGGTCGATCCATTTTTTTCGCAAGTAGCGAAGGGAATTTTGACCAAACTCAAAGTGAAAAACTACGGGTTGGTTATTTCTTCCTCGGAAGATGATCCGCGGCTGGAAAAACACGAGATCGATAAGATGCTGGCACGCGGCGTGGAGTTGCTGATTCTAGCTTCCACCCAGGCGGAGGTGAAAAGTCTGCGAAGAATGGGAGATCAAGAGGTGCCTTATATTCTGCTGAACCGCAAGCCCCCTGAGCTTGAAGCCAGTTTTGTGAGCATTGACGAGGTTGCGACAGGAATACAGGCAACCACGCACTTAATTGACGTGGGATGCAAGACGATCGCTCATATCGCGGGACTGAGGGGAAGCGTGGCACTGGATCGGCAGACAGGTTATTCGATGACTCTGGCGAAACACGGCCTGACTCTGCCGCCGGAATATCTGGCAGTCCGTGGACATATAGACGACTCGAGTGACACGGTAGGCTACGAAGGCATGAAGGGGTTGCTTCAGCTCAACCCCAGGCCAGATGGCGTTTTTTGTTGCAATGATGCCATTGCTTTAGGGGCGATGAGAGCCATTTTCGAAGCGGGTTTGAGAATTCCCGGGGACATCGCTGTTGTGGGTTGCGGCAATGCTCATTACGACGATCTGCTGCGAGTTCCCCTTACCAGCATTGATCAGGACAGCCTTGGTTTAGGAGCGACTGCCGCAAAATTGGCGCTTAATATCGTTAATCAAAAATCACAAGCCTCTCACAAGGCGTTATGGTTGGAATCGAGACTGGTAGTTCGTGCATCCAGCCTGCGATCACCCGACCGCGATCGTATTTCTGAGCAAGGTAATGGATCGGCGGATGCGGATGAAAAAAAACAATTCTGCTAGTTGTTGGTTGCCGTTTCCCTCAGAATCCGCCTTCGGACCTGAAAACAATGGTTGAGAAGATCGACGCTCATCATCACCTGTGGCAGTATGACAAAGAGAACTATGGCTGGATTGATCAGAGCATGGGTGTTCTCAGACGCGATTTCCTGCCTCCCGATCTGGACAAGGAGTTGCACAGTGCAGGAATAGACGGGGCCGTTGCGGTACAGGCGCAGCAGACGTTAACCGAAACAGCTTGGTTGCTTAGTCTAGCGGACCAGTTCTCGTTCATCCGCGGAGTAGTGGGATGGGCACCCATCGCGAGCGAAGATTTTTCGACACACTTAGACCATCTTCGATCCCATCGCAAGCTCAAGGGACTTCGTCACATAATTCAGAGCGAGCCGGACGACAACTTCATTCTAAACGCGAGTTTCAACCGTGGCATTGCCCGTCTCAAGAACACTGGTCTGGTTTACGACATCCTGATTTTTGATAGACATTTGCCTGCGGCGACTCAGTTTGTGGATCGTCACCCGCAACAGAGATTCGTCCTCGACCACGTTGCGAAACCGAGAATCCGCGAGCGCGTAATGGACCCTTGGCGGCGGAACATTGCTGAGTTGGCCAAGCGCGAAAATGTCTATTGCAAAATTTCGGGGATGGTGACCGAGGCAGATTGGGCTGCATGGTCGCAGCATGATTTGTGGCCTTACCTTGAAGTCGCGCTGGAAGCGTTTGGTCCGCAGCGTCTCATGGTGGGCTCCGACTGGCCGGTTTGCTTGCTGGCAGTTTCCTATTCTGTTTGGTTCCAGGTGTTGAACGCATCTCTGGCGAAACTGGCTGTTGCCCAGAGAGAGCGGATTTTGGGCGGCACCGCAAGCGAAGTCTACGGCCTCTAGCAGCCAGGTAGAAAGCCGCTCGACATGAATTCGCGTGCCGCCTTCCATTATGACGGGTTCGTGCGCCTTCCCGATGCCGGCGGGAAGTTATGCAGAGGTGGCCGGCCTGGGCTCTGCGTGGAGAGGTTATGAGGGTGAAAGCCTTTGCTCCTGTGCTTGCGCTGATGGCGTCTTTGGTATGCCTTGCTGAGGCCGCCGACAAGACAGTGTGGAGGGTTGGAGTCTTCGACGGCTCCTCCGGTGAATTTGTTGGGGGAGAGCCTCATGGTGCGGTTCACTTTGTGGCCGGTCAGGACCAGCAGCGCGCAGCTTGGTACGCTTTCGCCCCTGTTGCCTGGGCAGGGAAACCGACTGATCCCACGTCTGCACCGCGCGCCATCGACTTCTCCATCCCGGGCAGGCCTGAACGGGCCTATCGCCTGAAAGCATCGCTTCTGGTCGAACATTCCAGTGTCCCCGCTTTGAAGGTGGGAATCAACGGCCGTTTGGGCATGTTCTATCTTCATCCCAGGCTCGACTACAACATGGGCGATATGGTGGCTGCTTTCTATCCGGCATATGCGCATGCCCAAGTCGAAGTTGATTTTCCAGGATCATGGCTGAAGACGGGCACAAATAGCATCACCTTTCAGGCTGTTCCCACAGGTAACAAAACCGTTCCGGATGCCGGGTTTGAATATGACGCCATCGAATTGCAGCAAGCGGACGCTATTCCACCCCCCATCAGCGCATATTTAGAGTCGACCATCTTTTTTCAGAAACATGGTGCATCCTTTGACGAGCGAGTCGACGTCTTTGTGCGGCATGGTCAGCGTCCTCGTTCCGGGCGCGTTGACCTTGCCATTGCAGGCCACACTTTCAGCGCTTCGATCCACGCCGATCAGGAGTTCGGAGAAGAGCGGATCCCGTTCGAGATTCCTGAGTTCGCAGCCGATACGCAGGCACAGCTTACCGTGGTTGCGAATGGGCACACGGCGCACGTGCAGGAGACCCTCCAGCCAGAGAAGAAATGGACGCTCTTTCTTGTGCCTCACGTGCATCTTGATGTGGGCTATACCGATTACCAGGCGAAGGTCTCCGCGACCCAGAGCCGCATACTCGATGAGGCAATGGATCTGGTCGCGCAACATCCTGCCTTCCGTTTCAGCACCGACGGCGAGTGGAACCTGGACCAGTTCTTGCATTCGCGGACGCCAGCGGAACACGACCGGATCGTCGAGGCTATCCGGCAGCAGAAGATTTACATTCCTGCGCAATCCAGCAATATTCTCACCGGGTTTCCGACCGCGGAAACCTTGATCCGGTCGTTGTATCCCAGCGCGAACTTCAGCCGTGTTCACGGCACGGCGCTCAACTATGCCAACATCACTGACGTCCCCTCATACTCGTGGTCCTATGCGTCGATCTTGGCAGCGGCCGGCATTCCATACTTTCTTGCCGGGAGCAACAATGATCGTGCGCCGGTATTGTTGCAAGGACATCTGAACGAGAACACTCCGTTCTGGTGGGAGGGACCGGACGGCGGCAAGGTGCTGATGTGGTATTCGCGGCACTACATGCAGATGCAGTTCCTGTTTGGCCTGCCTCCAATCACCCAAGCGGGTGAGGAGGTGTTGCCGCTCTTTCTCCAGATGTACCGGCGCCCCGGCTATCTCGCCAACGCTGCGATCCTTTTCGGCACGCAAGTTGAAAACACCGACCTGTTTCCGCAGCAGGCTGCATTGGCTGATGAATGGAATGCGCTCTATGCCTACCCGCACATCGAATACTCCGGGTTTCATGATGCAGTGGCAAACATCGCGGAACAGTTTGGGCAGGCGATCCCGACAGTCCGCGGAGATGGCGGTCCCTATTGGGAAGACGGTATCGGCTCAGATGCTCTCTACGCCGGTATAGAGAGAGAGAACGAGAACCGTGCCCCCTCGGCCGAGAAGCTGGCCACCCTGGGCACGCTGGTGAATCCTCGTCTCGCCGTGGACCGCGAGGAGTTGCGTTCGATGTGGGCGAATATGGTGCTTTTCGATGAGCATACTTGGACCTCGTGGAACAGCGTCTCCGATCCCGACAGTGACCAGGCTGTCGAACAACTACGGGTAAAGGATTCGCGAGCCACCAGGGCTACTGATCAGCGCAATGACATTCTCCGCCGCGGTATGGCGACCCTGGCCGACTCCATCGCAGCCGGCGTGGATAGCCTCATTGTCTTCAATCCATTGAACTGGAAACGTAATGGGGAAGTCACGATCGATCTCGACAGGGGCAAGGAGATCGTCGATCGCGCTACGAAAGAACCGGTTTCCTATGTGGTTCTCCACGAGCACCCGAACTCTCGCGAGGTGGAATTTCGCGCTACGGATGTTCCGCCGGTGGGATACAAAGTCTACGAACTCCGGGCGGCGCGCACGCCGCCGCCAGCGCCACAAAGAATAACCTCGACGACCATCGAGAGCCCATTCTATCGTGTCGAGCTCGATCCGACGTCGGGTAGCATCCGCAGCATCTATGACAAAGAATTGAACAAGGAGCTGGTAGATACCCAGAGTTCGTGGCGCTTCGGCCAATATATCTACGTCACTGGTGGCGATGAAGAGCCGAACAGCATTCTTCAGTACCGCGCGGTCTCTCCCCGGCCTGAGCTGCATCCTCACGCCGCCAAAGACGGGCGGGTGATCGCGGTGGAGGAAACGCCCTGGAGCTGGCGCGCAGAGCTTACGTCATCGACGCAAGACACACCCGAGATTCATACAGAAATCCGCGTTTACAAAGGCGAAAAGAAGATCGAGCTGATCGAAGACATCGACAAGAAGCCTGAACTCAAGAAAGAGGCGGTCTACTTTGCTTTTCCGTTTGCCATGACACACCCGCAATTTCAGTATGAGATTCAGAACGGAGTGGTTGATCCGGCCAAGGATATGTATCCCGGGGCTGGACACGAGTGGTTCTCGATTCAGCATTGGATTTCCGTCCAGCAGGATGGGGTGTCGGCGACGGTGATGCCGCTCGATGCACCGCTGGCGACGTTTGGCGATATCAATCGTGGCGAATGGCCGACGGAGTTCGGCCAGCGACCGGGAAACATATTCTCCTACGTGATGAACAACTACTGGCACACCAACTATCGGGCGGCGCAAGGCGGGCACTTCCGCTTCCGTTACCTCATCAGCAGCGCGCCGCGCACGGATGCAGCTGCTCTGAGCCGCATGGGTTGGGAAGAATCGACACCGCTGGAGCAGAACCAAGTCCGCTCGCAGGACAAGGCGCTCGATCTACCTCGGCCGCTCAATGGGAATGAGGCCAGCTTTCTTACGATTGATGATCCTAATCTGCTCCTCAATACGTGGAAGCCGGCCGAAGACGACCAGGGGACGATTCTGCGCTTCATTGATCTGGGCGGCGAGCCGCGTACCGTTACGATCCATACGCCATTGCTATCGATTAGCAGGATCGTTGTCACGGATGCAGTCGAACGGAATCAGAACCCGATTGTGCCGGAGGATGTACACACTTTCAAGATCGCAGTTCGGCCACACCAAATTCTCACGATTCGTTTGATTCTCCAGTCAATTTAAGCGCGGCGGTGGCCGGGTAGAACGGCGAAATCAGTCCCTGGTACACCGCAGCAGTTGGTGTTTGATCGATGTCCTTGCTCCAATTCAAACTCATTATTCGTCCCCGAACAGAACTTGCCACTTTGACACTGGGTAGGAGCCAAACAGGTGTTCATTTCTTGATTCGGGAGCGGGCCGCGAATTGCTCGATCACAATAATCCCCGCCAACGAACGGCACCTGCGTCGACTCTCACGGAGTATATTCGTTACGACCACGAGGACCGCACGCATCTGGGACTGAGCAAACGAACGCCGAACGGAAGTGCACGCGCCGTTGGTCCTAGCAAGTAATCGCCCTCCTGCGACTGGCCGGTTTGCACCATCGCTACCAGCGAGCTGCCTATGTTTTGAGATCGCGCCACACTTTGACTTGTTGCTCGGAGCGGCGCGTGTGGGAGAAACAGCAGCGTCCAGGACAACTGCCCACGTTTTTTCTTAGGAAGCAACCCACCCTCGCGAAGAATCTCTGAATCAAGGACTCGCGCCTTCGGTCCGCCCAAACGGTAGGAGGTGGACGTCTGGCGAATCACAGGCTAGGGTATCTCCTTCTCCATGCTTCTGCGCCTCTTAAGCCTATTGGCATCGATCAGTTTTCGGTACTCAGCTAAGGCCTGCGCGGCTTCCTGGGTGCGTCCGGCCTGCCGATATGCCCGGCTTAGTTGAAAGTAAACGGCGTCATGCTCCGGCACGAGCTTTCTTGCAGTCTCAAGGCTCTCAATCGCTCCAGTGATCTGGCCTTGCTCCAGGAGGGCGCGGCCAAGTTCGAAATGAGCTGACTCATACTGAGGCTGTTCCTTGATCACCTCACGAAAGAGCGGCACCGCGTCTTCGGAATGGCCTTGAGCCAACAGCGCGTATCCAAGATGATAGGCCGCCAGCGCGTGGTTGGGCAGGAGCTGTAATTCCGCACGAAACTCCTGCTCGGCCGATTCGTACTCGCCTTTGTGAAGATAGACAAGACCCGTGTAATAGTGACCGTCCGGAAGCCTGGGATCAAGCTGCAAGGTCGTTTTCAGTTCAGCGAGGGCGTTTGCGTAATCTCCTTGCTGAGCATAAGCCTGACCCAGCAATAGATGGACTGAGGCATTGCCATTGTTTTTCTCTAGCAGCCGGTGAAAAACACTCGTAGCCGCATCGGACTGTCGGGTGTGCACTAAAGCGGTACCCCATGCTAGAAGTAGTCCCGGATCATCAGGCGGATTTTCGAGAAAAGGATGCAAAACTTCCACAACTTTCGCATCGTTCTCCAACATGGAATAGCTGAGGCCTAGAACTTGGCGAGTAAAGGAATCATCGGGATGCGTTCTGAGCTGGCGTTCGAGTGGCGGAACAGCTTCCGCGTACAGCTCTGCGCGAAAACTCGCGAATCCCCAGTTGCGATCCAAGCCTGGGAGATCGGGCTTCCATGTTGCAGCCTGCCTGAAAAACTCGGCAGCTTCGGGAAATTTAGAGGTCTTGGCCCGCATCACACCCAAGTCGTTATAAGAACTGCCGAGGATTTCTCCAACAAACGACCGATATTGTTTTGCTGCTGGCTTTTCTGCGGGTGGCGGCTTGGGCACCGCGCTGGCGGGCAAACCCTGCTGAACTATGTTCTGCTCCCCTTGCTTTTCTTCAGGGGGAACCGCGCCGAGAAGGTCAGCTATGGGATCGGAAACGCGACTCTCGCGGTCAGCTTCCGCGGCCTGCTTCTCGTCGAAAATGTGTTTCACATCGTACTTGAACTTCGCTTCTCGCAACTGTTGGGAACGTGCCAGGGCCTTGACAGCCTCCTCCTGGCGACCAAGCCGCCGCAGATTCTGGCCGAGCAAATAGTATGCACGGCTAGCCTCGCGTAACTTGTCATCTCTAGGGTTCCCCACCATCTTCGCGTACTTCTCGAGCTCCTTAACTGCTGACTCGATGCGATTCGTTGACGCGTAGGTCTCTCCCAAGTAGAGATAGAGAGAAGGCTCCGTGGGGTGCAGGCGGATGGCGTGGAGAAGAACCGTTTCAGCTGCGGCATAGTCGCGCAAGTTGACGTGCGTAATTCCCAAAAGTTCGTAAGCCCGGTATTCATCGGGGTGAAACCTAATCTCTTTCTCGAATTCCGGTCGTGCTCTTG
>Ga0075434_100003727_pt1 | contig 13611 bp, 13 predicted proteins | sample RhiMethybrSRZTD3_FD_75298 | JGI IMG/M metagenome (GOLD analysis project Ga0075434, IMG submission 75298) | Populus rhizosphere microbial communities from Tennessee, USA - Rhizosphere MetaG P. TD hybrid SRZTD3 | ecosystem: Host-associated > Plants > Roots > Rhizosphere > Soil | place: USA... | reverse complement strand
GCCGTCTGCTCGTGGTTCGACAAGTGCATCCTGAGCGAGCCGCTCATGGTTCGACAAGCTCACCATGAGCGGCGAGTCGAAGGGCTCACCACGAGCGTGAGTAACTACGCCGTTTTGCAAAACGCGATAAAGCCTTCGCGCTGCGAGCGTTAGGCGTGACGACCGTTTATACTGAATAGGTGGCCATGCCGCTCCTGGCGATCGGGTCCGCGCCGCTCGACGTCGAGCGGCTGCTGAAGACGCTCGAAGCGGCCGCGGGCGCGAGCGCTGGCGCCGACGGCGCGGTCGTCACGTTCATCGGGCTCGTCCGGAATCACAACGTCGGACGCGCCGTGCGCTACCTCGAGTACGAAGCCTACGAACCGCTCGCGCTGAAGTCGTTCGAGCGGATCGCGGCCGAGGTCCGCGAGCGATGGTCGGACGTGCGGCTCGCGCTGCACCACCGCGTCGGTAAGCTCGACATCGGCGAAGCGAGCATCGCGATCGCTTCGCGCTCTCCGCATCGCGGCCACGCGTACGCCGCGTGCCGCTACGCGATCGAGCGCGTGAAGCAGATCGCGCCGATCTGGAAGCGGGAATTTTTCGAGGGCGGCGACGTCTGGATCGAAGGCGCGACGGCGGATCCGGACGATGACCGCGCGATTGCGGAGGCGGAACGACTCGCATGCGCGTAACGGTGCGGCTGTTCGCGCGGCTGCGCGACATCGCCGGCGCCTCCGAGCTCGCGCGCGACGTGGCGCCGGGCGCGACGATCGGAACAGTGTGGCGCCAGCTCGCGGCCGATTTTCCGGCGCTCGCCGAGTACGAGCGATCGATCTCGAGCGCGGTGAACGCCGACTACGCGCGGATGGACCAGGTGCTGCGCGAGGGCGACGAAGTGGCATTCCTGCCGCCGGTGTCGGGCGGGTGACGATCAACGCAGAGCACACAGACCACGCAGAGAGATTTGAACTCTGCGTCCTCAGCGCGCTCCGCGGTTAAACGTTATGTTCGATAAATTGCAGACGGAAGAACAGCGCTACGAGGATCTGATGCGCCTCCTCGGCACGACCGAGGTGCAGAGCGATCCGGCCGAGTACCGCAAGAACGCGAAGGCGCTGGCCGAGCTCGAGCCGCTCATCGAGCGCTTCCGCGAATACAAGACGATCGTCAACGACATCACCGGCGCCGAGGAGCTCGCCGCCGCCGGCGACGCCGAGATGCGCGAGCTCGCGAAGGAAGAGCTGCGCTCGCTGAACGCCAAGCGCGATGCTCTCGTCGGCGAGCTGAAGCTTCTGCTCGTACCGAAGGACCCGAACGACGAGAAGAACGTCGTGCTCGAGATTCGCGCGGGCACGGGCGGTGAAGAGGCCGCGCTGTTCGCGGGCGAGCTGTTCCGGATGTACAGCAAGTTCGCGGAGCGCCAGGGATGGCGCATCGACGTCATGTCGACGAGCGACACCGGCGTCGGCGGCCTGAAGGAAGTGATTGCGACGATCGAGGGACGCGGGGCATACAGCAAGCTGAAATACGAGAGCGGCGTGCACCGCGTGCAGCGCGTTCCCGCAACCGAAGCGAGCGGCCGCATTCACACGTCCACCGCCACCGTCGCCGTCCTGCCGGAAGCCGAAGAAGTCGACGTGCAGGTAAACGAGAAGGACCTGCGAATCGACACGTTCTGTTCGAGCGGTCCCGGCGGCCAGAGCGTCAATACCACGTACTCCGCCGTCCGCATCACGCACATCCCGACCGGCGTCGTCGTGTCGCAGCAGGACGAGAAATCGCAAATCAAGAACCGCGCGAAGGCCATGAAGGTGCTGCGCTCGCGGCTCTACGAGATGGAGCTGCGCAAGCAGCAGGAAGCGATCGCGAAGGATCGGCGGAGTCAGGTCGGCACCGGCGAGCGATCCGAAAAGATCCGCACCTACAACTTCCCGCAGAATCGCATCACCGATCACCGGATCAACTTCACCACGCACCGGCTCACGGAAGTCCTGAACGGCGATCTCTCCGAGCTCCTCGATCAGCTGATCACCCACTATCAGACCGAGAAGCTGAAGGACGCCACCGCAGTATCCTGAGGCCGTGGCGCACGGAACGCGCGCGGAGCAGATCGCGAAGCGCGTCGCGCGCGCGCGGGAGCACCTCCGCGCCGCCGGCATACCGGACGACGAAGCCGACCTCGATGCGCGTCTGCTTGCGCAGCATGTTCTCGGCTGGACGACCGAGCAGTTCTTCACCGACTTCAATCAGCAGGAACCCGACGGGTTTGCGGCCGCTTTCGATTCACTCGTGGAGCGCCGCGCCCGCCGCGAACCCTTCGCCTACATCGTCGGCCACGAGGAGTTCTGGGGACTGCAGATTGAGGTCACGCCGGCCGTCCTGATTCCGCGGCCGGAGACCGAGCTGCTCGTGGAGCTGACGATTCACGAATGCGACGCCGCTTCGCGCGTGCGCGTCGCCGACGTGTGCACCGGCAGCGGCTGCGTGGCCGTCGCGATTGCGCACGACTGTCCGGCGGCAGCCATCACCGCGGCGGATGTGTCCGCCGCGGCGCTCGACGTCGCCCGGCGCAACGCCAAGCGGCACAACGTCGCCGATCGACTCGAATTCGTCCGGACCGATCTCCTCGACGGCATCGACGGGACGTTCGACATCATCGTCGCGAACCCGCCGTACGTTCCGGAGCGCGACCGGCCCACGCTCCAGCCGGAAGTCATCGAGCACGAACCGGCGCTGGCGCTCTTTGCCGGCGACGATGGTCTGGACGTGATCCGGCGTCTGCTGCCGCAGGCGGCCGCGCGCCTGCAGCCGAACGGAACGCTGCTGTTCGAATTCGGCTTCGGTCAGGCGGATGCCGTCGCGCGGTTGATCTCGACGACGGCGGATCTGAAAATGGTCGAGCTCAGGCCCGATCTGCAAGGGATCCCGCGCGCGGCAATCGCAAGACGGGCGTGATGTCTACGACCGAGGCATCCGGGAACACAAAGGACACAACGAAAAGTACTGAAGAAACGTACTGAATAATCTCTGCGCTCTCCGCGCTCTCCGCGGTTAAACGTCAAGCTGGCAGGTGATTTGTGGCCGACTGCCTCTTTTGCAGAATCATCAAACGCGAAATACCGGCATCGATCGTCTACGAAGACGATCGCGTGCTGGCGTTCAACGACATCAACCCGCAGGCGCCGACGCACGTGCTCGTCGTCCCGAAGCGCCACATCGCGTCGCTGAACGATGTCACTGCCGATGACGATCAGATCGTCGGCGAGCTCTCGCGCCGCGCTGCGGCGATCGCGACTGAGCGCGGGATTTCCGCGGGCGGCTATCGCACGGTGTTCAACACGAACCTCGATGCGGGGCAGACGGTGTTTCACATCCACCTGCATCTGCTCGGCGGGCGCGTGATGCACTGGCCGCCAGGGTGATGGAATTTGGAATTGGGAATTTGGAATTTGGAATGCGTACGCTCGGCGCTTCGCGCCTCGCCTACGCGTGCTGCATATCGCGCCTCGCCTACGGGTGTTGGATGTCGCGCCTGGCCTACGGGTGCTGGATCTCGCGCGCGAGCACATATGAGCCCTTGCCGGCCGCGCGGTCCAGTAGAAAATCGACCGCGCGGTAGCTGCGTGCGAAGTACGTCGTGAAGATCTCGCGCGTGGCCATGCGCCACGCGAGTGCGAGATCGGGCGCACGCGACAGCATATCGGTGAAACCCATCGGGATCTCGACGCGCGCGCGGCGGGCGTCGACGTCCAAATCGATGCTGCAGCACTCGAGCCACTCGCCGCTCCGCGCACTGCGGTTCAGCAGCGGCGCATCGCCGACTTCATCCGCACGAAGAGCGGCAATGCCCGTGCGATTCAACCGGCGCTCGACGTGCGGCGCGCCGACGTGCCATTCGGCCACGAACCGATCCGTCGGGTTGCCCCGATGCAGCGGGCTGTTCGACGCCCCGTAGACGTTCTCCTCGTACTCCTCGACGACGATGCCGAGCTTCGCGAAGTTGAGATGGGCGTTCATCGCCTGCATCGGGTCGTACGTCCACTCGACCAGCTCGACGCCCATCGCGATCGTCCGCTCGCGCTGGAGCAGCTTCAGTTTGTAGCCGATGCCGTCGTTGCGAAATCGATCGATGACACCGAGCATGTGCGACCACTGCATCGGCTTCCCGCCTTTGATGCCCGGCAGCGAATAGACGAAGCCGATGAGACGGTCGCCGTCGAAGGCGCCGATGAGAATGCCGCCGCGCAGCACCGACACCGCGAGGATCGGCACCGGGACCGGATCGTCGTACCCGGGTCCCCAAATCTCGCGCTCGAGATCCACGACGGCCGCGTACTCGTCGAGCGTCTTCAGATCGCGGTAGGTGATCACAGCACAGACGGCAGCTCGCGAAGCGAGCGGATGACGGGCACGCCGAGCTCCGATGCACGCGCAGGAGAGGGCGACGCGCCGCGGTGCAGCAGCACGGCGCGCCATCCCGCGCGCAGCGCGCCCTCGATATCGTGCAGCAGGCTGTCGCCGACCATCACCGTCTCGTCCGGCGCCGCGCCCACGAGCTGCAGCGCCGCCGCGAAGATGCTGGGGTGCGGTTTCATGTACCCGTGCTCCGGCGACGACAGCGCCGCGCTGACGAGGCCGTTCAACTCGAAATGGGACTGAAACGACGCGAGGCAGCGATGCGAGTTCGAGATCAGGCCGACCTGAATACCGTCGCGCGCAAGCTGCCGCAGCACATCCGCCACATCGTCGTACAACTCGAAGTGCTGGCATGCGGCCCACTCGTCGTAAATCTCGCGGGCGCACGCGTCGAGGTTCGGTCCCTCGCCGCCCATCCCTTCGATGATGCAGCGCGTGTAGGCGACGAATATCTCGGCGTCGTACGGCGCGTCGCCATGCGAGTCGAGGATCCGCGCGGCGCCAGCCACCGCCGCCGCGAATCGCCCGGCGTCGACGTCAATGCCATGGCGCGCGCAGAAGGTCCGGTATCCCTCGCCGCGGAACGTCGGACCGGGATAGATCAGCGTGAAATCGACGTCGAAGAAAACGGCTCGGGTCATTTGTTCATTGGTTCATTGGATTGATTGATTGGGTGATTGGCTGCGATTCAATGACCAAATGAACCAGATTCAATGACCAGATGACCCAATGACCAAATTCAATGACCAGATGACCCAATGACCCAATGACCAAATTTACGTCTCATCGTACGGACCGGCGATGACCAGCGTGGCGCGGGCCGGGTCCATGGCGCGGCGGGCGGCGGCGTTGGCGTCCTCGAGTGTCACCGCGCGGAGCAGCTCCGGAAGCCGCACATCGAAGTCGAGCCCGAGGTCGAAGAACTCGGCCGTTTGCAGGAAATTCGCGATGGCCGCGTTGGTCTCGAGCGCGCGCGGAATCGAACCGATGAGATACCGGCGCGACTCGTCGATCTCCTTGGCGGTCAGCCCGGTCGTGATGACCGCCGTGATTTCCTCGTCTATCGAACGCACCGCGCGATCGACGTTCCCCGGGCTGACGCCGGCTCGAATCACAAGCGGCCCTTCGACGACGTTCGCGTCGAGCGAGCTCGACACGTAATAGGCCATGCCCTGCCGCTCGCGAATGCTGTCGCCGAGACGACCGCCGATGGAGTACTGGCCGAAGGCGTTGTTCATCAGCCAGTAGGCGTAGTAATCGGGATCGTTTCTGCGGATCGTCGTGAAGCCGTATGCGATGTCGGCCTGTGCCTTGTTCATCATCGGCAGCACGAGCTTCTGGCGCGTTTCGATCGCCGGAGGCGACGCCAGCGGCATCGGCGCCGGAGCCGGCTTGCGCCAGTCGCCAAACGTCCGGGCCGCGACATCGCGCGCGCGCGCGACGGGCACATCTCCAACGATCGCAAGGCTCAGCTCGGAAGGGGCGAACCGCTCCGCATGAAGCCGTGCGAGCCGATCGCGCGTGAGATGTTCGACGACCTCGAGCGATCCTTTCGTCCGCCGCCCGTAGGGATGCCCGTCCGGGTACAGCAGCGCCATCAGCGCCTCCGACGCACGCACGAGCGGATTGTCGTCGTCCTGCCGAATGGACGTGATGACTTCGCCCTTGCGCGTCGCGATTTCCTCCTCCGTGAGCGACGGCTGCATGACGATGTCGGCGAGCAGTGCGAGGACGGGGTCGAAATGTTCGGCGAGACAGGTGCACACGAACGAGAACAGGTGGCGCGTGACCGTGATCGTCAGCGTGATGCCGCGGCTGTCGAGCTCCTCGGCAATCTGGCCGGCCGAGCGCATCGCGGTGCCGCGATCGACGACGCGCGACAGCAGCCACGTCAGTCCGGAGGCGTCAGCGGGATCGCAGATCGATCCGGCGCGCATCCCGAGGTTGATCGACACGGCAGGAATCGTCGTCGTTTCCTTGGCGAGGACCACGACGCCGTTGTCGAGCATCATGCGCGCCGGTGCGAGGCCGCGCGACACGGGGACGGTGATTTGCGAAGTCTGCAGATGTGACGTCATGGCTCGCGTCGCTCGCTGCGGGCACCGACCGGGATCGGCTCGAACCATCCCATGGTGCGATTCGACGGACCGAGGATTGCCGCCGCGGCGGCGTTCGCCTCGTCGACCGTGACGGTCGCGAGCCGCGACGGCAGCGCGGTGAACACGTCGACGCTCGCGATCGTCTCGTAGTACCCGAGCTGATGCGCTATGTTCGTGACGCTGTCGTTTTCGAACACGAGCCGCGCCTTCAGCTGCGCTTTCGCCTTGGCGAGCTCGGCGTCGGTGATCCCTTCGCGGCGGACGCGATCGAGCTCCTGCACGAGGACCTCTTCGACAGACTGCAACGAACTGCCGGCGGTGGCCGTCACCGAAACGGTGTACAGAAACGGCTGCTCGGTCGGGACGATCGATCCGGAGACGTACGACGCCAGGCCGCGCTCGACCAGCGCGCGATACAGCCGCGTGCTGCGCTGCGGCGGCGCAACGCGAAAGCTCGACCAGAGGTTCAGTCCTTTCGCGCCGGTCAGGACGGCGTCGAGGATGACGAGCGGAAGAAACGCGGCATCGGTGACGGCCGGCGCGTGATACGACGCTTTCAAGTACGCCGTCGTGCCTTCCTTGCGAATCGTGACGCGGCGCTCGCCGGTCTGCTCCGGTTCGGTCGTCCTCATGCGAAAGACATCGCCGCCCGGTCGGATATCGCCGAAGTAATGCGACGCGCGCTTGATGGCTTCGTCCGCGTCGACGTCGCCGACGATGACGAGCGTGGCGTTGTTCGGGACGTAGTACTTTCGGTAGTAGCCGTAGAGATCCTCGCGCGTCATGGTCTGCAGATCGGTCAGCCATCCGATGGTGGGATGCCGGTACGGGTGCGCCTTGAACGCGGTCGCGGTCACCTCCTGATCGAGCAGCTGATCGGGATCGTTCTCGCCGCCCTGCAGCTCCGCGATGATCACGGTCCGCTCGGACTCGCAGTCGTCGGGATGATAGAGGCAGTTCGCCATTCGTTCGGATTCGATAAAGAGCATGCGATCGAGCGCGTCGCGCGTGGCCGTCTCGAGATACGTGGTCTGATCGATCCACGTGTAGCCGTTCCAGCTGCCGCCGTACTGCTCGATGATCCCCTTGATCTGGTCGCGCGGAATGTTGGTCGTGCCCTTGAAGTTCATGTGCTCGACCCAGTGCGAGACGCCGGTGAGGCCGGGCCACTCGTCCTTCGACCCGACCTTGTACCAGCACCACACCGACGCGAGCGGCGCGGTGTGTTCCTCCTGGACGAGCACCTTCAGTCCGTTGTCGAGCGTCGTACGTGTGATGGTCGTGGCTGCAGGCGCTGCGCGCATCGGATCATTATAAAATCGATGGATACCCATGCCTGAGTGGAAGGACACCATAAATCTGCCGCGCACCGACTTTCCGATGAAGGCGAATCTGCCGACAAGCGAGCCGGAGACCCTCGCGCGCTGGGCGGCCATGAACCTCTACGGGAAGATCCGTGCAGCGCGCGCCGGCGCGCCGAAGTTCGTCCTGCACGACGGCCCGCCCTACGCGAACGGCAACATCCACATGGGCACGGCGCTGAACAAGATCCTCAAAGAGCTCGTGGTGAAGGCGCGTTCCATGGCGGGATTCGACGCGCCATACGTCGTCGGCTACGACTGCCACGGCCTGCCCATCGAGCTGCAGGTCGATCGCGAGCTCGGACCGAAGAAGCGCGACATGTCGGTCGCGGAGTTCTGCCGCGCGTGCCGCTCGTACGCCGAGCGATTCGTCGGCGCCATGTCCGCGCAGTTTCAGCGGCTCGGCATCCTCGGCACGTGGGACGAACCGTATCTGACGATGGACTTCAGGTACGAGGCGGCGATCGCGCGCGCGTTCGGACGGTTCGTCGAGCAGGATCTCGTCTACAAAGGCAAGAAGCCGGTCCACTGGTGCATCCACTGCCGTACGGCGCTTGCGGAAGCCGAAGTCGAGTACGAGGATCACACGTCGCCGTCGATCTACGTCGAGTTCCCGCTCGACCCGTCGAGCGCAGGCGAGCTCGCGGCGCGCGTACCGGCGCTCGCCAATCGCCGGGTGTCCGTTCTCATCTGGACGACGACGCCGTGGACGATTCCGGCGAATCTCGCGATCGCGTTTCATCCTGATTTCGATTACGCGGCGTATCTGGTGGATGAAGGCAGCGCCGGCGAGCGCGCGGTCATCGTCGCCGAGGCGCTCGCGCCGCAGGTGGCGTCGATTGGCGGTCGTACGTTCGGGCCGCCGATCGCGCGGATGAAGGGCGCGGATCTCGAACAGATCCGCTTCCAGCATCCGCTCTACGCGCGTGCGTCGCTCGGCGTGCTGGGCGAGTACGTCACGCTCGACGCGGGGACGGGCGCGGTGCATACGGCGCCGGGTCACGGCGCCGACGACTTCAACACCGGTGTGAAGTACGGCCTCGATATCTACGCGCCGGTCGGACCGGCGGGCCACTTCCTCGACTCGGTCGAATTGTTCGGCGGCCAGCGCGTCTTCGATGCGAACCCGAACATCGTCGAGGCATTGAAAGAGCGCGGCCGGCTCTGGCATCGCGAAGCGTTCTCGCATCAGTACCCGCACTGCTGGCGCTGCCACAACCCGGTGATCTTCCTCGCCACCTCGCAGTGGTTCATCCGGCTGGACACGGGGCTGCGCGCGGCGGCGCTCGACGCGATCGACAACCTGGTGCAGTGGCTGCCGCGGTGGGGCCACGACCGCATGTACAACATGGTGGCGAGCCGTCCCGACTGGTGCATCTCGCGTCAGCGCGCGTGGGGCGTGCCGATTCCCGCAGTCGACTGCGTCAAGTGCGGTGAAGCGATCGTCACCAAGGCGCTCGTCGAGAAGACGGCGGCGGTGTTCGAGAAGTACGGCGCCGATTCGTGGTACGAGCGGCCGACCGAGGAGTTCGTGCCGGCGGACCTGAAGTGTCCGTCGTGCGGCGGCAGGAAGTTCGAGCGCGAGATGAACATCCTCGATGTGTGGTTCGACTCCGGTTCGAGCCACGAAGCGGTGCTGTCGGTGCGTCCGGAGCTGACGTGGCCCGCCGACGTGTACCTCGAAGGGAGCGACCAGCATCGCGGATGGTTCCAGAGCTCGCTGCTCGTCGGCCTCGGCACGCGCGGCCGGCCGCCGTTCCGCGAAATCGTGACGCACGGCTTCATCGTCGCCGAAGACGGCCGCAAGATGTCGAAGTCGCTCGGCAACTCGATCGAGCCCGAGGACGTCATCAAGCAGAGCGGCGCCGACATCATCCGCCTGTGGGTCGCGATGAGCGACTACACGCAGGAGATCCGCCTGAGCAAGGAGATCCTGGCGCGCGTCGTCGAGGCGTATCGAAAGATCCGCAACACGCTCAGGTATCTCGTCGCGAACCTGTACGATTTCGATCCGGCCGCGGATCTCGTCGACGCGCCCCGTCTCGAGGAAGTGGACCGCTACATCCTCGCGCGCTACGCGGAGCTCGGGCTGAAGATGCTGCGCGCCTACGAGGTGCACGACTACACCACGATCTTCCAGGCGCTGAACTCCTTCACGACGGTCGACCTGAGCGCGTTCTACGCGGACGTCTCGAAGGATCGGCTCTACACGTTTGCGCCGCGATCGCGTGAACGGCGGTCGGCGCAGTCGGCGATGTACGTGATGGCCGACGGGCTCTCGCGCCTGATGGCGCCGATTCTGTCGTTCACCGCCGACGAACTGTGGCGCTTCCTTCCGGGCGTGCGTGAGGAATCGGTGCACATCGGGACGTTCCCGAAGCCGGCCGGTCTCGCGCCGCTCGTCGATCGCGGTCTGCTCGAGCGATGGGCGCGGCTCATCGCCGTCCGCGAGCAGGTGCTCGCCGCCATCGAGCCGCTGCGCAAGGACAAACGCATCGGCAGCTCGCTGCAGGCGAAGGTCGTGCTGTCGGCAACCGAGGCGGAGCTCGCGTTTCTCGAACGCTACGCGCGCCAGCTGCCGATGCTGTTCATCGTGTCGGAAGTCGAAATTCGTCCGGCGCCGCCGGACGTCGAAGCCCACAACGAGTCGCTGCCGCGCGTGACGATCGAGCGCGCGTCGGGCGTGAAGTGCGAACGCTGCTGGCGCTACGTGCCGGCCGTCTCGACCGATCCCGAATGGGCCGGGCTCTGCGACCGCTGTCAGGACGCGCTGTCGTCGGAACGGGAGCTGCGCTCGACGGCAAGGTGAAGGCGCGCGGGCTCGACGCCGCCGCCGGTGAAGGGTGAATGGCTGAAGCAACGAATGAAATGGCGCTTCCCGGCGACGATGCCCGGCCGGCGCAACCGCGTCGGCTGGAGCTCTGGCTGCCGATTCTGATCGTGGCCGTCGATCAGCTCTCGAAAGCGATGATTCGCGCCAACGTGCCGCTGCACACGAGCGTCACGATCATCCCGGGCTTTCTGGAGTTCACGCACGTGCGCAACACCGGCGCGGCGTTCGGCATCCTGAACTACGCCGACTTCCCGTTCAAGACGGCCGTCATCGCGGTCATCGCGGCGGCGGCGCTCATCGGCGTCGGCATGTACGCCGCGAGCCTCGCACATCACCAGCTGATCGCGCGCATCGGTCTCGCGCTGATCATCGGCGGCGCGGCCGGCAACCTGCTCGATCGGGTCATCACCGGTTCGGTCGTCGATTTCGTCGACGTCTACTGGCGCTCGTATCACTTCTGGGCATTCAACGTCGCCGACTCGGCGATAACCGTCGGTGTAGCCATCATGATTTTCGACATGCTCGACGTCCGCGATCGGAGCTCGAGCCCGATGAAGGCGAGCGATGCATCCAATACTGATTGAGTTCGGCAAGGTCACGCTTTACACGTACGGCGTGCTGCTCGCCGCGGCGTACCTGCTGGGCCTTCACCTCGCGCGGGTCCGGGCACGGAAGCGCGGCCTCGACGCCAATCGCGTCCTCGACCTCGGTATTTACATCATCATCAGCGCGCTCATCGGCGCCAAGCTGCTGCTGCTCGTCACCGACTTCCGTTCGTTCACGACCAATCCAGCCGATCTCCTCACGCTGGCGCGCTCGGGCGGCGTGTTCTACGGCGGCCTCATCCTCGCCGTCATCGTCGCGCTCTGGTACATCCGGCGCGTCGGCCTGCCCTTGTGGACCACGTGCGACGTGTTCGCGCCGGGCATTGCGCTGGGCCACGTGGTCGGACGCTTCGGGTGTCTCTTCGCCGGCTGCTGCTGGGGAAAGCCGACCACGATGCCATGGGGCATCACGTTCACGGATCCGTTCGCGCAGGCCAACGTCGGCACGCCGCTCAATCAGCCGCTGCACCCGACCCAGTTATACGAAGCCGGCGCGGAATTCCTGATCCTCGTGCTGCTCCTCTGGACCGAGCCGAAAGGACGGCCGTTCCCGGGCCGTACGTTCTGGCTCTACATGCTGCTGTACGCCTTCTCGCGCTTCATCATCGAGTTCTTCAGAGACGACCCGCGCGGCATGGTCGGCATGTTTTCGACCTCACAATTCATCTCGCTGGTGCTCGCGCCGCTCGCGGTCGGCATGCTCGTCTACCTCTCACGCCAGAAGACGCCTGAGCCGAAGCGCGCGAAGAAAGCCGCGTGAAATCTGGTCATGTGATCATCTGGTTATCTGGTCATTGAATGGTCAATTGATCAATAAATGACCAAATAACCAGATAACCAGATGAACAAATGAACCCCGTGACGATCACCGTTCCCGAGGAAAGCGACGGCATACGGCTCGACCGCTTCCTCACCTCGGTGCTCGCGCAGCAGTCGCGATCGCACATCCAGAAGCTGATCAAAGACGGATTCGTGCGTGTCGCCGGACAGGCGGCCAGGGCGAACCAGCCGGTGAAGATCGGCCAGGCGATCACGGTCGAGGTGCCCGAGCCGGTCGATGCCGCGCCTGAACCCGAGCTGCTGCCGCTGCCCATCCTCTATCAGGATCGCGATCTGATCGTCGTCGACAAACCGGCGGGGATGGTCGTGCACCCGGCGGCGGGACATTCGAGCGGCACGCTGGTGAACGCGCTGCTGCATCACGTCACCGATTTGAGCGGCATCGGCGGCGAGAAGCGGCCGGGCATCGTTCACCGGCTCGATCGCGGGACGTCGGGGCTGATGGTCGTCGCCAAGAATGATCGTGCGCACGAAGAGCTCGCGCGGCAGTTTCACGATCGCGAGGTCGAGAAGGAATATATCGCGCTCGTCTGGGGCGAGGTGATGGCCGGACGCCGCATCGACGCACCGATCGGACGCGATCCGGTGAACCGGAAGAAGATGTCGGCGGTGCGCGAGGGAACGCGCGACGGAGCGCGATCGCGGCGCAGCCGCGAAGCGGTGACGCGGATCGTGCGCGCCGAGCATTTCGGGCGGACGCTGACGCTCGCGCACGTCGCCATTCACACAGGACGCACGCATCAGATCCGCGTGCATCTGAACGCCATCGGGCACCCGGTCGTCGGCGATCCGCTGTACGGCGGCGTCCATCGGCGCGTGCCCGGCGACGTGCGCGCGGTGACGCATCTCGAACGCCCGTTTCTGCACGCGGCAAGGCTGGTGTTCTCGCATCCCGTCGACGGCCGGCGGATGGAGTTCACGAGCGAGTTGCCGGAGGACTTGCAGCGGGTTCTGGACGAATTGCGGGAACGACAGACGGTTGGATGAAAAATGAAATTGGCTCATTGGTTCATCTGGTTATGTGGTCATTTGAAATGCAATGACCAAATGCAATGACCGAATGAACCAATGACCAAATGACCAAATGAATATGCCCATCGTTTACAGAGGCAAGGTGTTCTCGGTGGAGGTCGACAAGCGGCGCTTTCCAAACGGCCGCGAGCACGAGGTCGCCATCGTGCGGCATCCGCCGTCGGTGGTGCTCGCGCCCGTCGACGCGGACCGCCGCGTCATTCTCATCAAGCAGTATCGCCCCGCTCTCGATCGCGAGCTGTGGGAGTTTCCCGCCGGCAGCCTCGACCCGGCGGAATCGGCGGAGGACGCCGCGCGGCGGGAATGCGAGGAGGAGATCGGCCGCGTGCCGGCGCGCGTGGAGCGCCTCGGCACGTGGTATCCGACGCCCGGTTACTGCGACGAAGCGATGATCTTCTTTCGCGTGTCGGATCTGAGAGATCCCGCGCCCGACTCGCCGCACA
>Ga0075434_100003725_pt1 | contig 13617 bp, 12 predicted proteins | sample RhiMethybrSRZTD3_FD_75298 | JGI IMG/M metagenome (GOLD analysis project Ga0075434, IMG submission 75298) | Populus rhizosphere microbial communities from Tennessee, USA - Rhizosphere MetaG P. TD hybrid SRZTD3 | ecosystem: Host-associated > Plants > Roots > Rhizosphere > Soil | place: USA... | reverse complement strand
CCGACGGAATCCTCGCCGCCGATGGCTTCACAGTGACCGAGCCCAAGGCCGCGGCAGCCCTCGATATCGCGAGCGGCGACCGCATTGTCGCCATCAACGGATACCCGCCGGCCGGCGGAGCCTTCGCGAGCGTCCTCTGGATGCAGCGCGACCCCGATCGCAACACGATCGAGGTCGAGCTGCTGCGCAACGGTCTCCGGATGCGCCGGACGATCGTCGTTCGCTGAGCGTTAGACCGCCTTCAGGGTTTCGTACACGCTCTTCTCGAACTGCCCGTAGAGCTTCAGGGTCCGCGTGTCGGCGAACGGCAGGATCTGCGTCATGATCAGCGCGGTCACGCGCTTGGCCGGATCGATCCAGTAGTAGGTGTTGAAGATGCCGCCCCAGCTCACCGTGCCGGCGCTGCGGCCGTTCGGCCCGGGCTCCATGTTCAGCATGTAGCCGAGGCCCCACCGGATCGGCGCGCCGGGGAAGAGATCGACGTCGTTCGAGCGCGCCGGGTTCGTCGTCTTCATGATCCCGGCCGGGATGTCACCGGTGTGGTTCTTGCCCATCAGCGCGACCGTCTCCGGCTTCAAGATCCGCGTCCCGTTGTGGCTGCCGCCGTGCAGCAGCGCCTGCAGGAAGGTGAGGTAGTCGCGTCCCGTCGAGTACAGCGGACCACCGCCCGACCAGAACTCCGGAGTGAAGGCCGTCTCCAGCGGCTGGGGCACGAGCGCGCCGTCGGGCTGGCGCTGATGCACCCGAGCCTGGCGCGCGCGCTGCTCGTCCGAGGTGATGTAGCCGCTGTCCTTCATGCCGAGCGGCGCGAAGATCTTGTCGCGGAAGTAGGCGTCGAGCGTCTGGCCGCTGACCGACTCGACGAGGCGTCCCGCCCAGTCGATGCTGATGCTGTACTCCCACTTGTCGCCCGGCTCGAACACCAGCGGCATGCGGAGGGCCGCGACCTTGCCGGTGGCGGTCGAGGGCATGCCCGACGCCTTCACGTACTTCACCATGTTCGCGTCCCACTGCTCGTAGCTAAAGCCGGAAGTGTGAGTCAGCAGGTGGCGCAAGGTGATCGGCTTCTTCGCGGGGCGGAGCTTGGGCGCCCCGGACGCGTCGAAGCCCTCGAGCACCTGCGGCGAGCCGAGCGCGGGGTCGATGTTCGGCACCGGCTCCTCGAGCTTGAGCTTGCCCTGCTCGACGAGCTGCATCGCCGCGACAGACGTGATCGCCTTGGTCATCGAGGCGATGCGGAACACGGAATCGAGCGTCATGTCAGGGCCCTTGCCAAGCTCGCGAACGCCGAAGGCATTCTCGTAGAAGAGCCCCTTGTCGGTGGCGACCATCGCGACGACGCCGGGCACTTCCTTCGCATCGACCGCCTGCTTGAGCACCGCGTCGATCTTCGCGCGGGACGCCGGCGCCGGCTGGGCGTGCGCCCGGTGGGGCGTGATGCTGCCGACGGCGGTCGCCGCGGTGATGGCGACGGCGCCCTTGAGCAGATCGCGGCGGCTGGGCGATGTGGGCGTCATGATCTCATCCTCCTGGCTCGACGGGGCACAGCAAGCGGGTCATCGCCGCTGTCTCAGAGCACCGAGCGCACGAGGCCTCCGTCGACGAGGATCGTGGTCCCGGTGATGTAGCTCGATTTGCCCGAGGCGAGGAAGGCCACCAGGTAGGCCAGCTCCTTCGGTTCGCCGATGCGGCCCACGGCCGTCTCCGCCGCGCGCTGAGCCAGCGCCTCGTCGACCGAGATGCCGAGCTCCTTGGCGCGGTTCGTCACGTTGGAGAGCATGCGCTCGCTCAGGATGGAGCCGGGGCACACGTTGTTGACCAGGACGCCGTCGCGCCCGACTTCGTCGGCGAGGCTCTTGGCGAACGCCACCACGCCCATGCGCGTGGCGCCGGAGAGTGCCAGGTTCGGAATCGGCTGATAGACGGTGCTGGCCAGGATGTTGATGATCCGCCCGGCTTTGTGCCGCTTCAGGTGCGGGAGCGCCTCGCGCGACATTCGCGCGAAGAACAGGAGCGAGCGCTGGACCGCCGTCGCCCACTGCTCCTCGGTGGCGGTCTGGGCACGCGCCAGCGGCGGGCCGCCGGAGTTGTTGACCATGATGTCGAGCCGTCCGAACCGCTCGACGGTCTTCGTTATCAAATCATGGATGGTCTCGGGGCGATCCAGATCGCCGGCATAAACCAGCACGTCGCGGCCGGTCGTATCGCGGATCTCCTTCGCGGCCTTGTCGAGATCGGCCTGCGACCGGCTACAGACCGCGACCTTGACGCCTTCCTGCGCCAGCACCTCCGCGCACGCCCGCCCCAGGCCCTTCGAAGCACCGCCGACGATCGCAACCTTGTCTTTCAGTTCGAGGTCCATAGGACGGTGTTATCGGGGCAAACGCCCGGGTTGTCAACGCGCGCTGCGGCGCGTCGTGATCGTGCTACTCGATGTTCTTCGCCGGCGGGTAGTCGCGCGAGTAGACCGGCGCGGCCAGGAATGTCGCCGGATCGTACTTCCAGAACTGGCTCACGTCCCGGTACGTGTCGATCACGACGTTCATGAGCCGGCCGTCGCGGCGCTCGACCTTGCGGATGTAGACGTTGACGATCGGATTGCCGTAGGCATCGAGGCGGATCGGCCCCTGCGGCGTGTCGGGGAGCTGCACCCCGCGCAGCGCCTTCATGAAAGCGGCCTTGTCCTCGACTCGTCCGTTGGCGCCCTTGATGCCGGCCTCGACGAACAGCACGCCGAGGTAGCCGCCGATCGTGCAGTACCCCGGATCGTCCTTGTACTCGGCGCGCATCGCCTGGACCCACTTCTTGTTCGTCGGCGTGTCGATGGCCGCGCTGTAGGTGCCGGCGGTGATCACGCCGAGCGCCTCGTCGCCCATCGACTTCAGGCTCGACTCTTCGGTGGTCGTCACCATGCCGAGCACGGGGAGCTTCAGACCGAACTCGGAATACTGCTTGAGGAAGCGCTGGCCGTTGGTCGGTCCAAAGCCCGCGTAGATCGCGTCGACGTTGGTCTTGAGCTGGGCGATGTAGGGCCCGTAGTCGGGCGTGACGATCGGGGGCCAGAGCTTCTGCACGATCTTGCCGCCGTTTTCCTCGAACGTCCGCTGGAAGCCGGCCGTGTGCTCGTGGCCGTAGGCGAAGTCGTCGGAGATGGTCGCGATGCGCTTGTAGCCGAGCTTCTTGGCCGCGTACTCGCCGAGCGGGTGCGTGACCTGCGAGCCGCTCATCGTGGCGCGCACGAACCACGGATTGGTCTTGCGCTGGGTGATGTCGTCGGCCGCGGCCGGCGAGATGACCATCGGGGTCTCGGTCTGGCGAACGTAGTCGCTGATCGCGTAGGCCTCGAAGGCGGCGACGGGCCCGGTCAGCACGTGCACCCGGTTCCGCTCGACCAGCTCGAGGGTCTTGGCGCGCGTCTGGGCCGGCTGACCGGCGGAGTCGCCGAAGAAGACCTCGACCTTCCGGCCGCCGAGCGTGCTGCCGCGCTCCTTCAGCGCGAACTGCAGCCCCTCTTCCATCTGGCGCCCGCACGACGCGATCGGTCCCGAGCGAATCGTCAGCACGCCGAGCCGCACCGGCTCCTGCGCCGACGCCGGCGCGACACCGAGCATGCAGAGCCAGAGGAGGACGAAGATTCGGCATGCCATGAGAAGCTCCTTTCGCGGCGGGATTGTGGAGAGCCCGGCGAGCAATGTCAACGAATCTGTGCCATCCTTCCGACGGTTGCCGAGAGGCGGCCCAGACGATCTCGAGAAAAGGAGCGCGCCCATGCCACGACTCACACCGGTCAGCGGTAAGTCCGACGTCCCCGCCGAGCAACACGCCGTCGTCGACGCCGTCGTGAAGGTCTTCGGAGGGGTGCGAGGGCCCTTCAGCATGCTGCTCCACAGCCCGAAGCTCGCCGAGCGCGTGCTCGGTCTCGTGACGTTCTTCCGCGACGAGAGCGTGACCGAGCCGAAGCTGCGCTCGGTCGCCATTCTCGCGGCCGTGCGGGAGCGCGAGGCCGCCTACGTGTGGTCGGCGCAGGTGGGCGCGGCTCGGCGCAACGGGGTGAGCGAGGAGACCATCGATCTTCTGCGGGCGAAGGGCGACGCCGGCAAGCTGCCCGAGGAAGAGCGCGAGATCGTGACCTACGTCCGGCAGCTCATGCGCACGAACCGGATCGATCAGGCGGCCTTCGATGCCCTCAAGAAGCGCCACAACGCGCAGTGGCTCGTCGAGATGACGGCGGCCGCGAACTACTTCGCGCTGCTCTCCGGCGTCGTCAACGCGTTCGAGGTGGCCGCACCCGCTGACGGCGACAAACTTCCTGTCTAGGAGATCGAGATGAACTTCGGGGCGGCGATCTTCTTCACGGACTACTCGATGGGGCCGGCCGAGCTCGGCCGGGCGCTCGAGGAGCGCGGGTTCGAGTCGCTCTGGGCGCCGGAGCACTCGCACATCCCGCTGTCACGCCGGTCGCCGTTTCCTCAGGGCGGCGACCTGCCGAAGAAGTACTACGACGTGATGGATCCCTTCGTCACGCTCGCGGCGGCGTCGGCCGCGACGACCCGGCTGCGCGTCGGCACCGGCGTGTGTCTGGTCGTTCAGCGCGATCCGATCCAGACGGCCAAGGCGGTCGCGAGCCTCGATCAGGTCTCGGGCGGACGGTTCCTCTTCGGCATCGGGGCAGGGTGGAACGCCGAGGAAATGCTCGACCACGGGACTGATTTCAAGTCGCGCTTCAAGGTGATGCGTGAGCGCGTCGAGGCGATGCGGGCGATCTGGACCAAGTCGAAGCCCGAGTACAGCGGCGAGTTCGTCAAGTTTCCGCCGATGATGACATGGCCGAAGCCCGCCCAGAAGCCGCACCCGCCGGTGATCGTCGGCGGCGCGTTCCCGTACGGCGCCCGCCGGGCGATCGCGTACGGTGACGGATGGATGCCGCACGCGCGGCGGCCCGAGTACGGCGACGTGATCAAGCTCCTGCCGGATTTCAAGAAGCTCGTGGCCGAGTCCGGCCGCGATCCGGCCACCCTGCCGATCACGGTCTTCGGCGTGGCGGAGGACGCGGACCTCATCAAGCGCTACGCCGAGGCCGGCGCGGCCCGCCTCGTCTTCAACCTGAATCCGGCGAAGGCCGATGAGGTGCTCCCGGCGCTCGATCGCTTCGCCGGGTTGATGCGTCAAGCCGGGTGAAGATCCTCTCGCCGACGGGCCACCTCGGCTTCACGCCGATCGAGCGGGGCAGCTTCGACATCGGCGTGAGCCACCGTCCCGACGCGATCGTCGCGGACTCCGGGAGCTGCGATATCGGGCCGCAGCCGCTGGGCGCGGACGAGCACTGCAGCCCCGAGGACTGGCAGCGGCACGACCTCGAGCTGATGCTGCTGGCGGCGCGCCGGCTCGGCGTGCCGATGATCGTCGGCTCGGCGTCCGACGCGGGCACCGACCGCGGCGTGCACCAGTACGCCGAGATCATCCGCGAGCTGGCGCGCCGGCACGGGCTCGCGTCCTTCAATCTGGCCACGATCTTTTCGGAGGTGAGCCGCGACGAGGTGGCGCGGCGGCTGCGAAGCGGCGTCCGTGTCGAAGGCCTCGACGGCCGACCCGACCTCACACAAGAGGTACTGGCGCGCACGGACCGGCTGGTGGCGGTGATGGGCGTGGAGCCGATCATCCAGGCGCTCGACCAGGGCGCCGACGTGGTCGTTGCCGGGCGTGCCGGCGACTCCTGTCTGTTCGCGGCCCCGGCCATCCGCGCGGGTTTTCCCGAGGCCGCCGCGTACTACCTCGGCAAGGTGCTGGAGTGCGCGTCGTTCGCCGGTGAGCCCTTCATGGGCAAGGAGAGCATCATCGGCGCCGTGACGCCGGATGCCGTCTCCGTGACCGCGATGCATCCGGGTCAACGGTGCACGGTGGCCTCGGTCGCGAGCCACGCGATGTACGAGCGCGCGAGCCCGTTCTTCGAGCACGTCGCGGGCGGCGTGCTCGACATGACGCACTGTCGCTACGAGCAGGTCGACGAGCGCACGACGCGCGTCAGCGGATTTACGTTTCGGCGTGACGCGGTCTATCGGATCAAGCTGGAGGGCTCGGGAAAAGTCGGCGAGCGCGCGGTGTCCATCGCCGGGATCCGCGACCCGTACACCATCCGCCACATCGATGCCGTCATCGGCTGGGCGCGCTCGAAGGTGCAGGAGCGCTGGGGCGAGCCGGGCGCGCGCTATCAGCTCTACTACCACGTCTACGGGCGCGACGGCGTCATGGGTCCGTCGGAGCCTCGGCGGGCCGCGCCGGCGCACGAGCTGTGCCTGGTGGTCGAGGCCGTCGCGCCGCGCTGGGAGGACGCCGAGATCATCTGCGCGCTGGGCACGCGGAACCTCTTCTACGCGCGGCTCCCCGAGGTCAGGGGAACGGCGGGCACCGCGGCCCTCATGATGGACGAGGTGCTGCGCGGTAAGCCGGGCTACGAATGGACCGTCAACCACGTCCTCCCGCTCGCCGATCCGCTCGAGCTCACGACCGTGAAGCTCGAGGTGGTGGGCCGATGACCACGAAGCCGCTGGTCGAGCTGGCGAAGACGATCCGGAGCAAGAACGCGGGTGTCGACCAGATCACGTTCGACGTCGTGTTCAGGGATCGCGAGACCTACGAGCTCGTGAAGCGAAGCCGGGCGCTCAGCCCCGAGGCCGTGATGCGCCTCTACTCGATTCCGCGCGAGCGCATCACCACGTTCGTCGAGTTCGACCCCGCCCTCGCGATCAAGTTCACGATCCGTCGCGAGACGCCGAGCGGGAGCCCGGGCGAACGTGACGTCTTCGGCGCCCAGCAGTACGCCCCGCTCTTCGATCTCCCGATCCCCATCTAGCCAGCCTGCGGGCGCTGTCAGCGGCCCGTCTTGACAGGCGGCAACAGAGGTATATCTTAGCGGCCATTCTCGAGGCAGGTCGCAATGCTCGAATCGCTCTCGTGGTGGCCCTCGAAGACCTCCGGTATCTCCCCGGGACCCGCGTCCCGCATACCACTCGTCCGCTCAGCGAAAGAGGAGAAATCCATGGCACGGCCGATCCGGCTCTGCTTGTTCGTATTCCTGGTACTCGTCTGCGCGCTCGCCGTCGCCGCGCTCGTCGCGCCGCCGGCCGCGGAGGCGCAGAAGAAGATCCTCAACATCGCCGCCAAGGAGCCCGACACGCTCGATCCGCACTCGAGTACGCTCGGTCAGAGCCAGGCGATCTCGCGCTTCATGTTCCGCGGGCTCACGCGGTTCGCCATCAAGGATGGCAAGGTCACGACCGCCGAGGTCGAGCCGGACCTGGCCGAGAGCTGGACGCTCTCGCCCGAGGGCACGATCTGGACGCTCAAACTCCGAAAGGGCGTGCAGTTTCACAAGGGCTACGGCGAGCTGACGGCCGAGGACGTCAAGTTCAGCTTCGAGCGGCAGATCAACAAGACGCCGGGCACCCGCTATGGCGTCAACCTCGACGTGATCAAGTCGATCGAGGTCGTCAATCCCTACACGCTTCAGATCGCCCTCAAGGCGTTCGACCCGATCTTCCTGCTGCGAATGGTCGGCTATCAGAACGGCTACATCATCTCGAAGAAGGCGGCCGAGAAGCTCGGCGACCAGTTCAAGTGGAGCCCGGTCGGCACCGGCCCGTTCTATTTCGAGCGCCACTCGCCGCGGGAGAAGATCGTCCTCAAGGCCTTCGACAAGTTCTACGCCGGCCGTCCCCAGATCGACGAGGTGCACTGGTACGACGTGCCGGAGGACGCGACGAAGCTGATCGGCCTCGAGAAGGGCACGTTCGACCTGCTCTACCCGGAGGCGGTCACCGCCGACTTCGCCGACCAGGTGAAGAAGATGGGCGCCGTCATCGACCGCCGCGGCCCGGGCGGGCAAGAGCGCTTCTACATCAACATGACCAAGGCGCCGTTCGACGACATCCGCGTGCGCAAGGCGTTCATGCACGCGATCGACCGCAAGGCCATCAAGGAGACGATGTACCCGGGCGGGCTGGCGCGGGTGGCGACGAGCTGCCTGCCGGATGGCTATTTCGGACACATCCCGATGGAGTTCCCGCCCTACAATCCGGAGCTCGCGAAGAAGCTCCTGACCGAGGCGGGCCATCCGACGGGCTTCACGATCAAGAACTACTTCATCAGCAAGTCGTTCTTCTATCCCAAAGTACTGACCCTGGCGCAGGAGCAGCTGCGCAAGGTCGGCATCATCGTCGAGCTCCAGGTGGTGGAGCACGCGACCTTCCACGAGAACATCCGGAAGAACCTCGATCCGTTCGTGCTCTACGGCGGCACGCGCATCACCGACGCCGACCCGTGGCTCTCGCTGTTCTTCGACTCCAAGGAGATCCCGGATCCGGCGACCGGCAACAAGGGCACCAACTTCGCCCACTACCGCGCGATCGACGATCTCCTCGTCGCCGGCCGGGTCGAGCGTGACGTGAAGAAGCGGGCCGCGATCTATCACGAGGCCCAGAAGCGCATGCAGAAGGATCTGATCTGCCTGCCGATCAGCGATGTGCCCGGCCAGTGGGCGCGGAACCCGAAGCGGGTGAGCACGCCGTTCGATCCCGAGTACGGTGAGTTCTCGCTGCACTACAGCTACAACTATCCGGAGCTGCTCAAGGTCCTCAACTGATGCTTCAGTACATCTCGCGCCGTCTCCTGATCGCGATTCCGATGCTCCTGGGTGCGATGAGTATCGTCTTCTTCGCGATGCGGGTCCTGCCCGGCGATCCGTGCGTGGCGATGATGGGTGACCAGGCGACCAGCGAGGCGCTGGCCGACTGCACCAGGAACCTCGGGCTGAACCGGCCGCTCGCGGTGCAGTACGTGGACTATCTCTGGCGCTCGATTCGCTTCGATTTCGGCAACTCGTTCCGTCAGGGCTACCCGGTGCGCGACTACATCGGCCGCATGTTCCCGCACACGTTCATTCTGGTCTTCGCCAGCGCGATCGTGGCGGCGCTGGTCGGGATCCCGATCGGGATCCTCTCGGCGCTCAAGCGCCGCAGTCCGCTCATCGACTATCCGCTCCGGATCATCGCGCTCCTGGGGCTCTCGATGCCCGTGTTCTGGCTGGGAATCCTGCTGCTCATCGTGTTCTCGCTCCACTTCGATCTGTTCCCCTTGATCGGCGGGGGCGATCTCGACGGCGTCTTCGCCATGATCGCGTCGGGCGAGGCCTTCACCCAGCCGCGCGACTTCCTGATGGCCGTGGGGGACGTGCTCCACCACCTGGTGCTCCCGGCGCTCGCGCTGGGATTCACCCTGGCGGCCACGGTGAGCCGGCTGTCGCGCTCGGCCATGCTCGAAGTGATCAGCCAGGACTACATTCGCACCGCCCGGGCCAAGGGCCAGCGCGAGCGCCTCGTCGTCTACAAGCACGCGCTGCGCAACATGCTGGTGCCACTGCTCACCATCATCGGGATCTTCGTCGCGATCGCCCTGACCGGCACGGTGCTCACCGAGACCGTGTTCACGCGACCGGGGCTCGGCAAGATGCTGGTCGACGCGATCGGGGCCCGCGACTATCCGCTGGCGCAGGGGGCCATCACGGTGTTCACGATGATCATCATCGTCGTCAATCTGGCGGTCGACATGCTCTACGCCGTCGTCGACCCGCGGATCAGCTACCGGTAGGCGGAGCAACCGCCATGGCACTCGTTCGCCGAGCCGATCCGGTCGATCTGGTTCTCCCGGCGGCGGGAGAGCAGCAGCGGGTCGCGAGCCGCGCGCGTCTACGCCGATGGCTTCCGATCGGCATCGGGCTCGCGATGGCCGCCGTGATGATCGTGGCCGCGGCGGCGGCGCCCCTCATCGCGCCGCTGAGTCCGTCGGCACAGTTCTCTGACGCGGTGCTGAAGGGCCCGGGCGCGATCGAGCGCCATCTGCTCGGGACGGACGAGTTCGGGCGGGACATCCTGAGCCGGATCATCTGGGGCGCGCGCGTCTCGCTTCAGGTCGGCCTCGCCTCGGTGCTCTTCGCCTTCGTGCTGGGCGTCCCGCTGGGCATCGTGGCCGGTGTTCGCGGCGGGCACCTGGAGACCGTCATCATGCGATGCGCCGACATGCTGATGGCATTTCCCACCCTGCTGCTGGCGCTGATCATCGTGACCGCGCTGGGCGGCTCGCTGGTGAACGAGATTCTCGCGATCGGCGTGGCCCTGACCCCGAACTTTCTACGGCTCGCGCGAAGCCTGGCCTTGACCATCCGGGAGCAGGATTACATCCTGGCGGCGCGAGCGCTCGGCACCGGGCAGCTGCGCGTGATGGCCCGTCACGTGTTCCCGAACACCGTCTACGCGCTCGTCGTCGTGGCCACCCTGTACATCGCCACGGCCATTCGCACCGAGGCCGGCCTGTCGTTTCTCGGCCTCGGCATTCCGCCGCCCACGCCGAGCTGGGGCAACATCCTCAGCGAGGGGCGGCAGTACATCAAGTGCTGCCCGTGGATCACGACGTTCTCGGGGCTCGCGATCATGGTCGCGGTGCTCGCGTTCAATCTGGTCGGCGACGCGCTGCGCGACCTGCTCGATCCGCGTCTCAAGGGCGAGTAGCGCCGGCTCCTGCCGTCACGGCCGCGCGCGGCGCTCGAGCCGCTGCAGCTCGTCCGACGTCCACGGCACCGCCTGCTCCTGCGCGGCGCGCGTGCACCAGCCGCGCTCGAAGTCGCACGCCTGCCTGAACGCCGCCTTCGCCGCGTCGAGCCGTCCGGCCCGCAGCGCGACGGTGCCGACCGCGTATCGCCGGGCGCCGCATGGACCGGGCTCGGAGGCCGACGGGCAGAGCTCGGTGTCCAGCACGAGCGCGGCCCGCGTTTCCCAGGCCGTCGGCCGCGTCGATGGCGAGCGCTCGGCCGACTCGATCAGGCGCGTCGCGATCTTCTGACAGGCGAGATCGTTTCCCAGCCGACACGGGCGAAGCTCCGCCTCGGTGCCGAGGAGCCAGATCATGCCGAGGGTGAGCGCGGCGGCCAGGCCGGCGACCGGCACGATATCGATCGGCCCGAAGCTCGCGCGGCGGGGCGCGCGTCGCACCAGCAGGAAGACGCCGGCCAGCACCGCGGCAGCGACCGCGAAGCCGAGCAGCTGGACGTAGCGCACCAGGCCGTCGTCCGTGCTCGCCGGACCAGAGGTGAGCCAGCCGGTCACGACGATCCAGCCGATCAGGAGCAAGGTCGCCCCGATCCCGACCCGCGCGACGAGCGCGGCGGCGCGCGAGCGCGCGCACGTGCCGATGCCGATGGTGACGAGCATGACGCCGAGCGCGAGGAGCGGGGGCTCTTGCTCGAACGCGGAAGCGCCCCGCGCGATGTAGGCGACGGCCGCCGCGCCGACGAGGGTCAGGATCGCGCCGGCGATGATGTGCATGCCCGTGAGTGATTATCACTTACAGTGGTTCGAGATGCGCTACAGTGCCGCGCTCCGCGCCGTCGCCGTCTCCGTGGCGCTGGCGCTGGCCGGCTGCGCGGAGAGCCCTGCGCCGGTGACGGCGGAAAAAATCCTCGACGTCGGCGGCATCCAGCCCGTGGTGAACGCCGTCGCGCTCAGCCCGGATGGAAGCTTCGTCGCGGTCGGGGACATGGACGGCGAGCTCGTCGTGCGCGAGCTTCCCGCCGGCACCGAGCGCTGGCGCGGCCGCGTCGCGGCCGGCCGTGTGGACGGGCTCGTCTTCTCCGCCGACGGCTCGCTGCTGGCCTCGACCGCTCAGGACGGGCGCACGTTCGAGCTGTGGCAGGTCCTGGCCGGGCGCCAGGCCGCCGTACTCGAGATTCGTGACAGCCGGACCGCCGCCTTCCATCCGACCGAGCCGACCCTGGTGGTCGGTAGTCTTGGCGCCCTCCACGTCGTCGACGCCCAGCTCGGCGCGATCATGCGGACGCTCCCCAACCTGCACGGCGGAGAGAACGTCTACGCCGCCGCGTTCTCTTCAGACGGACAGGTCCTGGCGACGGCGTCGGATCAAGGGGTGATCAAGGTGTGGGCCTGGCCGGCACTGACCCTGCGCGCCTCCGCGGCGATGTCGAAGTCGCTGGAGCAGATGGCGCCCGTCTCGCTCGTGCTTGGGCGCCAGGGGACACGCGCGGCGGCGAACGGTCTCCTGGGCCGGGTGCACATCGTGGATCTCGCGAAGGAGCGCGAGGAACGCACCTTCGACAACACGCCCGAGGCGCCGGGCCACGGTATGCACGCGGAGATGCGCCGCTCCCTGGCGTTCAGCCAGGACGGCGCCTGGCTCTTCGCTCCCGACATGCACGACCGCGGCGTGCGCATCCTGGATCTCGCGAACGGCAGGGCCTATCCCGTTTTCACGGGCGCGGGGCCGTTCTACAAAGCGATGTCGATCTCGGTCCCGGCAAGCCTGGTGGCGCTCCTTCGCCCCGGTGACGCGCAGGGCCGGGGGCCGTACGGACTCGAGGTCTGGCGGCTGACCTACCGGACGCGCTAGGCGCCGGTCATGCCGTCAGCAGTCGCTCGTGAAGGGCGCTGACGATCTCGGCGACACCGGCGCGCGCCCACACGTCGAAGAACGGCGACTCGAGCAAGGTCGCGATCTCGCGCCCGCCGCGTGCCTTCGTCTGATCTTCGCTCTCGCCCGGCCGCGCTCGGCGCAGGGCGGTCAGCACGCGGTCCTTGTGGTAGATCGCGGGGTACTCGATGTAGCGGTAGAGCTCGGTGAAGTCGCGGTCGAAGAAGACGGCGACCGGCACCGTCGCGAACGTCTGCCCGTTCTTCTCGTTCGCATACTCGCGCACGAGATCGGCGTTGGGGGAGGCGCCGGGCTCGGGCAGCCCCTGGCGGTGCATGGTGTCGCCATCCCGGAGAAAGACGCGCAGGTCGAGGCCGCCGGCCTCGGCGAGACGCGCCAGGTAGGGGAGATCGCGCCGGCAATCGGACGACCAGTCCTCCGCGATCACGGCGACCTTCGCGGGCCCGCCGGGCTGGGCGGCGAGCCACTTGATCGCGGTCGTCTGTTCGTCGCTGAGGCGAGCTGTGGCGTGCCGCTCGCGCAGATAGCCGCTCCAGTCGACGCGGGGCTTGCACAGCGCGAAGCGCCGGATGTCGAACCCTTCGCGCGCCAGGTTCTGGGGCGAGCCGATGAATTTCAGGTAGTCGTCGAAGGTCATCCCTTTGCCGAAGCGATCGGGCGTCATGCGCACACCAGCCTTTCCGTGCGGAGTGTAGGAGGGGGCCGCGGGGCGGTCAAGCGGCCGTGCTAGACTCCCGCCGGGTCGATCATGTCCAGGCGGCCGATCCCACCCCGCCCGTCGCTCGAGCTCGATCGCAAACAGGCCAAGGCGCTGCTCGACGCACTGCACAGTGGCGACGCCGGCGCGGCCCAGCGGTTCCGGGCGCGCCACCCGCGCTTCGGCCCGCAGGGCACGGGGCGCGCCGCCGCGCTGCACGATGCGCAGCTGGTCATCGCGCGCGAGTACGGCTTCGCCAGCTGGCCACGGTGGAAACAGTTCGTCGAGGCGCGTGGGCTCGACACGCAGGCCCGGGCCGGCGAGCTCGTCCGCGCCGCCTGCTCGCCGCAGGCCTGCTGGCGCGCGATTCGTCTCTGGCGAGCCGTCGCGGCGGCCCGCTCGACCGGGAGCCGATTCTCTACGCGTGC
>Ga0075434_100003724_pt1 | contig 13618 bp, 15 predicted proteins | sample RhiMethybrSRZTD3_FD_75298 | JGI IMG/M metagenome (GOLD analysis project Ga0075434, IMG submission 75298) | Populus rhizosphere microbial communities from Tennessee, USA - Rhizosphere MetaG P. TD hybrid SRZTD3 | ecosystem: Host-associated > Plants > Roots > Rhizosphere > Soil | place: USA... | reverse complement strand
AGGACAATGTACTACTACTACAGTTGTTGGTCAGTCAACATGTCCACCTGGTATTCCCCTTTTTGGCACAACAGGATTATGCGCTTTTAATATAATAACACCCCCGTGTCCAGCAGGAACCCATCCCGGGATTTTTCCTACTTTTTGTATATCAGATGCGAACGGAGGCAGGCCGAATGTATGTAGCTCTGGTAGTTTTAATCCCTCCACTCAAAACTGCGAAATAACAACAACAACACCAGCAACATGTCCACCAGGTACTGCACTTAGCGGTAATGTCTGTGCTGCACACCCAATACCTAAAGGACCTAAACAAACCTAGGTAGGTATTTAGTTACTTACCTACCTCAGGATTCGTTCCTTGTTTTCTATCCCTTATTTTGTTGCAGTTTCTTGTAGCGATTTTAATTAAACTTGTTTATGCAAAAAAGCTATAGCTTTTTCTACTATCACATTGAGTACCACCGACTTAATCCGAAGAAGCAACAGGAAGACTACTATCAGGCCAGCTGCTTCTCTCAGGCTTCATGCATTTTTCCTACGAGCTACAAGTAAGGTACTGGATTCTAACTAACTAACTTCCCATTCTTCTACTTCGTATGTAAAAAGTTGTTCTTGATCTATAGATATGAGTCTGAGTCTCTCCTTTTGTGCTTTTTCATCATTAGTCCATATAGAATTTATAAACCCTGCACGTCGATTATCTATTGATGCAGTTCCCTTTGGATAACTTGTAACAACATACACTTTATTCAGTGAGACCATAATTGTTTATCCCTCTCTTTCGTTCCTCTTACATGTTTTCATACCGACATAGAAAATCTTGTTTCGATATACCTGCTGTTGTGGGTTGCTATTATTTGGATTTGCTTCTAGATTTTGTCCCATTTGATTTCACTCTAAATTTTTTTTGTTTGCTTGTTCAAAGCGATAATACTTGAGCACTGCTTAGCTTTATGTTTAGAGTATCTAACGAAATCCTATTCCATAATTGGTTAAGGCAACAAGTTTTGTCTGAAATGACAGCAAGATTGCTATATACGGCCAATCTTATATAGAACCTAATATTCAAAGACTTACACAAGCTAGTTTCACAGCAGCAAAAAGAAAATACAAAAAAAGAGTCGTTGAAATGAGGGTAAGAGGTATGACTCATCAAGAAATAGCCTCCAAGTTACAAGTATCGAGGACAGCGATTACTTCTGATGTTCAATACCTACGTGAGCAGGCTAAATGAACTATCAAAGAATATGTGACAGAGCATTTACCTGAACAATACCAAGTATGTCTTTCAGCCTTAGACGAAATAATCAAGCGCTACCGACACAAAACAATTAGTTAGTATTATTATAATACTAACTCATAGATTTGAATAAAGATTTGACTTTCTGGCCTTTGTCGCTAAAAAATCTGCTACTGCATCTAGGCCTCTCGTTCTATATTTGTTGATCAAATTGTCAAATCTGTTATGGTTATTATTACTATTACTGCTAGTAATATTATTCGTCATGAATGAAGAAGGAATTGAGGTGGTTGTCATGTACCGACAACAAATGCATGAGATAATTCGTTTAATATACCTTTTTAGTATGCTTAGTAACTATTTTTACAGTGAAAAATTAAGGTGCAATACTCATTCTAGTAGCTGTAAAGAAGGGATTTGAATGGTAAGAACAATTGACAAAACACATACTATACTTTCATATATTCAAGGAAGTTTAAAAAATGTAACAATAGTTAATGGTGAGAGTATGCACCATGGATTTATTTTCTCACTACTAAATCCTCCTGTACCTCTAGGCGGTAATATTGTGTCTCTTGACATATATATAGATGAAATCCCTATTTCAAAAAAGTCTATTTATATCGCAACATCAGAGGATGTTGTTAATGCATCAATATTGTCAGAGGACAGACCTATTTCATTTAAGCCATTCCAAAGCGCAAGGTTTTTAGTAATTAATGGAGCAGCGCTAAAAGAAGAAAGTAAGCATAAGGTTGTAATTTTAAGTAAACTTGAGGGCTTTGAGCAGATAATCATCCCGTTTGCCTTTACTGATTATGTGGATAACCAAAAAGAAAGGATATTCATTCCATCGAATTTTGGTGATGATCATCAATCTACTGCTACTATAGAGGATACAATTTTCAAAAATTTTACAGTCCCACTCATATTGTCTGGTAAAAAGGCATATATAGTGTGTTCGTCGAATGGCGGACTTTCCGCTAATTGGACTTGGATGGGCGCAAGATATGATAACGGAGGACTGTACGTCCCACCAGCGAGAGCATTTGGCAGGGTTATCGTGGAAATCTCTATAGATGACGGAGTACGTAAGCGACTTCCTAATTTTGTCATATCTTCTAGACATGAAAACGGAATCCTTGATACTAGACACGAGATGGCTGGACTGCAAGTAAAAAGAACTATATTTGTTCCTGTTGACAATAAGGGATTTGTTATTATATTAGAATTTAATTTATTAGATAAATATAATGTAAACTTCAGGGAGTTAAGTGTAAGAAATAAACCACGGAAAAGAAAAATCAGAGTACATTTTATTATAGATGGTAACATTACAAGCTACAGCTTAGCTGCGATTTCTCAGAGCAACTTTTCCAAATTGCTTAAAACTGACAATTGTTTGCAAATTGAGACGTCTTCCAGGAAAGGTATTGCACGTTATTTTGGAACTATTGGTGTTGCACCTCAAAACCTGCGACCTTCCAAAATATTAACGGATTCTTTTGATAACGATTTAGAGTTATCATATGATCTTGAAATCGAATCAGGAAAGACTAGAGAGATTGCACTTGTGGCTGCAGGCAGCTTTAATAGTTCTGAAGAATGCTTAGCGGAATACCGACATATAAGAGATAATTACAGGAATCTTTTCGAGGATACCAAAAATCATTTCAAAGCTGCTTCATCTTGTACCCTTCAGATAGCTCCAGGTGCAAAGCAAGAACCGACTATTTCAAAACTGATTAAGGCTTTTGAAAAGGCAAAGACAAGTATGGAATACTTAAAAGCTGAATATGACGAACTTGGTGCAGGTATTTGCGCTGGGCTTCCGAGATTTCCCAACTATTGGGCCAGAGATACAGGTTGGTCACTAAGAGGATATTTATCTATGTGTGATTATGATTTTGTCTTTGCAGTACTTGAAAATTTTTTCCATCACCAAGCAAAAAGGACATCTGCGATTGCAACAAAGGGAGAGTTTCCAATGATCATCAGCGGCAAGTCTTTTCTTCACAATAGTACGTTTGGATCGGCTGACTCGACTTTTCTATTCCCTTGGGCAATACGTGAATATTCAGTTTCTACAGGAAATATAAATTATCTACGTGAAAGATGGAAATCAATAAGTGATCTTATTAATTTTGGATTTCTGAAAGACATAGACAGTGATGGTCTAATTGAGCATGGCTTTACAGGTACCGCAGAAAAGCTGCCAATTAAGGATTCTACATGGATGGATCATATTGATCGAAGGAAAAGTGCAAATGATATTCAGGCATTGTTTTATGAAAGTTTGAAAATTGGAGGTGAGCTGGCAAGAATTGTTGGCGACATTAGTAGTGAAAAGAGATGGCTGACCTATGCTAGACAACTACAAAACAGAATTGAATTACAATATTGGGATGACTACAACAAGTTCTATTATGATACAATTCGCAAAGATGGTTCTAAAGACTATAGTGTAAGACCAAACGCCCTCGTTCTTTTGCTTACTGATGCGGTTACAGATAAAAGTAAAGCTGAGTTCGTTCTAACAAGAATAGAGAAAGAAGATATTACCACGTCCTGGGGGGTCAGAACATTAAGCAACATGGATCCCAAGTATCATCCAACACTTTATCATGATGGTGCTGTATGGCCTCTTGTTACTGGATGGTGTGCTGCATGCGAAATTAAATACGATAGAAAGGAGCAAGCCCTTTATTACATCAGATCAATGGCAGAGCGGATTCTGTTTGAGAATGGTATGTTTGCTGAAACGTATAGGGGAGATCGACCTGAACCATTTAACTCATGTATTCTCCAAGCATGGTCTGTTGCTATGTATGTGCATGTAGTGTGCGAAATGATGCTTGGGATGAAGATGAATATGATTGAAAATAGGATTCAACTTGAACCCCATATCCCTGAATCCTTAAGGGATAACTCTTTGCCTCTTAGCTTTGAACATCGGATATCTAGTGTAGATGGTATGCAACGACTCAAAATTGTTGTCAACCCAAGCAGTGAAAAAATCTCAGTAATTTATAGAAATCCTGATAGTAAATTACGGCCAGAAATTTTTAGTAATTCCTACTCCTTAAATATTGAATGTCACTAATGTCTTTACTGAAGTGTTTTTTATTAAGAGATAAGATAATCACTTCTGGTCTTAATTTTATAACCATATTTATTAGTCTACTTGATGGCTAGGATCTATGAATAAAATGATCACAGCTGGTTTTTTAGATCCTAATTTAGAACAGGCTAAAATTGAAGTAGAAGAAATCTCATAGCAGTATATACTTAAAATAATTGACCACATACTTATCATAACGTTAATCAGATGAAAAAATTTAAAAGCATAGAAATTCAATGGAGTACCAACACTAAAGCAAAACTATTTACAATGAAAATACTATAGCTCAGAAGACGAAGAAAATCAATCTTTAATGTTCAATACCCTAATTCTAAGAAAAAATCAGATTACATTATAAAGATGGGCAGATCAAAAAAGTTAGATGAAATTATTTAAGCATATCTTCATATCTTTTTTTAGGGATAGCAGAAAAATCTAGAACATAAAATTATAATATGAGAAATATGTTCTAAATGGCCAAAATCATTAGCAGTCCCGTCCGCCTCTCCTTTTGGATGTGCTTTATTGAAAGGACAAAGGATACGACGCATCCACATGAAAATGAGCAAAAAGAAGGATTGATAGCTATTCTGCCGTCATCATTCTCTATTGTACCCAGTAGTAGTGTTATACAAAGCGGCTTTTATTTATCACTGATGTAGCAATTATATGGCATTAGATATGGTCAAAGCTAGATCAAGAAAGGAGCTATTACAGAATTTACAGAAGGATTTGAGCTCTGGTAATATATCAAAAATGGCATTCATGTGCTATAACCAAAAAATTCTTGGATTTATCTTTTTTACTAAACCGATCTATCTATAATCTGTGAAGCATGCAAAGATGTAAGAAAACGAATCTCGTCCACTACTGATTATCCTGTTAGGCTTGTCTATTTCCCAGCATATGGAATTGTGACTCAGATATCATGTAACAATAGCGTGACTAATTGATATCAATACAAAAAGACAATTTAACGTAAAAAGAATATTGAGATAATCTACAAAATTTTTCTAAATATTAAGCAGTATGAGTATTTGGTACATGATTTACATATGCATCAAAAAAGAATATGCAAATTCAACCATCTCTTTTGTGTTAGTTTCAGTATCATGGATATCAGCTTTAGTTTTTAACTCTCTTAGCATAGGAGTAGGATCATCGCCAACAGTAGTAATTTTATTCATTTGAAGTTGATATCATCAACGTATTGTAAATATAATGTGTTGAAACGCTCTATAGACAAAGTTGGCATCATTATTATTGTTACTGCTGATAATTATTATTAATACAATTTAGACACCATTGTTGATCTATTGGCAGAGGTTCTGTTTTCGGCTCTGTGCCTCTACTACTCATGCCACTATCCACAACATCCAGTTCAGACAAAACTCGTACGAGGTATTTTGTATCTTTTCCACATTTGTCACATAACATATTTTCTCATAATTCATTAGTTGATATAACATAAGTGAGTATGCCAGTAGTCATTCATGTAGTGTGGCAGTTTGATGGTCAAAGCTATCCTCATCCCTCTGGTTTTGCCCGTGGAAGTGAAATGAATAAGAATTGCGCAGTGAGCGCAGTGAGCGCAGCACATATAATGCTGTCCAAATTACAGCAACCACAAACCACACAGCAAAAAACCATCCAAGGACATCTAAAGCAAGATCTGCCATCCTATGCAATTATTTAGTCAGACCAACCTATAAGCAATTGGAATCCAAACATCTAGTATTTCTTATTATCAATTATTCACTTATTGAGGTTATCATGATGTTGTAAATATGAGATATTGAAATACTCAAAGGAACGGACTGCTAGTAACATTAAATGTCTTATACATTCTGTCTTTCGTACCCGGCTGCACAAGGGAATTTAGAGTAGACGACACAAGAGATACAATTGACTTCCCTACTAGTGTAAGGTGTGATATGATTTCCTTAGTTATTAATTTTAGATAACCAAGTAAAGTCAGACTTAGGCCTTGATGATTCTTACTTTTTGGCTACTCCTCACTATCTTTAGTAGACAATTTAGAATATTTCTTATGCAATATTATCTCTGCTGGTATTATCGCTATCCCGTAATATGCGATTTATATGTCGATAAAGGAAACCAAAATTGATAATAAAAATACGACAGGACAAACAATAGAATCTAAGAGCATATAATGCATTTCAATATGAATTAGATTCTAATCAATTAACTTGTTCTTCATAGCGTGCAACCATATTATTGTTACTAACGAAGTAGCATTAGTTAGAACTAATGCAAACAATATGAATACAATTTGGTACTGACCAAAACCTATTTGCAGATTATTAGCAAGTAGGTTTTGGCAAGTATGAAAAACAAGAATAATAGAGTTAACCACGTCAAAGTCGAATCAGAAAGTACTTAAATTATTCGTCCGTATAGACAGTTTCACCTGTCTGATCCTTGCTATCATTTACAGCTTGGTATGTATACCTTTACGGATGATCTCTTTTCCTTCTATTTTGTTGCATTACCTGAAGCTGAATTTGTTGTAGTATTGTTGTCACTTGGGGAAGTATAAGTAGGCGCAGATGTGCTTGGTGGTGTTGTTTGTATGTTTTGAGCACATGCCATCTGAATTGGAAATGCCTTTGCTGCCATAAAGGCTGCTGCTACTGCAATAACATATGTCGCTATAACTATTGTATATGCAACGTATGTACTTCTGGCCGTCAAAAACATTCTCACCGCATTTACATCAAACTTGATAGCGTTTTCCATAAGTTCACTATACTGCTTTAGACTTTCGTTTGCTAGATCCACTTCATTTATTATTATCTGGTAGTTTATAATTACTACATTGTCTGCCACTGATCTTTGCTCATGCACTTTTCCTGATTGGCGTTGGTCAGTGTTCTCTATTTCTCTCTCCTGACAGGGTTAGCAGTTGATCACCGAGGGTTATAAAGGATAAATTCAAGTACTCAGAAGAAATTGCAATATATAGATAGGGTTAGGTATCATCTAGACAACAAGAACAATGAAACAAGCAATTGTGACGCCCTTGTGGATACCATTAAATGAACTTTTAACACAAAATTATAAATGAGATCAATAGCTATTTCTGTTCGCAATGTTCAACAAACCTACTACAGCAGCACTATGTGCAACAGTCATTTCGTCTATGGTTGTTGCATCTATGTTCATTATTATCTATATACAACAAGCACTAGCACAGGGCGTCCAGACGGCTGACGGTGGCGCACCACCTGTTAACAAGACTAGTGGAGCGGCAGGTAGTAACCGCAGTACCAACGCAACTGGCGGCGGCACTGCAGCTGGTGGTAACAACACAGGCGCTGGCGGAGGTCCTTATCTACTGGTGGCAACGCGATAGCTCAAAATAATGCTGATTGAATATTTCAATTAACCTTATCTTTATTCTGTCAAGATAGCCTAGGCCATTCTATAATGAGGGCTTTCCTAAGGCTGGCAAAACAAAATAATGCGCATACTTAACTTAGCTATAATGATAATAAGTCTAATTCATAACCCCTTATGATGTTATGTTAGCGAATATCTGGGGATGGAGATTCATTACACCATAAGGGGTGTATTTCTATGCTCGGTTGGTGATTTGTTGGTTGTTCTTGCAGATTGTTCTCGACTGCAATAACCACATACATGACTGTTCTAATATGACTTTTGAAATATTATCACTCGCTTTAGGGGCTCACTTAACGTGCTTGTTTACTTATTTCTTGATTATACAGTCGTTTAATGATAATAATCATAATAATCCCTTATGGCTCGGGTTGGTCTACAAGTGCACAGATCCATTACCTTGAGAGTAGTAGATCAGGTAATGGCCCCTGCAAAACTCACATGTTAAACTTTCTCTAATATGACTTTTTAAATATTATCACTCATTTAAGAAGCTCCTTTACTTGTTAACAGTCCTCTTGTTGGAACATTCAATACTTTTTAGTATGTCTCGTACCGTCCATGTCTACTGCATTGAGTGGGATAACAACAGACAGTACGAGAATAGATGCGGTTGCCTATGCACTGAGTATATGGAATTACGATCTGTTGATTTATTAATATTAGATAACCATGTTAAGCCAGATTTTTAAATTATTCAACGACGTTTTTGATACCTGTATCAAAGAGTACTAAATACACAAAATTATCACTAATGTTGTCACATAGCAGCTGTTCAATCGTCTTCATTTAGCCTTAGCAGAGCATTGTCATCGCCGTATGCACTGCCAATATTCTCATTTTAAAGCATTATAAGCTAAAACAAATAATAGGCTAAAAATCTGGATGTGTTTGAGCATCGACATACATATTTTTGTGCGACGGACAGTAATAGAGGAGGCACTAGAATCGGACGGTTCTAACATCGCTAGTTGGGTTTATCAGTCAAACTACTCAACATTTTTAACTAGCGAAATCCTATCTTCTACAGGAAAACACCCAAGAAAGAACGTATGGGATAATGCGAGAGAATTAGACTCACTTTCGTATTATCCTGTATTTTTTGATAATGATATGTTCGATGGTAACGTATGTTGAATTGAGAACTTGGATCTATAACGAAGAGAAATTTGGATTTTATTAATTTGCTCATCTTCTATCTTGTATCCAGTGTCAACTGCTAAACCCATTGACTAGTTATTGCTATTGCTACTGCTGTTGCAGTGACTATATGCATTGTCATCTCATTTTGGTTTTGAATCAACAGCAGAGCTTAGGTCAGGTCTTCAGAAGTCATAGCCATAATATTCCATACACTAGTAACATTGTATACAATGCGTTATTCAAATTACTCTATGCTTTTATTGCATCTTACTTAAATATATGTATATCATGACATGATGGGTGTAGTATATGAGAAAAAAATTTTCAGCAGGATTTGGCGCTAAATGTGAATGTATATGCCATCAAAGACCATCTACCGATGGTTACTGTGGTTACTGTTCTAATTCACATGTAATTATAAGCCATAGAAAGTAACCTCTCCTTTCTATGGCACTCGTAGAACAATCCTTTTCTATAAATTTCATATTTTTTAGACTGATTTAAGACTTTAAGACCTTCTTTTTTCTTGTAACGACATGCTTACTCTTTTAAAGAATCAGCAATTACAAGCGCCCTTCTTTTTCATGCCAGAACACATTGTAATTACCGCTATCCTATATCACAAGGTACCCGTTTAGCATAATCAATATTCCTATAAAATGGATTTATAAGAACAATGAAATTATTCTGTTTGACTTGCATGTGTACATAGTTAGAATAAAGCTCCCTTCATGTATCACTCAGGGTACATTATTGTGTAGTTAGCACAATGTTTTGCATCTTTTTTCTGCTATAGCTCATCATTGAAATGACTGTTCATAACGAGTCAAAAATATCTATAAGGATGGCAGAGCTATGTATGAGTTAGTAGGATTTATGAGCAAAAAAACAAAAAGAATTCAAAATAAAAACGATTATGAAAAAAGTAGTTTTAAAGACATAATAGAAGATATGGAAGAGACTAAAGATAAAGGATTAGAATCATTACCTAAAATGAGAAAAGAGCAAGTTCCAAGTAAAGATGAAACAACAAGGGAGATACTGTATGGCAACGATGATGACAACAAAAAATAAAACCAAAAAGTAAAAATTACCTTCTATCTTAAATTTATTTTGTCTTGTAAGTTTTAACAAGTAGCATGGCTTCTCTATTCCCTCTGCTTGTTTGGGTAATTTTTTCGGTATATTGATGAAATAGTGCAAGGAACCAAATGTATTGATAGGTAAAAAAAACAGCACCAACATTCAACGAGAGTTCCGTTTTATATTACACAAAATATAGAACAATTCTCCATACTTCATCTTTGCATGCTTTGGAATGGTTAGAGGATTATCATGTAAACATCCAATATTCATACTTTCACCTTTTTTTAGGTCAACATCCCCTCCGGACCATTCGCATTTAAGTGTGAGTTTTGCTGATTGATCGTAATTCAAAACTTTTATAGCGTCTATGAAATCGTCATCGTCATCAAGATCACAACCAATAGCTAGTGTTGTGCCCTGGCGTATTGCAACTATTCTATCGGCAAAACTTGGCATGGGGACTACTACAGTTAATGCTATTGAGAGTATAGAAAACGATAGTATAACAGCTAAAAATGATACAAACGCATTTCTATCGCTGAAAGCTAGTACCATCTTTAATCTGTAAATATCTATAGTTAAATAGGGCTATGATATATTGTTTGATTGGTTTCTTAGCACGGACATATCAGTTTTAACTGACCACTATACCAGGTTTTTCAATCATAATAAAGGCAACTACATTTTTACGAAATAAATCTTATTTAATCTTGGCATGCTTTGGGAGAAAGAGTAAGGCTAATCCCAGGCGGTGAAAGTTGTAAATACGTATGTACCAGAGCAGTTGGGCCATGACGACAGTGGCAATATTGTTGAACCAGGAAATATGAAGGCTCAGATGCGCTATGCATATGCCAACATACAGAAGGTGTTATCACAGTATGGGGCAACTGTGGATAACATAGTGGATGAGACATTATTTGTAACAGATATGAATACAGCCTTTGCTGCGGCAGAGAAATGCAGAGAGGATGTATTTTTCGGTATCCCTATCGTTGCAAGTACCATTGTACATTTTCAGCGTCTTACATTCCCTCGACTTATGATCGGGATTAAGTGTATTGCAAAGGTATAGAATTACGCAAACACATGAATTTTCAGTCAATGTACTAGAGCTGCTCCTACAGATGTCTCAATTAAGTTCAGTTCATCGAGCAAACAAGCATTTAGATCAATATTTTTTAGTAAAACCTAGATATCTGATTGATTCAAAGTATATTTGATTAGATATTAGACAATTTTTTTGTTATTTGCCGAATTGTCTGCAATAACAATACCATGAACCTTACGGAAATTGCATTCGAAAAGACACTATATGCATAGAAAGCTTTAATGGCATCAAAATGACGATAAGTTGATTAGATCTTAGTAGTGATTAGTAAGGATATGCCTCTGAATGTTGATGAAAATAGTTGCTTGTTTTTGAAAAAATCATCCGATATCGGAATATTTGCCTGGATAGTGGATAATTAAAATATGCTAAACATAGATAATAAAAGAATATTTGAAGTCATTGCTAAAAGGAAGCCACGTTCTGTAGCACTTAATGGACCTGAAGCACTAATACCAAAAATTCAAGATACTGCTAATGATATTTCAGAACAGTTCGATATTCCTGCATACGTTATAGGAGATACATGCTGGGGATCGTGTGATCTGAATACCCACGCAGCAGATATGCTGGGTGCAGAAATCCTGTTTAACATCGGTCATACTGTGGTAATGGAAACATTTGGTGAAAAAGTAGTAATGATAGACGCATACGACGATGCCAATTTTGACGAAGTAGCTAGAAAATGTGCACTAGGCTTAAGAGAGCAAAATTACAAATCAATTTCTTTGCTAACTAACAGCCAACATCTTTATCAGATTTCTTTTGTCAAAAAGGTTTTTGAAGAATATGGATATAATATAATTATCGGTAAAGGAAAAGGACAGCTAAATGATGCGCAAATTTTTGGTTGTGAGTTTTATCCTGCCCACCACGGCCAAAAAGAGGTCGATGCATATGTTTTCCTTGGCCAAAGCATGTTCCATTGTGCAAGTGTGGCAATGTCCACAGGAAAGCCAACGTATATGTTGGATCCCTATTTTGGAGAATATTCTCTTGTTAATGAGTTTGCGGATAGCCTTAGGAAAAAGGCTGTCTTATCAATATATAAAGCATTTGATGCAATGATGATCGGTATCATAATTGGTCTGAAAGAAGGTCAGTTTGCGTACATCAAAGCACTTGAATTGAAAAAATCATTTGAGGAGTTAGGCAAAAAGGTACAGTTGATTGCCTTGACCGATATTACAGAAGAGCGCGTTCAAGTCTTTAGAGGAATAGATGCATTTATACAGGTTGCATGTCCCAGAATAGCTATAGATAACCATTTCAAAAGACCAATGCTTTCTGTTCCTCAGGCACTTGCGTTGATTAAATTACTCAAAAAAGAGCCAATAGATGACGACTTTCTAAAAAGTCAGCACTGGCTTTAGATCACATTGGTTAGATACTGCTGTCAATTACGCTCTGTTAGTTCAAGTGCATCAGAGTGATTTAACACATGCTTAAATGACATCATCAATACATACAATGCAAAAGTCCTTGGTTTATAATAGATTTGCAATTTCGTTTATGATCCCTTGTAATCTTTCATTCTTTACTACTCCTAAAACAAAATTAGCCTTGCCTCCTCCTTGTCCATCAGTGCCACAGATCTGCTTGAATAACTGATTGCAGTCTAAATCCAACATCTCTTCCGTTCTTGCAAATACTATGTTAGAATTCATGTCAGAATCACTTTCTTTATTAGCAAGGAGTATGACTGTATTTTTTGATTCAGTTATTTTTGTACTTACAAATTTACGGATCTCTTCATCTTCTAAATCAGAAAATATTCCTTGAATAAATACTGTGCCATTTTTGTTAATGACTGGAACGATCTCACTTAATTTTTCTCTGGTCAGTCTTTTTAGTTTGTTATGGTTGATATTACTTTCTGTTTTTAATTTTCTCACACTATTTTCAATTGTGTTTAAATTTGCACCGATCTCACCACAAATCCTCGCGATCTTTGCACACAGCGTAATTGCTGCTTCTCGAGCCTCTTTGCCTACTACAAACTTTACTTCGTATTCATCGCCATTCTTAGATAAACCGGTTACGAGGAAAAGTCCGCAATTATATAGATTCTCTACATGCTCCATGGCACAAGCAGATATGTCATGATCTTCGATCTCTACTACTCTTACAGGATTAGAGTTTTTTATTCTTTCCTCATTTGCACGCATAGTAGGAAATGCTTTTTTAGCTTCATCTAGTGTCTCAAATGAATGAACTACAACTTTTCTTCCATTAGTTATCAGAGAATTAACTTCATATGCTGCTGTAAATAGTAGATCTAAATCAAGTTGAGCAATAGATATAAAAACACTATTGTCGGTCTTTCGATGCTCCACCTTCCTGACTTTTATGGTTCGACTAAGTAACCTCTGCAGCGATCCTATAAAAGCATGTTCGGTAGTATGGGCTAATTTGTTATGCACATTTCATTCATTTATTTTATCTAGTATATCAGTTGCGAAGTATTTTAATTTAACAGGATCGTGAAATT
>Ga0075434_100003723_pt1 | contig 13621 bp, 6 predicted proteins | sample RhiMethybrSRZTD3_FD_75298 | JGI IMG/M metagenome (GOLD analysis project Ga0075434, IMG submission 75298) | Populus rhizosphere microbial communities from Tennessee, USA - Rhizosphere MetaG P. TD hybrid SRZTD3 | ecosystem: Host-associated > Plants > Roots > Rhizosphere > Soil | place: USA... | reverse complement strand
CGCCCGCCTCGTCGCCAACTACACCGACCGCCACTTCGAGCCGTTTTCAGCCGTGACCGAGGGCGTGGGGCGGGTGCGGGAAATCATCAAGCAAGCGGAGGAGCGGCTGAAGTACGAAGGCCGCGGCACGATTCTGTTTTGCGACGAGATCCATCGCTTCAACCGGGCGCAGCAGGACGCGTTCCTGCCCTGGGTCGAGAATGGCATCATCACGCTGATCGGCGCCACCACCGAGAACCCGAGCTTCGAGCTGACCGCACCGTTGCTCTCGCGGTGTCGCGTGTTCGTGTTCGAGCCCCTCACCGATGCCCACATGCGTGTCGTGATCGAACGGGCCTTGCACGAGGTGGGAAAAGGGAATGGGGAAACGGGAAAGGTCGAGCTAGCGGAAGAGGCGCTGGAGTTGCTCGTGCGGCACGCGCAGGGGGACGCGAGGCGGGCGCTCAACACCCTGGAGGCGGTGCTCAAGCATGCGTCTACCCTTTCTCCATTCCCCATTCCCCTTTCCCCCGAGCTCGTGCAGTCCGTCCTGGAGCGCCCGCTCCCCGCGTACGACAAATCCGGCGAGCAGCACTTCAACCTCATTTCCGCGCTGCACAAGGCCGTGCGTGGGTCGGACGTGGAAGGCTCGTTGTACTGGCTGGCGCGCATGCTCGCGGGCGGCGAGGATCCCCTGTATATCGCGCGCCGCCTGGTCCGCATCGCGGCGGAGGATGTAGGGCTGGCGGACCCGCGCGCCCTGTCGCTGGCGCTCGCAGCGAAAGACGCCTACCACTTCCTGGGCTCGCCGGAAGGTGAGCTGGCCCTGGCCGAGGCCGCCGTGTACCTCGCCACCGCGCCGAAATCGAAGCGCGTCTATGCGGCCTTCGGCCAAGCGACGGAGGCCGCCGCGGCCCATCCTGGCGCAGCCGTGCCCCTGCACATCCGCAACGCTCCCACCAACCTCATGGAGGAGCTGGGGTACGGGGCGGGGTACAAGTACGCCCACACGTACGAGCACGCCTACGTGCCGCAGGACTATTTGCCGGAGGCGTTGCGGGGCGCGAGCTGGTATCAACCCACGGCGGCTGGGTACGAAAAGACGATCGGAGAGCGGATGGAATTCTGGAAACAGTTGAAGGAACGCATCGAACGGGAAACGGGAAAGGGGAAACGGGAAACGTAATGGCACGATACCTCACGTTTCCCGTTTCCCGATTCTCGCTTCCCGGGGTGTTGTTGTGCCTCTCCTGCGCGACCCTCGGCCGGCTGTCGTTTCGCGAGCCCGACGTCCAGCTGCAGGAAATCGACGTCACGGGGATCGGCCTGACGGGCGGCACGTTCGACCTGGTGTTCGACGTGTACAATCCCAACGACTACCGCATCCGCTCCACGCGCCTCGAGGTAGGGATCGACCTCGAAGGCACCCATTTCGGCGACGCGCTGCTCGACCGCCCGCTCGACCTGTCGCCTACCTACCACAGCCGGATCGTCGTGCCGGTTCGGTTCGAATGGGCGGGCCTCGGGGCTGGGGCGAAAGCGCTGCTCACGCGCCGGGCCGTCGGCTATGGTATCACCGGGCGGGTGCTGCTCGATACGCCGCTCGGGGACAAGGCGGTGGCGTTTCACGGCAACGGTAACGTGCCGTTGACGAAGCTGATCCGCTAACTTGAGGCTTCGGTCTTATGGCACCCGAGGAGGCTCAGGATCCGACAGTTAATTGACATCCAGCCCCCCTCCGAACGCGCGTTTCTCGTCGGTGCGCCGCGCAAGGGGTCGGAGGACGCGGCCCAGGTGGAGGAGCATCTCGCCGAACTGGGCCGGCTCGCTGACACCGCCGGGGCCGGGATCGTGGGGCGGACCTGCCAGCGGGTCGAAGCGCCCAGCCCCAACTTCTATCTGGGCCAGGGGAAGGTCGACGAGCTGAAGGGCGTGCTGCAGGACGCCCGCGCCACGCTCGTGCTGTTCGACGAGCCGTTGTCGCCGGTGCAGGGACAGAACCTCGAGACGGCGCTGGCGCTGCGCGTGATGGACCGCACCGAACTGATCCTCGACATCTTCGCGACGCGCGCCCGCTCGGCCGAGGCCAAGATGCAGGTCGAGCTGGCGCAGCTCGAGTACCTGTTGCCGAGGCTCACGCGGATGTGGACGCACCTGTCCCGCATTCGCGGCGGCATCGGACTGCGGGGGCCGGGCGAGACGCAGCTCGAGACCGACCGCCGAGTGATCCGGAAGAAGATCTCCACCCTCCGCCGCCGGCTCGAGGACGTGGCGGATCATCGGGCCAATCAACGCCAGGGTCGCCGCGCCCTGCCGACGGCCGCCCTCGTCGGCTATACGAACGCGGGCAAATCGAGCATCCTCCGCGCGCTGTCCGGTGACGACATCGTCGTCGAGGACCGGCTGTTTGCGACGCTCGACACGCTCACCCGCGAGGTGGACGTGGGCGGCGGCTATCGCTTCCGCCTGACGGACACGGTCGGCTTTATCCGCAAGCTGCCGCATCATCTCGTCGCGTCGTTCCGGGCCACGCTCGAGGAAGCGCGCGAAGCCGACCTGTTGCTGCACGTCATCGACGCGGCCCATCCGGCGTGGGAAGCGCAGGCGCAGGTGGTGGAGGCCGTCCTGGAGGAGATGGGCCTGTACGAGGGAGGAGGGGGGACGGGGGAGCGGGGAGCGGCTGGTGCGGAGCGCAAACGCGTCGTGTACGTCTTCAACAAGGCGGACTTGCTCCCCGAGCCCGCGCTGTTCCTCGCTCAGGTACGGGAGCGGTACCCGCACGCCGTCCTCACCGCGGCGCACGGCGAGCCGGCAGCGACGTCGGTGGATGGGCTCCGTACCGTGCTGCGCACGTCGGCCCAGGCGCTGCGTCCGGTGGTGCGCATCGACGTGCCGGTCACGGATGGGAAAATAATCGCCGCGCTGCATCGCGACTCGGAAGTGATGAATCAGGTGCAGGTGGACGGGGTGGTCCAGGTCACGGCCCGGGTCGAGGCAAAATTGCTCGGCCAGCTGCGTCGTCAAGGCATTCCTGTAGTAATCAATTCGTAACAGCGGTAGCACCATGCAACGCGATAGGCTCGTCGCCGCACGAGACCTTCAGGCCCGTGACGGTCGTCACGGTGCAGAACGCCAGTGTTTTCGTAAGATGCCGCGTGCCGAGGCGGGTGGTGGCCGGTGTAGCGGCAGCCCGTAACCCGAGTTCTCCCATGGACGTGTGCAGCGCCCCCAGGCCGTGGGAACAGGACTTGCTCGCGTAGCACAAAACAGAGCATCGCTGCTCAGAGCAAACCCGCCGAAAGGCGGCGACGCAGAGCTACGGGACTACAGCGGTATTCCGCCACGTCCGCCGGGCCGCCAGCGCTTCGACACGGGTCGAAGGTTGGCGGCCCGTTCCTTTTGGACCTGGTGGAGGCGCGTCGCATGAGCTTCAAGCACAAGATCTCCCGTCGACTGGCCGCGCTCATCGCCGTCACGGCCGCGATCGTCTACGCCTGCGAACTGCCGGTTACAACGACGCCTCCAACCAACTCAGTCGCTCAGCTGATCATCTCTCCCAAAGCCGTTGCCGTACAGCCCAATCAGGACGCCGACCTCACAGCCGTCGGTCTCACGACGTCGGGCGACACCGCCGACATCAGCGTGACCTGGAGCGCGACCGCCGGCACCGTCACCGACGCGGGCACCAACCGCGGCAACCACTATGGGCGGTATCGCAACGGCACCTGCGGCGACTTCAAGGTCGCCGCCACCAGCAGTCCGGGCGACAAGTCGGACACGGCGAGCGTCACGGTGACGTGCGGCGTGCCGGTTGCTACGGTGGACGTGACCCCGCCGTCGGCGAGCGTGATCGCGAACCAGACGGTGCAGCTCACCGCGACGCCGAAGGACGCGAGCGGCAACGCGCTGAGCGGCCGAGTCGTGACCTGGGCGAGCTCGAACACGACCGTGGCAACAGTGAACGCAAGCGGGCTCGTCACGGGGAAGGCGGCGGGCACCGCGACGATCACGGCGACGAGCGAGGCGAAGAGCGGTAGCGCGGCGATCACGGTGACCGCGGTGCCGGTGGCGTCGGTGGCGGTGACGCCGGCGGCCGCCTCGGTGGCCGAAGGGAACACGGTCCAGCTCACCGCGACGCCCAAGGACGCGAGCGGCAGCCCGCTGACCGGCCGCACGGTGACGTGGACGACGAGCGACGCGACCGTCGCGACGGTGAGCGCGAGCGGGCTGGTGCGGGGGGTGACGGCCGGTCCGGCGACGATCACCGCGACGAGCGAAGGGCACAGCGGCACCGCGGCGATCACCGTGACGGTCCCGCCGCCACCGCCCCCGCCGGGCACCATCGGCCAGACGTTGCTCACGGCCGGGGCCGATCCGGCCAACCAGCAGGTGTACACGACGGCGTCGATCTCGCCTGCTGCGAACGCGCTGGTCACGGTCGCCGTGCTGGAGCACAACTCGTCGAGCGCCCCGCCGGTTCCCACGTTGTCGGGCGGCGGGATGTCGGCGTGGACGCAGGTGGCGAGCGTCACCTTCGACAACGGCGCATTGCCTCACCGGCGCTTGACGATCTTCCGGGCGATGAGCGCCGCGCCCGGCAGCGGGCCGATCACCATCACGTCGAGCGTGACGTTGTCCAACTGCCAATGGATCGTGTCGCAGTGGGTCGGCGTGGCAACGAGCGGGCTGAATGGGGCGGACGCGATCGGCCAAACGGGCGCGCTGCAGGGGGATGCGGTGAGCGGCCTGACGGTCCCCCTCACGGCGTTCGCGAATCCCAACAATGTCGGGTACGGCGCGTTCGGGGTGGCGAGCAACGCGGCGGCGGTCACGCCGGGCGCGGGGTTCACGGCGATCGGCCAGCAGCCCTCGGGTGAAGGGACGGCGGGGGATCTCGCGGCCGAGTGGGCCACGAACCTCAACTCGATCGCCGCCACCTGGAGCAGCCTGAACGGTGCAGCGCTGGGCGTCGAAATCCGGGCGGGGAACTCCGGGCCGCCGGTTCCGGTGGCGTCGGTGGACGTGACGCCGCCGTCGGCGAGCGTGGACGTGGGGCAGACGGTGCAGCTCACGGCCACGCCGCGGGACGCGAGCGGGAATCCGTTGGCACGCGCGGTGAGCTGGACCAGCAGCAACACAGCGGTCGCCACGGTCAACTCGAGCGGCCTGGTGGCGGGGAAGACCGCCGGGACGGCGACGATCACCGCGACGAGTGAAGGCATGAGCGGCAGCTCGGCCATCACGGTCGTCATCGTGCCGGTCGCTGCGGTGACCGTCGCGCCCGCGACGGCGACGGTGCAGGCAGGGTTGACGACGCAGCTGACGGCGACGCCCAAGGACGCGAGCGGCAACCCGCTGGCTGGCCGGACGGTGACGTGGACGAGCGACAACACGGCAGTCGCGACGGTGAACGGGAGTGGACTCGTCACCGGCGTGGTTGCGGGGACGGCGACGATCACCGCGACGAGTGAGGGGCACAGCGGCACGTCGGCGATCACCGTGACGGCGGCGCCCGTGCCCGTGGCGACGGTGGCCGTGGCTCCGCCGTCCGCCAGCGTGGACGAAGGCAAGACGGTGCAGCTGACGGCCACGCCGAAGGACGCCAACGGCACCCCGCTGTCGGGCCGGGTCGTGACCTGGACGAGCAGCAACACGGCGGCCGCGACGGTGAGCGCGAGCGGGCTCGTGACGGGGAAGGTGGCGGGTACCGCGACCATCACGGCAACGAGCGAGGGCAAGAGCGGCACTTCGGCTATTACGGTGGTGCGCGTGCCGGTGGCCTCGGTGGCCGTCGCGCCCGCGGCGCCCTCGGTGCAGGAAGGGTTCACCGTACAGCTCACGGCGACGCCCAAGGACGCGAGCGGCACTCCGCTGACCGGCCGGGCCGTGACCTGGCAGAGCAGCAACACCGGGATCGCGACCGTCAGTGCGAGCGGGCTGGTGACCGGCGTCGTGCCCGGCGGGGCCACCATCACGGCGACGAGCGAGGGGCAGAGCGGCACGTCGGCCGTGACGGTCACGCCCAAGCCGCCGCCGGGAACCGGCGTCGTGTTCGTGGGCGCGGGCGACATCTCCGACTGCGGCAACAACAACGACGAGGCGACGGCCCAGCTGCTGGACGGCATCTCCGGGACGGTGTTCACCGTGGGAGACAACGTCTACTCGAGCGGCACCGCCACGCAGTACGCGCAGTGCTACGACCCGACGTGGGGTCGCCACAAGGCGCGCACCAAGCCGTCGCCGGGGAACCACGACTACAACACGAGCGGGGCCACGGGCTACTACGGCTACTTCGGCGCGGCCGCCGGCGACCCGGCAAAGGGCTACTACAGCTACGACCTGGGCGACTGGCACCTCATCGCGCTCAACAGCGAGATCAGCGTGAGCGCCGGCTCGGCGCAGGAGCAGTGGCTGCGGGCCGATCTGGCGGCCAGCACCAAGCGGTGCACGCTGGCGTACTGGCACAAGCCCCGCTTCAGCTCCGGCACGCACGGCAGCTCGACGACGTACACGCCGCTGTGGCAGGCGCTGTACGACTTCAACGCCGATGTCGTCCTGGTGGGCCACGACCACAACTACCAGCGCTTCGCGCCGCAGACGCCGGCCGGCGTGGCCGATCCGGCACGCGGGATCCGCGAGTTCGTGGTCGGCACGGGTGGCGAGAGCCACTACGTGTTCACGACGCCGATCGCGAACACGGAAGCGTACAACACCGACACGTTCGGCGTGCTCAAGCTCACGCTCAATGCCGGCTCGTACACCTGGGAGTTCATCCCGGTGGCGGGCAAGACCTATCGGGACTCGGGTAGCGGGTCCTGCCACTAACGACGTACAGGGAGACACGGCCATGACGTTCATGCACAAGCTCTCGGCCCGCCTGGCGCGGCTTCGACACCTGATCATCGGCGCCTTCATCGCGGTCGCGTCGGTCGTGGCGTGTGAGCTCCCCGTGGCCACGTCGACGGGCGCCGATCCGGTGACCCGACTCGTCGTCGTCCCGCAAACGGTAACGCTGCACCCCAACCAGACTAAAGACCTGATGGCCGTAGGCCTCACGGCCGCAGGCGACACCGGCACCATCGACGTCAGCTGGAGTGTGACCGGCGGCAGCATCCTCTCGACTCAAACCAACGGCGGACGGCATTACGGCCAATACAAGGCCGGGTCGCAGACCGGGAACTACAAGGCCGTCGCGAAGGACAACTCCGGAACGCTGGCCGACACGGCGACCGTCGCGGTCACCCCAATACCTGTCGCGTCCGTCGCGGTCACCCCGGCGACGCTGAGCATCACGGTCGGCGCGAGCCAGCAGCTCGCGGCCGTCACGCTCGATTCGTCCGGCGCCACGCTGACCGGCCGCGTGGTGAGCTGGTCCAGCAGCGCTCCCTCGGTCGCCGCCGTCAGCTCGGGCGGCTTGGTCACCGGTGCGGCGGCGGGAACCGCGACGATCACGGCGACCAGCGAAGGTCAGAGTGACTACGCCGACGTCACCGTGACGAGTGTGGCCGCCCCCGTCGCGTCGGTCAGCGTGGCCCCCGCGTCGGCCAGCGTCCCCGTCGGCCAGACGGTCCAGCTGACCGCGACGCCGAGGGATGCGAGCGGCCAGCCGCTGGGCGGCCGCACCGTCACCTGGGTGAGCAACAATCCCACGGTCGCGACGGTGAGCAGCACGGGTCTGGTGGCCGGAGCCGCGGTAGGCTCGGCAACGATCACGGCGACGAGCGAGGGGCAGAGCGGCTCGTCGACCATCACGGTGACGAATCCGCCGGCGCCCGTGGCGTCGGTGACCGTGACACCGGCCACGGCCAGCCTCGTGGGCAATCAGACGGTGCAACTGACCGCGGTCCCGAAGGACGCCAGCGGCAATCCCTTGACCGGTCGCACGGTGACGTGGGGCACCTCGAACACGGGCGTCGCGACGGTGAGTGCGAGCGGGCTGGTGACGGGGAAAGGCGGCGGCAGCGCGACCATCACGGCGACGAGTGAAGGCCAGAGTGGCACGTCCACCATCACGGTGACGGCCGCCCCGGTGGCGTCCGTGACCGTGAGCCCGGCCTCGACCGACGTGTTCGTCGGCGGCGCCGCGCAGCTCACGGCGACGCCGAAGGACGCGAGCGGCAACCCGCTGACGGGCCGACTCGTGACGTGGGCGAGCAGCAATGCCAGCATCGCCGTCGTGAGCTCGACCGGTCTCGTCACCGGCGTCACGCAGGGTTCGGCCACCATTACGGCGACCAGCGAGGGGAAGAACGGGACGGCCGCGATCACGGTGAACCCGCTGCCCACGGGCCAATGCGGCGCGTGGCCGTCCGGGATCGCGCAGTGGGTTGGGCCGCTGCCGCTCTCGAACGGGCAGGCGTTCTACGCCTCGCCGTCGGGCTCCGACGCGAACCCGGGCACCCTGGCCGCGCCGTGGAAGTCGTTGGCCAAGGCCGGCTCGCTACAGCCGGGCCAGACGCTGTTCCTGCGTTCCGGCACGTACGGGGCGCGCGGCACCGTGTGGACCTTCGGCTCCAACGGCACGGCTTCGGGGACGATCACCGTCGCCGGCTATCCCGGCGATCCGCGGCCGGTGCTGCTGGGCGCGGTGCGCATGACGGGCCAGTACATTCGCCTGACGGGCGTCGTGCTCGACGGCCCGACCGGCAACGTTGCTGGCCCCGGTCCCAGCGGTGAAGCGATCCTGCTCATCATGAGCGGCGCGCACACCGAGTTCTCGAACTCCGAAGTCCGCTATGACTACTGGCATGCGGGCATCGGCGGGGACGGCGGCTTCGATTACCGCGTGATCGGGAACTACGTGCACGATAACGGCGGGTACCTGGGCGACTACAACGACGCGCAGAACAACACGTCGCACGGCATGTACGCGAGCCCGTCGTCCTACGGTCTCATCGCGAACAACATCTTCGAGCACAACGACGCCAAGGGGTGGATGGCGCGCCATGACGCCAACCACATACTGGTCGTCAACAACACGATCGTCGGCAACGGTCGCTTCGGCGTCGATCTCGCCGAGCAAAGCAATAACATCATCGCCGCGAACAACGTCGTGCAGAACAACGGCATCATGGGCAAGGGCGGCGGCGGGATCCAAATGGCCGGTACCGGTCCGTACTGGCAGATCAACAACGTGTATTTCAACAACAACGGATCCGATGTGATCGGGGGAACGGTGACCAATCCGCTCATCGCCAATCCCCTGCTGGTGCTGGCCTCGAGTGGGACGTTGGCGCGGCAGCTGGTGGGCGATCCGGGGACGGACTATCACCTGCTCCCCGCGAGCCCGGCGATTGGTCACGCCGATCCCAACTACGCACTCCCGTTCGATGTCGTCGGGAAGTGCCGGGGCAGCAATCCGGACGCGGGAGCGTACCAGCACTAGTTAGTCGGCTGCTTGTGTGGCGGCCCGAGTGCCCCGGCAGGGGTGCTCGGGCCGCGTCGTTTGGAAGGCGCCGTTGACAGCGCCACCCCTTTGAGGCCTGATTTCCGGGCCCCACCCCGGTTGACGGAGTCGAGGCATGCAGGCTGGCAAAGGCATCGCGGTCGCGTTGCTGTGCGTGACGGTCGCCGCTCACATCCCCTCACGCACAGGGTCGTCGAGCTACTACGTCGCCCCGACCGGGTCGATTGGCGCCGCCGGCACCCGGGCACGCCCGTGGGACCTCGCCACGGCGTTGAGCGGCGCGGCCGGCGCCGTGCAGCCGGGGGACACGGTCTGGTTGCTGGGCGGCACCTATCGCGGGGCATTCCGGACCGGGCTCTCGGGGACTCCGGGCCGCTACATCGTGTTTCGCCAGCTCCCGGGCGAGCGGGCGACCATCGACGGCACGCTGCGGGCCGACGGATCGTATCTCGCCTTCTGGGGGTTCGAGATTCTGCAGTCCAATCCCGCCGGCGCGGGCACCTACGGGCTGCAGGCGAACACCAATGCGGGGCGGTTCATCAACCTGACCATCCACGACGTCGGCACGCAGGGGGTCAGCTTCTGGACACCGGGCGTGGATGCGGAGCTGTACGGCTGCATCGTCTACAACAACGGCAGCCACGTCAACCTGGATCACGGCGTGTATGCTCATAACGAGATCGGGACGAAGCGGCTGACCGACAACGTGTTTTTCAACAACTTCGCGCGCGGGATCCAGATCTACGCCAGCCCGAAGAATGCCGCACTCAACAATTTCGTCGTGGATGGGAACGTGTCGTTCAACAACGGCACGATCTCGGGTGTCGTGGGCAGAATCAATCTACTGATCAGCGCCCAGGTCCCGACCGCGGGGATGGTGGCGACGAACAACATGCTCTACTTCTCGCCGGGTGCCGAAGGCATCAACATCCGGCTCGGCCATTACGCGGCGGCCAACAACCGCGACGTCGTGCTGCGCGGCAACTACGCGGCCGGCGGCCGGCTCGGGCTCGAGATGGATCAGCCGTGGGACCAGGCCGTCGTGGAGCAGAACGTGTTTGTCGGCGAGGGGGAGATGGTGCGCGTCGGCAGCGGCGGAGGCGCGCGGTATCGCTGGAGCGGCAACCGCTACTATCGCGATCCGGGAGCGCCGGCGTGGCGGTACGGGCGCACGCGAGCGAGCTTCGCGGCCTGGCGGCAGGCCACCGGCCTGGGCGCCGGCGACGAGGCCCTCGCGGCCTCACCGGAGACGAAGGTGTTCGTGCGTCCCAACCAGTATGAGGCGGGCCGCGCCACGATCGTCGTCTACAACTGGGGGCGGCAACCCGCGGTGCCGGTGGACGTCCGGGGCGTGCTCCGGGACGGCGATCGGTACGAGCTCCGGAACGTGCAGGCCCTGTTCGGCCCTCCCCTCGTGAGCGGCGCCTACGCGGGGGACCCGATCGTCATCCCGATGGCCGGCGTGGACCCGCCGCCGCCGATCGGTCGTAGCGGTCCGCCGGCGCCGCGCACTGGTCCGCTCTTCGACACGTTCGTGCTCACGAGTCGGCCGCGCTGAGGGCAGCGCCGCGGCTGGCGGCGACCGGCGGCGCGGCCGCGGCCGCCTCGAGCCACGCCTGGAACATGAGGACGGTCCAGAGGTCGTAGTCCCAGCTCGTGCCGCCCGCGAGGTGGGCCGTCCACTTCTGCCGGATGGGCCCGGGATCGAAGAACCCCTCTGCGCGCAGGCGGCGCGGCTCGAGTAGCTCCTCGGCCCAGCCGCGCAGCGGACCCCGCAGCCAGGCGGCGATCGGGACCGCGAACCCCTGCTTGCGTCGTTCGACGAGACTCCGGGGCACATAGCGATCCAGCACGCGTCGCAAGATCCACTTGCCCTGGCCGTCTCGGATCTTGCAGGACAGCGGCAGCCGCCACGCGAACTCGATCACGCGATGATCGAGCAGGGGAATACGCGATTCCAGGCTGACCCCCATGCTCGCGCGGTCCACCTTGACGAGAATGTCATCCGGGAGGTACGTGACGAGGTCGAGGTACATCCACAGGTCGCGCATATCGCCGTCGACGCCCTCGGGCAGGTCGAGCGCTGCGGGAACCGGCGGCTCGTCTGCGCCCACGACCACCGCGCCGGGCCGTTTCCAGAAGGACATCAGATAGCGGTGCAGCTCCGCCGCCGAACGCAACGACAAGATCTCTTCCGCCTGGCGGCATCGCTCCGTGAAGCTGCGCTTGCCCGTCCAGCGCCGCACGAGGGGATTGAGCGCTTGTGCGAGCGCGGTGTGCCGCACGGAACACGCCCGGGCGAGCGCACGCCGCACCGCGGCCGGAGTCCGGGCCACCGGGCCCCACAGCGCCGGCCCCCTGAAGTAGCGCCGATACCCACCCAATAACTCATCCCCGGCGTCTCCCGACAGGCTCACCGTGACGTACCTGCGGGTCAACGCGGCGACGAGATACGTGGGAATTTGCGAGCTGTCCGCGAACGGCTCGTCGTACAGCGCGGGGAGCTGCGGGATGGTCGCGAGGGCGTCGCGGGGCGTCACGTACAGCTCGGTGTGCTCCGTGCCGAGGTGCCGGGCGACGGCGGCCGCGTGATGCGCCTCGTTGTAGCGTGCCTCCTCGAACCCGACGGTGAACGTTTTCACCGGTCGTGCGCTCTGCGCCTGCATCAGCGCCACCACGGTGGACGAGTCGATCCCGCCCGACAGAAATGCGCCGAGTGGCACGTCCGCCTCCATCCGGAGCTTCACGGCGTCGCGCAACAGCGCGTCGAAGTCCTCGACCAGGCGCTCGGCCGGCTCGGCGAGCGGGTTGGCGAGCCCGTGCGCCACGGCGTGCCGGGCGGACCAGTACTCGACCGGCCGGCCCTGGTACCCGTCGCTCGCCTCCAGGGTGAGGACAGTGGCGGGAGGCAGCTTGAATACGCCGCGATAGATCGTGTACGGCGCCGGGATGTAGCCGTGGCGGAGGAACAGGGCGAGCGCGTCCCGATCGACGTCCGCCTGAAACGCCGGGTGCGCGCGCAGCGCCTTCAGCTCGGAGCCGAACAGGAACGTGCCGCCCAGCCAGCCGTAGTACAGCGGCTTTTCCCCGGCCCGGTCTCGGGCGAGGTGCAGCGTGCGCTCGGCCCGGTCCCACAGCGCGAAGGCGAACATCCCGTTGCAGCGCTCCACCGCCGGGCGCACGGCCCACTGGGTGAAGGCCGCGAGCAGCACCTCGGTGTCGGAGTGGCCCCGAAACGTGTGCCCGCAGCCGGCGAGCTCGTGACGCAGGGCCCGAAAGTTGTAGATCTCGCCGTTGAACGTGATCACGTAGCGACCGTCCGCCGAATGCATGGGCTGATGGCCCAGGGGCGAAAGGTCCAGGATCGAGAGGCGACGGTGCCCCAGAGCGATCCCCGCCGTGGGATCGAGCCACGCGCCGGCGTCGTCGGGACCCCGATGCCGCAGGGCGCCGGTCATCGCGGCCAGCGTCGGCCCCGTGTCGGCGTCGTCGATGCCGCCTGGATGGAACAACCCAGCGATGCCGCACATTTCAGTGATTCCTCTCGGCGAACGGAGCTGTTTGGTGGCGCAGGTAGCGGCGGTACAGGCCCGGCAGCAGCAGGCGAGCGCCGTTTTTCACACGTCGCACCAGCATGGCGCTCCCCCAGCCGCGGAACTGCGCGAGCTGGCGCACGCGCCAGTCCGGCGTCGTCGTCTTCGCCACGAAGCGACCGAGGATCCAGCAGCCGCCCACCCGTTGTGGGGTCACGGTGGGCTCCGACGTGAAGAGATGCTGCAGCTCGGCCTGGCCGGCCGACTCCAGCACGCGGTCGGAAATGTCGCCGCCCGGCACCGACGCCACCGTGCACGCCTCGCCCAGCAGCTGGGCGAGGCAGTCCCGGCTGACGCGCCATTCCTCGAGCATGCGCCCCCACTCGAGCTCCCGGAACACATTCGGGTGCGTATGGGAGTGGCTCCCGATGACGTGGCCACACTGCCTGAGGTGGCGAATGTCGCCGGCGTCGAGGAACTCGCGTTGCCCGATCCGGTTGGTGACGATGAAGAAATGGCCCTTCCATCCCCGTCGGGCGAGCTCCTCGCCGGCGTGGAGGGCGCTGCGGCCGCCGTCGTCGAACGTGAGGAGGAGGTGCCGGCCGGGCTGCGTCAGGTCGAGCTGGGTGATCAGCGCGGGGGGACAAGGGCCGGCCGCGATCTCGGCCAGATGCCGCGCGAACATGCTGCCCGTGAGCTTGTA
>Ga0075434_100003721_pt1 | contig 13624 bp, 12 predicted proteins | sample RhiMethybrSRZTD3_FD_75298 | JGI IMG/M metagenome (GOLD analysis project Ga0075434, IMG submission 75298) | Populus rhizosphere microbial communities from Tennessee, USA - Rhizosphere MetaG P. TD hybrid SRZTD3 | ecosystem: Host-associated > Plants > Roots > Rhizosphere > Soil | place: USA... | reverse complement strand
AGACCCCTCCTGGCTGATGCGAGCGAGGAGTATGGATCGAAGAGGAGGGGAATGCTAGAAGCGGGGTGCCGAGGGAGGGGCTCAATCCCTAATCCCTAATCGGGAATCCCCAATCCCGCATCGAGAATCCCCAATCGGGAATCGGGAATCCCCAATCGGAATCGGCGAATCCCCAATCGCGAATCGCGAATCGCGAATCGCGAATCGGCCGTCCGGCGACGGATTTGCAATTGTGCCAGCTGGAGATGATGTTATGAATAGCCGACTCATCCTATCGATCGCGACTATGCTCCTTCTTTCCCTCGCGGCGGCGGCGTCCGCACAGCCGAGGTGGGGCCGCGACCGGATGCCCACGGCCGGCGCTTGTTTCTTCAAGGACAAGAATTTCAAGGGCGAGCGATTCTGCGTCAGGCCTGGCGAGAACCTGCGAACGCTGCCGAGAGACATGGCGGACAACATCTCGTCCATCCGGCTGATGGGTAGCAATGAGGTGACAGTGTTCCGCGACGGGGACATGCGCGGGCGGTCCGCGCGGTTCATGAACGACGTGCGGGATCTCAAGCAAGAAGGTTGGAACGATCAGATCTCGTCGATCGAGGTCGCGCCTCGCCGCTTCGCCGGCATCTGGCGCAGCGATCGGTCGCCGGTGTGGGGCCGCGAGCAGACGCCGAATGAGGGTGCGTGTTTCTACGAGGACACGGATTTCCGCGGCCGCTACTTCTGCGCGCCGCGCGGCGCGACCTACACCGCGCTCCCGGGCGGCTTCAACGATAAGATCTCGTCAATCCGCGTGTTCGGCGGCGAAGTGAGGCTGTTTCAGGATCGCAAGTTCCACGGGAAATCGACGGAGATCAGGGACGACGTGCGGAACCTCCGCGGCAACTGGAGTGACAAGGTCTCGTCGATACGCGTGTTCTAACGCTGAGCCGGGATCCGGGATCCGGGATGCGGGATCCGGGATGCGGTTCAAAACCCGAACGCGGGTGGCGCCGGGAGGGGCATCCCCACTTGGCGCGGAGCCCTCCCCCGTGACAAGTGCCTTTGGGCGAGCACCAAGTGGGGAGACCCGGCGCCAGGACCCGCTGAACGGGTTTTTGAAATCGCTTCTAGAATCTCCACCCCGCCGCGACGCTGAGGCGCGAGTGGAGCTCCCATCCCAGCCGCGCTTCCGGCGCGATGTAGAAGCGATCGCCAATCGCGAAGCGCACGCCGCCTCCACCGGTAAATGCTCCTTCGTTCGACGAGAACTTTTGAAAGCCGAAATTTTCCGTGTGATGCATCATGCCGCCGCCGACGACGAAGAACGGGGTGAGGGGACGGCCGGCGAAGACGTCGAAGGTCACGTTACCGGTGACAAAGAGATCGCGATCGCTGCCCGGTCCGATCATGTAGACGACTTCGGGGCCGATTGCGACGCGCGGCGACGGATGCCACTTCACTGCGCCGCCGAAGATTCCGTGGTTGACCGGCGACTCGTCGACGAATCCCACCCATCCGCCGACGGCTTCAGCGGAACCGCGACGATCCTGCGCGAGCGCGGATGTGGCAAACGCAAGCGCCGCCGCGGCAGCAAACAGGACTCTCATCCATCCTCCAAATTACGTGCAGCCCGCCTGGTGAGGCGTGATCGCCACGGTGTAGGTTACCGTCTCGTCCGATGACATGTTCTGCACGACGATGCGCGTGCGGGTGCCGTGCGGGGATAGCGTGTTGCCGAAGCTGGAGACTCCGGCCGGCCGCGGCGGCGTCTGCGAATCCTGAAAGCTCTGACACGTATCCTCGCGCGCGGGCGTGCACGAGGGATCGATCTGCCGCAGGCGAATGGCCGCCGTGACGCTATCGAGCTGGAACTGCAGGTCGATTTGCGTGGTGCCCGAGGGGATGTCGACGTCGTAGTAGCGCAACTCGCCCGGCGCGAGCGTCGCGGTGTATCGAACCGACGGCCCGGTCGGGCCGCTGACTGTCGGACAGCAGCCGGCGGCCGCGAGCGCGCCGCCGGCCATGAACGCCAAGAAGACGAAGTCGCACGTGCAGATCCGCATTCCGCCCCTTGCACGCTAAGGCGCGGAACGCGGAGAGATGGGCTCACGCCGGGCGTAAAAGGCCCGACCTACCCCGACTAGCGCCGATTGCTCGACGGCGGGACCATCCCCTTGATGCGGAAGTACGTCACGAGATTGCCGTAGTGCTCCTGCAGGTGCCCCGCGTTGTTGATGAGCCTCTGCGCACGTGCGGCGGTGCCCGTGACGATTTCTCCCGCCGTCTTGTCGGTCATCGCGTTGTACGCGGCATCGCAGTACGCGATCGACTCGTTCAGCGCCTTGACGATCTCCGCCTTCGTCTTCAGCGTCTTCTCGAACCGATCCTCTTCATACTCCGTCTTGTCGCCGCGCGCGGGCGCGCAGAAGACGTAGTTGGCACCGGCCACGTGCGCGAGGATCGCGCCGAAGCTTCGCACGGTGTCGACCGGCTTGAACGCGTAGTTCGCCTCAGGCATCTGCTCGGCGGATTCGACGATGTTGCGCTTCGCGGCGGCCCACGCGTTGCGAATCGACTGGGCAATCGGATCCGACGCCGGCGTCTGGGCAGCGGCGAGCGTTGGGACGGCAATCGCAATGGCGAGCGTAAAGATTGTGAGTTTCATAGAGCGATTTTCTATCACGAATCGACCGTCGACCACGCGGTTTCAAAACCGCTGTGAGCGGGTCCTGTCGCCGGGTCTCCCCACTTGGTGCTCGCCCAAAAGCACGTGTCACGAGACAGGGCTGCGCGCGATCCCGGGGTCCCCGGCGCGCGTTTTCTGCGCGCTGGGGTGGAAGAGAGGATGCCCCTCCCGGCGACACCCGCGTGCCTGGTTTTGAAACCACGAACCGCGAATCGCGAACCGCGAGGCGAAAGCCGCGAATCGCGAGCCGCCGAGCTATAATCCGCACGCACACATTTCCAACTCAGGAGGCTGCATGTTGAACGTCAGGACCCTCGGTACCCTGGCCGCGGCGGCGGCGTTTGCCACCGCCACCCTCGCCGGGCAGGCGGCGAAGCCCGCGGCGTCGAAGCCGGCGCAGGGAGAAGCCGCGAAGCCGGCTGCGGCAAAGCCGGCCGCGAAAGCGGCGCCAAAGCACGTCATCGTCACCAACGCTGACATCAAGTGGGGTCCCGCGCCGGAGGGCCTGCCCGCCGGAGCGCAGGTCGCGGTCCTCGACGGCGACCCGGGCAAAGCCGGAGTACCGTTCGTGATCCGCGCGAAGATGCCTGACGGCTACAAGGTGATGCCGCACTGGCACCCCACCGACGAAAGCATCACGGTACTTTCCGGCACGTTCGTGGCCGGTATGGGCGACAAGTGGACCGACTCGGCCTTGACGAGCCTCAAGGCCGGCGAATTCGCGCGCATGCCGAAGAACATGCACCACTACGCGGGCGCAAAAGGGGAAACGATTATCCAAATCCATGGAACGGGCCCGTTCGGGATTACGTACGTGAATCCGAAGGATGACCCGAGGAAAAAGAGCACTCAGTAGCAAAGGGCGTCTGACCCAAATGGCTTAGCGCTTGCACTGCCGCTATGGGACGGATTCGGAGGAGGGGCCCCATGGCGGCAGACAGCAGCTGGGCTTGCAGGGAACGAGCGGTCATCGCGTTTCATCCCGTATCCGAAATGTTGAACGTTGGACGGTGTGAGCCGTTGAAGGCCGGGGTGCACGGCGTTCTAATGGCGACGGTTGCTGTATGCGCCGCCTACAACATGGCGGCGTGGCTGAAACGCAGGCAGCCGCATCTCGCCATCAACGCGATCGTCTACACGGCCGCAACGATCTGGGAACACGCGCATGTGCTGCACCATCTGATCGAATGCCATCCGACGGCCACGGAACAGCGTCCTCCGACGTCGGATCCGGTGCGCAACGCCGCGTAGTCGAAGCGCAGAGCGCCGAGCTTCGCAAGGAGCTCGGCCTCGTCGATCTCACCCTCACCCAGGTCCTCTTCATCGTCGGCCTGCCATGGGTCGGCGTTGCCGCGAAGCAGGGGCCGGCCCACGTCGTCCTCTGGCTTGCCGCGATCGTCTTCTTCTACCTCCCGTCCGCCGCGGTCGTCATCCACCTCAATCGCGCGATGCCGCTCGAGGGCGGTCTGTATCAGTGGGCCAAGCTGGGATTCAACGAGCTTGCGGGCTTCCTCGTCGCATGGAACCTGTGGCTCTTCGCGATCCTGAACACGTCAGAGATAGGGCTCCAGCTGACGCAGTACATCCGCTACATCGTCGGTCCGCGCGGAGAGTGGGTGACCGGAAGTCCGTGGTTCGTAACCGCGACGAATGTCGTGGTGACGGTCGCGCTCGTGCTCGTGACGGTGCGCGGCCTGAGCGCCGGCAAGTGGCTGCACAAAACAGGCGGCGCGCTGATGTTGACGACGTTCGCGATGCTGCTGGCGCTGCCGTGGCTGAACCTCGCGCACGGATCGCTCGGCGCGTTCCATCCACTGCAGACTGCGACACCCGTGATGTCGCTGCTGACGCTGAACATCGCGGCGAAGATGGGGTTCGGCGCGCTGGGCGGCTTCGAGTACGTCGCGATTCACGCCGGCGAATGCCGTAATCCGGCGCGGACGATCGCGCGATCGGTCGCGCTCGCGTCGCCGATCATCGCCGTCATGTTCATCCTGGGCACGAGCTCGGTGCTCGCGCTCGTCCCGATCGACCGCATCGATCTGATCGCGCCGATCCCGCAGGTGCTGAGCGAGGGGTTTGGAGCGCTCGGACCAGCCGCCGCGGTCGCGCCGACGACGATCATCGCGCTGCTCTGCATCCGCATCGCGCAGTCGAGCGTGCTGTTCGCGGGAAACACGCGCCTGCCGATGGTCGCCGGATGGGACGGGCTTCTGCCGGCGTGGTTCACGAGGCTGCACGAGCGTTATCGCACGCCCGCAAACTCGATCCTGTTCGTCGGCGCGATCACCCTGGCGTTCAGCATCTCCGGTCAGATTGGCGTAGGGAAACAGGAAGCGTTTCAACTGCTGTGGAACGCTTCCGGAATCTTCTATGGGTTGACCTATCTCGTGATGTTCGCGATCCCGATTGCGGGCGCCCGCTCGCTGCGGCCGCCGCTCTGGATCGTGCTCGCGTCGGCTTCAGGATTCCTGACGACGTTGTTGTATGTGGTGCTGTCGATCATCCCGATCGTCCAGGTGGAGAGCCGCCTGACGTTCGCGCTGAAGATTTCGGCGGTTGTGATTATCGCGAACGCGGTTGGGGTGGCGATCTACCAGACGCGCACGCCGGCACGCTGAACGGGCTGACGGCTGTCAACACGAAGAAACGAAGGATACGAAGAATAATTTGTTTTTGTCGTGTGCTGCTGTTGCTACATCCTGAACGGGACGGTCACAATCATTTTGATCGACACAGGGACCCCATTGAGCATCGTCACGTCGTAGCGCCACTGACGTACCGCCTGCAACGCGGCATTGTCGAGCAGCGGAATACCTCGAAGGACGCGCGCATCCGTCACCGCACCGTCGGTGCCGACGGTGATCTCGACGATCACGCTGCCGGTCACGCCCGCCGCACGCGCTTGCGGCGGGTAGACAGGCTTCACATCGAACAGCTTCGTGGGTTGACGAACGTCCCCGCCGACGCGGAGCGGCGCGGCGGCGGTCGGAGCCGGGTCCGGGCTGACAAAGATGCCCGGAGCAGGGCGCACCTCCCCCGTCACACCGAAGCTCGCGGTGCCCTGAAATCCTGGGTCATTCGCGCGGCGTTCCGCTTCGTCGAACGGAAGCTTGGGTCCGGGCCTGACCGACGAACCACGGTAGGTGAACACGAGATCCGGCGTGGGATCGATGCGCAGATAGTCGGCGGTCACTGGGCTTCCCAGCTGTATCGCGCCCGCGGGCGTCGCCGAAATGACCAGTGCACGCCGCCCACCCTCGACAGTCGAGTATTCGTCGATGACCGCTGCTCCATCCCACCGCACGCCAAGCGGCCATTCGCCTGAGAGCTCCGTGAACAAAGAAACGACGTCGACGAGTCCGTCCGGCGCCGCTTCGCCATTGCTGCCGGCGTAGTCGGCGAGAAGCATCAGCGATCGGCGCGATGGGTCGAACACCAGCCGGACATTGCCTTCACGACGCCGCACGATGGTCAGGCGATCGTCGTTCTTGATCGCCACAACATCTCCGTCGCGACCCTGGAGACGACGCGAACTGGCAGGAGGCTGTCTCTGCGCGGCGGACTGCGCGAAGAGGAGACCATCACCGGCGGGAAATGCGACAAGCGCGAGTGACAGATACAGGCGGAAACGGAGCTTCGCCACTGCACCCTCCGCGATCATTATGACGCCATCAACCCAACCGCTCACGCCGGACGGGCTGACGGCCGTCGGCTCGAAGACACGAAGATACGAAGAACACGAAGAGCCGTCGGCCCGTTCAGGCGCCGCCAGCGAGTTGCGGATTCGGAGCTGGCACCGCGACCTCGAGCGGCCGCAGCTTTCTATGGAACTCGCGTCTGAGCAGCGCGAGATTGAGGATGAGCTGCACGATGCCGGCGGACACCGACAGATACCAGATCCATCGCAGCTGGAATCCGGCCATCTGCGTGAAGACGAACGCCGGGATCGCGACGAGGACGATGCGGGTGAACGACGCGATCAATGCGGGCACCGTGTTGCCCATCGCCTGGAACATGCTCGAGCCGACGAAGACGATGCCGGACATGACGAACGTCCAGGAGAGGACGTGCAGGTAATCGGAACCGACGGCGATGACCTGCAGGTCGGGTGAGAAGAACTCAACCATGCGATGCGCGGCGATCTGGACGAGCGCCATGAACCCGACCATCACGCCGGCGGCCATGATCGCGGCGTCACGGAAAGTCTGTCGAACGCGATCGGGCCGGCGTGCGCCGAAGTTCTGACCGGCCACGGGCGCGACCGCGAAACCGAGCGCGACAACAGGCATGAATCCGGCCTGAATGATCCGCAGCCCGATCCCGAATCCCGCCTGCGCGGACGATCCGAACCGGCGGCTGACGGTGTAGACGATGAACAGGTAGACGGCCATCAACCCGAACTCGGCGCCGGCGGGAAGACCGATCCCGAGCATCCTCCGCCAGAGGACGAGCTGCGGCTTCCAGTCCGCGACGATGAACTTCAGATAGGAATCCCGCGGGAGGAAGTACGCCGCCAGCCAGACCGTCGCGACGACGACGGCGATCAGCGACGACATCGCGGCGCCGGCAACGCCGAAGGGTCTGTGCGTCACCCACCCGAAGATGAGGAACGGCGCGAGCAGCATATTGAGAATGACCGACGCGGTCGAGACGATCATCCCCGGCCGGAAGTTGCCGGTCCCGCGGAGCGCCGCGCCCATCGCCACGATGCCGAACTGCAGCGCCATCGCGGGAACGAACCAGAACAGGTAGCTCGCCGCCAACTCCGCCGTGCGCGCGTCGGCGCCGAGGGCGTTCACGTACGGCATCCGCAGCTCCATCGCGAGCACGAAGAATATCGCGCCGACGAGCATGGACAGCAGCTGCGACTGGTTGAACACCAGCAGCGCGCGATCGTGATCCTTCTGCCCGACGGCATGGGAGATGAGCGCCGTGACGCCGACGCCGAGCATCTGCGAGATTGCGAGGACGATGAACGTGAGGTTGCCCGCGATGGCGACGCCCGCGACCGCTTCCTTCCCCAGCCGTCCGACCCAATAGAGGTCGATGAGGAAGTACAGCGTCTGAAAAATCATCGTCACGAGCATGAAGCTCGTGGTCTTGAGCAGGTGGCGGGTCAGGGAGCCTGTGGTCAGGTCCTGCATGAGGGGGATATTACCCTCAATCCCCAATCACCAATCGGTCAATCCCCAATCCGTCAATCCCTAATCCCTAATCGGGAATCCCTGATCGGGCAATCCGTCAATCAGTCAATCCGGCAATCAGTCAATCGCGCAATCGCGCAATCCAAGGTGCTACGATCGATTCAGCGGAGGCAAGTCGTGACGATCAACAAGAGCGGGATCACCGAGCACATCCGGAACCAGGAGGACGACTATTTTCGAAAGAAAGACCGCGAGCTGGTGGAGATGCTGCGCAGGGCGGACGCGGACGCGAAGGCGCGGCTGGCGCTCGAGCAGGAAACGGGACTTCACGATCCGGCGATGCTGAGCGAGCTCGATCAGCTGGGCTTCACGCCCGAGACGATCGCGCTGCTGCCGCTGGTGCCGGTGCTGCAGGTGGCGTGGGCGAAAGCGGGCATCAGCGCCGGCGAGCGCGCGATGATCGTGAAGCTTGCGCGCTCACGGGGGATTGCCGACGGGAGCGTTGCCGATCACGTCCTCAGGCTCTGGCTCGACGTGAAGCCGTCCGACGATACCTTCCACAAAGCCGCGCGGCTGATCAGCGCGATCATCGAGTCGCCGGATCATCGTGTGCACGTGAGCGCGGAGGAGCTGCTCGAGTACTGCGAGAAAATCGCCCACAGCTCGGGCGGGATATTCGGGATAGGGGCCGTGTCGCACGAGGAGCGCGCGGCGATCTCTGAGATCGCGGCATTGTTGAAACGCCGGGGTCCCCTGCACCCCGGCTAGCTCACTGCACTCGCTCGCGCTTCGCCGCTCGCTCCGTTCCGTTCGCAGGGGACCTCGCGAATCTACGTCTTCTTGCGGGTTACACGAATCACGCTGGCGACTTTGGCTCCAGCGCTCTCCTTGTATGTGACGTTCACCGAATCCCCTTCCTTCACGAACTCGGCGAGCGTCGGCTTCCCGCCTGCGGCCATCAGCTTGCGCCCAGCCGTACCGATTCCGGTACCCACAACAGTCGTCTTGCTGTCGACCGTCACCGTCGTCTCACCGCTCGCGCCCTTCAACGTCAGCGAGTTGCCGCTCACCGATGACACGGTGCCGGCCGCTCTCTCCGACTTCGCGGGCGCTGCTTTCTCCGACTTCGCGGGCTGGGGTGGCGGCGGCGGCGCCGCTTCCTTGCCAGACGTGCCCGCGGCGTTCGCGGGGGGCGCGGCACCTATCGTGCGGATCGACACGGCGTGCATGCCGGCCTCGCTATACTTCACGTCGACGGCCTGACCGGTCTTCAGCACGTCCGTCGCTGCCGCACCCGGCTTGCCTTCCGCCTGCGCGGCGCGGGCCTTCGTGCTGCCGCCGGGCGCGACGACGTGCGTCTTCGAATCGATCGTGAACGTCATGTCGCCGGACTTGGTCTTCACGGTGACGGAACCGCCGGAAATCGACGCGATCGTCCCGGTTGCGGTCTTGGTCGCCTCGGCTTTGGCCGCCGGCGCCTTCGCAGGCTGGGCCAGCGCGGGGGCGGCCGCCAGCGCGAACGCGCAGACGAGGGTCAGTGGGAAACGGTGCATAAGCTCCTTACCTCCGCGCGTCACTCTAGTCGCAACGGAGGGGCGAATCAAGCTCGCCCGCTTTCGCGCTGCGCGCTTCGGCGAGGCAGGCTGGTTCGCGGTCGCGGTTCGCGCTGCGCGCTTCGGCGCGGCAGGCGGGTTCCGTTATGGGAGAGAATGACGCGCATGAGAACAACACACATCGTCGCAGCGGCCACACTGCTCCTCATCGGTCTGTCGGCAGGTCCGGCTCGCGTGCGCGCGCAGGCGCCTGCCGGCCAGTCCGCGACGAAGATCGAGCGGACCGTCTGGTACTTCTACCGCGTGAAGTGGGGGTTCCAGGACGAGTTCGTCACGCTGTTCCAGCGAAATCACTACCCGGTGTTGAAGGAACAGATGAAGGGTGGGCGCATCAAAGACGTGCGCACGTTCGTGCCGACGTATCACGGCGACGGGCGCGCGGATTGGACGTTCGCGGTGCAAATCACCTATCGCGACACGGCGGCGATGACCGGGCCGTCGAACGATGACGAGATCGTGCGCAAGCTATATCCGGACCAGGCGAAGTTCGCGAAGGAGGAGCAGCGCCGCTTCGAGATCCTCGACGCGCACTGGGACGTGCCGCTGAACGAGCTCGATCTGGATCGCCGGTGAGCGTAGTCACCGACAGCCGCCGCCAAGATCAAACAAGAGAAGGGGAGAAACGGAGGACCTCGCGCGATGAGGACTCGCCAACCGCGCTGCGCGCGGTAGAACGACGGGCGAGATCAAGAGAACAAACGGCTGACGAGACAAGGTGCCGCTTGTTCTCTTGATCTCGCACGTCGTTCGTGACGCCGGCCGCAGGCCGGCGTTAGCGAGTCCTCGTCGTGCGAGTCTCCGTTCCTCCGTTTCTCCGTTTCTCCGTGGTTACCGCCGCCAGGCGGTCTGTGGCTGTCGTTCACGTGACGCTACCGCCTCGATCGACGCAGGACGTGCCGATGAAACCGGTCACGGACGTTCGTTACCTGCAGCGGCCTGAGCGCGAGCAGACCGGTTCGCCCGATCGACTGCTGCAGATAATCGTGCTCCGCGAGACTCGCCGCGAGGTCCTCGTCGGCGCGCAGCTCGAGGCCGGCATCGCGCGCCATCACGAACGCGCGCGCCTGCACCGACAGCTCGAGCTCCAGCCGCAGCAGACAATACATGTTCGCGACGACGATCGCGGGGAAACGCGAACGCAGCTCCTGCAGGTATTGACCGAAGCGCGTCAACCCGAAGTGCTCGGACGCGACGAGCTGCAGGACCTCGATGTCCAGGTCCATGCCCGCCCCCATCCACTCGCGCGTCGCGCGCTCGCCGCGATCGAAGACGACGACGAGCAGGAGCGGCAGCACGATCAGGATGACGCCCGTCAGCGCGGCCGGCGGCAGCGGCAGGTGATTGAACGCAGAGTGAATCGCGATCGCGGGCACGAGAGGCGGCAGAAATACCGCGTACGGACGGCTGGGATACCGATCGGCGAGCACACGCGCAAGGATCGCAAAGATCGACGTCGTCCCGCCGTGAAGCATCGCTGTTCCGAATCCGCGCACCAGCCACAACGCGAATGACGCGTGCGACAGCTCCGTGAGGTACAGCGCGTTCTCCGCGAGCGCAAACCCGGCGCCGATCCCGAAGCCAAGCAGCGCCGCATCGACGAGGAAGCCCGCGCGGCCCGTGAGGAGCAGAAGAACGACGACGCTCGCCTTCAGCGATTCTTCGACGCACGGCGCGAGGTAGCGCACCGCGGCATCGTCGGACAAACCTGACAGCAGGAGCGCAGGCCAGACGGCGTAGGACGCGAGCGCGGCGCCCGCGCCCGCGGCAAGCGCGAACACGATCCATCGCGGCGGCACCAGCTTGAAGCTGTCCATGAAGAACAGCGTCGCGAGGAACCCGACGACCGGCACCAACGCCGCGGCAGCGTTCAGCATTACTTCAGGATCTTGACCGACAGCATCGCTTCACGCCGGGGAGGACGGCCCCGCTCGAACGCCATCGCGCCGCCGACCGACACGGTCATGTCCAGTGTCGACAGCAGGCCGAATCGGAAGTCGACCTGCGCGCCCGTGTCGGTGACGACGCGGCGCACGGACGCCGCATCGGGATTCGCTGCGATGTTGCCGACGAACAGGGCCGGACGCGCCCACGACGCGTAGAAGCCGGGTGTGCCGGCGCGGCGGAAGCGCCACGGCGGCAGGTTCCACTCGATCGTCGACTTCACGAACGTGTGCGCGGGGATCTCGTTCAACGCGGCGCCCGGGAAGCTGTAGACGTCGCGATATCGCTTCTCGTCGCCGCGATCGACCCAGTTGTTGCCGAACGCGCCGAAGTAGAAGTTGGCAAACGGATTCGAGCGATCGTGCGGCGAGAAGCCCGCGGCGCCGCGAAACCAGACCGACGAGTGGCCCGCCGGGACGAACAGACCTTTATGGATCTCGCCGAGGAAGCGCGGCACGAACGTGCCATCGACCTCATCCCCCTCCGCGGCCAGCACCCACTTGTGTCCCGTCTCGTCGTCGACATGCCCGAGCGAGCTGCGCAGGTCACTGTCGGTGAGCGTCGCGTGCAGCGTGAGCAGCCGGTTCACATCGATCGCCACGTTCTGGAACTGCGGAAGCCGATCCAGATTGGCGCCGAACCGGCCGCCGACATCGAGCTCCATACGATGGGGTTGATCGAAGATCAGCGTCTGCTTCTTCGCGAGCGCGAGCACGAAACCCCTGCGGCTGATTTTCGTCGGCCCGAACAGATCGTAGAAGTCGGCGGCATTGAGCTCGACGCGTCCCCGCCAGTCGAACCGCTCGTACTCCGCTTTCATGTGGATGCGCTCCGACGAGGGCAGCGAGGTCGACGGCGAATACGACAGCACGACATTCGCGCGGTTGAACTGCAGCGGGTCGGAGAAGTTGAACCGCATGCCGATCGCGCCCGTGTCCTTGTAGCCCTGAAAGACCGGATAGAAAGATTCCCTGCGAAGCCCGCCGGCAAGACGATACTTCCCGTCGCGCTTCGGCATCGAGTCGAAGGGCACGTCTGCAGGCGACCCGACGACCCAGTCCTTCACGATCGGATGCTCTTCGGCGAGCTGCTGACCGAGGAAAGAGATCGCGCCGACATCCTCCAGCGGTTTCGGATCGATGCGAGTCGGGACGAAGCCGTCTCCGGAATAGCGGAACACGATCAGCCCGCCGTCTTCCAGAGGGACGGGGCGGAAGAACCCGGTTTCGGCGTTGCTGACGATGTCCCATTTGCGGGTCGCGAGGTCGAACCGGAAGATGTTGGAGACGCCCGTGTAGTACGAGCTGCCGTACAGCGCACGGCCGTCGGGACTGAAGGTGAACCCGTTCGGCACCGCCGTCCCGAAGTCGAACTTCGCGATCGGCGCCGCATCGGGGCCTGTCAGAGACGCGAGATCGAAGACGCGCACCTCCTGTTTGCCGCTGATCTCGCCGAACGACGCCGACAGCTTCGATCCATCCGGGGAGATGTCGAGGTCGTACATGACCGTGCCGTACGGCCAGGTAACGATCTGCTTCCACTCGCGATACGGAGACTCCAGCCGCACGAGCGTGCAGATGCCGTTGAGGTGACGGATCCCCCAGAGCGAACGATCCGCGCGGTTGAAGGCCAGGTCGCCGATCCGCGCGTCTTTCATCAGCCGCTGCTGACGCCCCGTCGCCGCATCGAGGCGCATGAGATCGCGTAGCGCCGCGTTGTCGCGCGTGTAGAACAGCGTCCGGTCGACGGGATTCCACGCCAGCGAGGTGACGGTGTAGAGCGTCGGCCCCTTGATGTCGACGAGCTTGTCGATCCGGCCGCCCTCGCCAATCGCCCCGACGTGCGCGACGACGCCCGGGTAGTTGAACGCCGCGTAGATCTTCTTCGTGGAAGAGTCGTAGAAGGCCCGCGAGACCGAACCGAGCGCGCGCGTGGTGATGTCGCGATAGGGCGTCACGGGGAATTTGCGAATCGCCTCGAGGTTGTGCTGCTGGAAGGACCGCTCGTCTGACTCCCACTGCGCCCACGCCTGTTCCAGGCTGGTGCCGAAGACATGCCTGAACTGGGCGGCGTAGTACGGCCGGCTGCCCGGCTTCCGCGAGACCCACTCGATCACCTGCTCCGGCGAGTACCGGCGCGCAAGCCACACCATGAAGCGCGTGCCATAAAGATACGAGTTCACCTGCGTCTGGAAATCCGACTGGATCTTCTCCGACACGAGCCCCAGCGGATCGTAGAACCGCGTGCCATCGCGGACC
>Ga0075434_100003720_pt1 | contig 13629 bp, 10 predicted proteins | sample RhiMethybrSRZTD3_FD_75298 | JGI IMG/M metagenome (GOLD analysis project Ga0075434, IMG submission 75298) | Populus rhizosphere microbial communities from Tennessee, USA - Rhizosphere MetaG P. TD hybrid SRZTD3 | ecosystem: Host-associated > Plants > Roots > Rhizosphere > Soil | place: USA... | reverse complement strand
GGCTGGCTGGAGCAACTTTGCCTTGTTCTACATCGGACACGACGATACGCTTGCGGGCAGTGCTCGCTTCCCTGAGGGATGCGATGAAATGCGTTAAGTGTGGCTCCGAAAACGCTCCGGCGGCGAAGTTCTGCGACCACTGTGCAGCTCCGCTAGGGCAGGCCTGTGGCAACTGTGGAAGCCGGGCATCGCCCACGGCCAAGTTCTGCCCGGAATGCGGCCATCCTCTCAAACCCGTTGCGGACGATCCGCGCTTCGCCTCGCCCAAGCAATACACGCCGCAGCGTCTCGCCGACAAGATCCTGACATCAAGGGAAGCCCTCGCGGGCGAGCGCAAGCAGGTCACCGTGCTGTTCGCCGACGTCAAGGGCTCGATGGAGCTGCTCGCCGACGTCGATCCCGAGGACGCGCAGAAGCTTCTCGACGGCGTGATCGAGCGCATGATCGATGCGGTCCATCGTTACGAGGGCACCGTCCACAAGGTCATGGGCGACGGGCTGATGGCGCTGTTCGGCGCGCCGGTCGCGCACGAGGATCACGCCGTGCGCGCCTGTTACGCGGCTCTCAGGATGCAGGAAACGGTGACGCGGTATGCAGACGACATGCGCCGCTCTCACGGCTTGCCGGTGACGATCCGGGTCGGAATCAACTCAGGTGAGATCGTCATCCGCGGCATCGGCAACGACCTGCAGATGGACTACACCGTCATCGGCCAGACGGTGCACCTCGCGTCCCGCATGGAGCAGATGGCGAAGCCCGGTTCCGTGCTGATAACGGCCAACACCCTTCAGCTCGCGGAAAGCTACGTCTCGATTACGCCGCTCGGGCCGGTGCCGGTGAAAGGGCTCGCCGCTCCGCTGCAGGTCTACGAGGTGACCGGCGTCGGCATCGCGCGAACTCGCCTCCAGGCTGCGCTCGGGCGAGGTTTGACGCGCTTCATCGGCCGCGGCGCCGAGCTCGACGAGCTCCGCCGTGTCCAGCAGCTTGCCGGCGGCGGCCGCGGTCAGGTCGTGGCGATCGTCGGCGAAGCAGGCGTGGGAAAATCGCGCCTGGTGCACCAGTTCGTTCATTCGAACCGCGAAACGGGCTGGCTGGTGCTGGAGGCCAGCTCCGTTTCGTATGGTCAAGCAACCCCGTATCTGCCGGTGATCGAGCTGCTCAAAAATTACTTCGGCATAAACGCAAATGACAGCACGCGATCGATCCATGAGAAGGTGGCGGGGAAGATCCTGACGCTCGACGCGTCATTGCTCGATACGCTTCCGCCGGTGCTGGATCTTCTCGAGGCGCTGGAAGATGACCATGCGTTCCGGTCGCTCGACCCGGCCCAGCATCGGCAGTCCACATATCAGGCCATCACGCGTCTGTTATTGAGCGAGAGCCGCGTACAGCCGCTGATGGTCATATTCGAGGATCTTCACTGGCATGACTCCCTCAGCCTCGGTCTGCTCAACGCGCTGATCATGGGCGCGCCGGATGCTCGCCTGCTCATCGTGCTGAGCTACCGGCCCATGCATGAGGACGAATGGAGAAACCGGCCGCATTACCATCAACTGCGTCTGGATCCGCTCGCCGGCGAAAACGTCACGGAGCTCCTTCAGGCGCTGTTGGGGTCCGACCCGAGTGTCACGACGCTGATGAGCTTCGTCATCGAGCGAGCCAGCGGAAATCCGTTCTTTGCCGAAGAGATCGTGCGGGCGCTGGTCGACACCGGCGTGCTGCAGGGCGCGCGCGGCAACTACCGTCTTGCGAAGCCATTATCGACCGTCGAAGTCCCGCCCACGGTCCAGGCCGTGCTTGCCGCCCGGATCGATGGGCTCCCCGCGCCGGAGAAGCGCCTCCTGCAGCAGGCAGCGGTCATCGGATACGACGTGCCGCTGACGTTGTTGCAGGCAATCTCCGGCCTCTCGGAGGACGAGCTCGGCGGCCTGCTGGGGAATTTGCAGGACAGCGAGTTTCTGTATGGAGCGCAGCTCTTTCCCGACCTCCAATACCGATTCAAACATGCGTTCACCCACGACGTCACCTACCGGGCGCTGCTTCGCGATCGCCGTTGCGAGATCCACGCGCGCGTCGTGGATGCCATGGAAAAGATCTACGCCGATCGGCTTGGCGAACACGTCGAGCGGCTCGCCCATCACGCCGTCCGGGGCGAGCTGAAGGACAAGGCTCTGAACTATCTCCGGCAGGCGGGAGGGAAGGCCGCCGCGCGATCGGCGCTGTCGGACGCCCGGAACTGGTTCGAGCAGGCGTTGGATATTCTCACGTCGCTGCCGGAGAGCCGGACCACGATGGAGCAGGCCTTCGAAATTCGCCTGGAACTGCGATCGGTACTTCGCCAGCTCGGTGAAGTCCGGCAGATGCTCGAGCACCTGCGCGAGGCCGAGGCTCTCGCCGAACGATTGAAAGACGATGTCCGGCGTGGCCGGGTCTGCGCGATCATGACCACCGTCCTCTCAACGCTCGACGAGCTGGACGAGGCAATCATGATGGGCGGGCGCGGCCTGGAGATCGCCTTGGATCTCGGGGATTTGAGGCTGCGCATCGTCAGCATGAGCTATCTCAGTCAGGTGCACTACTATCGAGGCGACTACGAGCGCGTCGTCCAATGGGCCACCGACGCCCTCTCGCGGCTGCCCGCCGAATGGGTGCACGAATATTTCGGCATGGCCCTGCCGCCATCAGTGTTCGCTCGCGCCTGGCTGATCATGAGCCTTACCGAGCTCGGCAGATTTGCCGATGCGGCCAAGTGCGAGGCGGAAGCGATCGGAATCGCCGAGCCAACGCAGCACGCGCACACTATCGGGTTTGCCCAGTTCGCCGGGAGCATGCTCCACCTTTACAAGGGGGAGTGGGCAAAGGGACGCCTGCTGATCGAGCGATGGATCAATACGTGCCTCGAGCTGCAATCGCCGTCCCTTCTTCCGTGGGCGGTCGCGTCGTCCGGTTGGGCATTGGCGCAGCTCGGCGAGGACACCGATGCGTTGAGCCGGATCCGAGAGGCCGAGACGCTCCTCGAGCGTCAGGCGGCGCGGGAAATCGGCCAGCATCGTAGCTGGGCCTACGGCGCGTTGAGTCGAGCCTGTCTATTGCTTGGACGACTCGACGACGCACAGCGTCTGGCCGACCGCTCGCTTGAATCCTCTCGGCGCCAGCCTGGCTTCACAGCCCATGCGCTGCGGCTTCTTGGCGATTTGGCAAACCATCCAGACCGGTTCGATGCTGAAACCGGCGCTGCTCGCTACCGGCAGGCTCTGGCACTCGCCCGGTCGCACGGCATGCGCCCGCTCGTCGCCCACTGCCACCTCGGCCTGGGGAGGCTCTATGACCGCGTTGGGAAGCATGAGGGCGCGCAGGAGAATCGAGCTGCCGCGACGATGATGTACCGCGAGATGGATATGGATTTCTGGCTCGAGCAGGGTGTGAGCATGACGAACTCCGCCCAGGCGCTGTAATTCGGCGCGGATCGAGCAGCCATGCCGACCGAGCGTTCCTTCGGCCCGAGCCGCTCCTTTCCGTTTCTATGCCTGCCTCACCTGCTGCAAGATCAGGCCAAGCGTATTCCCGATGCGCCAGCCATTCTCGCTCCCGGTCGCGCGCCGCTGACCTACGCGCGTCTTTATCAAACCATCGAGACAGTGAGGCGCACGTTGCAGGCACTGGGCATTGGCCGTCGTGACCGGGTCGCCGTCGTACTGCCGAATGGTCCGGAGATGGCGGTGGCGATTCTCACGATCGCGTCGAGCGCGGCGTGCGTTCCCATGAACCCGGCGTATGCGACCGAAGAGGTGGACAGATATTTCGCTTATCTGCGGCCTCGGGCACTGATTGCACAAGCTGGAAGCGACTCGCCGGCGCGCCGTGCGGCGCTCTCGCGCGGCATCCGTGTCATCGAGCTGTCGTCCGCATCCGACGCAGAAGCCGGTCTCTTCACGCTCACCGCAGACCAAGTCCGTGCGGCGTCCGACGAGCCGGTCAACGCTGGCGACGCCGCGCTGCTGCTGCTCACGTCAGGCACGACGTCGCGGCCGAAGATCGTGCCGCTGACGCACGCCAATCTTTGTGCATCGGCTTACTGCTCGGTCGCGGCCGTGGCGCTGACAGAAAATGATCGCTGCATAAACATGATGCCGCTGTTTCACGGGCATGGCTTGACCAACATCGTACTGGCGTCGCTGGCGGCCGGTGCCGGTGTCGTATGCACGCCCGGATGCGACGTTGATCGCTTCTTCGCATGGCTCACCGCCTTTCGCCCGACGTGGTACTCCGCGGTGCCTACCATGCATCAGGCAATTGTCGTGCAAGCGCGGAATAATCGCGAGCGGGTGGCAGACCATCGGCTGCGCTTCGTCCGCTCGGCGTCGGCCTCGCTGCCGCCTCATCTCTTCGCGGAGCTGGAACGCACCTTCGAGAGTCCCGTGATTGAGTCCTACGGGATGACGGAAACCGCTTCCTCGCCCATCGCATCCAACCCGCTGCCACCGCGCCCGCGCAAGCCCGGTTCGGTCGGAGTCCCAGTGGGCTTGGACGTCGCGATCATGGACGAGCGTGGCGCTCTGCTGCCCGGCGGCCGGGCGGGCGAGGTGGTGGTTCGCGGCGCAAGCGTCATGGGGGGCTATGACGGCGACCCCGCGGCGACCGACGCCGCGTTTGAAGGCGACTGGTTCAAGACCGGGGATCTCGGTTTCTTCGATGACGATGGGTACCTGTTTCTCACCGGCCGCATACGCGAGATGATCAATCGCGGCGGGGAGAAAATCACGCCGCAGGAAGTCGAGGACGTGCTCCTGCAACATCCAGCGGTGGCGGAGGCCGTGACCTTCGCGGTCCCCCACGCCACGCTGGGCGAAGACGTCGCCTCCGCGGTCGTGCTGTGGCCCCGGTGCGCCGCCACACCGAAAGACATCCGTCAGTTCGCCACCGGGCGCATCGCCGACTTCAAGGTGCCGCGCCAGATCCTCGTCGTGGAAAAGATCCCGAAAGGTCCGACCGGCAAGCTGCAGCGCATCGGCCTCGCAGCGAAACTGGGCTTCGCGACCGGCACGGCCGCGGGCTTCGCTGCACCAAGGACGCCGCTCGAGAAGGCGCTGGCCAAGAGCTGGGCAAAGATCCTCCGGGTCGAGCGGATCGGCATCCACGACGACTTCTTCGCGTCGGGCGGCGACTCACTCCTGGCGACCCGCGCTCTGTGCGACATCTACGAAACAACGCGACTGGAGCTCGACATCTCACGTTTTTTCGAAGCGCCCACGATTGCGGAGATAGCGCAGCATCTCGAGCGGCGGGTTGACGGCGACGAGCCGCCTTACTCACTGATTGCCCCAGTGCCGCGAGACAGCGGAGTCATGCCGGCTTCGTTCGCGCAAGAACGCATGTGGAAACTGCAGCAGGCGCTCTCCGACCTGCCCGTTTTCAATGTCGTCCACACCGTGCGGCTGACCTCGCCGTGCGACGCCGCGGTGCTGGAGCGGAGCGTGAACGAGGTCGTGCGACGGCACGAAATCCTGCGCACTGCCTTCGCGATTGTCGACGGTCAACCCGTGCAGGTCATTGCTCCGCATTTGACTGTGCCTCTCCGATTCGATGACCTTCACAAAACGCCCAGACCGAGGATGGAGACGGTCGTTCAGAAACGCATTCGCGAAGAACTGCTTCATTGCTTCGAGCTGGCGCGCGGTCCTCTTCTTCGGGTGCGCCTGGTGCGCCTGGCGGAGCGCACACACCTTTTGCTCATCACCATGGCCGGGATGGTCCTGGACGGCTGGTCGCTCGGCGTGTTCATGGACGAGCTCGCCACGCTCTACGGCGCCTTCGCCGCTGGCAAGCCATCGCCGCTGGCGCCGCTTCCAATTCAACACGCCGACTTTGCCTATTGGCAGCGGAAGTGGCCGTCACATCCGAACATCGTCGCGCAGCTCGACTATTGGCGACAGCAGCTTCACGATCCGCTGCCGGTGATGAAGCTCGGCACGGCGCGTTCGAGACGGACAATCGACGATTTCCCCACGGCGCGCCGGAAGGTGGCGCTGCCGGCCAAGCTTTCGCAGGCTGCCAAACGCTTCAGCCAGCGAGAGGGCGGCACGTTGTTCATGACCCTCGTTGCCGCCCTCAAGACACTGTTGCATCGCTACACAGGCGGGGACGACGTGCGAGTGGCCACGCACGTCGCCAATCGCCATCGTGCAGGAACCGAAGGGCTTATCGGCCCGCTGGTCAACACGGTCATTCTGCGCACCAGCCTCGATGGCGATCCCAGCGCTCGGGAGGTGATACGGCGGGTTCGTGCGACAGCGCTGGCAGCCTTTGCCAACCAGGATCTTCCGCTGGAAGAGGTCGCTGCGACCCTCGAGCGCGAACGCGGCGTTGAGCCTGCGGCGCTGGCCCAGGTGCTGATGTGGCTGCAAAATGACGCGTTGCGGCCCATGGCACGGTCCAGGCCCGGGCTGGCCTTCGAGGAGGCCGATCCGGGCATGCTGCTACCCCTGGTGACGATAACAACCTTCGATGTTATATTGATGCTGCGCGAAAGCACCCAGGGGCTCGTGGGGACTTGTGTCTACAAGCCGCATCGCTTCGGCGCCAAGGCGATCGATCGCCTGCTGCGAAATTTTCAGCAGGTGCTCGAGCATATGGTCATGGAGCCGGAGCGACCGATTTCGGCAATCCCCGTGTCGCTGAATGAGAAAAATTGACACTGTAAGTATCTGCCTGCGATTTCTTCTGAGCGATCTGTCGATCTGAATTCCAAAGAGGTGCACTCATGGGCGGCAAAGGCGAGTTGGTTGATTACATAAGGGCAAGGGCAAAAACCAAAAAGCAACGCCAGAAACTCAAACAGAAAATTATCGATCTTGTGAATCAAAGTGCTCTGGCTAACGCGATCACGATAATAGCCCTCGTGGAAGAGGCCAGCCCTACGGGCCCGGGTAAGGTCCGAGCTAAGAGTCGACGTAAGCGCCGACGTTAGAAACGCGTGCTCAAAGCTTAAAAGGTTGGCCCACGGGCCGGCATGTTCGTCCAAGCCTTAGCGGGTGTGCGCTGGCGCACCCGCTCGCGTCGTGGTAGGAGCGACGGACCATGCGAACCATCATTGCGATTGTATGTCTTGCTTTGGTGCTGTGGGTCGGCCCGGCCGGCGCACAGAGAGCAGAGTACTCACTGAAAGTCAGTATTCACGAAGGGATGCAGACCGGGTTGACTCAGCAAAGAGTCGAACAGATCTTGCAGGAAGCGTCGAGCCTGCTGAAAGACAGAAATGGATGCGACGTGAAGTTCAGGCTGGATGGCTCAGTCGGAACCTTCACAGGTGCACCAAAAGACATAACGAACGAAGCCGAGCTCGAAGCCGTCCATCGCGTGAATGCAGACATCAAGGTTGTCGAGAGCATCACGTTCTGCAAGACGCACCGTCGCAGTGGATACATCGGATGCGCATGGCGACGGGAGGGCCGGGGCTCCAAGACCGTGATTGTTACTCCACTTGTGGCCAAGGCCCACATCTTATGGGCCCACGAGTTTGGGCACACGAAGGGTTTGCCGCACCGCGCTGGCGACCAGGTGCTCATGACGCCATGCAGAATTTCCCCAATTACTGTGGAGATCAATCAACACGAATGTGATTGTTTCGTCGGCCGTTCGGGAGCACATTGCCAATCAAGATCACGCCCGAACTTAACGTGCGCCGCCCGACAGTAAGCCCGGCCGGACCATCTTTCCGCCCATTGCCCGCTCCGCTCCGTGCCAGCGACTTCATTGCCGGCGGTCGCCCGACGAGCGACGAACTGTGGCCGTGAGACCGGTTCGCGATAGACTGCCTCGTCAGCCAGCCGCGGTTACCGTTCCGCCAGCTTCGCCCCCACCGCGGCCTCGGCGCGCGGTTCGGCCGCCGCAAAGTAGCGCCGCAGCAGCAGGAACGATGCCGGCGCGGCGAGGAGCGAGAGCAGGATGCATGCGCTGAGCGGCACGCCGATCGCCAGAAGGCCCGCTGCGATCAGTGCGGCGGTGGCGCCGCCGATATCCCACCCGCCTTCTGCCGCGATGTGAAAGCCCAGCGGGCAGGGCGAGCGCTTCGCCTGATTGTAAACTGCCGTACCGAACGGCGGGAGGTACAGGCATAGCACCAGCGCACCACATGCATTGGCGACGACTGCGAACGGCGCATTGCCGTAGCTCAGGGCGCGCAGGATCGTGGTGATGGCAAGCGCGGCGAGCGCGATCCATGCGGCGCGTGCGCCGTGTCCGGCATCGACCAGGCGGCCCAGGAACATCCCGCCCAACGCACCGACGATCGCGGAGAGCGCCATCGCGCCGCCGAACGCGGCATAGCTTTCGCCGAGCGAGAGAAAGAGCGCGATCTGCCAAACGAAGGCGTATCCCACCACGATCCATCCGTCCGCCGCGAAGAGAAGCACGCCGGGAATGGCCGCCTTCAGGGCGCCCGACACATTGAACGCAACCTTGACGTTCGGCGTCCAGACGATCGGGAGGCCCGCGAGCACCAGCACGATGGCCGTCGCACCGAACGCAACCTGCGGCCCGAGAGTCGTCAATGTCCAGCCCGCGGCGAGCGGTCCGATGATGCCGGCCACGGCGGCGATCGCTTCGCGCGCGCCGACCTGATGTCCGCGATGCTCCGCATCGCCCAGCGATGCGAAATAGGCGTGGTAGGCCGTCCAATAGAGCGTATCGGCAACCGAGGAGACCGCGCAGAGCAGGAACAAGGTCGCGCCGACGCCATGCACTTCGGCGAGCAATGGATATTGCAGACCCCCCGCGATGGTGCCGGCGATGACCAGAGGTTTCAGGCCGCAGCGTTTGGCGAGAACGAGCACGCCCGGGCGGATCACGAAGCGTCCGAGCAGCATGGCCGCGATGAACGTGAGCACGGCCGGCGCGGGCACGCCGGACTTGAGCAGGAAGACGAGGAAGAACGTGCCGCCGCCGCTGAGCGCGAGCGAATGGATGCCGTAATGCAGGTTGAGCAGGTTGACGGTGTTGTTGCGGAAGTACGCCATCGTGGCGATCCTGGATATTCCTGCGAGACTTCCGCAATTTCCGACGTAGCGTGGCGATTTTAGGTCTCGATTCTACAACAATGTGTCAATGTCATATGAGCAACTGAGGCGGCCAAGAGGCAGGCATGAGCGCCACACAATGGATCGGAGTAGGTGCAGGCATTCTTCTGATGGGTTTCGTCGTGTTCGCCTTCCGTCAGGGCATGAAGGTCAAGCCTGACGATCGGGGCGAATCGCCGCCGCCGGGTGTGCCACCACATCTTGGCTAGGAGACGTTAGTGCAGGTTCGGCGCAGAAAGCCTTTTCAAACCTTGAGCCTGCAACTTGGCGCCCACGTCGCACAAAGGGTCGCCTAATTCACAAGCGGCGGCCCTACCGCGCTCGGTGGATCTCGCCGTGGTTAATGAAAATAATCAAACATGCGAGTGCGATTTAGCGGCCCTGCAATCTGACAGCGCGACATTAGCCGGCCGTCTCAAGGTGGCTCTCCCGCGCCAATTAGTGGAGCGAGGGGCTCAGGCGTCGGTAGGGTCGATAATTTGTGAGAGCGGCGCCGGCATCGCAATCCGTCGAACCGAGGAGCATGCAGTTGAATACTTCCAGTGCCGCGGCCCGGCCTCGCGCATCCATCGCTGCAAGCGTTGCTGTCGGTGTGGCGTCGTTCGTTGCCGTACACTTGTCTTTGATCAGCCCCGGGCTCTCCCAAACTGCCGCGCCTGTCCCGCCGACGAGCGCGGTCGCGGAGAAAATAGCGAAGCTGACTGTCAAATCGCGCTCGCGCGAGCTGCCGTCCGAAAAAGCCTTGCGGGTCCGCAACGCGCTCAAGCACGGCGATCTTGCGACGGCCCGGCAAATCACGGCGGACGTGCTGGCAAGCAGCCGTCTTCAGAGCTGGCGCTTTTATCCGTTCAGCGACTTCATCAACGGCGTTGCAAATGCCAAGGATCCGGCGCTCGAGGAGCGCCTGGACGCGTGGGTCGCGCAGAACGGGAATGACGCGATCCCGTTACTCGTCCGCGCGCAGTTTTACCACGATATGGGCTGGATCAAACGCGGCACTCGCTTTGTGGGGCAGGTCCAGCCAGATCACATGGAAGCTTATGTCGGCTACATGCGTAAGGCGTCGAGAGATATCGATGCCGCGATACGGCTGGATGACAGCAATCCTCACAGCTTCTACCTCAAGCTCCGCATCCTGCGCGGGCTTGGCACGATGCAGGACGTGAGGAGCGTTTTCGAAGCGGCGGTAGCCAGGCATCCAAATTACTACCCGGCGTACGACGTGGTCCTCACCATGCTCCAACCCAAGTGGGGCGGGACAATCGAGGCCATGTATGCTTTCGTCGACCACTACGCCGGTCCGGCCGGCGAACACTCGCCGCTCAAGCTCCTCTATGTCAGCCTGTATCGCAATCTGCTGGGCTCGGCGTCGACCGCCTGCAGCTCCAGCGGGGGCGACCGACAAAATAAGGCGGAATGCGTTGCATCCGCGATGCAGGACATCGTGACGCCGGAACTCCGGCGGAACGTAGTGGCAGCGTTGCAACTCTATGATCACTCCGACAAGTATCAATTCGGGCTCGCCTTGGAGAGTATTCTCTCCGACATGTTCGGCACGGGCGGCGGCGAGGCATACTCCAGTTCCATTCTCCAGCTTGCCGCGAGCGCCATGCACAGCAATACCCAGCTCAAGCGGGACGACCCCGGCCATAACGACTACATGGTCGACAAGATGGTCTCCCACTCGTGGTATCTGAAGGGATTTTACGACAACGCGCTGACGAAAAGTCAGGACGCGCTGAATGCGATCGAGCTGACGACGTTTCCGAGCGAGGAGGAAAAGGCCCTCGCCGTTGCCGGCATTTATCAACAGTTCGCGCGGATCTACGACAAGCTCCACCAATATGCGGATACGGCTGCGTATCAAGAAGCGGCTATTGGGGTCGCCGGCAAAACGAGCCAGGAGTTTTACGTCTGTTACGCATACTACCGGCTCAAGGATTACGACAACGCGCTGCGGGCCTGTGACAAGACGATCGAGGATGAGCCGGGCAATCTGAAGGCTCGCTACTGGCGCGGACAGATCCACCGGGATCTCGGCCACCTCGATGCCCAACTGACGGATTTGACGCTCGTGGCGGAGTCTGAAGATTCTTTCCGAGCCAGGTCCGCGATCGACATCTCCATGATCCATTTTAATCGCAAAGATGTGGCGAGGGCATTGGAAGCGCTGAACAGATACACCTACCTCTACGACCCGGAGCTGAGCGGCAAGAGCAACGCAGCGGTCGGCTATAACAACCGCTGCTATGCCTATATGGAGCTGGGCGAGTTGAAGAAGGCGCTGGACGACTGCACGGCGTCGCTGAAATACGGCAATCTTCCTGATGCCTATCGCAAGCAGGAGCAGTTGATCAAACGGCTTGGGGCTCGTGGCACGAGCTTATAAAGGCCATTGGCTGCCTAGCGCGGCCGGTCCACATGGAGTCATCTCTGTTGCTCACTAGAAATGACAGAGCCGCCAAAGCCGTCAGAACTTTATCATTCTCCAGCCCCAAAGGATGACCGCCGCTCCCACCGCCGCGGAGATAAATGGCACGATCGATCCGGAAGCCGACAGCCTGAGCAGCGAGGCGATGTGGAACCCGATGAACGATCCCGCAACGCCCACGAGCGCGCTGGTGGCAAAGAGGCGCCCTGTTCCGGTGATCTGTTTCGACAGCCACGATGTTCCCGTGACCCACTGCGCAAGCCACCCAGCGACAATGCCGATCAGCAGGATGATGATGAAACTGACGGCGGGATCCGTAAGGCGGTTCATGGGTGAAGCCCTCCTCGTCTCGGCTCGATAATCCTAACTTGAACGGAAAGCCGCTCACCTCGATCCAGTCGAGGCGCTACGGTACGAATAATACTACTTTGCGCACGCATCGATAGTCCGATGACCGGAGATGGAGCGTCTCGTTCCGCTTCACGCCGCGAGGATAGGCGCCCGAAAGCTCGGGATATTTCCGGTGCCGGAGGCGTCGCGGACGCTCGACGACTCTTGGCCGGACGGCTGCCCCTCACCGGGAGCGGACCATTGCGTCGTGCCTCGAAAGGACGTGAGTGATCGTTGCGCAAACGCGATGGTCGGCGCTAGAGTCGCGCGTGTTGCCGGCCGAGAGCCGTTGCGGCACCAGCGCAGGGGGTTGCCATGCTTTCAGTCTTAATCTCGGTTCTGATCATTTGCGTCGTCGGTGCGATCTGCTTTTGGGTCATCGAGAAGTTTGTCAACGATGGCCGTTTAGCCAATCTGCTCAAACTGCTCGTGGTGCTGATCTGCCTGGCGGCGATCCTTCAACGGGTGTTGCCGCTGGCGGGCATCAATTGGCTGTAGCCGCGACTGACGGCGGTGCCGCCGATCTTGATCGGCTTCTTACCCAGCGTCGCTTGATCCGCGGTGGATACCCGTGTGCATCGAGAAAATCTCGATATGCGCAAGTGCAAACTTGAGCGAGTTTTAGATTCCCTGCCAACAAGGCGATCTCAAATAAACGCTGAAGAACAGCGGCGGCCCGTTTCGCCAATCGCCGCGAAGATCGTGAGTCTCGGCTTCATCGGGCTGGCCTCTCGAGAACCTCGACGCAATGCATCGCAGTGAGCAGATAGCGACCCCGACCGCTGCAATAACAGCCGGGGCCCGCTGGGCGTTGGGGGAAGGGGGGAACGACGCCCAGCTATATTGAGGCTAGGGCAAATGCCGAGGGCGCGTCTGTATCGAATTGATCACTCTGGCGCGCCTCGCGTCCGTCATCGCAGATCAAATGAAGAACACGGCGCGGATGACCCGCAATGCGAAGACGAGAGAAACGGTCGATATCAAAGCAAGCCGCCGGCCGTCGGCTCCCCGACGACCGGCTTGCGATGCTATGCGAGCGCGGCGGATGCAGGGACACGAGGTTGCACTCGTAATTCTCCGGCACACCGTCGACGGCTACTGGTAAGCGGCGGTCATGAGCCCCATATGACGAACATGACCCCGCGAGAGAATCCTCAAGGTGATGCGACCTACCATGCCGCCGCTATTGCACGCTGGGATGACGAAGGTGGTGCTTTTGCCTTTCCAAGCACAGAAGGATCGAAAACGGGGCGCTCCACGCGGGTGGCCGGGGCGCGGGCATCTGTGAAGGTCGATCAATCCCTCGGCGAGGAAGACCATATTCTGGACTGTCTGGGTGCAGCGGTCATGATGCGATGGGGCACTCTCCCGACCAAAATCCAACGGGAACTGTTCGAATACGCGACGTCCCTCGCTGACCTCACGCAGGCGCCGCAGCTCAGAGGCCAGATCGCGCGCTACTTGCATAATCATAAGAATGAGGACGCTCGAACGACAAGAACCATGCCGCGTCAGGATGTGACGTGACGCGGTGAGCGCTGTCGGGCGCGCGTGCGACAGGGCTAACTACGTTTCTGCCGAAAGGGACTCACGTGGCTACGAAAGAACGGCTGACGGCCATGGCGGCCTCCCGTTGCGCGGTATGCGCAGGGGCGATGGTCGTCAAGCTCGTGGAGGCGGACCCGGGCAACAGCGCGTTGGAGCTTCGCACCTACGTGTGCGCCGAATGCGGCC
>Ga0075434_100003718_pt1 | contig 13629 bp, 3 predicted proteins | sample RhiMethybrSRZTD3_FD_75298 | JGI IMG/M metagenome (GOLD analysis project Ga0075434, IMG submission 75298) | Populus rhizosphere microbial communities from Tennessee, USA - Rhizosphere MetaG P. TD hybrid SRZTD3 | ecosystem: Host-associated > Plants > Roots > Rhizosphere > Soil | place: USA... | reverse complement strand
CATGCTGCCGCCTCTCGTCGTTTGAGGTCGAGTTACACGCCGCTGCGTGAGCGAGGGCGCCATAGAACTCGCTTTCGACCCGATAGGCGTCGGTGCCGAACAATTGGTTGCGGCGGAGAGACTCTGAGAGCAGAGTCTCCGCCCGGATCGAGGCATCAAGGGCTGCTGGGTAGTTCCCTGCCAGAAAGCGAGCCTGCAGCTTGGTGACCCAATACCAGAACTCGCAGGCCACCAGATGTGGCTGGCTCTCGAAGTAGCTCTGCATCCGAAGCTCGTTGAACCGCTCGTCATCCAACGAGCCGAATTGACGCGTCAGACCACGGAGGTTTCGGATGAATGCGATCTGCATGTTGGCCCAGTCGGCGTAGTCCCGAAATGCCGCTGTTCGGCAAAATTCCACGGCAACGTCGGCTTCGGTTTGGGCCTCGACGAGCGTCTCGCCCGACCACAAAAGATGGGAGACGAGTTCAATGCGGCAACAGACGGCCGAGTGGCGATCGCCGTTCTTGTTAGCGACTTCGAAGGTGGCGCGCAAAAGCTCTCGACAACTCGCGATGTGTCTCGCCCACGGCATGATGACGCTTGAAAAGATCAGGCTGACGAAGCTCTCAAACCCCCGCAGGCCTTTGCGCGCGACCAATTCATGGCCCAGCCGACCGAAGCGAAAACAAGCTTCGAAGTCGCCAAAATGCCAGCCAGCGATGAGCCCCAGGTATTCGTAGGCGAAGCACGAGCTGTCGCAATGGCCGCTCTCCAGCCCGCGACCAACGGCTGCGCAGATCAGCAACGACAGAAGATTCACATCCGTGATCAGCGCAGTCGGCGCAACCTTTGCCACGACATCGAGGATTGCGCGTGCGGTGGGTTCGGTCAGCAACGGCAACTTCGCGAGGTCGTCACTGTCAATGCCATCAAGTTGTGAACAGATCTGGTCGTATGCAGCTTGCGCTTGCGCCTTCGTCGGGTGCATGGGAATCTCGAGCCCTGCATGGCGTAGGCACTCGAGGCACTCAGCGAGTCCACGGTCCGGCTGCTGGAGAGCCCAGTGGACATCGACCAACAGACAGGACACGGCGGCCCGCTGGACTGTGTCTGCCGCGCGCGATGCGAGGGCGCTGAGGTGTTGTTCCGCAGCCGACATGTCGCCGGTCAGGAATTCGCATTCCGCTCGATGGAGTTCCAGGTCGAACACCAGGTCGTGGCGTCGCTGCCAACCATCGGTGGCTACCAAGGCGGCACCGGCGCTCAAATAGCCGAGCGCCGAGGCGAATGCACCGGCCTTCTTGGCACGCTTGCCCGCCGTCAGATTCAGCCCGGCAACCTGGTCGCGTTCCTCTGCTGAAGTCAGCAGCGTCGCAGCACGGTTGAAGTGACCGACGATCTCGAATACCGCCTCATCGTGCCGCTCGCGTTCAGCCTGCGACAACAACAGTCTCCCGATCCGGAGATGCGCGTACGCATGTTGCTCGTCCGAGACGAGCGAATAGGCCGCCTCCTGCACACGGTCATGCACGAACCGATACGAGTCGTCCGAACGAACAACGAGCTCGAGACGGAGCGCTTCCCAGAGATCAGAATGGAGTTGCTCCGCTGGCGTTCCCTGCACTGTGGCCAGCGTGGATGAGTGAGCCTTGTTGCCGAGGCACGCCAGTCCCTTGAGTGCTTCCTGCGTCTTGAGCGGGAGCCGGCTCAATTTGGCGACCATGAAGGCGACGACGTTGTCGGTGTAGCCTTTGGAATGCATGGCGCCGATATCCCAGCGCCATTGGGCATCGCCCGGTTCGAAAACAATTAGATCGTCCTCGAACAGCTCATGGAAGAACTGGTTGACGAAGAACGGATTTCCGGCCGTCTTCTCATGCATCAGCTGCGCCAAAGGCTGCGCCCGTTCGGGCTGACAATGAAGTGCGTCCGCGACCCACTCGGTGACTGCGTCACGGTCGAGCGGGCCCAGCACGATGTCTTGCACGACGGCGTCTCTCTCGCGGATCGCCGCGAGCTTCCGCATCAGCGGATGCATCGCGTCGACCTCGTTGTCCCGATAGGCGCCGACGAGGAGCAGGTGCTGCGGCTGGGGGTGGATCAGAATGTCTTCTAATAGATCGAGCGTCGCCCCGTCGACCCATTGGAGATCGTCGAAGAACAGCGTAAGTGGATGTTCGGCACGTGCGAACACGCTGATTAGCCGGCGAATGGTGACGTGAAAGCGGGCCTTCGCGTCCGAAGACGGAATTTCGGGCACCGCCGGCTGCTCGCCGATCACGAACCTCAGCTCGGGAATCAGATCGATGAGCAGGGCTCCGTTCGGACTGAGCGCGTGGCGGAGCCTCTCCCGCCATAGGGTGAGCTCTGCTTCCGGCTTCGCGAGCAGCTGACGGATCAAGCTTTGGAAGGCCTGAGCCAGCGTGACGTACGGAACATCGCGTTTCAGCTGATCGAATTTGCCGGCGACGAACACACCGCGAGTCGGGACTAGCGCTTGGTGCAGCTCGCCCACTACGGCGGACTTGCCGATGCCGGAGTAGCCGCTGACGAGTACGAGCTGCGGCTTGGCGCTGGTAATCACGGTCTCGAACGCGGCGAGCAGGGTCGAGATCTCGTGCTCGCGCCCGTATAGCTTGTCCGGGATCAACAGCCGATCGGAATAGTCGCCCTCGCCGGGTGAAAACTCCGCGATCGCACCTCGCGTTTCCCAGTCATCCAGGCAGCGTTGAAGATCTCGCCCAACTCCAGCGGCGGTCTGGTAGCGCTCCTCTGGCGTCTTTGCGAGCAGCTTCATCACGATCGCGGCGAGCTGCGGCGGAACTCCCTCGCGACGTGCTGTCGGCGGCAGCGGCGCTCTCGCGATGTGGCAATGGACCCACTCCATCGGTTCACTGGCGCTGAAGGGAAGGCTGCCGGTGAGCGCGTGATACAACGTGATTCCCAGTGAGTAGAGGTCGCTCCGGGAATCGATGGCGCGATTCATCCGCCCGGTTTGCTCCGGTGCCATGTGGGACAACGTTCCGGCGACGAGCTCCGGCAGCTGGAGTATCTGGCGTTCGCGAGGCAGCCGTGAAGCGATCCCGAAACCGGCGAGGCGGACGTCACCGCTCTCTGGGTCGACGAGAATATTCGTGGCCTTAATGTCTTTGTGAATGATACCGCGCTGATGGAGGCGCGCCACGGCCTGCGTCATTGCAATGGCCAGTCGCAGGAAGGTTCCCACCGGCAGGCCCTGGCCGATGAGCTTGTCGAGCGGCCTGGCCGTCGTCGGCTCGAACACCAACATCGTCTGACCGCGTTCACGCACAAGTTCCAGCGGACGGACCGCCCACCGATGATCGAGGTACTCTCTCAGACCATATTCATGCACCAGACGACTGACCGTGCCGGGTGTGGGGTGTTCGGCACAGGGCTGCGCCACAAGGAATTCGCGACGGCCGCCATCATCCACGTCGCGCCAGACTCGGCGGTAGCGACGCTCGCCGTCCTCCCAGAGCACTTCGAGCGTCTCCCCTTCTGGGTCCAACACGCCGTCAAAACTCCAGCTTCAACGCGAATTGCATGATTCTAGGATTCACGCTCATCGCCGTGATTTTCCCGAACGTGCTCGGACTCGAGACATCGCCCGCGGGATTCGCGAAATTGGACCAATTGAAAACGTTGAACACCTCCCATCGGAACACCATGCGGACCTTCTCACCGAGTCTAGTCCGCTTGATGAGCGCCATGTCCACGTTGCGCTGGCCAGGTCCTCTCAGAATGTTCCTCCCTAAGTTTCCAAAGATCGTCCCGCCGCCCGTGACGGGATATCCGCCATCGATCAAACCTCCGTGAGGAATGAATGGCGCCGGAACGAATACGCTGGTGTTGAAGTACTGATTGACGCGGCTGCTCACGCCACCGTGGCGAACCGCATCATCCAGAGTGGCCCCAGACGCGAGACTTCCCGTAGTGAAGTACGTTGGCGGCCCGAAGAGCGTCCCCGCGGCACTATCGAGAATACTGAAAGGCAGGCCGGATTGGAGCGTCGCGACTCCGGAGATTGCCCAGCCTTCGGCTAAGGTGTTTAGCAACCCATAACGAGTCGTCGGCTGTGGCATTTGCCAAGTTCCGCTGAGCACGAACCTGTGTCTGCGATCGAAATCAGATGGACCTCGCTGAGCCTCGGCATTGTTCTGATCGTTGAACACGAGCTCGCCAACGATCGGCGCGCCGACGAACCCAAGAGCTGAAGAACCGAGGCTATCGCCTGCCGTGTCGATCGATTTCGAAAGCGTATACGCCGCCAGAAACCGAAGGCCGTGGCTCAGTCGCTTGTCGATCGTGGTTTGCAAAGAGTGGTAGTCGGAGGTACCTGTGCTTTCGACGCGGAACAGAAGCGGAGCCAAGCCGAGGAAAGGCACTCGCTCGGCGGCATTGGCGACCGAGTTGGTCGTCAACCCGTTGACAGGATTTGTCGGACTGGCAAGAGCGGGCTGATTGTTGCTCCGTGACACGGCGAGGTGAGTGCCTCTGGCACCAGCGTAGGCCACCGAGAACAGATAGCTGTGACGCTGGAACTGAGTCTCCACACCGTACTGCTGAATCGTCGCGTCCTTGAAGTCCGGATCGATGAGGTAGCCGGGTTGCGGCGTTCGATCCCCAACGTATGGCGGGCCGGGCAAGACAGCGCCGACGAAGTTCGGGAACGACGAAGCCGGCGGCAGCACGGGAAAGGGATGTTGGAAGCTGGACGCGGCATTGGCGGCACCGATCAAGTTCCGCGTGGCTTGAAAGGGGGTGTTGAATGCGAGGAGAGTGCCGGCTCCAAGAAAGTTGATGCGGTTCGCGTACGTGCCATAACCTCCCCTCACGACGAGGTCGCGTGATGAGGCGGGCCGCCAGGCCAGGCCTACCCGCAACTCTGGATGCCATTGAATGGCGTCGTGAACTAGCGTCGAATTCTCGCGCGGATATCCTTCAGGAGCAGACCCTGAATAATTGTTCGCCAGGACGAATCCAGACGTGCTGGGGTCCGTAAACCCACCAGGCGCCGGTGGGACATAGAAATCGGAGTAGAAGTTGGCGAGATGCCCCTGAGCTTCACTCTGCTGGCCGTTCGCCTCGAGGCGGAAGCCCAGATTGAGTGTGAGAGCCGGCGAGAGCGTCCATGTGTCGGCGGCAAACACATGAGTCGCGGTCGAACGCAACTGCGTATGGAGGGGTGTCGCAGAGATCAGCTCCAAGTACACATTCGAGAGCGAGGTGCCATTGCCAGCTTCGTTGACAGGGCCCGCTGGCAGCCCAAGCAGAAAATCGGGGAAGGCAAGAAAGGTGAGCGCACCATCCGTGTCGTTTGTACTGCCATCGAATCGATTGCGGAAGATCTCAAACCCAAAGCGAAAGTCGTGGCTCGCACGCGACAACGAGACGGTATCCGACACATAAAAATTGTCGTTCACTTTTGCGGTCTTGTCCGTGACGCTGTTGCCAAGGTCGAAGGCCCCTAGCACCTGAATGCGCGGAAGACTTCTGACCTGCGGGTCAGCGACACGAGTGATCCCGACATCTTGTGCTGTCAACGGTCCTGAGGCAGTGCTCGAACTGGCAATGCGGGAGAAGCCGCCGCGCAATTGATTGACCGCGTGCGAAGAGAAGATGTGCGTGTGTGCAAGAGAGAGAATCCGATTGCCGAAGTTGCGAAATGCGGGGAATCCGGGTACGGTGGCGCCGGAGAAGGGCACATGATGATCCGACTCTGAAAAGAAGAATTTCGCCGATAACCTATCGCCCTGACCGAGGTTCAGGTCGATGTTGGCATTGAACTGGTCCTCGTCGTAGTGCCCGGGCAGAACCGCTGTGTAGTTGACACCCCGACCCGCGCTCTGCGGGCTTGGGATGACGAACGATCCGTCAGGGTTCTTCGCGTTCAGGAGATTGAGCGCGACAGGATTGATGTTCGATCCATCCGGCGCGACGCCCACTCCACCGAACAGGCCTGTTTGACCGCCGAAGATCGCTCCCAAGGCGCCCGGCGTACGGACCGCCGGGATTGACGGCAGGCTTAATGAGCGTACGCTGCTGGCGAGTGACGCCGCATTCACGTCACGGGTGGCTTGGTACGAAACGAAAAAAAAGGCCGGACTGCGCATCAAGGGTATCGGGCCGCCAAGCGTGCCGCCCGGCTGGTCGCGACGAAAGTCTCCCTTGGGTACTCCGGTCGCATTTGCGAAGAAATTGTTCGCGTTCAGCGCGTCATTGCGGCCGAAGTAGTACGCGTTTCCGTGAAACTGTGACGTGCCGGATTTTGTCTCGACGAGTACATTGGCGCCACCGCCGCGGCCATACTGCGCATCGTAGAGTGAGTTCTGAACCTTGAATTCTTGAATGGTGTCCGGCGCAGGTATCGCCAGGCCGCCGCCGCTGTTGGCGGTGGCCTGGGTCATGTTGGCCCCGTAGCTGTTCGCATCCACACCGTTCAGCATGAAATTGTTGTCGCCGCTGCGCCCGCCGTTGGCGCGAATCTCCTGGCTCCCTGCGCCCAGTTGTGTGGCATCCACAACATCCGTGTTCGTGCCAGCCGTCAGACCGAGAATCTGGGTAAAGTTGCGATTGACGAGCGGCAACGTTTCAATCGTGTTTTGTGCAATGACTCGTCCGAGTGCGACGTCGGCGGTCTGTAGGAGCGGTGCACGAACGTCGACACCCTCGCGAACCCCCTGGACGGCAAGCCGCGTCGCGAGGCTGGTGACTTCGCTGATCCGGATCGAGACCTCTCTCACCACGACCTTCGCAAAACCAACTGCCTCAACGGTCAATTCGTAGTCACCAGGCGGCAACAGGGAAAAACGATAGGACCCGTCTTGATTGCTGCCGGCACTGCGTGTTTCGCTCGTTCCGGTGTTGCGCAGCGCGATCCGTGCGTTCTGGAGCACTGCACCGGTGGGATCGGTGAGCGTGCCTGTCAACGCCCCAGTCGACGCAGATTGGGCGTACGCAGCCAACGAACTGAGCACGACAAGAAGACAAACGCCAAAGCTCTGGATGCCTGAGGCAGTAACGTTCGAAATTTGCCGTTCTCGCACGGTGACGCGAACTGGGCGCTGCGCGCCGGTAAAGGCGCCACGCTCGAAGCCGAAGAGTTCAGACTTGAGGAGTTGCTCCGGCAACGCCGCGCAGTTGATCGCGATGAAAGGAGCGCGCGACCGTGGTGACCGCTGGTGGATGAACCGAGCGATGACTTCTTTGCCGGTGCCAGACTCGCCTTGCAGGCACGTCGTCGCTTCGGTGGCTGCTACCCGCGTCGCGCGTCTCATGACGTCGGCCCAGGCATGCGATTGGTTGCTGCGTATGTAGCGTTCATGGCCAACCTCAGGGCTACTCTTCTTCGCGCGTGATCCATTCCCGGATGTAGGCCGGACAGTTGCGAAGCGCGATGCCGTCGCCTTCGCGTGCCCGGAGGAAACGAATGACGTCTCGATCCACGAGCACGACGTCCTTGAGATCCAGCACGAGGGCCAGGCCCGTCGGTTCGGCGGCGAGCAGCGCGGACAGATCAGTCACGTTCTCGGCGTCGAGACGACCGCTCACGGTGAACACGACGTTGTCATTGGCGCTGCGCTGGATTTTCAGCATCGAGCCTCGCTGCGCGTCAAAAACGCAAGGATCGGACCAGCACAAAATGCAGAATCTAAACAGGTTGAATGGATAGGCTACTGGCGAGACTCGCCAATTGGCGAGATGCTGGACAACAGCACGACGTCCGGCTGGTTACGATCGGAAGCGGTTCTTGGTGATCTTCAACGCTCGGATTCTCGATTCGAGGGTCGAGCGCGGAATGCCGAGACGCGCCGCAGCCCCCGATGGTCCGTAGACCCGTCCGCCGCAGGCCCGCAGGGCATCCTCGATGAGCGTCTTCTCGTGCGCGGCGACGGTGCCGGACAACGCCAGTCGCCCCTCGATCGATGGCCTGGCGGAGAGCCAGCTCTCGTCCACCGTGAATTCGTCGGTGTCGCACACAATCACCGACCGCTCGATCACGTTTTGCAGCTCGCGCACATTGCCCGGCCAGGGATAGGAGCGCAGGTGATCGAGGGTCCGCTTATTGACGCGCCGGATCGTCTTGGCAGCGTTCCTCGCGTACCGATCGATGAAGTATTCGACCAGCAGCGGGATGTCGTCGGCACGCTCGCGCAGCGCCGGCACCGCGATGGGAAACACGTTCAGCCGATAAAACAGATCGCCGCGGAACGCGCCAGCGTCGATCGCGTCCGGCAGGTCGCGGTTCGTCGCAGCAATCACGCGCACGTTGACACGGACCGAGGCGCTCCCGCCGACCCGCTCGAACTCGCGCTCCTGCAGCACCCGCAGCAGCGACACCTGCGTCTCCATCGGCAGCTCGCCGACTTCGTCGAGGAAGATCGTGCCGCCGTGCGCCAGCTCGAAGCGGCCGAGTCGCCGCTGGGTCGCCCCGGTGAACGCGCCCTTCTCGTGGCCAAAGAGCTCCGACGCGATTAACTCGCGTGGAACGGCGGCGCAGTTCACGCTCACGAATGATTGGGAGGCGCGCGCCGACCGCCGGTGGATCGCGCGGGCCACGAGTTCCTTGCCGGTGCCGGTTTCGCCCGTGATCAGCACGGTGGAGTCGGTCCGGGCGACCTTCGCGACGCGGGCGAGCACCGGTTTCAGCGCTGCCGACGTCCCGACGATCTCCTCGAACATCGAGGTCCGGTCTACCTCGTCCCGCAACACCAGGTTTTCCTTGTAGAGCTGATCCTTCAGCGCGTTGACTTCCCGGTAGAGGCGCGCGTTCTCCAGGGAAATGGCGGCATCCGACGCCAGCACTTCGAGGAGCGCCATTCGGCCGGGCGTGAAGACGTCCGACGTGAGCGTGTTTTCCAGATACAGGATCCCCGCTAGCCTGGTTTGTTTGAGGAGCGGGATACACAACACGGACCGCGCGTGGTGCCGGCGTAAGTACTCGTCGTCGGCCAGTTCGGTTGCTGCTGACGTCCCCCCCAGGAGGACGCGCTCACGCGTGCGGAGCACGTACTGGAAGACGGAGCGTGGCAGATCACTAGCCTCGACGCTCTCTTGACGCAAATCGATCGTCACTCCGTCATGACTGCTTGTCGCCCGCGCCTCGATCCGATAAGAGTCACCGTGCGGAAGGATCAGAAGGCCTCGCTCCGCGCCGGCGTGCTCCACAGCCAGGCGCATGACCGCGGCAATCAACGTCTCCAGATCGGTCTCACCCTGCACCGCCTGCGACACTTTGAGCACGGTTGAGAGGTCCAGGTGTTCAACCGGCGTCATCACCGTGTGCGTTGGATCGGACGCCGGTTGTTCGTGGGTGAGATAGGGATACTGGGCTTCGAGCTGCCGGACCTTGCCATCGGCGCCCCACTGCCGGTAGCCGTCCCGGGCGTCCCGCAGGTAGACCCTGGCGATCCGGTCGAGGCTACGAGCCGCGTAGAAGCGCGCGGCCAGTTCGTTGGCGAGTGCCTCGTCGTGAATCAACTCGTTCTCACGAGCTGACGTGACTGCCGCCTCGTAGAGGCGCTCGGCATCGCGCTCCCTCCCTTCGAGGCGAGCGATCTCCGCGCCGACCAGTGTCGCGCGAGCCTCGAAATTGTCCGGACAACTCGCCGCCAGGTTCCGAAGCTCCCGCGCATGCGTTTTGAGCACTTCTTCGTGTCGGTCGTAAGGAGCCGAGCCCGTGGGTTGGCACGAGGCCGCGTGTGACAACGCCGCGAAGAATTGATATTCGCTCTTCTCCACCACGTGGAGCGACAGTGACGCGGACCTCGCATACCATCTGCCGACCTCTTCCGCCGCAGTGAGCGCCGACACGTAGTCGCCAGCGAAGAAGCGAGCCTGGAGCTTTCGGAGCCAGTAGTAACACTCAAGGAAGGTGCGGGCGGGTTCACCCGTCGCGCGCTCCTCGAAGGACTTTTCCGTGAAGCGACCATCGTCGAGAGAGCCAAACGTCGCGGTCTTTCCGCGTAACGTCCGGACGAGGGCAAGCGGCGCGGACACGCGGTCGAGATAGAAGCCGAACGGCAGCACGAACGCCAATCCCTGCCCGGCCTCGTGCTCGACCTGTTCGAGGGGATGGCCCCGGGCAAGCAGGACGGAGACGAGATTGCGGCAGGCGTACGAAGCGAATGCCGGTTCGCCGTGCTGTGCCGCCAACTGGAATCCACGACGCGCCGGCTCGATCGCCTCCAGTAGCGGTCGGGTCCAGGGGACCACCACCGAGTAGCGGTTATAGACTCGTCCCGCAAAGTGACTCAAGCCGTGACGCTCGACGAGATCGCAGGCCATCTTGGCGAACCGATACCCTCTCTCGTGATCGCCGAAACGAGCGCTAGCGATCATCCCCATTCCCGCGTAGCTCACCGGCGCGATGTCGTTATTACCGCGCTCCAGGCTCAGGGTGGTTGCCCTGAAGATGCTGAGCGCAACCAGATTTTCATCGACATACTCGGCAGGCAGACTCAGCTTGGCGAGGATGTCGAGCGTGGCCAGAACATCTGGATCCTGCATCAGCGGGAGGTTGACGAGATCCTCGATCGCGTGCGCGCCGACCAAGGACCAGATGCGTTCGTACTCCCCGCGGGTTTCAACGTCGCTGGGATGGGCCGACCAGGCTATGCCCACATGCCGCAAGCATTCCAGGGCCACTGTTACCGCCCTCTCGCCCGCACCGAGCAACGTGTACAACTCGACACGCCGGCGTGCGACCGCACATCGTTGAACCGTGCCGGCCGCTCGTCGCGCGAGCGCCGCGAGACGCTCCTCGGCGGCCTGCAGTGCGCCGGTGCAGACTTCGCAGTCGGCCGGTTGCAGCTCAAGCTCAAAGGCCAGCTCCTGCCGCCGCTCCCACGCGTCTTCCGGCAGCATCGCCGCACCAGCGGTGAGGTATCTCAGCGCGGAGGCATAGGCCGACGATGCCTTGGCACGCTTGCCAGCGGCCAGGTTCAGCTCTGCGAGCTGCTCGCGTTCCTCGTCTGACGTGATCAGCTGCGCGCCGAGGTTGAGTTGATTGACAATCTCGAAGATCGCTTCGTCTCGCTTTTCGGGTGGGATGTTCGCGACTAGCAGCCTGCCGATGCCAAGGTGGGCTTCGGCACGCTGGTCTTCCGGGATCAGCGAGTAGGCGGCTTCGTGAACGCGATCATGGAGAAAACGGTAGGACCCTTCTGCGTAGAGAACGAGTTGAGTTCGCACCGCTTCCTGTAGATGACTTCGCAGGTCTTCCTCTGAATCCTCGTGGACCATGGCCACACGCGAAAACTCTGCACCGTGGCCCAGGCAGGCGAGCCGCTGCAACACCATCTGGGTTTCGGGTGGCAGGCGCGTCAGCTTATCGACCATCAGGTCCACCACATTGTCCGTGTATCCCTGGGCATGAATGCGAGCCAGGTCCCATGACCAGCGTGCCTCGCCGTGATCGAACGTCAGCAGTCCTTCGTCCGCCAGCGCGGAGACAAACTGAATGACGAAGAATGGATTGCCGGCCGTCTTTTGCAGTACCAGTTCCGCCAGTGGCGCCGCGCGCTCGATGTCACAGTGGAGCGCGTCCGCAAGAAGTTCGCTCACGTGTTCGCCGGCGAGCGGTGCGAGGACGACGTTCTGCACCGGTGCTCCAACACCCCGCAGCCGATCCAGAGTGCGCATGAGTGGATGGGTCGAGGTGACTTCGTTGTTTCGGTATGCGCCGATCAACAGCACGTGTCGCACATCGGTGTGCATCAGCAAGTCTTCGAGCAGATCAAGCGTGGCCGCGTCGAGCCATTGCAGATCGTCGAGGAACAGGGCCAACGGATGTTCCGGTCGAGCGAAGACCGCGAGGAAGCGGCGGAAGACGAGTTGAAAACGTCGTTGGGCGTCCTGCGGTGGCAGTTCACGCACCGGCGCCTGGTCGCCGATGATGAGTCTCAACTCCGGAACCAGGTCCAGCATGAGTTGCCCGTTCGGCCCGACGGCTTCACGAAGCGCCTCACGCCAGTCGTCGAGTTCGACATCGCTCCTCGCCAGGAGCGGACGGACCAGATTCTGAAAAGCCTGCGCCAGGGTGGAATAGGGAATATCGCGCTTGTACTGGTCGAACTTGCCGGCGGCAAACAAGGCGCGCGGCGGAACGAGCACCGGCTGCAGCTCGTTGACGACCGATGATTTGCCGATGCCGGAATAGCCCGAGACGAGCACCAGCTCCGGCAGGCCAGTCTGGACCACACGATCGAACGCAGCGAGCAGCGTCTCGACCTCGCGTGACCGTCCGTACAGCTTCTCCGGGATCAAAAGACGGTCCGGAATGTCGTCTTCGCCGAGCGGAAACTCGTCGATGCGCCGTTCGGCCTCCCACTCGGAGAGGCAGCGCCGCAGATCCCGCTCCAGGCCGGCCGCCGTCTGATACCGCTCCTCGCCGGTCTTCGCGAGCAGCTTCATGATGATCGCCGACACCGGAACCGGAACCTTCGCCACCCGCTCGCCAGGCGCCATCGGCTGCCGCGCAATATGGCAGTGGACCCATTCGATCGGCTCCGTGGCGGTGAATGGCAGCGAGCCCGTCAGCATCTGGTAGAGCGTCACGCCGAGCGCATAAAGGTCGCTGCGGCAGTCGATCGAGCGGTTCATGCGTCCCGTTTGTTCGGGAGCCATATAGGCAAGCGTGCCCGCGATCATCTCGGGCGGCTCCGGCGCCGGTCGGTCGCGCGGAAGTCGCGAGGCAATCCCGAAGCCGCTCAACCACGCTTCACCAGTTGCCAGGTTGACCAGGATGTTCGCCGGCTTGACGTCTTTGTGGATAATCCCTCGTCGGTGTACCTCACCAAGTGTCCCAGCAAGACGAGCGGCGAGCCTCAGAAAGATGCCCAGCTCCAAAGCAGGCTCCGCGGACGGATGCCCACTGAAAGGGCGGCTGACGGGAGGCTTGGCGAGGAGTCGCGCCAGAGACTCGCCTTGCCGGTCCTCACGAATCAACGCCTGACGGCCTTCGTACTGCGCGAGGGCGATCGGCCGCAACGCCCAGGTGGAGTCGAGATCGTCCCGGAACGCCAATTCGTGTTCGAGCATCCGGAGCCGGGCGGGCGCCGGATGGTCCGATGCCAATACCGAGACAAGGACTGACGGTGGATGCGGTGGCGGACTCGCGATGGCGCGGCCGCGGCACAGGACGAACTCCCCGTCCTGATGGAGAGGCGCCAGCGTGTAAGCCGACAGATCCATTCCTAGATCCTCACCGGATCATTGATTCGTCGCCTGCAGACGGTGCCCGGCCAGCGGCGATTCAACCACGCGGACGATGGTAGGTCGATTGGACGATCGTGTCGATCGATACCTTTGTATCGGGGTGAGCTCGAGACGTCGCTCGTCTTCAGTCGCGTTCGAAAGCGGCGGCAGCATCGGCTAGCGTTAACTACGTCACGCGCAGGTCGATGGCCTCAGTAAGTCAGGGCGCTGTGAGCGTCGTCGGTGTCCGGTGCTTCGACGGGCCGAGTCTCGAGCCCGTATTTGCGAAGCCGGCCGTATAGCTGCATCCGCGAGATCCCCAGCCTTCGTGACGCCTCCACCTTGTTGCCGTTGGCGTCGCGCATCACGCGCTCAATAGTGCGCCGCTCGAGGACTTCGAGGTCGGTGCTGTCACCCTGCGCCTGCGAT
>Ga0075434_100003717_pt1 | contig 13629 bp, 21 predicted proteins | sample RhiMethybrSRZTD3_FD_75298 | JGI IMG/M metagenome (GOLD analysis project Ga0075434, IMG submission 75298) | Populus rhizosphere microbial communities from Tennessee, USA - Rhizosphere MetaG P. TD hybrid SRZTD3 | ecosystem: Host-associated > Plants > Roots > Rhizosphere > Soil | place: USA... | reverse complement strand
ACATCACCACCGCCTTCTTTTTCTATAAAACCGTACCCTTTGGCATTGTTAAACCATTTGACCTTCCCTGACGCCATGATCCCCTCCTACTGCCGAACAGTTAGAACAGCCCGGAAAAGTGGGGGCGAGATTAGGAAAAGCTGGCCATTATTGTCAAGAAAAAAAACTACACGGTACGGATTAGGAGCGGTCATACAGTCGGCAGGTAAATTTCCTTCGGCCAAGCCGTGCGGGGGCTTAGTGTTTACCGAAATGCCTGATCCATTGTGCAAATGGTCCACTTGATGATTTGACTAAAAACTACTGAAATATCAAGTGATTTTTTACGCAATCTTGACCTTGCATTAGTTTTCCATTATAAGTAACTGAGTTAGCAGCGCGCCCGTAAAGAGGTTTGTGCGCCAAATGGCAATTTATACATCGCTTTCGAAAAAGGATATCGGGAAAATCGTCGAGGAGTTTGCTCTCGGAGATCTGCTAAATTTTACCGGGATGCGAACCGGCTCCGTAAACACGCATTACCTGATCGAAACAAAGCGCGGGAAGTTTTTCCTCAAAATCGACGAAGTCAAAAGCGAAGTTGAGGCCAAACAGGAAATCGAGCTACTGCTTCACCTGCGCAAGCAAAACTTTCCTTGTGTCCAGCCGCTTAAAACAAAAAATGGCAGATTTAACTTGGATTTCCAGGGAAAATGTTTGACCGTCACTCGGCACATCGAAGGAGTGGAATTGCCGGTCGAGTCGCTTAATTCTACGCATCTGAACGCTCTTGGTCACGCTTTGGCCAATTTACATTTGATCGGACGGAGCTACAAAAAGGGCATTGATAATCGCTTCGGCTACAATCGCATCGTGGCGATTTATCGCGAAGTGCGCCGCCAGTTGCCGTCGCACTTAAAGAACATTGTGCGGGTGCTCGATGATGAATTCACTTATCTGGAGAGCTACCTGGACAATAATCTGCCAAAGGGGATTATTCATGGCGACTTGTTCGCCGACAATGTGAAGTTTAAGGGCAACCGGCTTACGGGAATCATGGACTTCGAGGCGGCGTGCCGGGGCAAGTTGATCTACGACCTCGCAACCGCCGTCAATGCGCTCTGTTTCCTTGATGATCGCTACAGGATCGACCGCTTTGAGGCTTTGATCTCGGGCTACGAAACGTTGCGCCCTCTGTCGCTTCCGGAGTGGGACTCCTTTCCAAACGAGTTACGGTTTTCCGCTCTGCGCTTCACAGTAACGCGGATAAAAGACTTTTATCTACGTCAAACCGACGATAGCCAGAGAATCTACAAAGACTTCAAAGAATTTTATGACCGACTATTGATTTTGCGGCGGGAAAAGAGTGGTGGAATGGAAGACGTTCTATTGGCGATGGCTACCGGGTACGATTATCGCAAATATCAAAAGTCCAAACCCTCCAAATAGCGAATCTTAAGCGTTATCCGCTTCCGCTAACCGCAGCAGCCGTTTAATTTTCATCTGAGTGTCACGACGAATCAAGCGCACGAGGGTTGCGAGCGTCAGAATCGCTCCGATGAGCAGCAGCACTCGTCCTCCGACTAAAACGACATAGAAGAAATTGAGCTTTACTCTTGCGCCATTGTATTTTTCCCGATCCTCGTTGATACGCCGCAGCACCTCTTCATTTTTCTGATGGTCCAGTTGCTGAAAGTTGCGGTAGTTTTCTTCCAATCCCGTGCGCGCGGTTTTGTACAGAAGCGCTTGGTATTTCGATGTCTCGATCACGCCGACTGTCCAGTTGCCGATGCCCATGACGAGGCAAATGACGCCAGAAACCAGCAGATAACTGGAATAGATCTCGCGTACCTTCATAACGCGATCATATAAGGCAAGCTCAATGTTTGCCAGCCGTCTGTGTGCATTGCAGCATGCAAAGGAGTAGCTTAGCATCCCATTATGAGCCGCTACGTGATTGGCGATATTCATGGATGTGTCGACGAGTTACGTCGATTGGTCGAAGCCTTGCCGCTTCGCTCTGGCGATTCGCTTATTTTTCTTGGTGATTATATCGACCGAGGTCCTGACTCTGCCGGAGTTGTAGCTTATTTAATCGCGCTCCAAAGCGAACTCCGCAAGGTTCGTTTTGTATTTCTAAAAGGTAATCACGAAGACATGTTTCTGTCGTACCTCGGTTTGGCCGGTCAGCATGGCGATATGTTCCTGATCAACGGCGGCAAAGCGACGCTGGCAAGCTATGGGTTACTCGACACAGTATCCCCAGAAGAAGCCTTGCCCGCGATCCCGACAGAGCATTTACATTTCTACAAAGGGTTGCAACTCTATTATCTCATGGATTCGTTCCTATGCGTCCACGCAGGCATTCATCCGCACAAGCTGCTGGAGGAACAAACTGAAGAGGAGCTTTTGTGGATCCGAAACACTTTCATCTATAGCCGTCATCGCCTTCCTTACACGGTTTTGTTCGGGCACACGCCACAACTCAAGGCGGTCTTCTATGACCTTCCCTATAAAATCGGTTTGGATACTGGCCTGGTTTACGGCAAGATGTTGACTTGCTTGGAGGCGGATGAGAAAGTCCTTTACCAGATCAAGCGCGGAAAAAAGCGAGTCAATCGCAATTCGGTGAGAGAAAAGTGGGATTCCGTTTCTGGCCGCGTTTAACCGCTTGATCTTTCCCCGTCCTATCGTTAGCTTAATTTTTTCGGCGGTGTAGCTCAGTTGGTCAGAGCACGCGGCTCATATCCGCGGCGTCGTAGGTTCGACTCCTACCACCGCCACCAACACTTTCCCTCGTAATTCGCGCCGTTAGTGCTTCGATCGCAAGTTTAGTTAAGATGTCGTTTCGTGTCGTTTTGCGCGGTAATTCGCCTCCAGACTTGCCTCCAAGACTTGCCTCCAAAATCAGCCTGTCCGTACGTTCTGTAGCTTTGCCTAAAAACCTCACCGCATCCTGCATCTGCTCCTTGACCTCGCGCGTGTACTTTGTCGTCGTCTGGAGCGAAGTGTGGCGCATTAAACGGCGTGCTGTGTCAGCATTGCGGACTTTGCCCATCATCACGGTGGCGAACACATCGCGGAGGTCTTTCGCCGTGAGCCTTACGCCGCCTTTGTAGTTCTCTTTCTTGACGGCTTTCATCACCTGCATCGGTGTCAGTTCGGGATGCGTCTCGGTATAGCGGATTCTCGCCGTGAGCTTTTGGATTTTCTCAAAGAACCGACGCCTGGAGTAAATTTTTTTTCCCTTCATCTGCGCCGAGCGGCCAGGAAAGATCAACTCGGAGTCTGCATAGTTTTGACGGTGCTTCTCCAGCTCGTCTCTCAGGACTGGCGCGAGAGGGATGATATCGGCTGAACTCTCGGTCTTTGTCCCGCGAACATCGACCCATCCGCCGTCAAAGTCGATGTCCTCCCACCTTGCGCGATTGGCTTCGTCCATGCGGAGTCCGGTGAATCTCATGAAGTTGAAATAAACCCTGTCGTAGCCATCGAGGCACCTCGCGGCGAACTCAACATCATTTAAGTCCAGCGCAGTCTTTTGTGGCTTTCGATTCTTGATGGCGCTCAAGTCGGCCTTGTTTACCGGATTTTCTCTTGCGAGGCCGTGTTTGATCGCCCAGTTGAAAAGCGCCCGAATATCTACGACGAGATTCCACACCGTCTTGTTGACGTTGCCGTGCTGGCGCTTCCGCGCTAGGAGTCGCCGTTTTTGCGCGAGAATGAAACTCTCGACATCGTCGGTCTTGATTCTCGTGACGAACGTCTGCTCGCCGAAGTGCGGCAATACAAATCTGGCAAAATTCCAGCGCAAGGCATCAATGCGATGCTGCGATCGCTTCGGCGCGGAGTCAATCAAGTATTCAGAGCACAAGGCAGTCATGGTGTTTTTCGGCAGTGACAATTTCTCGCAGCTCAGGGTTGTCGCGAAAGGCGCTATCGCATTCATCCACGAATTAAAAGTGGAACAGTAGGGTCGGAGAGAACTGGTCGGATCGCATCAAGAATATACAGCCAACCGCCTTTTTGGGTGGAAAAAAAAGTATGAGAAAGAGGATAAAGAGATCGGAAACATTACTCAGCGCTTGGCGAGCATTGGGCCTTGGCCGGAGCCGGTCGAGGGTGCCGCTCGATCCCGCAGGCAGCGCCACGTAGCCACGCGCACTTTTTGTTCGCCTTGCCACGTCCTTTATTCGTGGTCGATACCGCCGCGTCTTGGTACTCAAAAACGTCGGCGGCGAAGCAAAATACCTGGGAAAATCCGCTGCCGCCCGCGTACCAAATTCTTTTCAAAATTGTCCAATTTTAGACTGTAATCCGTTTCGAGCCTGATTAACTCATAACCATTCGCGCCAAGTTTCTGCCCAGTAGAGTTTACGCGGCGAGTCGGAGGCAAGCATCTATTGCGGTTCAGTCGTCTAGGCATGATGTCTGCCGAAAATGTTTTCGCTAAGGAGGCAGCGTATGAAAGGGTTAGCGAGTGCGGTTTTGGCGTTGGCGTTCGCGTTTTATTCCTTAATCTCGTTACTCAGTGTAGCCCAAGAATCGGACAGCCGAATGGCTGGCTTAGCAGATGATCCAGCAGCCAAGGTTTCTGAAGTCGGGTTGCGGATCACTTTGCAGCGATAATGCCGAGTCGCTTCTCCCGAACTAGGTTTCGGCAGCATTGGCAGCACCCCACCTGGACGTTTTCCAAGAAAAAGCGACCAGAGCGCACGCCGGACGGCAGAGGGGATGCATTGTTCTCGGCGATGCAGAGCTTGATCATTTGCCCTCCTGTTCGCGCGCTCGTTGCGCCGCCAGACGGCGGGCGAGGTCCAAGCCGAACCGTAGTCTCATTCAGTTCGAGCGCCTCGCAAACCTCCGTCCATCTCGGCATACTGCGAGTGAACGTAGATAATTCACGTCGACGCCGGTTGATGATCGTTCCGCGCCGGTCGTGTGATCGCCGCAATCCCGCAGGCGGAATTGAGATAACGGAATATCGCGGTACGTTGTGGCGAGTGGATTGGCGCAAGACGCGGATCATCAGCTACGTGATTTTTGTCATTGCGGAGGTCGTTGGTTTCTCGGCATTGCTTGCTCTGCGGGGCTACTAACGCTAAAAATCGCCCTGTGCAGGTTTTTAGACGCCTATACGAATTTTCGCGGCTCTCATAAAAATGGCCGGTCGACGAGAATTCGACCGCCCCATTCGCCAGGTTGAACCCTCAACATGCTGACTCAAGTTGAGAGTAAACGTAATTTCACACCTCAATATGTTGAGGGCGATGAATGTCCCGCAGATCGCCGTTTTTAGCCCAGTCCTATCGTACTGCGGCGCAGAACGGTCGCGTTTGGATGGCCGTTTATCGGGGCGCTTGATCATTGGCCTGGGCCTCCTGCGCTCGTAGCGCCAATCTTCTAGCCAGGTCCAGTACCGGAGCCTTACCGACGTCGAGCGCCTCGACGCGGCGCATGAACCGGCTGTCGATCGCGTCGTATTGTTCGTCGGCCTGACCACGAAGGTTTCCCATGAGGCGCAGAAGCTCGCGTGCATGTCACCGAATCAGTGCAGTCCTGCCACAGTGCCCAGGCGCAATTTTTTTTCGCGTTTCCACGGCTTTTCCACCTGGGTATTTTCCAGAAAAAAGCGACCAGAGCGCATGGCAATGCAGGTCATTTGCCCTCCTGCGCAGCCCGCTGCGCCAACTGGAGCCTGCGCGCCAGATCAATTTGCTTGCTCCGACGTTCTAGTCCAAGTTGCGCAAGGTAGCGCGCCAGGCCATCAGCGATCATCTGCCGCTCGCGGATCACCGGCAGGAGTTGCGCGTGAAAAGCGTCGGCTGACTCAGAATCCAGGCATCAATGCTGCCGAGGAGGAGCTTTGACGTTGACGCGAGTTCGATTAGCGAGCGTTGTTGCGTGCTGATATTCTCATCGCCGCCGAGGTCGTTGATCAAGTCGCGTCGCCATTGCGCCAGCGCTCGACCGACTCGGTATCTGCCGTCTATTGTGCGGCTACCTAACTTGGATACACCGGCTTTCAGCGTGGCAAGTTCGTGACGGTAACGCCGCCGTTTTGCGGCCCTACTCGCCTCCAAGACCTGCCTCCATAAGCAATTCCGTTAGTAATTCCAGATAGTTAGGATCGCTGTCAAGGCGGCTCATATCCGCGGCGTCGTAGGTTCGACTCCTACCACCGCCACCAGAATTTGTCCTTTTAATCAAAGCAGTTAGAGCCTTTTTCCCGATTTTGGCTAAGATGTTATTTTGAGTCGTTTTCCGCTGGATTTGGTCTCCAAGAATTTTTGCGAGACCCGCGTGTCCGTAGGTGATCCAAAAAAATTTGACTGCTTGCTGCATTCTGTCTTTGACCAGGCGCATGTATTTCGTCGGTGTGACGCATCAATCTGCGTGCGGTATCGGCGTTCCTGACGTTATCCAAGACAGTTCCGAGCACATCGCGGAGAAATAGACTCGGTCGTATCCGTCGAGGACCGATGCGACGTAATCGATGTCGTTCAGATCGAGCGCGGTCTTTTTCAGCGGCGAAACTACCCCGACTCTGACTTGATCTTCCCCGGACGCAGCAATCAGACAAACGGCAAACAGATCTATTCCCGCCGGCGAAGCGAAGCCTTAACCGCTTTCATGACTTGCATCGGAGTGAGTTCGGGATGTTCTTTCGCATATCGAATTCTTGATCGCCCAATTGAACGTGGCGCGAACATAGACAACCAAGTTCCAAACGGTTTTGTTTTTAACGCCGCGCCGTTTTTGCATCAGGACAAAGCTCTCGATGTCGGCAGGTTTGATTGCGCCGATGAGGGTCTGCTCACCGAAATGAGGCAATATCCACTTGGCGAAGTTCCAACGAACCCCTTACCCCTTTCGTCTCCACATGCGATCGAATGTAGAGCTCAACGTCCTCCTCGCGAAACAGGATCTTTCCGTGTCCGCGCCCGATTCTTACCCTTGGAACGTCCCGTGCCAGAACCGCGCGCTTTTTCAGGCGGAGCCGCTCGCCGACCTGTTTCGTTGTCAGCAGCAATGTCACCGTGCTCGCGCTCCCGTTTTTCCAAGAGCAGATTCATCGAGAGTTCCACCGGTCCGGGAATCGGTTTCTCCCCTCGATCCCAATGAGCAATCGTGTTCGGCCAGACATCCCATGAGTTTCGCGAGTTGCGATTGGCTCAGTCCAAGCCTGCTTATAAGGTATTTCGACGGCCGAAATCAGAGTAACCCCGATTCCTCTAGTCCACTTTCCACTTTAAACCCCCTAGCGAATGATCATCATAAATGCCGAACGGGATTTGTGGATCGCCGTCATGATGAAAGCCCTCGAGGATCTCACAGACAATGACCACGCCCGCGATGCGCGTGCTTGGTTCCTATCGTCTGACAAAAATGTCGGTAGCTTCATTTGGGTTTGTCTTCATTTTGGCATTGAGCCGACGGCAGTTCGGCACATGCTTTGGCGATCCGGATTCAGGTCTAAGGAGCAAACCGTGTCGACGCCCGCATGAGCCTCCAGCCCTTCCGGTAGGCATCAGTTCATTTTTGAGTCGTTCACCACGCTCGCCGCGCCGTGTTTTCCTGCCCGCGGGATCTAGCGCACCGCGCGGCATTTCCTTGCGTCTTCGCCCTAAATAGGTTGATCATGATTTCTGCACCGAAAAGATTGTCGTTTGACAGTCACTTTCATCTCAAATAAATGAGGGACACGCTTAAACGATGAGGATTTAACAACTCGGAGAAAAACAACATGGTGGAATTATTAATCGTTGGAATATTATTTATCGGCTCGATGGCGATGTTTCTGTTTCTTATCCTTCGGGATTCTCTTCGGAAAGGTTTGAAATGATCTCCAGACCCAATGCCAGTCTCTCGGGTCGACTAATTCAGGATCAGCCTTGCCGATATTCTCTCGGTGATGATAGGTTAGCGAATGACTTTCCTCTCTCCAGGATAACAACACAACTTTCATGAAATACCTGTCACTAGTTTTCGCCCTCATGCTTGCCGCGTGCAGCGTCCCCGAAATGGTCAAACCCGGAACGTCTCAACAAGAATCCGCAAAGGATCGTTTCGAGTGCCTCCGCGCTTCCGAATCGCCAAGTTCGTGGTCTGTATTCGGCCTCGGAACCTCCCAGACCAGGCAAGACGCAGATATCTACCGTTCCTGCATGGAAGCGCGAGGGTACGTGGTACAGTAGAAACTAAGTCTAAATTTTTAGGTGCCACGCTTGCTGGCATAATCGAAACGTTCCTTTTTACTTGTTACGTTCGCCGCCTTTGATCTCCGCAGCATCTTAGCGGGATATTTCCGGTGATATGCCGACCACAAAGAAGGACAAGAGGCTCCGCGGCGGTTCTCTATAGCAGGCCAGAGAGCGTTCTCTCGATCCAGCTCCGAGATAAGGAGCTCGACGAGAGCGGGAAATTGGGTTCAAAGAATCGCGCGGAATCACGGTGTCTAGAATCTCTTTGTAGGACGCTTACGAGCGGATCGTCGAGGCGTTGAGGGCGGGCGGGGCCGGACGCTAGGATGTTTCCGACGAGACTCCAGCCGATCATCCCGATTCGCCGGCGCGATCTGTTTGACAGCGCCGATTGGGTTGACGAGCTGAAGCATGATGGCTTCAGGGCGCTCGCGTACATATTGGCGAAGGCCGGTGCCGATTCGTTTCCCGCCGCGGCAATGAAATGAAATGCTTCGCCGATTTGGCCGCGTGCTCAGCCAAAAGAACTTAAAGTCAAAGATGGAGTCTTGGACGGCGAAATTGTTGCGCTGGATGGTGCGGCAAAGCGGCTTTTTACGACTTGATGAAGCGGAATTGCCAGCCAGTTTTCTATGCCTTTGATATTATCTGGTTCAACGGGCGCGACCTGCGGGAATTGTCACTACTCGAGCGCAAGAAGATTCTGCGCAAAGTTATTCCGCGAAAATCGTCATTGGTTGGATGCGTGAGTTACGCCGATAAGAACGCGCTGAAGCTTTTCGAGTTGGTCAAGAAAAATTATCTTGAAGGGCTCGTGGTGAAACGGAAGGATGCTAAATATTCAGAGCAGACGTTTTGGTATAAAGTCCTAAATCCCACCTACACGCAGAAAGCCGGCCGCCACGAGTTTTTTCAACGACAGTAAGTTGCGACGGTAAAATTGCCCGTTTACTTGTAAAAAATTTTTACACAACCTGCATCGTGCCCGCTCAAGTGAAGTTCTCTCCTCCGGAAAGTGACAGTTTGCTCTCGCAAGGCCATGGCATACGTACTGCTCACGTCGCCTTATTGAGCAAGGCGGTGCGCCCGCAAGCGAATGGCAAAGATAACCATCTTTCTTAACAATAACGCTTTCAACTGGCTGAAATATTCCGTCCCTCGACGAACACACTCTAGATCAGTTCTTGACAACGCAACTCGTTACACTGATTTTCTCCAGCCGTCCCTCGGGACTAACATTATCCGCTGCAACGAATTAGAAGCGCGCAATTTGCGGCTTTATGTTAAGGACGGGTCGGAAGTTGTCGCGGAGATAGATAAGGCTTTCAAGGCAGCTGGCATATCAGTTTGATATTCCTCGCGGTGGGTTAAAGCTTAAACGATAGATGGTGCTGGCAAGTGTCGCTCTAGCAGCCTGTTCAGCGCATCGAAATTGAAAGGTTTGTGAATGACTTCGGCAGCGCCCGCCGAAATAGCGCGTTCAATGGCGGGGCCGAACAGAAGCGCCGTAGTTACAATAATCGGTATGTGCCGCGTCACCAGGTCTGTTTTTAGCCAGCTCATTACTTCATCCCCACCGACGCCGGGAAGAGCTAAATCCATAAGGATCAGATCAGGAGAGATCTCCCGCGCGAGCCTGAAGGCATCAAGGCCTGTCTCCGCTTCAAAAACTTTGTAGCCTAATTCGTTGAGACGAAGCACAAGTACCTGTCGAATATGCGAGTGGTCCTCAACGACAAGGATTTTACTTTTGAGAAGGCTGGAGCATTCCTTATCGTTCAACATTCTTTGCGCTCCGGAGATCAGTGAGAGCGTTCTATCAATCTGGTGACTTCGCTTCTAAAAATACGCCATTGGCTGCCCACCTTGAGAGCCGGCAATTTATTGTGGTGAATCATGTATAAAACTTGCGGGGTCCGTATATTCAGTAATTTAGCGGCCTCGGTGGGGTGAGTAACGTCGGATCAGCTTGAACCGTCTTTGTAGCCACGGGAGTCCTTCAAACATCTAGAAACGCAGAAACCAATGCGTAGAGCAGACTCATAGCAAACGTGGTTGAGTAGAAGAAAATAGAAAAGTAATTACCGCCAGAATTATTCTGAAAAGCCGTCCTGGTGGGTATCGGCGGACTGAAAATCGCAGCGAGAGTACATTCAGACCAATCAGACCAATACCCGACAGCAGCCAAACTGTTGCCGTCGGTGCGGTAAAGAAAAAGCTTTCCATGCGTAACTTGGCGGCGGAGAGGAAGGACGTAAATCTCGTACCGCGAGCAGGTACGCAATCCTCCCCCCGCCTGGTAATTCCAAGTGAGCATGTGATGTGCCGCTATCGTTGAGAGAGCGTTAGAGAATCTATTTCAATTTGTGAGAGTGTTTCGGAGGGCGATTCGACCTGAAAAGACTTAGGAGGGATGAATCAGGTAAAATTGTCAACGTATGGAAACCCGGAGGCGACGGAGCTCAAGGACCCGCCGCCTCCCGGTTCCCTGCCCAGGCAAGGAAACTGGACAGGTCGCGCAACCCGCATGCGTCGGCGGTCGCTTCGCGCGCGAATTTCCCAGCGCCCCATGAGAAGCGAATCATGGGAAAGGACGGTTTGGAACGGAGCAGCCGCGCGGCGAGAAATGTCTTGGCGCTTTTTTTTGCTTCGGACCAGAGCCGTGTCATGTAGTGGCGCTGGTACATGAGGGTAAGACAGTCTGCTGGTAATCGCTCAGGTTCCATTGTTTGCCGTTCTCGGCAAACTTCACGATTTGGTCGGCAAAATCGATGAGATTCATAAATCGCCTCCGCCATCTCGCAACCCGAAACCTGCTTCTAGCAGTCTCGATATTCGGTTGTTACAGTTAGCTAGTGTTCACGATTGCTACAATCCTGCTAATTGGCATTTTGGTCATCGCTATAGACGTTGCATGGTCTAGCTGGATCGAGAACACGGCCGTTTATCAATCGGTTCGTGATTCACTTTCACGCTTCTCTTCGGGTTGGCGCATTAGACTCACCCTATTAAACAAGGATCCCTGTCCGGAGTGTCTAAGCACGAATATACGGCGGTCGCACCGTTATTGTTTTGAGAAGCCCGTTAGCATCTTTGGCCTGTGGCCTTACCGCTGTTCCGATTGCAATGCTCGATTCTGGAAAAGCTTGGGACGTCATTTCGTTCAACGCACGTCACTCAGCAAGCGGCAAAATTCCACAGTGTCGCACTCGATTGTGGCCAGGCCGCGCTTTTGATATTTGAGATTTCTCGTCGCTCGCCAGCATCCGCCGAAGCAAAAGGCCTTGCTTAGTTTCACGTTCATCTTTGTTGGTCCTCTGATTGCTCCATAGGGGTTAATGGAAACGGGGTCCCCTGCGAAATGCGCCAACTTTGCGACTCAGAGGCCGCGCGGTGCCAAGGCGTTTTCCCAACTTCGCAACAGCATAAGAGCGGAAGTCCTGCTGCACGCTCAAACAGCTTGGTTATGCGAAAACTGCGGTCGGTTTACGTGACTTCCGACAGCAAGGCCGGTTTTGCTAGAGCGATTGTCTGTTGTGGAACCATGACAGAAGGGTTGCCGCCGCGATGAGGATGAAGAGCACTGCGGCTTTGATATTCGTGGGCTTGGCCTGCTGACGCTAAGCCTGTTGCTATCCATGTTTGACCTCACCAAAAACGGTAAAGTGGCGATGTTTCTGACGGCGGTGGGCTTGTGTACTTCGGAATTGGCTTCGTAGGGGGCCTTGTCCATGATTGGCACACGGACAAGCGCATGGAAGCGGGGCGTGAATAATTCGTCTGTTTTCATTGCCGCACACTTCGATTCGTGATTCCTGTAGCAGTGTGTCGTGTGTCGCATGAGAGGACCTCCTTTGGACTGTCAGCCACCTCGACGAATTCGGCGAGGCGCGTCTCAAAATAATGGCCGCGCGTCTGAGTTTTTCGCCGCAAACGATTGAAAATGGCTAAATCAATTCCGAAAGTCATGAACACAACTAAAAATATCGCAAGGACATTTTCTATAAACGGAAGCACGGTAATATTAACAATCTCATGGTCGTTTAAAATGACAGCAATCAAGAACACAAGATCGAAAGACCAATCATAACTAACGAGAAAATTGTCATGTGGTCCTCCCCTTTGCGCTGCCTCCCACCCAAACTACATTGTTGAAATGAGACGCAGAGCCATGAGCTACTGAATTAGCTGTCTTGGGCTTCTTTTTTCAACTCTTTCTGCTGGTGTAGTGCCATACACTCACTGCAGACTTCAGAGTCAGGCCTGCGTGTTTCTGCAAGAATAATATTGAAGTTCCGCGGCCATTGGGAACGGTGAAAGTGCCACGTCTGAGAGTGCAAATGTGGGCGATATTCCATGCGAAGCTCCCCTCTCAGAAAGGCTAAAAAGACCTTGGGCTCGGTTCAAGGGCCATGCCGCAAGTGCCCACGTTGGCTGGGAGCACGGAAATTACGAATCGCGGCGACTATCTTTCATGGGCCTTCTCTGGTGTTGGCTGGATGCTTTGTCATCTTGTCGATCCGATTGTGATCCGCCTGATTTTTTCCGCCTTGCGCTGCTCGAAACCCGCTGTAAAAGTCGCCGACATAAACCAGTCTTGACAGTTCTTCCTTGCGTATTATCCGTCCGTTTGTGTAAGCCTCTCCACATTATGAGGAATGCTAGAGTGTTGAGGCCTAACGAATGGGCCGAAGAGGTTCCTGGTAGCGGAATATGCCAAGGAGAGTCGAGCCAGCCGCTCCAGCAGCGATGCCAGACCGCTGACTTTCTATTTTCGTTACAAACACTGCACATCTACATACCAGGAGGTGCATTATGAGCCTTCAATCTGCTTTGGGAAGCCAAGCTAGTGCGGCGCAAATCGCGCGGGAGCTTGTCAAAAGCCTTACCATCTCAGACATTCAGGCCTTGATTGCGGATAACCTCGGAGAGGGGGAGATTAACCGTCTTTGTAAGGCGATAGACCCGGCGGAGTATCCGGAGAAAGTGAAGGAAAGAGCTGAAATCGCCGATCGAATCAAAGCCCTAACCCCGGAAATGGCCGAGATCTGGAACGAATACTGTGCTGCTCAAGAGGCGGTTTGGGACGTGCGAAAAATCGCTTGGTTCAATCTCGGTTTCCAGGCGGCTTTGAAGCTGCTCGGCACCTCATCCGATTCACGGTGAACGGGCCGGCAGTTTTCGTTTGGGTTAGCAGTAGTAGTGTTGAGGGTTTATACATGATCGCCACACGCTCGAGCGCACACGAGCGGGGTGAGAATGAGAATGAGTAACTGCTTTCAGTCCCGCCTTATCAATTCGGCGCAGTGTTCAGCTTTTCTGCTTGAGCCTATCGCCGATGTCGGCAAGTCCCAAAACACCGCGCCGGCCGCGGCCGCCACCACGCAATAAAAGGGTAGCTCCACGCGTCGGCTTTGAGCCGGGCTAGCGTCTTGACGTCCACGCT
>Ga0075434_100003716_pt1 | contig 13629 bp, 9 predicted proteins | sample RhiMethybrSRZTD3_FD_75298 | JGI IMG/M metagenome (GOLD analysis project Ga0075434, IMG submission 75298) | Populus rhizosphere microbial communities from Tennessee, USA - Rhizosphere MetaG P. TD hybrid SRZTD3 | ecosystem: Host-associated > Plants > Roots > Rhizosphere > Soil | place: USA... | reverse complement strand
GCTGGCCGTGCCGGACAGCGCGTTGGCAGCGGTGAAGGTGACGGTGTAGAGGCCGGCGGCGTCGTAGTCGGGCTTCCAGGTCAGGACGCCGGAGGAGTCGCCGGGGCCGGGCGTGAACGATGCGCCTGCCGGCAGGCCGGTGGCGGCGAGCGCGCTCAGCGCTTCGCCATCCGGATCCGCGGCATGCACGGTGAACGTGAGCGGCTTCGACTCCGACACCGACAGGATGGAGGGCGCGACCACGACCGGGGCGCGATCGGCGTCGGTCGTAGTCGCGGTGCTTCCGGATGCCAACGCGGGGGAAGCGGCCAGGCATGCGAGCATGCCAGCGACCAACAGACTACGGCGGCGGGGGATGGCGGCTTTCCTTTTGTTGCGTAGGGGAGCCCGCGGAGGGCTTCCGTCCGAATCGGGTGTCTAGTTCTTGAGGTTTCCCAGCGGGCGAAGCCGCACGACCGGGCGCATCATCCCGCGCAGCTCGAAGCACTCCATGAGTCGTTCGATCGGCTCCGCCGACCGAATGGGAATCTGCTCGCGGCGGACCAGCTTCGCTCCGCGGCCGCGCGTCATGCGGAATCGCTCGACCGTGCCCTGGGCCTCCGACAGCCGGCCGGCTTCGCGGTATTCCTCGATCAGGTGGCCCGCGCCGTGGTCGTAGGAATCGAGCCTTTGCTCGACCCCTTCGCCGCCGATCCCGAGGTAGGAGGGCACGTCCCATGCGCCGGCCACGATCGTGGGACGGCCGCCCTCGAGGCGGCAGGCGTTGTGCCGCGCGATGCACTCGATCCCGGACTCGGTGCGGCGTTCGGTCACGCCGTTGTGGGAGATGTCGCAGAAGAGCTCGGCGCGGACGGCGGTCGAGAAGCTCTCGCGCAGGCCGTCGAGGATCGCGCGCAGGGTCGCGAGCCGGTAGCCGTAGCCGAAGTTCATGGCCATCGCGAGCGCCTGGCGCATCAGGCGGCCCTCGTCGGAGTCCGCCGCGTAGGGCGTCTCGCGGTTGAAGCGGAAGTGCAGGTCCCACTTGCGCGCGAGGTCGCCGCGCCCCGAACGCTGCACGTAGTGGAACAGCAGCTTGGAGAACAGGAACAGCGGAATCCGCGAGATCGGGAGCTTGGTGCGCCGCGAGTAGTGGTGCAGCAGCGTCGCGCCGAACGGACCCGGTCCGAGGTGGTACATCACGACCACCGCGCCCTTCTCGAATCCCCAGCGCGCCGCGACTTCTTGGTCCCGCACCTCGTCCACCACCTGGACCTCGAGGAAGTGGTTGCCGCCGAAGTTGAGGCCCATCTCGGAGCGGCTGAAGCGCGTGGAGAGCAGCGCGTGCGGCACGACCTCGGCGAGCGACTTGCGCTCGGCGCCGAAGTCGGGCATGCGGCCGCCGTCCTCGAAACGCGACAGCACCGATGCGTCGAATCCGTAGCGCCCGAACAGCCCCTGCGCCCCGTCGGCCAGCACCCGGCGCAGGTCCCGGGGGGAGATGCTGTAGCGGTTGGTGTCGAAGAAGTTGGCTGCCGAATGTGCGTTGATCCCGGTGAGCAGCCGGGCCAGGCGCTCGGGCGTGACGTCGCTCTCGTGCAGGCTGGTCCGCACCACGCCCATGCCGTCGTTCACGGCCGCGGAGGTGAACTCGGGGACCACCACGTTGCGGGTGGCGACCGAGATGCTGGAGGGGATCTCCATCTGCGGCTTCCAGTGGACGTCGGGCAGCGCGAGGACACGCTCGACGTAGGGCAGGCGCGCGATCTCCTCGAGCCGTGCCTCGATCCGCGGGGAAACGCGCTCTTCGAGGGTGAGTCGGGTGATTTTCCCCAGCGGCGAGTGTGCTTCGGCGCTGCCGTTCGACGATGGCGCGTGCGCGGCCGAACCGTTCACTGCGGCGAGGGGGACCTCCGTGGCTTCGCCGATCGGCGTCGTCACGGGCTCGGAAGGCGCTGCGGCGCTTGACTTCATGATGGATTCCTCGCCTTCATCAGGTACTCGGATCCGGGCAATCCGAAGGAGACGTACACCCCGCGCAACACTCGAAGCTCGTCGCGTCCGAACACCCTGAGGGCAAACAGCATGCCGACGTAGACCACGGCGCCGATCACGGGAATCACGAACAGGTGCATCGAGCGCAGGCCGAACACGGCGAGCCCCATGACCGCGGCGGCCAACGCCGGGCGCACCGCCTCCGCGAGCACGACGCGGAGTCCGACGTGGCGGCCGAGCGCGCGCTGGCAGGCGAGGAACACCGCGAGCTCGCCGCCCAGCAGTCCCAGGGCCGCGCCCACGGCGCCGAACGGTCCGGCGAGCGCGGCGCTCAGGCCCACGTTCACCCCGAGCCCGAGCAGGATGGCGCTGAGATAGGAGCGCTGGGCGTCGAGCGCAGCCAGCACATAGCGCGACGTGAGGTTGAGGAAGATCAGCGGCAGGCCGAGGCTCAGGACCTGGAGCGCGCCGGCCGCCGCCTGGAAGTCGGCGCGGTGGAACAGGAACGGGATCACCCGCTCCGCCAGCAGCGAGAGTCCGACCGCGATCGGCATCGCCATCACCAGCTGGTAGCGCAGGGTCTTGCGCAGCACCGGGCCGATGCGGTCACCGCCGAGCTGCGCGCGGCGCGCGAACGACGGGAAGGCCGAGACGCTGAGCGCGGAAGAGATGAAGCCGAGCGGCTGGGACAGCATGTAGCCGACGTTGAAGTATGCGACTTCGCGGTCGGTGGCGAGCCCCTTGAGGAGCAGCACGCCGATCCGGCCGTAGAGCACCACGGTGAACATCGCGAACCCGAAGGGCAGCCCCTCGTCGATCAGCGCGCGCAGGCGGCGCCGGTCGAAATCGAACACCGGCATGTGCAGGGCGCGCGCCAGGATCGCGGCGGCCACGGCCGCGCGCAGCGCGAAGCCCACGGTGGAGACGCCGATCGCGTACGCCACCGGGAGCTTCAGGGCCGCGCACAGCGCGATGCCGCAGAGCCACAAGACCTGGCCGACCAGCAGCACCAGACCTTCCAGGTCCTGGCGGTCGTGCGCGCGGAACAGCCACACGCCGACGTCCTGGCTGATGTCGGTGAGACCGGCCGCCGTCACCAGGATCATGAGCAGCGCGGGCGCCGGCTCGAGCAGGCGCGGCGCGGCGAGCACCACCGCCAGCAGCAGCACGCACGACGCCGCGCCCTTGATGATCAGCGCGTCGCCCAGGAGGCGGGCGCCCTGCGCGCGCTCCCGCGCCACCTCGCGGGTGACGATGACGCCGACGCCGAGGTCGCTGAGCGCCGCGATGAGCGGGATCAGCGCGTAGTAGAACGCGTACTGCCCGTAGCCGTCGGCCGCAAGGTAGCCGCCCAGCAGCACCACTCCGGCGACGTTGATGAGCGCGCTCAGGGCCTGCGCTCCGAGGCGGAACGAGAACCCACGGCCGATCACGGTCGCGGGCCGGACCTTGGGCTCGCGGTCCTCGAGGGATTCGCCGGTCCCGCGGCTCATCGCGGCCTGCGATGGGAGCGCGGCGCTCATGCCTGCGCGACCGCCAAGGGCTGCGGCGCCCTCCCGTGCGCGGGCACATCGACGGCCGCGGGCGACGCGCGCCGGATCCGGGCGGTCTCGGCGAGCGCGCACACGATGGCGAGCAGCAGCCAGAAGTGCCGGAAGTGCAGCCGCTCGATGGTGAGCGAGTGCACCGCCGAGCATGCGAGCGCGCCCGCCAGCCCCGCCACCAGCGCCCCGGTCGCGCGGTCGGCCCGGCCGGCGCGCAGGCGGCGCATCCAGATCGTTCTCACCATGCCGAAGGTCTGCACCATCACGAACAGCAGCGCCAGAATCCCCAGCGGGCCGCGCTCGATCATGTAGGCCAGGTAGTCGCTGTGCGCCTCCTTCGAGTACATCGAGTGCGGGCGCTCGCGGCCTTCGACCGTCACCGGCATCCATGCGCTGTTGCCGGGGCCGATGCCGAGCGGCGCCTTCTGGAGCGTCGCCTCGAGCTGGCGCCAGATCTTGAACCGGCCCTGCGAGCTGTGCTGCGCGCGCGCCAGGAAGCTGTGCTTCTGGAGGTTCTCGAGCTCGTGCGTGCCCACCCCGAGCCCGGTGGCCATCCAGAAGCCCGCGAGCCCGACGCTCACCACGAACAGCGCAACGCCGGTGAGCGCGGGCAGCGGAAAGCGCGTAGTCCGCCCGCGCACCACCGTCCATACCACGAGGCCGACCAGCAGCGAGAGCGCGCCGCCGTTCGACTTGGTGGCGACGATCGCGGCCAGCAGGATCGCGGTCGCGATCCAGCGCCACGCGCGGCCGACGTGATCGCCCAGGCTCAGGAGCAGGAAGAAGCTCATGCCCAGGTAGTCGGCGCACATGTTGGGGTCGGGGAAGGTGGCCGTTGCGCGCGCGCCCTTGGGGCCCACGATCCCGGCGAGCGTCGTGTTTCCGTTCACCATGATCACGACGAAGCCGATGATCGCCACCACGCACGACACCGCCACCCAGCCGATCCGCAGCGCGACCAGCTCGCCCCGCAGCCTCATCACGCTCACCAGCATGATGAACCACAGGTAGAGATAGGCGTCCTGGACCAGGGCCAGAACCGCGGCCGGCACGGACTGCGCGTTCACCATGGCGATCAGGCTTCCGACCAGCACCACGAACGCGCCGGCGGCGAACGGCGCCCGCGGCTCGATCTGACGCGTCAGGACCAGGACCGCGAACGCCGCGAGGGCCAGGACGTTGAAGGCGTCCACCACCTCGAGCTGGAGCGTGCCGATCGGCATCACCACGGGGGCGAGCGCGATCACGAAGGCGAAGTAGATTCCCCAGCCGCCTCCGCCTCCCGCCGTGCGGGTGCGCTCCCGTCCGGCGTCCGCCGCTGCGGGCGCCTTCACCGCGACGTCCCCGCCCATGCGGCTACGCCGGAACTTCGGGCCGGGATCCGACGTCCGCCAGGGAGTTGACTCGGGTCGCGGCCGCGACCGACCGCGTGAGGTTCTTGATCTCCTCGCGCTTCTCCTCCTCGGAGGCGCCGGTCGTCGCCATCAGGATCTTGGGATGCGCGGTCTTCCAGATCTGCTCGTTGTCGGTGAACAGCTTCTCGTAGAGCTTCTCGCCGGGGCGCAACCCGGTGAACACGATCGGGATGTCGCGGCCGGGGCGGAACCCGTAGAGCCGCACCAGGGCGTGGGCCATGTCGAGGATGCGGACCGGCTTGCCCATGTCGAGCACGAACACTTCGCCGCCCTTGCCGAGCGTCGCCGCGTGCAGGATGAGCTGCACCGCTTCGGGGATGGTCATGAACAGGCGGGTGGCTTCGGGGTGCGTCACCGTCACCGGGCCGCCACGCTCGATCTGCTCGCGGAACAGCGGGATCACGCTGCCGCTGCTCTCGAGCACGTTCCCGAAGCGCACCGTGCACAGGCGCGTGGGGCCGCCGTTCTGCAGGCCCTGGATGGTGAGCTCGGCGATGCGCTTCGTCATCCCCATCACGCTCACCGGCTCCACCGCCTTGTCGGTGGAGATCAGGACGAAGTGCTTAGCACCGTGCCGGATCGCGGCCTCGGCCACGGTCCGGGTGCCGAGCACGTTGGTCTTGTACGCCTCGCGCGCGTTGCGCTCCATCATCGGCACGTGCTTGTAAGCGGCGGCGTGGAAGACGAACTCGGGCTTGAACCTCGCCATCACCCGGTCCACGCGTTGCGCGTCGGTGACGTCGCCGATCACGGGCTCGATCTCCGCTCCGTATCCGGCCAGGCGCAGCGCGCGCTCGATCTCGTACAGGCTGTTCTCGTGCTTCTCGAACAGGACCAGGCGCGAGGGCCGGCACGCCGCGATCTGCCGCACGATCTCCGAGCCGATCGAGCCGCCGGCGCCGGTGATCATCACCGGGTGCCCTGCGAAGCGCGACGGCATGTCGGTCCCATTCGAGCGGATCGGCTCGCGGAACAGCAGGTCGTCGGCCTCGAAGCTGCGGGTGATCTCGGGGATCTCGCGGCCGATCAGCACGTCGCGCAGGTCGGGCACGATGCGGAACGGCTTGCCGGACTTGCGGCAGCTGTTGACGATCTCCTCGCGCCGGTCGTCCGGGCCCGAGGAGGTGGCGATGATCACCTCGTCCGGATCGCTCTCCTGCAGGATAGTCTCCAGGTCTTCGCGCGCGCCCAGGATCGGGACGTTGTGGATGCGCATGCCCTTGAGGCTGCGGTCCCCGTTCACCAGGCCGATCACGCGGTAGTCCTTGAAGCGATTGTTCGCGATGTCGCGCAGCACCGACTCGGTCGATTCCCCGCAGCCGACGACCAGCACCTTCTTGCGCAGCAGCGCCTCGTTCTTGAGCGACTCGTGGAAGCGGCGCACGATGCGCACGCCGCCCAGCAGGCAGTTGCACAGCACCCAGTCGAGCACGATCACCGCACGCGAGTAGGGGTAGAAGGCGGGGATGGTCCAGACCGCGAGCAGGATGCTGAGCGAGCTCAGCGTCGTGGTCGCCATGATGCTCTCGAGGTCGCGCACCCCGGTGAACCGCCAGATCCCGCGGAACAGGCCGAACGCGTGAGCCCACATCATCCGCAGCGCGATCACGAGCGGGAGGGTCATGAGCAGCAGGCGCAGTTCCGTGGGCGGGATCGCGCCGTCGAAGCGCAGCGTGAACGCCAGGAAGTTGGCAGCCGCGAACAGCACCGCCTGGACGATCGCGGCGATCGCCACGCGCCGGCGGCTGAGCGCCTCGAGCACCCGGTCGAAGATCCGGTCGGGATAGGTCAGGTAGACCAGCGTGGCCGCGATCAGCTTGAAGTCGTGCAGCAGCGAGGCCTCGCGCGTGTAGTGCCGGGCCATGCGGATCTTGTCCGGCAGCACGACGTGCACGTAGGTCTCCTCGGGGTCCGGGCTCTGCGCCAGCAGCTCGGACTCGTCGCGATAGACGATCGATGCCACGTCCGTGATCCCGGGGCGGGCCTTGAGGATGGTGCGGTAGTCCTGGGCGTACATCATCACGTACTGCTCGAGCTCGGGGCGTGATCCCACCAGGCTCATGTCGCCGACCAGCACGTTCCACAGCTGCGGCAGCTCGTCGATCTTGGTCCGCCGCAGGAAGTGACCGGCGCGGGTGATGCGCTGGTCTTGGCCCACCGTGATGCCGGGGCCGAGCTCGGCGGCGTTGTGGACCATGGTGCGGAACTTGAGAATGTGGAACGGCTTCAGATGCCTTCCCATGCGCCGCTGCCGGAAGAACACCGGGCCCGGGCTGTCGAGCCGGATCAAGATCGCCACCACCGCGAACAGCGGCGCGACCAGGATCAGTCCGACCGCGGAGCAGAGGAAGTCCAGCGCACGCTTCATCGACGGAACGCCTCCAGCGTGTCGGTCACCGCCGCGATCACGTCTTCGACGTCCTCGTCGGTCATCTTCGCGTAGATCGGCAGCGAGAGGATGCGTTGGAACGCGGCGTACGCGTTGGGCAGGTCGCCGGGGGCGTAACCGTAGCGGTCGCGGTAGTAGGGTTGGATGTGGAGCGGAATGAAATGCACCGACACGCCGATCTTCCGGCGGCCGAGCTCGCGGATGAACTCGTCGCGGTCGATCGTGAGGCGATCGCGCTCGAGCTGGATGACGTAGAGGTGCCAGGCATGGCTCTCCATGTCGGGAGTCGCCGGCCGCTCGATCCCGGAGAGGCCCGAGAACGCCTCGTGGTAGCGGCGCGCGATCGCGAGGCGCCGGGCGTGGAACTCGTCGCACCGCTTGAGCTGCGGGATGCCGATCGCAGCCGCGACGTCGGACAGGTTGTACTTGAACCCGGGCGCCAGGATCTCGTAGGACCAGGAGCCGCCCTCCTGGTAGCGCTTCCACGCGTCCCGGCTCATCCCGTGCAGGTGCATGAGCCGCATGCGCTGGGCGAGCGCGTCGTCCTCGGTCGCGACCATGCCGCCTTCGCCGGTGGTCACGTTCTTCGTGGCGTAGAAGCTGAAGCAGGTGACGTCGGAGAGCGTGCCGATCAGGCGGCCCTGGTAGCGGGTCGGGATCGCGTGCGCGGCGTCCTCGATCACCTTGAGGCCGTGACGCCGCGCGATCTCGAGGATGGCGTTCATGTCGCAGGCTTGGCCGGCGAAATGGACCGGCAGGATCGCCTTGGTCCGCGGGGTGATGTGCGATTCGATCTGCCGCACGTCGAGGTTGAGCGTGCCGGGCTCGCAGTCCACGAACACCGGGCGCGCGCCCAGGTGCTCGACCACCGCGGCCGTCGCGGTGAACGTCATGGGCGTCGTGATCACCTCGTCGCCCGGGCCGACGCCGATCGCCTCGAGGGCGAGGTGCAGCGCCGCGGTGCAGGAGTTGACCGCCAGCGCGTGCCGGCAGCCGATGGCCTCCGCGAACTTCTTCTCGAACTCCTTGACCTTGTGGCCGGTGGTGAGCCAGCCGGACCGCACGCACTCGACGACGGCATCCACCTCTTCCTGGCCCACCATGGGCGCGGCGAACGGCAGGAAGTTCTCGCGGACTCGAAGGGTCTTGGGCGTATTCATCTGTGCTGCTCCTTCCTGGAACGTGGCATCCTCGGCCTCACTTGCGGTTGTACGCGCCATAGTAATAGTAGAGCGGATCGGCGAGGTCGACCTTGGCCTGCGTCAGGATCGCCCCGAGGATCTTGGAGCCGTTCTTGATCAGCTCCTCCTTGGCCCGCTGGATGATCTGCACATCGTACCCCTCGGCCTTCACCACCATCAGCACGCCGTCCACGATCCGGCCCAGCACCTCCGCCGGGCTCGCGACCGCCACCGGCGGCGAGTCGATGAGCACGACGTCGAACATCGCGCTCAGGTGGCTCAGCAGCCCCTTGAACGCGGCCGCCGGGCTGCTCTCGCGGAAGTTCGTGACCTTGAGCCCGCTGACCAGGACCTTCAGGTTCTCGCGGTCGGTGTCGCGCAGGAAGGCGCTCATCTGGCTGGTCAGGAACGGCTGCTTCAGGAAGGTGCCGAACTTGCTGCGCACCTCGGGGTCGATCCCGGTGCCGTCGGAGTACGCCATGTGGCGGCTGGCATACGCCGAGAGCGAGCTCTCTGCCGCTTCGACGAAGCGGCAGGTCGGCCGCCGCAGCATCATGATGCTGCGCAGGCGCTCGTCGAACTGGGCGCGCAGCGCGGTGCGCACCGCATCGTACTCGGCGAGGCCGAGATTCAGCAGCACGTCGCCCAGCGGGCGCTGAACCTCGCGCTGCGTGCGCAGCGCGGTCTCGAGCGGTCCGGCCTGGATCCTGCCCAGGTTCGCCAGCATCGCACCGAGCCGCCGGTCGTCGGGCGCATGCTCCTGCATGATGCTGACCACCGCGCCCTTCTGCAGCATGATCGAGAAGGACTGGTCGTCCTGCGCGACGGTGAGGCGCCCGCTGCGGCCCTCCACTGTGAGCAGCTCGAGCCAGTCGCCGATCCCGAACTGGTGCGGATCCTCCTGGCTCGGATCGAAGCGGTAGATCTCGTCGAGCAGCTCGCCCAGCCCGCGCTGGTTCTCGAGCCCGAACAGGGTGTGGAGCGTGGGCCGCATCTGGTCGGTGTCGACGAGCACGATGTTGAGATGGCCGCTGCGCGCCAGCGCGCGACCGAGGTTCGCGGTGACGGTGGACTTGCCCTCGCCCGCGCCGCTGCTGGTGATCAGGAGCCGGCGCTTGCCGTCAGCCACCAGCCGGCGAACCTCACCCGCCAGGGGCTCGTACGGGTCGCTCTGAAAAGCGTCGTTCTCCTGCCCGTCCGGCTTGTGGCGGGACGACCTTCTCGAGCCATGTTCCTTCGTGACGGGGACGCGATCGGCTTTGCTCTTCATGTCGTGCTCTTCGGGATCATGCCGAGGATCGGCAGGTGGAGTGCTTCTGTGATGTCCTTCGGCGCCTTGATCGTGCGCCGCACGAATTCCAGCAGCAGCGCCAGGCCGGCGCCGGCGGTCAGGCCCACGATCAGGCCCATCGCCAGGTTGAGCGCCGGCCGCGGCCGGATCGGGGCGGGCTCGAGCGTCGCCGGCTCCACGACCGCCATGAGCGACTGCTTGACCTGGCCGCCGATCTGCAGCTCCTGGGACTTTGCGAACAGCAGGGCGTAGACCTCGCGCTTCGACTTGAGCTCGCTCTCGAGCGCCGTGAACCGGCCGGCGCGGTCATCGGTCGCGCGCAGCTCGTCGTCGGTCTGCTGCATCGAGCTCTTGAGGCCCTCCTCGCGGCCCTTGAGCATCGCGAGGTCGTTCTCGAGCGTGCCCACCGCCTTGTGCAGCTCGGCCCGGATGTTGTCCTGCAGCGACTGGAGCTGGCTCTCGAGGATCATCAGCTTGGGATGGTGTCCCTTGTACACCTCGCGGGCCCGCGCCAGCTCGGTGCGGGTCTGGAGCAGCTCGCGCCACAGACTCTGCACGGTCTCGTTCTGGACCGGCAGCTCGTCCCACGACATCATGCTGTCCTTGAGCGCCTTGGTCACCAGCTTCATCCGCGCTTCCACCGCCAGGCGATCCGACTTGGCCCGGACGTACTCCTCGTTCATGTGACCGGTCGTCTCGGTGAGCTGCTTGAGCTTGCTGTCGAGGCCGTTGAGTCCGAGCTCGTGCGAGCTGTAGAGGACGTGCTCCGACGCTTCGATCTGGCCGCGCAGCTCGTTCAGCTGCTGCTTCAGATAATCGAGCCGGGTCAGGTCACCGGCGGCGCGCTTCCGGTCTTCGTGGGCGACGAACTGCTGAGCGAGCGTGTCCGCGATCGCCTGCGCGACGCTCGGCACCCAGTGGTCCACCTGGATCTGGATCAGCCGCGTGTCGTTGATCGGTTTGACGTGCGTGATGTCGAGCAGCCAGTCGATGTCATGGTTCACCTGCTCTTCGCTGAGCGGTCCCGCCGCCTTGGCTTCGGCGGCGTTCGCGACGTCCGAAGGACCCGGCAGGCGGCCCAGCGCCCGGCCGAAGAAGCCGCGCATCGCGTTCTTGCGCGGCGGCTCGGTCCGGAGGTTGCCGCTCGCGTACAGGGACACGACGACGTCCCGCAGCAGCGCGCGGTTCGTGATCAGCTCGGCGGCGGTGTAGAGCGCGACGTTGTCCGAGTTCCATCCGTAGTTCGCGACGGCTTCGCCCGTGAGCGGCGACCGGTCGGGCTCTTTCCGCACTTCGATCCGCGTGGAAGCGCGATAGACCGGCTCGGTCACGATGTTGAGGAACAGGGCCGCCAGGATGCAACCGGAAACCGTGCCCACGATCAGGCGCAGCCTGCGGCGCAACAGCAGGGCGTAGTGCTTCAGCTCGAACTCGGGGGGGGTGAACATCTCGACTCCTAAGCCTCCATTCCTTCCAGGCGGCGCGCCCTAGAAGCGCCGCCGCGGAACTTCCAGTCGGTCACCGCTCGCCAGCAGCGGATCGGGTTGCTTGCCCTGCCGTACCTTCACCACGTCGATCATCGCCGTCCGGGGCTGGCCATCCACCACGCGCGTGAGCCGGACCGAGCGCAGCGATGCGAAGTCCGTGAACCCGCCGGCCAGCAGGCAGGCGTGCAGCACCGTCAGCCCGTCCCGTACGCCGTAGGCGCCGGGCTGCTTGACCTCTCCCGTCACGTACACCTGCCCGCCGTGCTCTTTGATCGAGACCTGGACCTGCGGATCCACGAAGTAGTCGTGGGCGAGAAGGGCGCGCAGCTGCCGCGCAATCTCGTCTGTGGTCTGACCCGCGACCTTGGTTTCGCCCAGCAATGGACACGTGATCGTCCCGGCGGCCACCACGGTGGCCGTGAAGTCTTCCTGCTTTTCCCCGCCGGCGAACACCGTGATCTGGAGCACGTCCCCCAGCGCCACCGCCGTACCCGTCGGGTCCGCGTGCGCCACCCGCAAGAGCAGTGCCGACGCAACCATCGCCACTGCAGTGAACCGCTTCATACTCGACATGTATGTCTTCCTCGCTCCAGATCGCTTCGGAAACCGAAGCGCGGTTGTTCCGACGGCTCGCGCCGCCCGTCTCACTGCGCCCCCAATGTGAGCCTTAGGCCCAGACGGTTGCGTTGAAACACCCAGGACGGGACGCTCGAGTCGCCGTCTTGATTCACGAATGAATAGTCGATTCCCATGCTCAGCCACGGCAGCAGGCCGCGCGACAGGCTGGCCCACAGGCGATTGGTCTTGAGCCACGGACCGTCGTCGAAGTAGGAGCGGGTCTGGCCGAGGCTCCCCTCGAGGCTCACGGCGTAGCCGCCCCGCAGCGTGTCGCGCGCCTCGAACGTGAGGTACTTGGACATCGTGGGGTCCGCGAAGTATCCGCCCTCTGCGCCGAGCGTCTGCTCCCAGCGGGCCGCGAGCCGGCTGCGGCGCCCGGGGAGCGACACCTCCGCGAAGCCCGTGGTCGCGACGTCGCGGACGAAGTGGAAGCGGAGATCGACCGGCAGATGCAGCGCGCCGCGATCGGCGGTGAGACCCGCGACCACGGCGAGGTCCCAGGAGTTCGTTCCGCGGATCGGATCCCGCGTGGACGCCGCGCCCAGCTCGAACTCGCTCGACAGCCCCGCGAAATGGGTGCGGCGCATGCCCGCGGTCAGGTCCACGGTGCTCAGCGCGCGCTCGTTCTCGACCCGCACGTCGCGTCCGCGCCCGCTCACGACCAGGGCCATGTCGGGGCGGCGGTACGGAAACAGCGCCGCGTCCCACGTCTGCGAGAGGCCGTCGAACTGCCCCGGCGTTTCGTAGGTGTGCGAGCGCACCTGGTACCCGCCTTCGAGCCGCCAGCGCTCGAGTCGTCCTCCGCCCGTGGCGATCGCGCTCTCGTGGAAGGACACCGGCGCCAGGGCTTTGGTTCCGAGCGGATCGCGCGAGCTCACGTAGCCCGCGAACGTCGAGAGCGAAGCGTACGGAGACGACGTCACGAGGAACCGCAGCGCGGCCTCGTCGCCCACCCAGGTCGGGCCCGAAAGCCGTTCGTTCGAGTCGTAGCTCCGGATCCCGGTGAGCTCCAGCGTCGAGCGCGGACCGATGCGCCCCAGCGAGAGCCGCGGGGAGACGCGTGCGATCCAGCCCTCCGACTGCGAGCCCTCGCCCGGGAGCTGGTCCTGGCGGACTTCGAGCTCGACGCCGGGACCGATGGAGGTCATTCCCGCGAACGCGTCGCGCGGCGACGCGCACATCGCGCATGCGACGGCCGCCGTCACGACGACGTGCGTGCTGCGCCAGATTCGAGACTCGGGTTTCACGATGGGATCTTGCGTGGAGTAGCGGCGGCCGCGTGGGCGGCCGGCGGGAGTGTCATGACGCGCAGTACCAACCCAGCGCTCGTCTTGGTCATGCGACGGATGCGCACCGGTTGTCACTCCTTCCATATACTGTGTTCCGTCGCGACACGATAGCGCCGGATGGCGCAGAGCGTCAATGCTAATCTCATGCCAATTGCGAGATATCGATTACCCGTGAGACAGCGACGTGCGTGGACGCGGCAGTTCCCCGCGGCCCGACGCACACTCCTGCTTACCCGCTGTCGCAAGCTCCGCTCCTGTCTGCGCGCCCCGACGCGAGCCCCGCGGACACGACGCCCCGATGCGCCCCGAAGTGGCCGTTGGGAGGCTCCACTGCAGGTCCGCGTGGGCGGCCATCGAAACGGCGGTCCGCGTGAAGTGCCCCGAATCCGGCGGCGGAGGTGGGGGAACGCACCCAGGGCGACGAGCTCCGGCGGGAGCACGTGC
>Ga0075434_100003715_pt1 | contig 13630 bp, 12 predicted proteins | sample RhiMethybrSRZTD3_FD_75298 | JGI IMG/M metagenome (GOLD analysis project Ga0075434, IMG submission 75298) | Populus rhizosphere microbial communities from Tennessee, USA - Rhizosphere MetaG P. TD hybrid SRZTD3 | ecosystem: Host-associated > Plants > Roots > Rhizosphere > Soil | place: USA... | reverse complement strand
CGGTACCACCAGATGTACACGGCTGCAATCCCCGCCAGCACCGGCAGGACGACGAGCACGGCGCGTCCCGCATAGCGCGTCGCCTCCTGGTTGAGCACCTCCAGGATCACGTCCTCCCGGCGGCCGATGAACCATCCGATCCAGGTCAGGATCGTGCACCACACCAGCGCACCCAGTCCGGTGAACACGATGAACCGGCCCAGGTGCATGCGCGCGATGCCGGCGGGAATCGAGATGAGATGGCGCACCACGGGAAGCATGCGACCCAGGAAGGTGCTGATCTCGCCGTGGGCCGCGAAATAGCGCTCCGACCGATCGAGCGCCTTCTCCGTGATCAGCACGTACTTCCCCAGCCGCAAAAAGAACGCGCGCCCCAGCCAGAGGGCCAGCCCGTAATTGGCGAGCGCGCCCAGGATGCTCCCCAGCACGCCGCACAGCACCGCCACGGCGAAGCTCATCTCTCCTTTGGCCGCGAGGTAGCCCGCCGGCGGCATCACCAGCTCGCTCGGGAGCGGCAGGATCGACGACTCGACCGCCATGAGGACCACGATGCCGGGATAGCCCATCCCACGGAACAGGTCCAGCAGCCACTGGATGAACGAGTCAAGCATCGAAGCCGTGCTCTCCCAGCAAGGGGACGAACCGCGCCGCGCCCAGGGGCGTGCGGCGTACCTCGGAGGTGGGGCCCTGCCCCAGGCGCTCGACCAGCGTGAGGGTCTGCGCCCCGTGCTGTCCCACCGGAATCAACAGGCGACCGTCCGGAGCGAGCTGCTCCACCAGGGGCGGCGGGACCTCCGGGCCGCCGGCGGTGACCAGAATGGCGTCGTAGGGCGCGTACGCGCTCCATCCCAACGTGCCGTCGCCCAACAGCACCGAGACGTTCGTGATCCCGGCCTCGCGCAGGGCCTGCTGGGCCGCCACCGCGAGCGCCTCCACCCGCTCGACCGAGAAGACGGTGTCCGCGAGGGCCGCGAGCAGCGCCGTCTGATACCCTGAGCCGGTCCCGATTTCGAGCACGCGCTCCCTGCCCTTGAGACGGAGCGCCGCGAGATAGCGCGCCTGCGTGAACGGCTGCGAGATGGTCTGGCCGTTGCCGATCGGCAACGCCGTGTCCTCGTAGGCGCGGTGCCGCACCGCCGGCGGCACGAATAGGTGGCGCGGTGTCTCGGCGAACGCCTTGAGGACGGCAAGGTCCGAGATCCCCCGGGCGCGCAGCGTCTCGACCAGCCGGGCGCGGTATCCCGCGTACGTATCCGCCACCCCGGTCAGTCGCCGGGGAGCCACTTCCGCACCACCTCGATCAAGTCGTAGTTGGTCATGTCCATGTGGAGCGGCGTCACCGAGATGTAGCCGTCGCTGGTGGCGCGGAAATCGGAATCCGCGTCGCCGCTCCAGGTGATGCGACCACCGCCGATCCAGTAAATCTCCTTACCCCACGGGTCCTTCATGAGCGCGATTTCCTCGCTGAAGACGCGACTCCCCAGATGCGTCACCTTCACACCCTTCACCTGGTCCCCGGGCAGGGCGGGAAGATTGATGTTGAGGAGCGTCTCCTTCGGGAAGTCTTTGACCTCCACGATGCGCTTGAGCAGCGACTGCAGGCCGTCCTTGTGGGTCTCGAGCACCTCGAGATCTCCGCCCGCGTACGACACGGCGATACTGGGGATGCCGGCCACGAGACCCTCCATGGCGGCAGCTACCGTGCCGGAGTAGAACACGTCCTCACCCATGTTCTGACCGTGATTGATCCCGGAGATGACGAAGTCCGGTTTCTGCGGCATCAGCATCCCGATGGCCAGGAGCACGCAGTCGGTAGGGGTGCCGTCCACCTGAAAGGCACCGTCCGGCCGCCGCGTGGCGTGGAGCGGACGATGCAGGGTCAGCGAGTGCGACGTGCCGCTCTGCTCCCGATCGGGAGCGACCACGGTCACCTGCCCCAGGGCGCCGCACACCTCGCCCAGCACCGCCAAGCCGCGGGCCAGGATGCCGTCGTCGTTCGAGATCAGGATGTTCATCGCGCCCCGAACATGATCGCCCGACCGTAGTGCGTGAACACGCGGGCTTGCCGCCACGTGTCGGCCCAATGCCGGAAGTGGCTGGGCCGCCCTTCATAGACCGTCGACACCGACACGAACCGTACCCGAAAGCCCCGCGCCAGTGCGGCGAGCAGGAACGCCGTCTCGAAATCGTAGCCCTGCTCCCCGGGCCGCACCGCCTGAGCCACCCCCTGGGACAGCGCCCGAAAGCCGCTCTGAGCGTCGGGGACCGCCACCCCCCCGATCCGCGACGCGAGCGCCGCCGACAGCCAGTTGGTGCAGCGCCGGCCCCACGGCATGGCGCCGGTGCGCGCCCGGGCCCCCAGCGCCAGGTCCGCTTCGCCGGCCAGCACCGGCGCCGCCAGACCGGGAATCTCCTCCGGCGGATGCTGTCCGTCGGCGTCCAGTGTGACGATCACGCCTGCCCCGCCTGCGAGGGCCGCCGCGATGCCCGTCGCCAACGCCGCCCCCTTCCCGCGGTTCCGCGGATGGACGAGCACGGCGGCCCCCTGCCCCCTGGCCGCTGCGCTCGTGCCATCGGTCGATCCGTCGTCCACAACGTAAACGGTTGCGGCCGGAACGGCACGGGAGGTGCGCGAGACAATGTCGGCGATTGTGGCGGCGGCCTGATAGGCGGGGATGACGACCGCGACCGCGCGGTCAGCGCGCCCCGGCATTGGGAGACGCATTCCCCTCGAGGATGGCGAGGATCGACTTGAGCTCGGCGCGCAGGTCCTTGACGGTTTGCGTGGCGAGCGCGCGGCGCGCCTCCGGCTTGAGCTCGCCCGAGCGCCGATACTGCTCGATCTTCTGGCGCGCCCCTTCGATCGTGTACTTCTCCGTGTAGAGCAGGTGCTTCACCAACATGATCAGCTCGATCTCGCGCCGCTGGTACACCCGGTTGCCCGACCGGTTCTTGGCAGGGTTCAAGAAGCGGAATTGGCTTTCCCAGTAGCGTAGCACGTGCGGCTTCAGGTCGGTGAGCTGACACACCTCGCCGATCGAGAAGAACTCCTGAACGGGATGCGGAGCGCTCATCGCCAGTGCTCCGGCTTGAGCTCCCGTTCCATCAAGTCGGAAACGGCCTGACTGGGCGATTTCCGGTTGAACAGGACCGCGGCCACCTCGCGCGCGATCGGCAGCTCGACGCCGTGTCGCTCCGCCAGCGTCACTGCGGAGCGGGCGGTGTTCACGCCTTCGACGACCGCGGCGCGCCCCGCCAGCGCCTCCTCGAGGCGCTTCCCTTCCCCCAGCTCGACGCCCAGCTGGTGGTTGCGCGACAGGGGACCCGTGGCCGTGAGGATGAGATCGCCCATCCCGGCGAGCCCGGCGAAGGTGGCCGGCTCGGCTCCCAGCGCCACGCCCAACCGCGTGATCTCGGCCAGCCCGCGGGTGATTAGCGCGGCGCGCGTGTTGTGGCCCATCCCCAGTCCTTCCAGGATACCGGCCGCGAGCGCGACGACGTTCTTGAGCGCTCCCGCGAGCTCCACGCCGAGCACGTCGGTGGCGGAATACACCCGAAAGAACGCGGTCGAGAACACCCGCTGCACCTGCTGCGCCACCGTGTGCTCCCGCGCCGCCGCCACGACCGCGGTCGGCTGGCGCGCGTACACCTCTCGGGCGAACGAGGGGCCCGAGAGAACGGCGATCGCCGTGTCCTTGGGAAGCGCCTCGGCCAACAAGCACGACGGTGTGGTCAGGCGCTCCGGGTCCAGGCCCTTGGACACGCTCACGACCAACACGTCCCGGCCGACCTGGCTCCGCACCCGCGTCATCACCTCGCGCACCGCGTGGGACGGAGCCGCCGACACGACGACCTCGGCGCCCCGGACCGCGGCCGTGAGGTCGCCCTCGGCGGCAACCGCCGGCGCGAGCGCGGCGCCGGGCAGGAACATGTGGTTCACGTGCTCCCGATTCACGCTCTCGATCACTTCGGGCTCGCGCGCCCACAGGGTGACGCTGTCGAAGTCTCCCTTCCGGGCCAGCAGGTCCGCGAGCGCGGTGCCCCACGCGCCGCCGCCGACCACGGCGACCCGGCTCACGCCGCGACGCCCTTGCGCGTCCGGAAGCGATGCTCCGTCCCCGCACCGAGCCGTTGAATGTTGGCCCGATGCGAGTTCACGATCAGTACCGCCAGCACCACGCCCGCCCAAAACGTGTAGGGCTGCTCGGGGGCCGTGAGCCTGACCCACAGCGGGAACAGCACGGCCACCGTGAGAGATGCGACCGATACGTACCCAGAGAGCCAGAGGGTGGCGGCCCAAATCACAAGTGAGATCCCGATTGTCAGGGGGGCGAGGGCCAGGAACATCCCCGCCGCCGTGGCCACACCCTTGCCGCCGCGAAAGCGCACGTACGGCGAGAACATGTGGCCGAGCACCGCCGCCAGTCCCAGGGCGACCGTGAACCACCCGGGCCCGTTGGACCAGGGCCCGAGGATCGCGACCGGGACCGCGCCCTTGACCATGTCGATCACGCCGACAGGGATCGCGTACTTCCACCCGAGCACCCGGTACACGTTGGTCGCGCCGAGGTTGTTCGAGCCGTGCTGGCGCAGGTCGATACCCTTGCCGAGCTTCCCGGCGATGTAGCTGGTCGGGGTGGCGCCGATCAGGTAGGCGAGCACGAGCATGACCGCGAGCCCGAAGTCGTTCATCGACGGGCGGTCTCACGTTTGCGGCGGAGCTTCAGGTTCAGCGGGGAGCCGGTGAACTGCCACGCTTCCCGGAAGCCGTTCACCAGGTAACGCGTGTACGCCTCGGGGATCGCCTCGGGGCGATTGGACACGATGGCGAACCGGGGCGGCGCGGTGCCGATCTGCGAGGCGTACAGCAGCCGGACCGACTCCCCCACGGGTTGCGGCGGCTGCTGCCGGTCCACCAGGGCCTCGAGCACCCGGTTGACCTCCGACGTCGGCACCCGCTTGGCACGCTCCTCCGCGACCTCGAGGATCAAGTCCAGCAGCTTGGGCACGCGCTGGCCGGTCTTGGCCGACAGGTACAGGAACGGGATGAACTGCAGGAACGGCGCCCGCTCCTCCACCTCCCGCTGGCCGCGCGCCGCCGTGTTCGTCTCTTTCTCCTCGATCAGGTCCCACTTGTTCACGGCGACGATGATCGCGGCGCCCTGTTCCCACGCGTCGTTGGCGATCTTCAAGTCCTGGACATGCATCCCGTCCTTCGCATCCACCACGAGGACGCACACGTCGGCGCGCTCGATGGCCCGCGAGGTCCGAAGCGTCGAGTAGAACTCGATGTCGTCCTCGACCTTGCTCCGCTTGCGGAGGCCCGCGGTGTCGATGAATACAAGGGTGTGCCCTTGATAGCCGAGCGGAGTATCGATCGCGTCCCGCGTCGTGCCGGGCTCATCCGCTACGACCAGCCGCTCCTCGCCGAGCAAGCGGTTCACCAGGCTCGACTTTCCCACGTTCGGGCGCCCGACCACGGCCACGTGGATCTCGGCCGCTTCACTCGGTTCCGGGGCCGGCGGCAACAGCTCCACCACGCGGTCCAGCAGGTCACCCGAGCTCTTCCCGACCGCGGCGGACACGGGGAACGGATCGCCCAGACCGAGCTCGTAGAAGGCGAGGTGTCGCGTGTCCTGGGGCAGCTGATCGGCCTTGTTGGCGACCAGGATCACCGGCCGCTGTGCTTTCCGCAGGTACTGGGCGATTTCCAGATCCGCGGGATGCACCCCCTCGCCGACGTCGACCAGGAACAATACGACATCGCTCGCGGCCACCGCCGCCTCGACCTGGGACCGGATCGCGCGGTTGAGCTGATCGTGGGCGCCCGGCACCATCCCACCCGTGTCCACCAGCCAAAATCGCCGCCCGTTCCACTCGGCCGCGCCGAAATGCCGGTCGCGTGTGACGCCCGGGCGCGCATCCACGATCGCGTCCCGGCCGCCGATGAGCCGATTGAACAACGTGGACTTGCCCACGTTGGGGCGGCCGATTATGGCGACCGTGGGGGCGCCGCTCATGCCTCCCCCTCCCCCTCCCCCAGTGCGGAATGCGGAGTGCGGAATGCGGAATGGATGTGCCCGCTTCGACGCGGAACGTCGGGGTTCTCGCCCGACCCTGGCATTTCAATTCCGCACTCCGCATTCCGCACTCCGCATTCGACTAGGGCGTCCGCAAAATCATACGACAAGTGCACGGGCATAGGCACCCGCGCCGCGAGCTCGTCGGCGCTCAGGTTATCCACGAACACCAGGTCATCGTTTACGGCTTCGGCCGGCAGCAGGACGAAGTCCAAGTCCCGCCGCTCGGTGAGCGCCCGCTCGATGGCCGCTCCCGGAAGGAGCCCCGCCGTGGTGACCGAGGACCCGAACAGCGTGTTCTCGACCACTACGAGCTCGAAGCGGCCGCCGGTCGTGGCCGCGACGTCGGCCAGCACCTGCGGCATCAAGGGACCCATGGCCTTGCCGGTCACGACTCCGATGCGCTTCCCGGTCAGGTCGGGAAGCCGATCGATGGCCGCCGCGATCCTGGTCTGGAGAAAGCGCACGGAGCCGACCCCGTTTTCGCGCTGCTCGAAATCCCCGTACCACGCAGCGCCCGGCAAGGGCTCTCCCGCCTGAAGGTAGAGATCGTCCGCTCCGAAGCACCACGGTGCTCCCTGCTCGGCGAGCGCTCGGGTGGCGATACGGTCGACCGCCGCAAGCGCCGCTCCGCACTCGTCCCGCGTCAGCTCGCGCACCAAGCCATGCTTCGAGAACTCGGTGAGGGCGACTGGAACGACCGAGACGGACAGTACCGCTGGACCGAGGCCGTACAGAGCGGCGAGCGTGCGCTCGAGCTCGACGCCGTCGTTCACCCCCGGCACGAGGACGACCTGCGTGTGGAACGCGATCCCCCGCTCGGCGAACCAGCTCAGCTGGGGGATGATGTCGGGCGCCTCGGGGTTGCGGAGCAGCCAGCGGCGGATGGTGGGATCCGTGGCATGTACGGACACGTACAAGGGCGACAGCCGATACTCGACAATCCGGTCCATGTCCCAGGGCTTCAGGTTCGTGAGCGTCGCGAAATTGCCGTAGCGGAAGGACAGCCGATAGTCGTCGTCGCGGATGTACAGCGGCGTGCGCAACCCCTCCGGGTTCCCATCGACGAAGCAGAAGTCGCAGTGGTTCCCGCAGCGCCGGATGCGCGGCGGCTCGAGCGTCACGCCCATGGGGAGCCCCTCGGGGCGCTCGATGTCGTACTCGACCTCCTCCCCCGTCGGCAGGCGCGCCGCCAAGAGGAAGTGCTCGTCCGCCGTGAGGAACTCCCAATCGAGGAAGTCCTCGAGCGGCCGCCCGTTGACGGCCACCAGCTCCGTTCCCGGGACGAGCCCCACCTCGCCGCCGAGGGAATCGGGTGCCACCGCTTGCACGCGAATCACCGCACCTGCCTACCCTTCAAGGACTTTGTGAACCTGACGTCGCAACCCCAACGTGGGCCGTGACTTCCGAAAGCTACCAAATATGCTTTAGGAAGCGCGGTAACGCCAGCCGGTGATCCTTTTGCCGCTCGCCTTGAGGTCGAACGCCTGGCTTTGGCGCGGGGGCAGCGCGGGGACGTCCTGAGTCAGGGTGGCGATCACCTGCCCGGTGACGTCGAGGAACTCGAAGGTGAGGTGGAGCGGGGCGGATGGAGCGGCCTTCAGATTGGCCGCCGCAGCCGAGAGGGTAGCCCCGTCGCTGTCGGGGAGGAAGCTGAGGACCGAAATCTCGACGGCGAGGCCGGCGTCGGCGCGCGCCACATACGCCTTGGTGGAGTCCCGCTGCCGCCGATAGTCCCACCCCGCCGCCATCAGCTTCAGCGAGGCCCGGTTGAGCGGGTCGAGCGCGAGCAGCCGTTGCGCGGTCGGCAGCAGGGCGGTGGAGTCGTGCAGCTCGTAGTAAGCCAGCGCGAGCGAGAACAATGCATCACGACGGTACGGGTTCTTGGCGAGTCCGAGCATGAGCGCGCGGGCCGCCGGGCGGTAGAGCCCCTGCCCCACCATCCGCGTCCCCGGGCCGAACAAGGCGTCGGGGTCCAAATCCTTCGCGCGCGCGGCGAGGGAGTCGAACACGGCGGCGGCTTGAGCGGCGTGACCGCTCTGCCCGTACAGCGTCGCGAGCGCCGTGGCCGCATCGATCTCACTCGGATAAGCCGCGAGGAAGTCCTTGAGCGCGTCGATCGCCGGGACAAAGGCGGCGGTGAGCGCGCTCGAGTCCGCTGCCAGCTGCTGCAGCGCCGCGGCCAGCGCCGCCCGCTGGCGCGCCACCGCCTGGGCCCGCGCCGTCGAATCGCGGGTGAACAATTGCTGGTCTGCCGGTGCGAGCTTCGCGTCCCGGGCCTTGCGCGACTGGGACGAAGACACGAGGCGCGCCAGCACCGTGGAGTCGTTGGTGATCCCGCGCTGGATGGAATCGAGGCTCGCCCGCACGCGGGCCGCGCGCTGCGCCGCCGGGTGGCCCTGCACCTTGCGCACGACCAGGTGCCAGGCGTTGCTCATGGCCTCTCGCCGGTCGTGCGCGAAGGCCGCGTCATCGCCGGCGGTGCGAGCGGCGAGCCGATAGTAGGCGAAGGCGGAATCGTCGTTGGCACTGCTGGCGTACAGCGCGGCCACGGTGGCGAATGCCTTGGGATTGCGGGGCTCGAAACGGGCGGCGACCTGGAGCAGCGCCAGCCCGGAATCCTGTTTGCCGTCCTGCCAGGCGGAGAGCCCGTCATTTACCAGTTTACCCCACACCTCTTCACGGTAGGTTGCGATATCGGCCGTGCAGGTCGGGGCAAGCGTCGCGGCGCGGCTGAAGGTGGTGTCCGCCGCTGCGGCATCGCCCACCAGAACGGCCAGGCGTCCCAGGTAGTACCACGCCGCGGGATTACTCCCCTGGTTGTCTTGGACGATCGCGTCGGTCAGCAACTTCTTGGCCTGAGCGAGTTGCGGCACGCGCTGATCGGGTTTTGCGACCGCGGTGACCAGGGCTTGTATCGCGTTATTAATCTTGGAGTTAGCCTGCTTCAACTCGCACGCCGTCTGGGGACCTGGGAAGGTCTCTTGGGCCCCAAGCCGCGCGGTTAGAAAGGCGCTCGTGAGACCGGTGGTCAGGGCGTAGGCGGCGACGCGCGCGACGGCACGCATGGGCGCTAGAAATGGCGCGGGACCTGGCTGCTGTCAACTCCCGCAGGGCCGGGCAGCGGAGCACCAAGCGTGGCGAGGGCGCGGGCCGCGCGGGCCCGGTCGGGGTCTGTCTGGGCCGCGCGGGCGACGAACGAGCGGTACTGCTCGATCGCGTCCTGCCTCCTACCCTGAGCGGCGTACGCCGCCGCCAGCCAGTAGTAGGGCGCGGCGTAGTAGAGATCGAGCTCGATGGCCTTCCGCAACTGGAGCACCGCCGGCTCGAGCTTACGAGCCGCATGGAGCACGGCACCATAGTAGAGCCGCAGTACCGGGTCGCGGTCTTCGAGCTGGACGGCCAAGTCCAGCTCGGCCAGAGCGGTGGCCGTGTCACCAAGGGCTAGGGCCGCGCCGGCGAGCCGCGCATGAGCCCAGTAGAAGCCAAGGTTCGCCGTCAGCGCGCGCTCGAACGCGGCACGCGCCGCCGGGAAATCGTCCTGCTGCACCCGCACGATCCCGATGGCATACTCGAACATCTCCCCCGAGATCGGGACGGCCGACATGCGAACGTCGGCCCGTCCTCGCACCGAGTCCCGTGCAGCCGCCAGCTCGACTACGGTACTGTCGTATCGTCCGAGGAAGAAAAGCGCCTGCGCCCGGTAGATCCGTACACCCACGTCCTCCGGATGCTTGCGCAGAGCTACGGCGAACAAACTCTCCGCTCGGGCGAATTGGCGTGTCCCATACGCCAGAGAACCCCCCTGCACCGGGTCGCCGAGCCGACGGGGGTCGACCTGCGGGAATTCCAGGCCTGTGTACAGGAACGGATTGCGGGCCCACGCGATCCGCATCAGCGAGTCGACGAGCTGTACTTGCCGTGGCGTGAGACCGACATGCCGGGCGGCCTTGATCGAACGCGTCTTGAGCCACGTCTCGAACGCGTCGTGCTGCAGCGCCCGCAACAGCACCATGGCGCGGGCGAAGATCGGGTCGGGCCACGCCGGATCGAGGCGTGACGCCCAGTAGAGGGCCATCTCCGCGGTGTCGAGCTGCTGGCCGAAACGCACGAGCGGCTCGGCGAACTGGTAATACGCGCTGGCGGCGTTCGTGTCCGCATTCGCGGGGAGGCGTGGACGCGGCAGCTCGGCCCCCGAGTCAACTGCACTGCGGAGCGCCGCAAGCCGTGCCACGGTGGGCTGTCGTGGCTGCGGGGTGGTGCAGGAGGCGAGGAGGACGGCAAGGACGGAGGAGCCCGCTACAGCACGCATGGCGCGGGTAGAAATGCCGCGCCCGGGGACCGCTGTCAACTCCAGACGAACGTGACCACCGCTCCGGCTGGGAGAGTGTACCGGAAGGACTGGATGCCCCACAGCACCGTGAAGGCGCGGTCCTGGGTCTCCGTATTCACGACGATCAACGCCTTGGAGCCGTCGTCGGCATTCCGGAAGGCCACGCTTTCGAGACCGGCGATGCCCGAGGTAGACACGATACGCCGTGCGCCGGACCGCACGAACCGGCTGGCGTGCGCCAGCGCGTAATACTCCACGTTGCGCGTGACGGCCCCGGATGCCGAGTTGATCGTTACCACGCCGCGGCAGTCCCCGCAGCCGCCCGTATGCGGCCCGTGGTTCTCATCCAGCGCGAGATTCCAGAGGAGCACCCCCTTCGCCCAGCCGCGCGTCGCCCTGATAATCAAGGTCTGGGTGATCCACTTGAGGTTGTCTGCGAAGTTCGGCGCCCATTCCCCGCCCGAGCACTCGGTGAAATACGCGTCCTTCTCCGGGTGGGCGTCGTGCACCAGGGTCTGGGCGGAGACGTCGCCGCCGTAGCAGTGCCACGCGACCCCCGCGACGTAGCGTGGCGCCGCGGTGTCGGCGAGCACCTGGAGCGGCGACTGGTACTCGTCCCAGTTGTGGTCCCAGTCCAGGATAATGGTCCCGATACCGCTCTGGGCAAACAGGGGCCCTAGGTACTGGCCGATGAACCAGGCTCGGGCGGGTGGCTCGAGCCGCATCCCCGGATAGGTGGGCGGCTCGTAGTGAGGCTCGTTCTGCACCGTAATCGCGTAGATGGGCACCCCCTCGGCGCGGTACGCGTCGATGTAGCGCCGGAAGTATTCGGCTAAGGGGGCATACGCCTCGGGGCGGAGGGTCCCCTGAATCAGGCTGCCGGTGGTCTTCATCCAGCCCGGGGGGCTCCAGGGCGACGCCATGATCTTGAGCCGCGGGTTGATCGCCAGGGCGCGCTGCACCACGGGCAAAACATAGGCCCGATTGGAATCGATCGAAAAGTGCGCCAGCGCCGGATCGGTCTGGCCCGCGGGCATGTCGTCGTAACTGTACTGGTGCAGCGAGAAATCGGAGGCGCCCATGGTGAGGCGCGTGAAGCTCAGGCCCAGCCCAGGACTAGGGCCGAACAGCTCCTGCAGCAGGGCCTCGCGCTGCGCGGCCGACAGGCGGTTCTGAATCAGCCACGCCGACGCGTCGGTGATCGCGGCGCCGAAGCCCACGATCTCCTGATACCCGGTGGCCTCATCCACCGCGATCCGGATCAGGGTCGCCGGCGGGGCGCCGGAATCGAAGTGGACGTCGGTCTCCCGGGACAGGAGCTTCGACCCGGAGGCCGTCGTCAGCCACACCTGAGCGGGGGGTCCTTGCGGCGGCGGCGGGCCGGGGGAAGGCTCCCCCGGCGCCGAGCGCCCGCACGCCACGACGGCGGCGAGCGTCCACGCCGCCGCTGTCCGCATCAGTTCCAACCCGGATTCTGTGTCAGGTTGGGGTTTCTGTTCAACTCTGCCTGGGGGAGGGGCAGCAGGTTATTCGGTGCGCCATGCACCGTCGTCTCCCCGGGCGAGATGGCCTCCAGCTCCGCCGTCTTCGCCTGGATCGCCGCGTCGAGCGTTCCCCAACGCGCCAGATCGAACCAACGCTGCCCTTCGAACACGAACTCGCGCCGGCGCTCCAGCCACACGGAGTCCCGGAACGCCGCGGTCGAGAGGCCCGATACGGCGGCGATGCCCGCGCGCGTGCGTACCGCGTTGAGCGCCTGCTCGGCCGTCATGGCCGCGACCGGAGCACCACCCTCGTTTACGGCTTCGGCGTACATCAGCAGGACGTCGGCGTAGCGCAGCACGATCCAATTGTTCGACTGCCTCACCCAGGCCCGTTGGTGCATGTTCTGGAAGTCGGTCTGGTCCAGATACTTGATGAATGCGGGACCGAGCGTGGCCGGGGGATCGGCCCAGGTGGCGGTGTCGCCCAGGGCGTCGACGTACGGCGACGTAATGAACGTCCCGCCCAAACCGCGCGTGTCGGAAGCAGCGAACAGGCTCTGGAGCGACGGCGCGACGGTCATGAGCCCGTACGCATCCCCACCGGGAAAGTCGGCGGGCAAGCTGAAGAGCGTGTGCACGCTGCCGGCGCCGGGGTCGAGCAGGCCGTCGTAGTTGACCTCGAAGATGCTCTCGGAATTGATGATCTCTGTCGCGATCTTGAAACAGTCCCGCCAGTTTGTCAGCAAGGTGTAGCGGCCGGTGGCGATCAACTGCCCGGCCGTTTGCGCCGCGTTGGCCCAGTCCTGGCGGGTCAGATACACTTTCGCGAGCATCGCCTGCGCGGCGCCGCTCGTCACCCGGCCGACGTCATCGCCGGTGTAGGACGCGGGCAGCCCCGCCATCGCCTGCTGCAAGTCGCTCACAATGAGGGCGTACACGTCCGCCGCCGGTGCGCGTGACACCCGGAGCCCGTCCAGCGACTTCACCTCGTGCTCGAGCAGCGGCACGTCCCCGAACGAGCGGACCAGGTTGAAGTAGGCGTTCGCGCGCAGGAAGCGCGCCTCGTTGAGAAGGCGGGCGCGCAGCGTGGGATCCATGGTGATACCGGGCACGCGATCGAGCACCGCGTTGGCGCGGTTGATGATCCAGTACGCGCTGCCCCACATGTCGCCCATGGGCCAATCGCCGGAGTCGAAGACGTAGTCACTCATCCGGTGCCCGTCCGCGCCGAACCGCGGTCCCGTCATGATGTCGTCGGTGGCGATGTCCGAGATGTACCAGAACCCCAGCCAGTACGACCATCTGGTCGACTCGTACACGGCATTGGTGGCCGCAACCGCGTCGGACGAGGTCTTGTAGAAGTTCTCCGGCGTGAGCACGTCGGACGGGCTCGGGTCGAGGAAGCTGTCGCACGATGTAAGGGCAACGAGCGTCGCCAGCACGCCCAGCGCAGAGAATCGTTTGGTGCGTTCCATAGGATGGCTCCGTTTCGCCTAAAAGCCGGCCGTGAAGCCGAAGGTGATCTGCCGCACCTGTGGGTACGTCCCGAAATCGATCCCTTGCGCCAGGTTGGTCGTGGCGTACTCGCTGATTTCGGGGTCGTAGCCCGTGTAGTTGGTAACGGTGAAGAAATTTTGTGCGCTGACGTACAGTTGCAGCCGCGTCATACCCTTCAGGTGCATCGCGTCCAGCCAGGCGGCGGGGACGTTATAGCCGAGCCGGAGGTTCTTGCC
>Ga0075434_100003712_pt1 | contig 13639 bp, 10 predicted proteins | sample RhiMethybrSRZTD3_FD_75298 | JGI IMG/M metagenome (GOLD analysis project Ga0075434, IMG submission 75298) | Populus rhizosphere microbial communities from Tennessee, USA - Rhizosphere MetaG P. TD hybrid SRZTD3 | ecosystem: Host-associated > Plants > Roots > Rhizosphere > Soil | place: USA... | reverse complement strand
TTAGGGATTGGGGATTAGAGGGATCAGGGAACAGGGATTAGTCGTCCCTACTCCCTAATCCCTCTAATCCCTAATCCCTAAGCCCTAGTCCCCGCCGCGCGCGCCGCGCCTAAGTCCAGCCGCCGCCGAGCGCGCGGTAAATCTCCACGAGGGCGGACAACTCGCCGAGCTGCGCCTGGGCGAGACCGAGCTCCGCGTCGAACAGGCGCGTATCGGCATCGAGGACTTCGAGATAGCTGGTGGCGCCGCCCTGGTAGCGGATGTCGGCGAGCCGCCGCGCGTCCTGTGCGGCGCCGAGAAGCAGCGCTTGCTGCTCGCGGAACTCGCGCACCTTACGGTAGCCGACAAGCGCATCGGCGACTTCACGGAAGGCCTGGCGGATGGCCCGTTGATAGATGATGACCGCTTCCTCGCGGCGTGCTTCGGCGAGCGCCACCTGCGATCGCGTCCGCCCCGCGGTGAAGACCGGCTGCGTGGCCGCGGCGGCCGCCGACCAGATCGCGTTGGTGCCGGCGAACAACGCGGTGAGCGCCGTGCTCTCGAATCCGCCGGACGCCGTCAGCGCGATGATCGGAAAGTACGCCGAACGCGCGACACCGATCTGCGCGTTTGCCGTGACGATTTCCTGCTCGGCCTGTTGGATGTCGGGACGGCGCTCGAGCAGCGCAGAAGGCAGTCCGGCGGGCACTTCCGCCGCGTGTGGTTGATCGGTAAGCGCGCGGCCGCGCGTGATCGTGCCGGGATTGTTCGCGAGCAGCACGTTGATGAAGTTCTCCTGCTGCTCGATATCGCGCTCGAGCGTCGCAATCTCGCCGGTGGCGCCGTAGACGAGCTGCTGCGCCTGCCGAACGTCGACGAGCGACGTCGCGCCGCCCTGCTCGCGCACTTGCGTGAGACGCAGCGATTCCTGCCGCGACGCCAGCGTGCGGTGCGAGATCTCGAGCTCGCTGTCGAGCGCGCGGAGGCCGAAGTACGCGCGCGCCACCTGACTGACGAGCGTCGTCAGCACGGCGCGGCGTCCCCACTCGCTCGCAAGCAGCGTCGCGCGCCCCGCTTCCGTCGCACGACGGTACCGTCCCCAGAAATCGAGCTCCCACGCGACCGAGCCCTGGACGACCACTGCCCCGATGTTTCTCGGCGGAAATCCGAGTGCGGCCGACGGACGCTGGCCGAGGACGTCGACGCCGGCGGTCACCTGTGGAAACTGATCGGCCCGCGTGATGCCAAGCTGCGCCTGCGCCTCGAGGATTCTCGCGGCCGCCAGGCGCACATCGTCGTTCTGCTGCAGCGCCGTGCGGATGAGCGATTGCAGGACCGGATCCGTGAAGACCTGCCACCACGATTCGTCGGCGAGCGAGGCGCCTGCGGCGGGCACGTCCGTCTGGCCGCGAAACGTATCGGGTGTGCCTGCCGGCGGGCGTTTGTAATCCGGGCCGATGATGCAGCCGCCGGCAACCAGCGCAACCGAGATGCACGACGCGAGAACCACGCGAGTCATCGTTGGTCTACGGCACGCTCTCGCCGGGCACGAGGTCGGTGGCGTGCCCGTGCTCGCGCGATCCGCGAGACGCGAGGCGTTCAATCAACACGAACAGCAGCGGGATGATGAAGATGGCGAGCAGCGTCGCCGCAAGCATCCCGGTGACGACGACGGTGCCGAGAATGCGGCGCGACGCGGCGCCCGATCCGGTCGCGAACCAGAGCGGCACCGTACCGAGGATGAACGCGAACGACGTCATCAGGATCGGCCGCAACCTGAGTCGTGCGCCTTCGAGCGCGGCGTCGACGAGCGGCTTCCCTTCTTCGAGCCGTGCCTTCGCGAACTCGACGATCAGGATCGCGTTCTTCGCAGCGAGGCCGATCAACATGATGACGCCGATCTGCGAGTACACGTCGAAGTCGTAGTGGCGCAGCACCAGGCCGAGGACCGCGCCGAACACGGCAATGGGCACCGACAGCAGCACCGAGAACGGCAGCGACCAGCTCTCGTACAGCGCCGCGAGAATCAGGAACACGAACGTGATCGACAACACGAACAGCGGTCCCGATCCACCGGCGTGCGTTTCCTGATACGACAGATCGGAGAAGTCGAACCCGATCTCGCGCGGCATCGTCTGCGTCGCCACCTCCTCGAGCGCGCTGAGCGCCTGCCCCGAGCTGTATCCCGGCGCGGGCGCGCCGGTGACCAGCGCGCCGCGATACACGTTGAAGCGGTTCGTGTACTGCGGACCGACGGTCGGCTCGGTTGCTTCGAGCGTCGACAGCGGCACCATCGCGCCGTCGTTGTTGCGCACGTAGAACTGCGCGATGTCGGCGGGGCTGTTGCGTTCGGCGCCCTCGGCCTGCAGGAACACGCGCCACTGACGTCCGAACCGGTTGAACTGATTCACGTACAGCCCGCCGAGAAACGCCTGCATCGTCTGGTAGACGTCCGAGAGCGCGATGCCCTGCTTCAGCACCTTGTCGCGATTCACGTCGGCGTAGATCTGAGGTACCGCGGCGGTGAACTGCGACGTGACGCCGGCGAGTTCGGGCCGCCTGCGCGCCGCGTCGAGGAACTTCTGCAGGTTCTGGTTCAGGAAGTCGATCGTTCCGCCGCTCCGATCCTGAAGCCAGAACGAAAATCCGCCCTGCGTGCCCAGACCTGGAATCGACGGCGGCATGACGGCGAACGCCGTCGCTTCCGGCACGGTCTGCCGCAGACGTCCGTTCAGGCGGTTGACGATCGTGCGCGCGTCGAGATCGCTGCCGCGTTCGTCCCACGGCTTCAGGCCGATGAAATAGAACCCGTAGTTGCTCGCGGTGACGCGCGACAGCAGACTGAATCCGGCAATCGTGTTGAAGTTGGCGATGCCTTCGGTCTTCGCCAGCAGCTGATCGATCTTGCGGCACACCGCATCGGTACGTTCGAGCGACGCTGCAGGCGGCAGCTGGACGTTCAACAGGCAGTATCCGTAATCCTCTTCGGGCACGAAGCTCGTCGGCAGCTGTCGTCCGAGCAGGCCCGCGGCCACGGTGAACAGCGCGAGCAAGCCGACGCCGAGCGCCGCCTTGCGGACGAGACCGTGGCTGACGCTGACGTATCCGTGCGTCGCTCTCTCGAACCACCGGTTGAACGCACCGAAGAAACGACCGAGCACGCCGCGCCCCTTCGTTCGCGGCTTCAGCAGCATCGCCGACAACGCCGGGGACAGCGTCAGCGCGTTGAACGCCGAGATCATCACGGAGATCGCGATCGTGATCGCGAACTGCTTGTTGAGCCGTCCCTGAATGCCGCTCATGAAGCCGACCGGAATGAACACCGACGCGAGAATCAGCGCGATGCTGACGACGGGGCCGGAGACTTCGTGCATCGCCTGCAGCGTCGCGTCGCGCGGCGTCATGCCTTCTTCGATGTGGTGCTCCACCGCTTCGACCACGACGATCGCATCGTCGACGACGAGGCCGATCGCGAGCACGAGTCCGAACAGCGAGAGCGTGTTGATCGAAAAGCCCAGAAGCGGGAACACGGCAAACGTTCCGATGAGCGACACCGGCACGGCGACCATCGGGATGAACGTCGCGCGCCAGTTCTGCAGGAAGAGATACACGACGAAGATGACGAGCACGAGTGCTTCGCCCAGCGTGATCAGGATTTCGCGGATCCCTTCCGAGACCGGCAGCGTGGTGTCGATCGTGTAGCGATACTCGAGATCCTGCGGAAAGCGGCGGCTCAGATCCGCCATGACGCGCTTGACGCCGTTGGCCACCGCGAGCGCGTTCGAGCCCGGCACCTGAAACACGGCGACGGCGCACCCCTGTCGGCCGTTGACGCGGCCGATCTGCTGGTAGTTGAGCGCGCCCAGCTCGACGCGCGCCACGTCGCTCAACCGCACGACCGAGCCGTCCGGATTCGCGCGCACCGCGATCCTGCCGAACTCCTCCGGCGTCTGCAGCCGTCCCTGCGCCCGCACCGTGTACGTCATCTCCTGACCCGATGGCGCCGGCTGTGCGCCCACCTGGCCCGACGGGTTCACGGTGCTCTGCTGCTGAATCGCGCGCACCAGCTCCGGAACCGTCAGCCCGAGCTTCGCGAGCCGATCCGGCTTGACCCAGATGCGCATCGCGTAGTCGCCGGCGCCGAAGATGCGCACCTCGCCGACGCCGGGCACGCGATACAGCGCGTCGATGATGTTGATGTTCGCGTAATTCGCGAGGAACAGCGCGTTATAGGTGTCCATCGGCGACGTCAGCGAGATGATCAGCATCGGGAAGCCGACCACCTTGCGCAGCGTGAGGCCGAACGTGTTGACGTCGGGCGGCAGGTTCGGCTGCGCCTGCGCGAGCCGGTTCTGCACGTTCACCTGATCGATGTTCGGATCGGTCGCGACGTCGAAGCTGACGGTCAGCTGCATCGTGCCGTCGTTGCTGTTGGTCGACTGCATGTACAGCATGTTGTCGACGCCGTTCATCTGCTGCTCGAGCGGCGTCGCAACCGACTGCTCGATCGTCAGGGCGTCCGCGCCGGTGTAGGTCGCGGTGACCGAGATCTGCGGCGGGATGATCTCGGGAAACTGCGCGATGGGCAGCGCCTGCATCGCCACCAGGCCGGCCAGCACGGTGACGATGGCGATGACGATCGCGACGATGGGACGGCCGATGAAAAATCTCGACATGACTGTGCTGAGAGATCAGTGGCCGCTGTTGGGCCCAGGGGCGAACGGCGCGAACGGCAGCGGCTTCACCTCGGTCCCGTCGCGCAGCGGCGGTCCTTCGACGACGACCCGCGCGCCAGGCTCGAGACCGCGATCGATGATCCATCGGCTGTCGATGCGATCGCCGGGCGTGACGGTGCGCGTCGCGATGGTGTTGTCCGGTCCGACGACGCGCACCTGGTAGGTTCCCTGCAGCTCCGCGACCGCGCGCTGCGGCACGAGCAGCGCGTCGGTGCGCACTTTCGTTTCCGCGCGAACGCGGCCGTACTGGCCCGGGCGCAGCGTCCGATCGGGATTGGGAAAGACCGCGCTGATGCGGATGGTGCCGGTCTTCGCGTCGATCTCGCGATCGGCGGCCAGAAACGAACCTGCGCGCGGATACACGGTCCCGTCCACGAGGACGAGCGTCAGGCCGGTGCCCGACTGCCACGGTGTCTTGCGATTGCGGCTGTTGATCGTCGGCGCCACCTGCAGGTACTCCTGCTCGCTCAGCGGGAAGTACGCTTTGATCGGATCGACCTGCGACACGGTCGTCAGAAGTGTGGACGGGCCGACCAGATCGCCGATCTGCGCGGTCGCGATCGCGGCAACCCCGTCGACGAGCGACACGACTTTCGTGAATCCGACGTTCAGCTGCGCGGTCTCGACCGCCGCCTGGGCCGACTTCACCGCCGCCTCGGCCGCGAGATTCGCCTGGATGTCGTTGTCGAGCTGACTTTGCGCGATCGCGCGCTGCTCGGCCATCGGACGATCGCGCCGCAGATCGCGTTCAGTCTTTCCGAGCTGCGCCTCCATCTCGCCGAGGTGCGCGCGAGCCTGCGCGAGCGCCGTCTCGAACGGGCGCGCGTCGACTTCGAACAACACCTGACCCTTGCGAACCAGCGCGCCTTCCTCGTAATTGCGCTTGATGAGATATCCCGAGACCTGCGGGCGAATCTGCGCGTTGACGTACCCGTCGAGCGTGGCGATCCACTCGCTGGTCAGCGCGATGCGTTCGGGTTCGACGGTGATGACGCTCACCTGGGGCGGGGGCGGCGGCGGTTGCAGCGCGCTCGTTCGCCGGCATCCCGAAAGCGCCGGCAGCAGCGCGATGATCAGCATCGCGGCCGGAGACAGGTGAACGCGCCAGTCTGACATCGTCATCTACGCTCTGACCTCCGCCGGGCCGCCGGCCGAAGCCCATCGAGGAACTGTTCGACAATCGAATTGAACAATCGATCGATCGCGCACGGCGCGAAGCGCCGCACGCCGAAGTGGACGTGAAACAACGCCTGGTGAGACAGCGCGGACACGATGGCCCGCGCCGCCACTTCCGCGTCGGCGTCGCGGCGGAACTCTCCGCGCGCCTGCCCGTCGTTGATTAAACGCTCGACGAGCCGCCATCGCTGCACGAGGCCGCGGGCCCAGGCGGCGAAGACGTCGGGAGCCTCCGTCACGATCTCGCTGACGAGCAGCCGCTGCCAGAGTCCCGCCTGCAGCGTGAGCGAAAAATCCCAGAACTGACGCAGAAAGTTGCGCAGCCGTTCGGCCGCAGGGCCGCCTTCGGCCGCGAGCTCTCGCTCGATCTGCGCATTCCGTTCGGCCATGCGCGCGGCGACCGATTGCGTGAGGAGGTCGTCCTTGTTCGCGAAGTAGTGATAAATGGTGGCTTTGGACACGCCGGCGTCCTCCGCAATCTCCTCGAGGCGGATGCGCCGGTAGCCGCGGCGCGGCAGGAGCTTGAGCGCGGACGCCATCAGCGCGCGCGGCCGCTCGTCGGGCAGCCGCTGCCAGCGAGGACGCACCGCCGCGGCGACCGCCGGTTTGCTCATCCCTACAGCATGCAATTGACTGCCGGTCAATTGCAACAGCGGCAAGGCTGAGGCTGCACGCGGAGATAAAAAGAGATAAGGCGATGACGGTGCCAGGTGACGCGGCGGAGGGTCAACGGACAGTTCGTGGGCCGCGCACATCGAAAATCATTGCGTGCGCGTTTGGCAGTCGATTTGCGGATTGAGAGATCAGGAGGCGGGCAATCCCGAATCACTCATGCATTGGTCGGTCACGCATTTTCTGTCCGAGCGATTCCCGGATCTCGGACATCCGGCGTATCAAAGCGCGCTCGAAAAGGTGGGCTTCATTCTCGTGACAGGGATGCTCCTCGGATCGCTCCTCGGCGCATTGGCGATGGTCATCTACGAGCTTTAGACGGGGGGCAGGAAAGGCCTCCTGCCCTTCCTGCCCCGTTCCGCCTACGCCGCCATCGCGACTTCAATCGGCTCGAGTGCGAGCGAGAGCACCCGATCCACCGACGTCACGATGTGGAATTTCATGTGGTCGCGCACCTCGCTCGGCACGTCGTCCAGATCGGGTTCGTTGCGATCGGGAACGATGACTTCAGTGAGTCCCGCGGCATGGGCCGCGAGCACCTTCTGTTTCAACCCGCCGATCGGCAACACGCGACCCTGCAGCGTGACTTCACCGGTCATGCCGATGGTGCTCCGCACCGGGCGACGGCTGAGCAGCGACGCGATCGCGGTGACCATCGTGATCCCCGCGCTCGGCCCGTCCTTCGGGATCGCGCCCGCCGGCACGTGCACGTGCAGCTCTCTTCCGTCGAGCGCGTGCTCGTCGATTCCCAGCTCGGACGCGTGACTCTTCACGTAGGTGAGCGCAATCCGCGCCGATTCCTTCATGACGTCTCCGAGCTGACCGGTCAACACCAGCCCGCCCTGACCCGGCATGGACGCGGCTTCGATGAACAACACGTCGCCGCCGACGCCCGTGACCGCGAGCCCTGTCGCGACGCCGGGAACGGCCGTGCGAATCGCCGCCTCGTGGAAGAACTTCGGACGTCCGAGCGCGTCGCGCACGGCAGCGTGATCGATCGCAACAGGCGTGGCCTGATCGGTCGACGCGATGCGCGTTGCCGTTTTGCGAAGCAGCGTCCCGAGCTCCCGCTCCAGCTGGCGGACGCCGGCTTCACGTGTGTACTCGACGACCACGTAGCGCAGCACCGCGTCGGAGACGGTGACTTCCTCGAGACGCAGGCCGTTGCGTTCCACTTGCCGCGGCCAGAGATGCCCGCGCGCAATCGCCACCTTTTCGTCCGTCGTGTAGCCGTCGAACCGGATGACTTCCATCCGATCGAACAACGCACTCGGAATCGTGTCCGCCACGTTCGCGGTCGCAACGAAGAGCACCTGCGACAAATCGAGCTCGACGTCGAGATAATGATCCCGGAACGCGTGATTCTGCGCCGGGTCGAGCACTTCGAGCAGGGCCGCCGACGGATCGCCGCGCCAGTCGGCGCCGATCTTGTCGACTTCGTCGAGCATGATGACCGGGTTCATCGTGCCCGCATCGCGCAGCGCGCGAACGAGACGGCCCGGCAGCGCGCCGATGTACGTGCGACGATGACCGCGGATTTCAGCCTCGTCGCGAACGCCGCCGAGCGACATGCGGACGAATTGCCGGCCGGTCGCTCGCGCGATGGACTCGCCAATCGACGTCTTGCCGGTACCCGGAGGGCCGATGAGTGTGAGGATGACGCCGGAGCGCCGGTTCTCCGCCATGCCGCGCTCCGTGCGCAGCTTGCGGACCGCCAGATACTCCGTGATGCGGCGCTTCACGTCGTCGAGGCCTTCGTGATCGGCATCCAGCACTTCGCGCGCGTGCACCGGGTCGAGACGATCTTCGGATCGCTTCGCCCACGGCACCGCGAGCAGCCAGTCGAGGTAGGTCCGGATCATGGACGCCTCGGCGTTCGAGTCGCCCATCCGTTCCAGGCGATCCAGCTCACGGTCGGCCTGCTGACGCACGGCGTCGGGCATCCCGGAGTCTGAAATCTTCCGCCGGTATTCGTCGACGATCGAGCCGTCGTTCTCGCCGAGCTCCTTGCGGATCGCCTCCATCTGCCGACGGAGAAAGTACTCGCGCTGCTGCTTCTGCGCACCGTCTTCTACGTCGTCGCGAATGCGCTTCCGCACCTGCAGTTCCGCGAGGCGCTCACGCTGAAACTGCAGCGCCAGCTGCAGCCGCGCGACGACGTCGAGCGTTTCGAGCAGCTGGACCTTCTGGCTGAAGTTCAGATCCGGCGAATAGCCCGCCGTGTCGGCCAGCGATCCGGCATCGGTGATAGAGCGGACGAACGCTTTGATCCGTCCATCGTCGCCGCGCAGCTCGAGGATTTCGTCCACGACCGCGCGGTACTCGCGTTCGAGCTCGCGCGTGAGACTCGTGGGCGGCTTTTGATCCGGATGAGCTTCGTAGTCGACCCGCAGAACGCCGTTCTCGTCGGCGGAAGCGCCGCCGAGCGTGGCGCGATGGAGACCCATCAGCGACACCGCGAGGCCGCGGCCGGCGAGCCGGACGCGCTCGGACACTTCTGCGACGACGCCGACCTTGGCGTACGTGTTGTCGTGCTTGGGCACGAGCAGCACGCGCTCGTCGCCGCCGACGTCGACCGGCAGCGTGACCGGCATGCCGGGGAAGACGACGATCTCATCCAGGGGAATGATTCTCAACCTGTTCATAGTGCGACCAGATTAGTCGATTTACTTTAGTAAGTCAATAATCTATTTTCTCAATTATAATGGCGTCGATGAGCCGCGTTGAGCCCGAAGCGTGCCGCGCCTGGCAGCTGCTCGTGAAGTTCTTCTTCGCGCAGCGCGAGCACCTTCCCTCTTCGTGCAGCGAAGTCGATCTCTCCCCCGCCCAGTGCCACGTACTGCACCTGATCGAGCCAGAACGGCCGATGCCGATGGGCCGGCTCGCCGAAACGCTGTCCTGCGACGCGTCGAACGTGACGGGGCTGGTCGATCGACTGGAGGCTCGCGGTCTCGTGCGGCGGGTTCCGTCACTCCAGGATCGGCGCGTGAAAGTCCTCGGGCTCACGCCGGCCGGCTCGCGGCTTCGCGCGCAGATGCTCGCGCGGATGACGAAGCGGTCGCTGCCGCTCAGCCGGTTGTCGCGCGAGCAGCAGCGGACGCTGGTGAAGATTCTCGAGGCGCTCGTCGCGGAGCAGTCGACCTGAAGCGCCTCGGCGGGTTGTCGTGCGGGTGATCGTTACAGCGTGGGCGTCACCGGTCGCGATGCTGCTTCGAGCAGCCGCTGGTGCTTTATGCAGTACGGCGTCCACGGAACGGCCTCGAGCCGCTTCTCCTCGATTCGTTGACCGTCGACAGTGCAGCGGCCGTACGTCCCGTCTTCGATCCGCTTCAGCGCATCTCTGACCTGCAGCAGCACGGTTGCGTCGAGTTCGGCTTCCGTGAACGTCTCGCTCTCCAGTTCGTCAGCGACGCTGGCGTCGCCGGTATCGGCCGCCGTGTCCAGCACCTGCTCGACCGCACCCTCACGTTCGCGCGCCACACGGTTCGCCAGCCGCTTTTCGAGCTCGAGCAGGCGCCGTTTGTATTTCTCGATGTCCATCTCGCCTCCTTTTTCCGGTTCCGGGCCGTCGTGCATCCACCACGATAGCGTGTTTGCGTGCTCGAACACGAAGCCGTCGAAAACGGAACTCAGAACAGCGAAGGCCGGCTCGAGCCGCCGAGCAGTGTGGAATCGATCGTCCCGATAATGTGGTGCGATCCGCCGCCCCACGCAAACGTGAGATTGACCAGTGGAAATCCTCCCGCCCGGATGGTGAATCCGACAGCGAAGCTGCGCGCGAGATCTTGAACGGTCAGGTCAGTGCCTTCGGGTGTCAGCGTGCCCTGCTCGGCCAGGACGTACACGCCAAACGGTCCCCAGATCGAGTGTTCGACCCCTTCCTGCAACGCGAAAAGATTCGTTCCGCGAAACTGGTAGTCGTCGAACGCGCTCAACAAACGCTGTCCGTTGAGATCCGAACCGCCAAGCGTCGGTTGAAGGTAGAACGGCACGCTGTTTCCATCGCCGGCGATGGACCTGCTGACGAGCACGCGGAACGCGATCGATCCTTCGCGATTGCGCGAGAACGAGAGCGGTGGACACCTGCCGCCAATCGACTGCGCGCATTCGTTGGGACCGTTCGTATCCTTCGGACCTGTCGAGCTCACCGTGCGATAGAGCGGGATGGTGTGCGAAAGGTCCACGCTCCATCGATGGAACGATCCAGCGGAGCTCTCCGATGCCTGGAACTGCTGAAGGCTCGCGAAGTAGTTCAGTCGCAGATGGTCGTCGAGGATCGCGGGCCTGAATCGAAGGCCCTCCTCGAACTGCGCGAACGACGCCGACTGATTCAGCATCGCGGCGTCGCTGCGCGTCGTGACGAAACGGCCGTTCACGGCTCCAACGATCGACAGGCGCAGCGATTGTATGCGCTGGAGCGTCGCCGGATAAACCACGTTCGTGCCGACAATCGTCTGATGCTCGCGGAAGAGATCACCTCCGGCCGTGATCGGCAGGGTGTCGAGCGAGATCGTCTGCGCGTAGATGTTGAAGACCGGATACTCGCGAATCGTGACTGCCGGTCGCCGGGTGGCCGGCGATTCGCCGGGGCGGCGCACGACGATGCCGCCGCCGGCCGATGACGAAGTCGCGATGAGTTTCATGTAGAACCCCGCGCGATACGATCCGTTCGGCGAGCCCACCGCGTCTGCGTTCCATCCGATTCGCCACCGCTCGTTCGGCGTCCAGTGCTCGACGAACGCAAGCCCGAACGCGACGCCGTTCTGTGGCGCGATCGTCCCGAGCGCGACGTGAAACGGATCATCCGTGGTCAGCGTGTACACGCAATTGGCGACGGCTTTCGCGTCGAAGCCCTTGCCGCAGCTGTCCCGTACGTCGCCGGCTTCGCGGCGGACGTCCGCATGGAACCGGCTTTCCTGAGCGCGCGCTGACACAGCGCCGCCGAACACGATGAGACATGCGAGCAGCAGGATCATGCGATCTATTTCGAGCGGCGGCTGCGCGCGCGCGGGCGGCGTCGCGCGGATTTCGATCGCGTTTGGCGTGGCGGGCGGCCGGATGCGGGTTTGATGATCGGCTCGCGGCCGACGGTCTGTCGATTCAAGTCTTTCATCAGCTGCGCGATCCGTGCGGCGGCTTCCGCTTCCGTGATGTTTGGCGGCAGGTCAATCTTGCCGGGCGTGCGCTCTGCAGCGGGTCGGACGGCCCATTCGAGGTGCTTCAACTGCGCCAGCAGCAGGGTGCCAGCCTGACGCTCCGGGTTGTACGCGCTCCTGGGCGTTTTCGGTACAGGGATGCGAGCCATATCAGACGCCGTCGAATTCCGGCGCGTCACCGCGCATGTCGTTGAGCGTCAGCAGATCGAGAAAGGTCGCGGCCGCCTGTTCGCGCCGTGTCCGATCCGGATAATCGCCGACGAAGAATTGCGTCACCGTCGCAGGGATCGAGGCGTGCTCGAAGATGCGATTGTTCCCGACGACGGTGCCGCGCCGAATCCACGGCGACACGAGCACCGCGGGCACGCGCACGCCCAGCCGATCGAACAGAAACGGTTTGCCCGTGTTCGTGGCGTCAGGCTGCGCCACGAACCCGTCGGCCGCCACGCAGTTCGGCGGCGGCACGTGATCGAAGATGCCGCCGTGCTCGTCGTACGTGATCAGGAGCGCCGTCGACTCCCATAGTGCCGGCTGCGTTCGAATCGCGTTGTAGATCGAGGCGATGAACCGCTCGCCTTCCTGCACGTGGTGATCGGGGTGTTGATCCGACGCGAGCAGTTCGCCACCATCGTCTCCTTCATGATCGCTGTAGTTTGGCTCGATGAACGAGTAATCAGGAAGCTCGCCGCGACCGCAGTCGCTCAGGAACTCGTCATAGGTGCCGAAGAATTGCGGCTGGTGCTGCAGCAGGTTGATGACTTCGAGCGACGAGCTCTTCACGTCGAAGTAGTAGATCTTCGCGCGCTTTCCTGCGGCCTCGAGCCGCTGGTACACGCTCTTGATGTTCTGGTTCGCGTAGAACACCTCCATGCCGACGTGGCCGAACGACGTGCCGTAATGGGCGAACGCGCGGTTGCAGAGCGTCGGCCCCGGGATCGACGAGAACCACCGATTGAATGCCGCGAACTCGGTGGCGAGCGTCGTCAACACCGGCAGCTTGTCGGGCGTGAAGTAGTACATGATCTTCCGCGAGTGATCGACGTCGCGGCGCTGCTCGAAATAGCTTTTGACGAACCCCTGCATGGTCGGCACGCGCTGCGGACTCATGTCGCCGTTGAACAGCTGAAGGTCCACGCCGGGGAAATGATGATCGGGGTCGGGATCGAGCTGCCCCTGAAATTGCGCCAGCGGCTCGACCGGGGCGCGAGCGCCGGTGGTGTCGAGATTGAACTGCGTCCCGTCGAGGCCATCGATCCGTGAATCGATGCCTTTCAACGCGCCGAGCATGTGGTCGAACGAGCGGTTCTCCATCATCAGCACGACGATGTGCTTCAGACGCTGATATCCGAGTGTCGGCATCGGGTCCAAGTATCGTTAGGAGCATCACAATCGGGCAAACGCCCACACGCAGCGGCAACGGGAGTTGCCGGCGTGTGCGCAGGGGGCCTGACACCCCGTGTCTGACACCCCGTGTCTGACACCCCGTGTCTGACACCCCGGGCCTGGCCCCTTCCGCTGGTGCGCGGCGTTAGTCGATCGTCACGCGGACGGCGGCCTTGCCGAAATGGAGTTCGTCGCCTGACTGGATCCGGACTCCGCGCGCGTCCCGCGGCACAGTGATCGTTGCTCCGCCACGGACGACATTGGTGCCGCGCGTGCTGCGGTCGTCGACGAGACGATATCGCGCGTGGGCAGCGTCGTACTTCAGCGTGGCATGCGCGCGACTCACCGTCGCGTTCCGATCGTCGAAAACGACGTGATTCCGCCGCACGCGTCCGTTCGTGTCGAGCGCTTCGACCGCGCGACCGATGAGGATGATCGGTTGCTGAAATGCGTACGCCGCTTGTGCTGCGGATCCCTTCAGAACGTCGAGCGTGACGAGCGGCCACGCCGGCGCGCCCTTCGGCTCCTGCGCGTCCG
>Ga0075434_100003709_pt1 | contig 13644 bp, 8 predicted proteins | sample RhiMethybrSRZTD3_FD_75298 | JGI IMG/M metagenome (GOLD analysis project Ga0075434, IMG submission 75298) | Populus rhizosphere microbial communities from Tennessee, USA - Rhizosphere MetaG P. TD hybrid SRZTD3 | ecosystem: Host-associated > Plants > Roots > Rhizosphere > Soil | place: USA... | reverse complement strand
TTCGAGGCGGCACGACGAACGTCGAGACGCCGAAGCCGGATGCGGTCCGCCTGACGGCGGGCGCAGCCGAGAAGGCCGAGCTGAAGGCAAAGGAGGCCCACCCGGCGGAGGAGGTCCGCCCGAAGGCGGACGCTGCGGAGATGGGCGAATCGCTGCGGTTCGAGACGCTGCCGTTCACGCCGGCGGGACTCGCGTACGACGCCGTCTCGCGCCGCTTCATCGTCGGCGATCGCCGCGCGCGGCGGCTCGCCGTTGTCGACGAATTCTCGCGGCATGTCGCCAACCTCGCGAGCGCGCAGTCGGCCGGCTTCGGCGACATCGCCGCCATCGAGATCGATCCGCGCCAGGGAGATCTCTGGGTCGTCACCGCCGACGGCGCGCGCGCGACGCTCCACAAGCTGCAGCTCGTCTCCGGACGCGCGCTCGACTCGTACGCGCCGTCAGACCGGTTTGGGCCGGTCGATTTCGTCGATGTGGCGGCAACGCCGGACAACGGCGTGCTCGCGCTCGATCGCGCCGGCCATCGCATCTTGCACCTACGGCCGAAGAGCCGTGTGCTCGAACTTGCCGCCACGCTGGCCGACGATCGCCCGACTGCGATCGCGCCTGCCGGCAACGACGTCGTCTACGTCGCACACGGGTCGGGAATCTCGCGCGTCGATCTGCCGACGCGATCGGTCGCCGACGTCAAGGTCCGCAAGGGTTTCGATCTCGGGGCCGTCGCAAAGCTGCGCTGGTACAAAGGGTCGCTGATCGCGGTCCTGCAACGCGACGGAGAGTACCGCGCGACGCGGATCGTGCTCGATCGTCAAGGGCGCACCGCAACGGCAATCGAGTCGATTGGTGGATCGCTGGCCTCTGTGGATCCCACGGCGATCACCATTGCTGGCGGGACGTTGTACTATCTCGCCGCGACTGACGAATCCGGAATGACGGTCAGAAAACTTCCACTCAAATGACCACCGTCGTCGCCACCGCCGACACGGCCGACGCCGGCGGGGCGGCTCGAGACGACGGTCGACCAGTGGCGGTAGTTCACATACGGCCGGCGCTTCGCGCTGCCGCGATGACGTCGGGCGCGGACCATCCGCGCATCCGCAGGTCGCGCACGCCGGTGTCGCCGTCGGACTTGCTCAGCTTCTGATCCGCGCTCTTCATGATGAGCGGGTGATGGAGGAATGCCGGCGGCCGATCGCGTCCGAGGAGGCGCGCGATGCGGATCTGCCGGCCGGTCGAGGGCAGCAGATCGACGCCGCGGATCACGAAGTCAATGCCCTGACGCCAGTCGTCCACGGTCACCGCGAACTGATAGGTCCAGTTGCCGTGACGATCGCGCAGCAGGACGTCGCCCGCTTGCTGCGACGGATCCTGACGCTGCACGCCGAGCCGCGCGTCCTCGAATGTCTCCGCGCCCGGCTCGATGCGCAGCCGCCACCCACAGCCGTCGACGAGCGGGAGATTCCTCTCGCGACAGTGCCCCGGGTAATGAAGCTCTGTCGGTTCGGCTCCGCCACGCGCCGGCGGCGTTGCGAACAGCGACCGCCGCGTGCAGTCGCAGGCATAGACGAGACCCTGCGCTCGGAGGATCTCGAGCGCGTCGCGATAGACGCGCTCGCGGTCGCTCTGTCGACCATCGCACGACCCGGCGCGAAAGGCATCAGTGGGGCAGATATCCGGCCGGTAGCCCAGCCAGTCGAGGTCGTCGAGGATGCCCGCCTCGTACTCGCGCCGCGATCGCTCGCGATCGTGGTCCTCGATCCGCAGCACCACCTCGCCGTCATGTTCGCGCGCGGCGCTCCACACGTACTCAGCGTTCAGAACGTGACCGAGATGCAGCCAGCCGGTCGGCGCCGGCGCGAACCGCGTGCGCACAGCCTACGAAGGTACCGCATCCGCCACGATTGACACTAAGAGACCACGAAGGCCACGAAGAAGAGCATGGGACAAGGAAGCCGGCGAGTCCGCATCAAGCACGCGGCCTCCGTGGTCTCCGTGACCTCTTAGTTATCCCTCCCGGAGCACGCGTGCTGGATCGATGCGTGATGCGCGGCGGGCGGGCAGCCAGCCCGCGATCGCGCCGATCGTGCACAGGATCGCCGCGGCGGCGGCGAACGTCACGGGATCGTGAGGATCGAGGCCGTAGAGCAGCGTGGCGACGTACTTGGCCGTGAACAGGCTGGCGGCGGCGCCGATGACGATGCCGACGCCCACGAGGACCGCGACACGGCGCAGCACGAGGCGGACGACGCCGGCGGGTGCGGCGCCGAGCGCGATGCGAATGCCGAGCTCGGTCCGCCGCCGGTTCACCGCATAGGAAGTCACGCCGTAGAGCCCCAGCGCGGCAAGCAGCAGTGCCAGCCCGCCGAAGAACCCTGACAGTATCGCAACGACGCGCTCCTGAATGAGCGTGGCGTCGACCTGTTCGACGAGCGGACGGAATGTCAGCGTCACGTTCGCGTTCACGCTCGTGAGCGCCGACGTGACGCTTCGCGTCAGCAGCGCCGGAGAGCCGCTCGCGGCCTTGACGGAAATGGAGATCCCGGGCGGCATCCGATCGGTCTGCGGCAGCGGGATGTACATCGTTGGCGGGATCGGCGCGCGAAGCGAACGGTACACCGCGTCCTGGACGTACCCCACGATTTCCTGGTCGACGCTCGGCCGGTTCGGGTATTCCGGCTGACGGAGATGATGGCCGATCGGATTCTGACCGTTCAGGAATTTGCGCGCGAACGTTTCGTTCACGATCACCACGTGCGGAGCCGCTTTGCTGTCGCGATCGGTGAAGTCGCGCCCGGCGAGCAGCCGCGTGCCGTACGTCTCGAACCACCCCGGCGTGATGATGTTGACGTAGACGCCGCGATCTTTCTCGTTTGCGATGATGCGATCGTCGACGCGCTCGACCGCGTACTGCCAGGTGCTCCCGCTGGTTGGCGTGACCGCGGACGCCGCGGCGCTTCGGACGCCCGGCACGGCAGCCGCCGCCTGGCGGAGCCGTTCGAACAGGTCTGCGCGCTGATCCTGCTCGATTCCTGTTCGCAGACTGCTGACGTTCGCAACGAGGATCGGACGGCGATCGAACCCGAGGTCGAGGTGTGCGAGGCTGCTGAACGTGCGCATGAAGAGCCCCGCCGCGACGACGAGCATCAGCGACAGCGCAACCTGGATCACGACGAGCAGACTGCCCAGGCCGACGCGTCTGTCGCCGATGACACCGCGCCCTTGATCCTTCAGCGCGTCGTTCGGTTGGACGCGGGAGGCGCGCAGCGCCGGCGCCGTGCCGAACATGAGCGCCGTTGCGACGGCCACGGTGCCCGCGAAGCCGAGCATGCGCCAGTCAATCGTGATGTCGAGAAACACGGTGTTCGTCGACGTGGAGAGCTGATGGAGCAAAAGTCGGCTGCCCCAGAATGCGATGAGCGTTCCCAGCAGGGCGCCGCAGCCCGAGAGAAGCAGGCTTTCCGTGAGCAGCTGGCGCGCAAGCCTGAGGCGCGAGGCGCCGAGCGCGATCCGGACGCTCATCTCGTGGCGCCGTGCAGTCGCCCGGGCGAGAAGAAGGTTGGCGATGTTGGCGCACGCGATCAGCAGCACGAGCGACGTGACGACCAGGATCGTGACGAGCGGCTTCTGGTATCGTCCGCGCAGCGAGGAGCTTCCCGCGGCCGCGGGCGCCAGCACAAACCCTTCCTGCAAGTACCGCTGCTTGTCCTGCTCGCGATACTGCGGCGGCATCGTCGCCTCACGAATCTGCTGCTGGATGCCTCGAAGCGCAGCGGAGGCCGCGTCGAATGACTGCCCCGGCTTCGTGCGGATCATGATCTGGAGCCACCAGTTCGACCGCATGTCGAGGGAGCTCTCCTTGCCTCGTACGAGCGGCTCGGTGCCAATCGGCAGCGCCACATCGAACGTGCGCCCCACCTCGACGCCGAAGAACTCTGGCGGAGCGACGCCGATGATCGTGTACGGGACGCGCTCGATCGTCAGCGTCCTTCCGATCACGTCCGCCGCGCCGGAGAAGCGCGACTGCCAGAAGCGGTAGCTGATCACCGCCACTGGCCCGTCGGGACCGCCGCCGCGCGCGTCATCTCGTTCGCCGAACGTTCGGCCGAGGATCGCCTGTACGCCGAGCGCGTCAAAGAAGCGGCCGCTCGCCCAGACGCCGTCGATGAACTCGGTCTGCGCGGTCTCCGACAAGTTCAGCCGGGTGCCCGACCACGCGAACGCATCGCCGACGAGATCGCGATGGGCGCGAACCTGCTCCCAGATGGGGTTCGTCCAGGCGTCCTGACCATTGGTGCCCAGCCCGAGCGTCGCGAGGCGCTGCGGCTCTTGCACCGGCAGTGTGCGGATCAGCAGGCTGTCCAGGATCGAAAAGATCGCCGTGTTCGCCCCGATGCCGAGCGCCAATGAGAGGACCGCGACGATGGTGACGATTGGAGTCGCGCGCAGCGCGCGAAACGCATCGCGAATATCGGTCATATGGATCCCCTGTGTAGTCATCCCTCACGCAGCACTCGAGCGGGATCGATCCGCGACGCGCGGCGCGCGGGGACCCACCCGGCGATTGCGGCAATGGCCCCGAGCACGACGGCGGCGCCGGCGAGCGTCCCGGGGTCTCTTGGCTGCACGCCAAACACGAGCGGCGTCGCAAAGCGCGCCGCCCACATCGACATGCCGGCACCGATCACCACGCCGATGACGACGAGCGTGGCCGCGCGCTGCAGGACCAGCCGCACGGCCGCCGACGGTCCGGCGCCAAGCGCCATCCGTATTCCGATCTCCGTACGGCGCCGGCTCACGGCGTACGTCATCACGCCGTAGAGGCCCAGCGCGGCGAGAAACAGCGCGAGCCCGCCGAAGAATCCCGAGAGCAGCGCAAGCATCCGTTCCTGCACCGTGTTGGCGCGGATCGCCTGCTTGTAGACGTGGAACGTGAACGTCACATCTCTGTCAACGCGTTGGAGCGCGTCCGCGAGACTCCGGGACAGCATCGCAGGCGAAGATTGCACCGCGCGCACCGCCATGTCCATTCCTGGACCCGGTGGCCCTCCCGCCACCTGCGGCACGTGTTGATACATCGTCGGCGGGATCGGTTCTTTCAGCGAGAGATACACCGCGTCGCGCACGACGCCAACGATCTGAAGATCGGGCGCGGGGACGCCCGGCCGTGTGATTTCGCGCAGCGTCTTTCCGATCGCGTTCCTTCCGCCAAAGTACTTCGTCACGAGCGCTTCGTTGACGACGATCGCGTGGGGCGCTCCCTTCCTGTCCTGGTCGGTGAAGTCGCGTCCCGCAATGAACGAAATGCCCTGCGTGGCGAACCAGTCGCGGCTGACCGCGTTGACGTTCACGAGCCGCTGATCTTCGGCGAGCGTGAGGCCGGGCGGGTTCTCGATGAGCGTGTTCCAGCCGGAGAACGTCAGCGGCGTGATGCTCTCCAGCGCCGCGCTCTGGACACCCGGTACCGCCAGCGCCGCCTGGCGCATCCGTTCCCACAGGTCGGGCCGGTTTTCGACCGCGACGCTGCTGCGCTTGCCGTTCATATCCACGATCAGAATGGGATCGGGATCGAATCCGAGGCGCACGTGCGTGAGCGACGTGAACGTCCGCACGAAGAGTCCGGCCCCGACGACGAGAACCAGCGAGAGCGCGACCTGGAGGATGACCATCAGGCTGCCGAACCCGTAGCGCGATTCACCGGCGATCGAGCGTCCCTGTTCCTTCAACGCGTCGTTGGGCTGAACGCGCGTCGCGCGAAGCGCAGGCACGGTGCCAAACAGCAGCGTCGTCGTCATCGCGACGAGCGCCGTAAATGCGAGAACGATCCAGTCGATGCCGACGTCGAGCGTCACAGGTGGATCGTCAACCGACAGCTCACGCACGAGGAGCGCTGCGCCCCAGCGCGCGAACGCGAGGCCGAGGACAGCGCCCGCCGCGGAGATGACGGTGCTCTCGGCGAGCAGCTGGCGTGCGATGCGCCATCTGGAGGCACCGAGTGCGACCCGCACGCTGAGCTCGTGCCGGCGGCCGTTCGCGCGGGCGAGGAGGAGGTTCGCGATGTTCGCGCAGGCGATCAGCAGCACGAGCGCCACGACCCCCATGATCAGGAAGAGCGGATCGCGATACTGCCGTCCAAGCCCCGCCGGTCCGTTGGCGGCCGGCCGGAGCGCGAACGGATCGGTCAGATACCGTGCGATGTTCTCCGGGCGGGAATTCAGCGGCAAGGTCGCTTCGCGGATCTGCGGTTGTGCGGTCCGCAGCGCGGCGGCTGCGTGGTCGATCGGATCGCTCTCTTTCAGCCGCGCGATGATGCGCAGCCACCACCACGATCGCTGGTCTAGCGCGCTTTCCTTGGCGCCGCGGATCAGCGGCTCTGCGCCGAGCGGGATCATGACGTCGAGGTTCGTGCCCTGGTCGATGCCGGTGAATGCCGGTGGCGTGACGCCGATCACGCTGAACTGGATCCGATCGAGCATGATCGGCTTTCCGATCGCGTCCGAACTTCCGCCGAAATGCCGCAGCCAGAAGTTGTAGCTGATGACCGCCAGAGGACCATCAGGTCCGCCACCTCGGACGTCGTCCGCGGGACTGAACGTGCGGCCGAGAATGGCGCGCACGCCGAGCACGTCGAAGTACTCGCCGCTCGCCATGACACCGTTGACGTACTGGGTCTCGCCGCCGGACGCGAGGTTGAAGCGCGTCGCCGAGTACGCGAAGGCGCCCTCGAAGATCTGCGTGTCGCGGTCGCGGATCTGTTCCCAGGCCGGGTTGCTCCAGGACGCCCGTCGTTCCGTCGACATCACCTGGACGAGCCGCTGCGGATCGCTCACGGGCAATGACCGCAGCATCAGCGCGTTGATCAGCGAGAAGATGGCGGTGTTGGCGCCTATGCTGAGCGCGAGCGAAAGGATGGCGACGGCGGTGACGATCGGCGTCGATCGCAGCGCGCGGAGGGCATCACGGAGGTCGGGCATGCCCCGATAGACGGAATGTCCGAGCGTTTAGTTTGCTTGCCGGCTACGACTTTTTCAGAACTTCGTCGCCGGCGATCGGAATGCCGCAGACGGTGCCGTTGTAGACGATCCGCACGCCGCCGGTGGTTTCCTGCGTCGCTTTGCCATTGGTGAAAGTGAAGGGGCAGCTCAGCGATCCCTGCGTCACGGTGCCCTGCGCATTCCAGCCGAGCGTCGAGCCCGAGACCGTGCCCGTGCCGTTGCCGGTGATATCGATGTTGCCCGCGCAGGTTGCGCTGAAGGTCACGTTCGCCGTGGTCGTCGTGACGGGCGTGACGGTGTATTTGACGGCGCCGCAGCTCGTCGCGGGCAAGGACGAGGACGATGTGACCCAGGTGCCCGCGAAATCGCCGAGGGCGGTCGACGAGGATGAGCTTGGAGACGTCGGGTTCTTGCCCGTGAGCTTGTCGATCGCGTCGCACGCGGCGGTCAACAGACACGCAATGGCCAGCGTCGCGACCAAGCGAGATTGGTTCCCCATATCTGCTCTATCGGCCGCTCGAAAGACGGCCAATAGCCGCTGCGGCAGGTTCTCAAATACAATCGCCCGGATCAATCTATGGAGCTCAATCTCAAAGGGAAGGTCGCGCTCATTGCGGGCGCGAGCAAGGGACTTGGCTACGCGGTCGCGCACGCGATGGCGCGCGAAGGGGCGTCCGTCTCGATCGCGTCGCGCGATCAGAAGGCGATCGAGGACGCCGCGGCGCGGATCGAGCGCGACACGGGATCGAAGGTGATGTCGGCAGCCGTCGACGTCAGGTCCGGAGACGCGATCCAACGCTGGATTTCCGCCACGGCCGATCGATTCGGCGGTGTGGACGCGCTTCTCACGAACTCGGGAGGTCCGCCGGCCGGCGCGACCCTCTCGTTCGACGATGCGGCGTGGAAGGATGCCGCGGAGCTGCTGCTCTTCAGCACGCTGCGGATGGTGCGGGCCGCGGTGCCGTTGATGCAGGCTCGCGGCGGCGGCGCCATCCTGATGTCCACCTCGTCGTCGGTCAAAGAGCCCGTCCAGAACCTTGGCCTCTCGACAGTCCTGCGAGCGTCGGTCTCGGCGCTCGCCAAGACGCTTGCGCTCGAGCTCGCGCCGAAGATTCGCGTCAACCAGATCATTCCTGGACGGATCGATACCGATCGCGTCCGCCACCTGGATGAGGTGAACGCAAAGAAAGCGGGCAGCTCGGTCGCAGAGGCCAAAGCGAAAGCGGTTGCGGCGATTCCGATCGGGCGCTACGGCGAAATCGAGGAGTTCGGCCGCGTTGGCGCGTTCCTGCTGTCGGATGCGGCGTCGTACGTGACCGGCGCCACCGTACAGGTCGACGGCGGGTTGATTCGGAGCGTCGTGTAATGACTGTCATGCGCAATGCGCTGCTCGCGTTGTCGACCAACGCCTGGATGCGTGATCATGCGACGAAGACCGCCTTCGTGCGGCGGTCGGTGTCGCGCTTCATGCCAGGGGAGCAGATCGACGATGCGTTGCGCGCGGCCGCGGAGCTGAAGCCGAAGGGCATCACGACGATTCTGACCAAGCTCGGGGAAAACGTGACGCACGCCGACGAAGCGGAACAGGTGACGCTTCACTATCTCGACGTCCTCGATCGTGTCGCGGCGTCGGGACTCGACGCGCACATCTCGGTCAAGCCGACGCAGCTCGGACTCGATCTCGATCGCGCCCGGTGCGAGCGGAACCTGGATCGCCTCATCGAACGGGCGGAGCAGCGGAACAATTTCGTGTGGATCGACATGGAGAGCTCGCCGTACGTCGATCCGACGCTCGAGCTGTATCGGCGCACACGCGCGAAGACCGCGCGCGTCGGCATTGCGCTGCAGGCGTACCTGTATCGCACCGCGAAGGATGTGGAGTCGCTCGTGCCGCTCGGCGCCGCGATCAGGATTGTCAAGGGGGCTTACCTCGAGCCGCCCGATGTGGCCTTTCCCAAGAAGGCCGACACCGACGAGAACTACTTCAAGCTGGCCACACGTCTGCTCGCGCCTGATGCGCGGAGGCCGGGCGCTCTGGTGCACATCGCCACGCATGACGTGGCCCTCGCGGATCGGCTGTCGGCCTACATCGCGTCGCACGACGTGCCGCGGTCGGCGTACGAGTTCGCGATGCTGTACGGCATTCAACGCGGGCAGCAGGCGCGCCTCGCGGGAGAAGGCAAGCGGCTTCGCGTCCTCATCAGCTACGGCGAGTACTGGTTTCCCTGGTACATGCGGCGGCTGGCCGAACGGCCGGCCAACGTGTGGTTTGTATTCCGTACGATGTTCGGATAATTTGCCCACGACCGACAGTAATGTGCCACCGGCTGTAGGCCGGCCCTTTAGGGCCGGCGAAGGACCGCATATGCAAACTACCCGAATTCTGCAGTCGACAATGGTAGCGGCCACTTGCGCGCTCATGCTTGGCGCGGCGGCCGCACGGCAGGGAACCCCCGCCGCCGTCCCGATCGATAACGACGACATCGGGGGTGTCGTCACCGGTCCGAAGGGTCCCGAAGCGGGCGTGTGGGTGATTGCCGAAACGAGCGAGTTGCCCACGCGGTTCGTCCGCATCGTCGTCACCGACGATCGCGGACGTTATCTGCTTCCCGATCTCCCGAAGGCGACCTACAGCGTCTGGGTCCGCGGATACGGGCTCGTCGACTCGCCGAAGACGAAGGCGCAGCCGGGAAAGAACCTGAACCTCACCGCCGTGCCCGCCCCCGATCCGCGCGCGGCCGCGGAGTATTACCCGGCAGGTTATTGGCTGTCGCTCCTGAAGGTGCCGGAGAAGAGCGAATTCCCCGGCGGTGCCGGGATCGGCCAGGGCGTGAAGACGCAGCAGGACTGGATTCGCCTGATCAAGTCCGGCGGCTGCACCGCATGCCATCAGCTCGGGACCACCGGCACGCGGCGGATTTCCAAGGAGCTCGGCACGTTTTCGTCGTCGTCCGCCGCGTGGGAGCGGCGTCTGCAATCGGGGCAGGCCGGCAACAACATGGTTTCCACGCTCAACCAGATCGGCCACGATCGGGCGCTGGCGCTGTTCGGCGACTGGACCGATCGGATCGCCTCGGGCGAAGTGCCTGAAGCGCCGCCCCGCCCGCAGGGGCTCGAGCGCAACATCGTGATCACCGAGTGGGACTGGGCGGATCCCAAGGCGTATCTGCACGACGAGGCGTCGACCGATCGCCGGAATCCTACGTTGAACGCCAACGGCAAGATCTATGGTTCGCTCGAGCTGAGCGCCGACTATCTCCCCGTGCTCGATCCGGTCGAGAACTCCGTCGGCCGCGTGCCGCTCACCGTGCGCGATCCGAACACACAGCCGACCTCGCCGCTGATGATTCAGCCATCGCCTACGTGGGGCAGCGAGCCGATCTGGACGAGCAAGAACAACGTGCACAACCCGATGTTCGACGAGAAGGGACGTCTCTGGATTACGTCCACGGTCCGGTCGCCCGATAATCCCGCGTTCTGCAAGGAAGGCTCGGATCATCCGTCGGCGAAACTGACACCACTCGCGCGCTCCGGCCGGCAGCTGGCGATGTACGACCCCGGGAGCGGGAAGATCACGCACATCAGCACGTGCTTCAGCACCCACCACCTGATGTTCGCGGAGGACGAGAATCACACCTTGTGGACGAGCGGCGGCGGCTCGGTCGTCGGTTGGTTGAACCGGAAGATGTTCGACGAGACCGGCGACGAAGTGAAATCCCAGGGATGGACGGCGCTCATTCTCGACACCAACGGCAACGGCAAGCGCGACGAGTATGTCGAGCCGAACCAGCCGATCGATCCCTCGAAGGACAAGCGCTACGGCAGCGCGTTCTATGCGGTCGCGCCAGCGCCGGACGGATCGGTGTGGGGCTCAGTGCTTGGATACCCGGGCGCGGTGTTGCGGCTCTCCCCGGGCGCGCATCCACCGGAAACGGCGCTCGCGGAAGTCTTCGAGCCGCCGATGAAGAACGGCGCGCCCGTGGAAGGGTACTCGCCGCGCGGCATGGACGTCGATCGCAACGGCGTCGCCTGGATTGCGATGGCCAGCGGTCACATGGCCAGCTTCGACCGGCACAAGTGCAAGGGGCCGCTCAACGGACCGAACGCGACGGGGCAGCACTGTCCCGAGGGCTGGACGTTCTACAAGGAACCGCTGCCGCAGCTGAAAAACGTCACGGACTCGGGAAGCGCGGAGGCAAGCTATTTCACCTGGGTCGACCAGTTCAATACGTCCGGCCTCGGCGCCAATACGCCCATCGACACGGGCAACGCCTCCGAAGGATTGCTCGCGCTGAAGGACGGCAAGTTCGTCATCTTCCGCGTGCCGTATCCGACCGGCTACTACACGAAGTGGATGGATGGCCGCATCGACGATCCGAAGGCAGGATGGAAAGGGAGAGGCCTCTGGTCGACGGTCAGCACGCGCGCTCCGTTCCACATGGAAACGGGCAAGGGGACGACGAGCAAGGTGATCAAGTTCCAGATGCGCCCTGACCCGCTCGCGAAGTAATGACGCGCATCGCTTTCATCGCTGCGTTTCTGTGCCTGCTGGCGGGCGCGCCGCCGCAGGCACAGATCGCCAAGCCGAACATCCTCTTCATTCAGGCCGACGATCTCGGCTACGGCGATCTCAGCGTGTACGGCCAGCAGAAGTTTCAGACGCCGAACCTCGATCGGCTGGCGAAGAGCGGCATCCGGTTCACGAACTACTACTCAGGCAGCACCGTCTGCGCGCCGTCGCGCAATGCGCTGATGACCGGGCAGCACACAGGGCACGCGTGGGTCCGCGGCAACCTCGCGGGCAACGCGCTTCGTGATCAGGATCTGACTATCGCGACGGTGTTGCGCGATGGCGGCTACCGGACCGCGCTCATTGGCAAGTGGGGTCTCGGCGAGTCCGGCTCGTCCGGACAGCCCGATCGCAAAGGGTTCGAATACTCGTTCGGCTATCTCTCGCAGACGCATGCGCACCGGCAGTTCACGGATCACCTGTATCGGAACGCGCAGCGCGTCGACGTCGCTCCGGGTGAGTACTCGAACGATCTGTTCACGCGCGAGACGATGTCGTTCATCGAGCGGAACGACAACCGGCCGTTCTTCATTTATCTGAACTACACCGTTCCGCATGCGGAGCTTCGCGTGCCGGAGGACTCGATCGAGCCCTTCAAAGGGAAATTCCCCGAGACGCCGTTCGTCAACGCCGCCGCGGACGCGAAGCTGACGGGGCCCGACGAGCCGTCGCTCGGCTATCGCTCGCAGCCCGCGCCACACGCCGCGTTTGCCGCGATGATCACGCGGATGGACCGGGACATCGGCCGCATCCTCGATCTGGTGCGGACTCGCGGCCTCGGCGAACGCACCCTCGTGGTCTTTACCAGCGACAACGGCCCGCACAAGGAAGGAGGCGCGGAGCCGGAGTTCTTCGACAGCTCCGGCGGATTGCGCGGCATCAAGCGCGACATGTACGAAGGGGGCATCCGCGTGCCGATGATCGCGAGCTGGCCCGGCGTTATCACGCCCGGCACGACGAGCGATTACGCGGCCGCACACTGGGACTGGTTCCCGACGTTGACAGAGCTCGCAGGCCTGCCGCCGGCGAAAGGGCTCGATGGCCTCTCTCTGGTGCGCGCTCTTCGCGGCCAGAGCCAGCCGGCGCATGACTTCATGTACTGGGAATTCCACGAGCGGGGGTTTCAGCAGGCGGTGCGAATGAGCAACTGGAAGGCCGTGCGCCTCGCAAAGGACAAGCCGCTGGAGCTCTACGATCTCGCGGCCGATCGAAAGGAAGCGACGGACGTCGCCGCGAAGCACCCCGACGTCGTCGCGAAGATCGAAAAGTATCTCGCCACGGCGCGCACCGAATCGCCGAACTGGCCGATTAAATGAACCGGCGCGAATTCCTGATGTCGACGAGCGCCGCGGCGATTTTGCCGCCCCGGCGCTCGTCTCGCCGAAGCGCCGAGGCGGATCGCCGAGGCGCGAAGGCGGAAGGCGGACCGCAAACAGCACCCCGGAGCTCTGAGCGCGACATCTGGGTCACCACGCTTCGCAAGGTCGCCGATCCCGTCCTGAAGAACCTCGCCGCCGGAATATTGAAGGCCAGGATGCCCGTCGAGCAGGCGGCCGCTGCGAATCGCGCGTCCGTCACGCATCTCGAGGCGCTGGGCCGCCTGATGGCCGGAATCGCGCCGTGGATCGAGCTGCAAGCGGACGCGTCGCCCGAGGGACGCGCGCGCGCCGAGTACGCGGACCTGGCCCGCCGCGCAATCGCGCGGGCCGTGGATCCGACCTCTCCCGATTTCATGAACTTCACGACCGGCGGCCAGCCGCTCGTCGATGCCGCGTTCCTCGGCCAAGGGCTGCTGCGCGCGCCGCGCGCGCTCCGCGACGCGCTCGATCCGAAGACCAAGCAGCGGTTGATTGCCGCGCTCGAATCGACGCGCGTGATCCAGCCGGGGTTCAACAACTGGCTGCTGTTCTCCGCGACCGTGGAGGCGGCGCTCGCGAAGCTCGGCGCGGGGTGGGATCGCGTGCGCGTGGACTACGCGCTGCGGCAGCACGACCAGTGGTACAGAGGGGACGGCGCGTACGGCGACGGCCCGACGTTTCACTGGGACTACTACAACAGCTTCGTGATCCAGCCGATGCTGCT
>Ga0075434_100003708_pt1 | contig 13645 bp, 9 predicted proteins | sample RhiMethybrSRZTD3_FD_75298 | JGI IMG/M metagenome (GOLD analysis project Ga0075434, IMG submission 75298) | Populus rhizosphere microbial communities from Tennessee, USA - Rhizosphere MetaG P. TD hybrid SRZTD3 | ecosystem: Host-associated > Plants > Roots > Rhizosphere > Soil | place: USA... | reverse complement strand
GATCAGTGCGAAAGAGCTGCGAATCTGCACGCCCGCGCTACGCGGCGGTCGGTCGAATAGCATCGGTCCCGAGCGCAGCGTCATCTCCCCACCGGCATCAACAAGAAAGCGATCAATCTTCAAGCGTGCTTGTTCACCAAGCCTGATCGTCGTATCGCGGCCAAGCCGCATTGCCAGCCGGGACGCGACGCCGGTTATGACCTCCTCTCCGAGAAAGACCGCCGCGGCTCGATCGAGCGTGCGGCGAACCGCGTCTAGCTCGGCGAATGCCTCGCCGGTAACGTTCTCGACCGAGCCGACTCGCTCCACGGCGTGCCCCAATTTGCTTGCGAGAATGAAGGGAACCGCAAGCGCCCCGCGACCGAGCAGCCAGCGACGATTGTACGGTGGCTGCCGCTTGATGTCGTCGAAGTCAGTCATTGTCGGTCCCCGTTACTGTTCAGGAAGCTATCCTTATTTGTTGTCGGCGGCACCGGAGCGTTCTACAGGCTCTGGCCGTTGCGGCGGCTGAGGATTGTTGGCGGGATTAGTGTCGTACTTGGATAGTCGGTCGATGAGCCCGCTATTGGCGAGCGATTTCAGGTCGGCCTCCAGCGCGTCCGCAATCTCCTTGTCGTATACCTCCCGGTCGTCCACGTAGAGCGTGAAGGATTTCAGATATTTTTCTCTCTTCGCCGGATTCTCGATCGTCGCCTTCGTCCACGGGTACAGCGGAAACTCTTTGACGCCGTGTCGTTCGGCTGCGGCGACATAGTCCGCAAAGGCATCAAACTGGCATTTGGGAGCAGCATGATGCTCTCGGAAAACATCGAACAGCGGCGCCAGCGCCGGATCACGGTGTCCTCGGCGTAGCGAGTCCGCCGCGGCAGCATCGATCACATCAAATCTAATTTGATATTGCCATTGAGACGTCACGCTGATTCTCGCCTTCCGACCGCTATTGTTTTGTCCCTCTTTCACCGCAAGGCCCATTGCTTGCAGATAACTTCGGCATGGGGCCGTGACGCCATTATGGCCGATCCCGCCGGTCACGGAAGCGCTTTGGAACCGTAGCGTCCAGAAATGCTTCGCACAGTGCCTATGGTGGCGCGGTATAGACTATTGCAAAAGCCAGTTTTGGGAAACATGGCGCGCTGGCAGCGGCAACAACGGACGCTCGACCCTCTCTCACTTGATCTCCAACGGTTTCCACAGCAAAGACACCGGCAGGACCCGGCGCGAACCCTCAAGTGTCAGCCCCGGAAAGTGGGTTGCCGCGGATGGATGTGGTCCTTGAAGTCAGCAAAACCCTTCCACGCCGGCTCCTTCACGTCGCATCCGGCACGAGGGACGTAAGCCGAGGGTTCGATCAATCGCATCGAGGGAATGTAACGCGGACAATTTGGAAAAATTGCCCGGGCAGTGATGCGAACGATGAGTTGCGCGCCGATGGTTTCGGATAGCATCGGGTCAGAGTCGCTCACGCGCGCTTCTCCATTGACGCGCAAGCGACGCGGCTTGTCATGCATTGCGATGAATAGCAAACCCACGCTTGAATTGACGAGCATATTGCCAAGGCTCTTGAACATTCCGTTCCCGTCATAGTCAGGAAAAGCAATCTCGGAAGCGCTCGTTACCCGCACAAATCCTGGCGCGCCGCCCTTGAACGAGCAATCAGGCCTTCCGCTCGCGTCGGCGGTGGCCAAGAAGAAATAGGGCAAACTCTCGATGAAGACCTTGTCATCCGACGTGAATTCATTCCGGGTGAGCTTTTCCTCCAGCCGATCGGAAATTCGGCGGCTATCGAAACGGTCTTGAAGTTGCCTGTTTCCTTCATGGTACATCACGCTGCGAGTCATAGGTGGCTCCCTCCAACTTCGGCTTTGCAGCCGATTGCCCTCGGAAAGGGGATTCTTGACCAGCTGGTCGAGAATCCCCCCGCCCGGTTTTTTCGCTGGGCGCACGATCCGACCTCGTACCCGTAAGCGACGAGGTTACTTATGCTCAGGAGCCCTCGAACTTGAACGACACGTTGAGCTTGGCGCGATAGGCCTCCACTTTTCCCTTGGAGTCCAGTTGCATATCGAGTTCGACGACCTCGGCGACACGAAGGTCCCGGAGAGTTTTTGCAGCTTGCTCGACGGCTTTGGCGGCGGCTCTTTCCCAAGATTCATTGCTGGTACCGATCAGTTCTATGACCTTGTAGACGCTCTCAGGCATGTCGTCCTCCCGTTCGGTATGAAGCAGGAAGCAGGTGCTCCCTGCAACCGCGCAACCTAGCATCACTATATCTGTGCTGAAAGGACGCGGCATGGTCGCGGGGGCGCATGGCCGGACCGCAAACCATTGGTCGGCCTTAGGGGAACATTGGCTACCAGCACAAGTTTGTCTTCCCTGCGCCTCTCGCCGAGGACCCAACGCGAGCGGTCATCCGCCGGCAGCTTCGGCCCCCAGGGCAACTGTTGACGGCATTCAAAATCGTGTCTGTCATCAGACGATTGCCGGCTTGCGCCGCGCACCCGGGAGCTAGTGATGCTGCAACTTTATGGGAACCCCCGATCACGGGCGATGCGATGTCTCTGGATGCTTGAGGAGATGGGCAATCCTTATCAACTCATAGAAAAGAGTACGCGCGTCGACGATCTACACAGTGCTGAATATCTAAAGCTGAACCCCAATGCCCGGATACCAACCCTTGTGGACGGCGATCTGGTCTTGTGGGAGTCAATGGCAATCAATCTTTACCTCGCCCAAAAATACGAGGGACCCATGCAGTGTGCCGAACCGGAAGCGTTCGGTCTGGCGGTTCAATGGAGTTTCTGGGCCATGTTGGAATTGGAAGCGCTATTGCTGGATCTGTTGATGCATCGGGCAGTGCTGCCCGAATTTGCCCGCGATGTCTCGTCCGCAGACCGCGACGAATTGCTGCTTGAAAGGCCCATCCGCGTGCTCAATGACGCTTTAAGGAAACGCACCTATTTGGCAGGTCAGAGCTTCAGCGTTGCCGACCTGAATGTGGCCAGCATTCTCAGCTGGGGCAAGATCGCCCGACTAAGTCTTTCCAATCACCCGGAGGTCGCGCGGTGGTTTGACGCCTGCCTTGCGCGGCCCGCCTATGGTCGCGTGCGTGATCGAGCAAGCCGAAAATAAAAGACAATGCCGGCGAGCTGGACCGACGTCGCCAAAAGTTCGTTCACGTCGTCTCATGTTGCAGTTCTCCGGCACACCACTTACTCCTACTACCCTCAGCATTATCCGCATCCGGTCGGGTTGCCGCGGTCTTGCCGTGCTCCACTGATATAGTGGCGACTCTTGGGCCTATCTGGATGCCGAGGCCCGTCAGCATGTCCTTGGCGCGAAAGAAAAAACTCGTTGTCTGAGGAATAGCAGACGGATATCGTCAGGTTGTCAGGGCCCCTTTTTGCGTCATTTTGTTTCTCAAGCTTTGACGGGCGCAATTCCGGCCTTGAGAGCCGCTGGAGCAAGCGCATTCCGCTGGTTACATCGGCCAAATGGTGGCAGCTCCGTAGTGGCGTCGGGCAGGTGCATAGGCCATGGTACACCCCGGTAGCAGCATACCCCAGATTAGTGAAGCCGAAGCGCTTCAGATGACCATTTTGCGATGCGACCTGGTCGGCTCGACCCGAGCGAAGAAACCGCTCGACCTCGAGGGACAGCTGGCATTCCAAAGCGCATTCCAGGAAATCGTTCGCAAAGTCGCAGGCCACTATAGCGGCGCTCACATCGAAAGGTTCGAGGGTGATGGCGCTATGATCCTGTTTGGGTTTCCGCGACCCAGCGAAGATGCTTCAGAGTCTGCAATTCGCATGGGATTGGAGCTCATTGACACGATAGAAGCGGCCGAAATTCTTCCTAATCTCCGGCTACAGATTCGCGTTGGCATCGCTTCGGGCCTCGTGGCTGTGCTCAAGCAGCTCTCAACTCCTCAAAGCGATCGAATAGGCGGAATAACGATGGATCTGGCCGAGCGGCTTAGGGCGCTTGCCGGCCCGGGGCAGGTCGTCCTTTGCGAAACGACGAAACGAATTGCCGCAGGTTTCTTCAGCTATGAAGACCTCGGAGTCGTAAAGGCGAAGGGATTTGATGAAGGCATACAAGCGTGGCGAATCGCTCGCGCATTGCCCATCGCATCGCGCTTCGAGGCGCGTCAGTCCGACTTCGCGCTGACGGAAATCGTTGGCCGTACTGACGTTCTTACCCGGCTGTCCAACGCATGGGCCTCAGCGCTGGAAGGCATGGGACAAGCGATCTGCCTTTTCGGGGAGGCAGGAATTGGAAAATCGCTTCTCGCGCTAACATCGCTCGACGCCGCGACACGCGACGGGGCCGCCACGCTAAAGATCGATTGTACGCCCAGCACCGGCAATACGCCGATGTTTCCGATCGGCGTGCTGTTGCAACGGACTGCAAACATTACACTAGCTTCGTCGGAGGCAGATAAGCGCGGGCTCGCACAACAGTTTCTTGCGCGACTGCTGCCCGACGACGATGTACAGAGGGCACTAGCCATTCTCGGCCCTCTGTTCGGCCTTGAAGGCATGGCCCCGCCTGCCGATCTCGCTCCGGCTGACGTGCGTGAGCAAACGATTCTGACAATCCTTCAAATCGTCAGGCACCTCGCCACAGAAGGTCCTCTCGCGATTCTTTGCGAAGACCTACATTGGGTCGACGATACGACGGCAAGGGTGATCGACCGCCTTGCCGCTGAAATCGCAAACTTGCGCGTGCTGCTGATCGTTACTACGCGGCCAACGTCGGACCCTACATTCGAACTCTCGGCATTTGTCCCGATTGAGCTTCAACCGCTCGATTCGTCAATCGCAGCCGATCTCGTGAGATCGGTGGCGAAGGAAGCCACACTGGCTGAAGATATCGTCCGACGCATTGTGGACAGGTGCGAAGGGGTACCCCTGATCCTTGTAGAGCTGACGCGCAGCACGATCGAGACCGCCAGCCACCCAGATGAGGCAAGTGTTGCGGCCAATTCTGGAGAGGCCGTACCGACGCCACTGCAAATCGCCGTCCAGGCTCGCCTCTACAGGCGGCCGCAGTTTGCTCCGGTTGTGCAATCGGCGTCGGTTCTGGGTCGCGAATTTTCACTAAGCCTGCTTCAGCAGGTGGTTCCAGACAACATTCGATCGCAGATCATCGATGCAATAGAGGTCTTTACCCGAGAGGGTCTGGTCGAAAGATCACGATTCGGCTCTCTTGAGCGCCTCAGATTCACGCATATGATGATCTGCGAGTCCATTTACAACACCTTGCTCGGCAGCGATCGCCAACGTCTTCATTCTCGCATCGCTGATGTCTTGCGGGAGGATTACAAGGAAACGGCTGGCGCGGCGCCCGATCTCATAGCCGAGCACCTTCGTAAGGGAAGACGCTTCGTCGAGGCCATTCAGGTTCGTCTCGCCGCAAGTGGTGATACTGTAGCGAGAGGAGCATACGTCGAGACTGAAGGCCACTGCGTGGCCGCTCTGTCGATGATTGAGGAGGTGGCGGATCCGGACCTGCGCACGTCACTGCAGTTCAGATTGCTGATACAGCTCGGGGTGGCGTTGACCGGAGAGCACGGCTATTCAGCTGCGGTCGTGGAAGATACATATCGGCGTGCCCACGCGCTCTGCGGGCACAGCGCCCAAGCCGAAATGCTGTATCCCATCATGCGGGGTCTTGCCACCGTCAATCTCGTTCGCGGCAACCTCGTGACGGCATACGACCTCTCTGTGCAGAATCTAAAGTTGGCCGAGCAGGCCGAGCGAGTCGAATTCCGCATCGATGCCTTGAGCGTCCTTTGTTTCACCACGCTTTATTTTGGACGGCTTGCGGATTGTCGTTTGCTCATAGAACAATGCTTGGAGCTTTACCGAAGAGCCGACGGACACCGATTGGTTTACCCTGTGCCGCAGGACGCGGGAACGGCCGCGATTACCTTGCTTCCCACGGTCATGTGGCTGCTCGGAGACTCGCAGGCTGCCGAAGACGCGATCGGTGAAGGTCTCGCGCATATCGAACGTCTAAACCGAGACTTCGACAAGGCGATAGTCCATTGCTGGATCGCCGGTACGCGCATCACGCAGCGGCGATATGCCGAAGCGGTCAAGCATGCCGAATGTGCCGTGCAAATGGCGCAACAGCACGGCTATCAAGAATGGTACGCGCATGCACTGCTTCTCGGCTCCATCGCGCAGGGTGCGCTACACCCAAATCCCGAAGCGGTCGCTCAGGCTACGGGTATCTACGAAGCATTTGAAAAAGCAGGCGTAGGCGTGAACGCCCCGTACTATCTCTGGGGTATTGCCATCGGGCTGATACAAGCCGGGGACATCGCGGGTGCCATGCAAAAGATTGAAGAGGCCTTGGGTCGAGCGGAGGAACGGCGGGAATTGCGGATGAACCCCGAGTTGCTGGTTCTTCAGGCAGAAATCACGCCAGATGACGGGAAAGCCGTCGAATTGCTCACCGGAGCTATGTCCCTCGCTGAGGAACAGGGCGCGGTAGCGAATGCCTTGCGGGCAGCCATCGCGATCGCATTGCGATCAGAGCGCGACAAGGCAAGAAAGGACTACGCGCAAGCGACGCTCGACATGCTTGACGGTCGATTGCCCTGCCCCGTGCAGCGCGATTGGATGCAGCAGCGCTTGCATATACTCCGCCCGGGCTTCGAAGGGAGAGCCGCCGAATGATGGTGGGTGCCTCCGTCAACAGTAACCAACGAATCGGCGGATGGGACCTCCCGGTTAATGGAAACCGTCCCTGATTTTCAGCTCCAACGAACAACGCATGCGGAACCAATTGCCGGGTACGAGGCTGATGCTCTCCTCCTTGCCTTCGGGGATGCCAAATAGCGAGCACATGCTTTTCCACGCCTTGGGCGCTGTCTTCTCATTCCTTAATGTTAGCGTCGCTATGTCGTCCGGTATCACCACTTGAGGGAGGTCGTCAGCAATGAACGTGCCCTCAATCAGGGTTGTCTCGGCTTTCCATTTTTTTAAAAGCTCCTTCTCCCCTATCGGAGAAACCTGGATCGAACTCAGTGTCCTGATTGACTTTGGTATCACTGAGCGCGCGAACGAACGGCGGAATGCAGGGTCACGAATATCGTCCTGGCTCCAACGCAGGGGGACGCGCGATGAGCTTTTTGATGCCAGCCTCAAATCGATCCGTTGAAACGAATCCCAGTTTTCGTTCTGATCGAACGGGCAATCAAGCTTCAAAATAGTTCGCTCGCCGAGACCTTTGCCCGTAGTGTCCACAAGGCGGATTTCCGTGATGCTTGCAAGGTCTTCGGGTTTGTCGCTCGTGACCGACAGCCGGCCGTCCGGTCGCAGCGGCTCGGGCTCTCCATCAACTAACACGCAAAAATGCGCCATCCACTTGTCGAACCCCTGCACACTGCGCCCGACGATCTTGGACCACGGATTGTCAACGAAAATAGCAGGAACGAACAGTGCGGGACTGTGCGCTTGCGCTGCATCTTCGTCCACACGACCGACAAGGATCCGTACCACCAACTCGTGCTGAGATTGATAGTCCTCCGCTCGCAGCGGAGGAATGGCTTCCCTCAATTTCATTTTGCCGTACCGTAGCAGCTCAACCATTATGGTAGAGCTCGCAGGCTGATACCGGAAATCGGGTATCGGATTGCGAATCAGGGGCGAACCGGGCCCCCGCATCGACTCAAGCGGCTCAAAATGGAAATTCAAGCGCTCAATCATTTCGTTTAAAAAGCGTCCGCGATCCTCTCCACGCACGCCAAGCTCCTCGAGGTTGAGTCGAAATCCGAGTACCTCGACATCGTCGAACTGAAACGGTGGTATGCCGAACTCTTGCGCTCGGCTGACAAGCTGCAAGGGGTCATCAGGAAAATCCGGCGGCCAAATCGGCAAATCCATGGTACCATACCAAATAGCGTGCGGAGTCACGTTCCCGCTCCTTAGGGGCGCCAACTCGGGAAACCTTGGAGACTTCACGTCCAAAGTGAGAGTCTGCGGAGTGACCGCGATCGTATCGGAGCGCTTAGGTGACCAGCCGACCTGCCTTCGTCTGATCCACGTCGCGGGAAATGCGTAGTCGGCCGCCTCCTGTGACTGCTCATATGATGCGTCAAGTGATTCTACGCGCTGCCCGGAGGGCGCCAGTTGCGTAATGCCCGAAATCGATATCAATTCAACATCGTAGTCTATTTGGGGGTCCGACCCCAGAAAACACGCACTGCGCACCCGCAGCGCGGCATTCGGAGGGTTGTCGATGATCGCGTCGACCAAGGGGAATCCGCGGTCACGCCAAATGCTGGATGCTTTTGCCCCGTTTGCGAAACCAACAGCGCACTGAAGCTTTTTTGGTGCTTCTATATTGTCCACTTTCGAAAGGAGGACCGCGATTTCGCCCTGTTCCTCTTCCTGAATAATCTCAATTGCCCAGCCACCCGACTGGTCTGGCGCAGCAACTTGCGACGAGATCGGCGCTGGATCTTGAGCGGCCTGGGACGCCAACGTAACCAACCAGAATTTCGCCATCACCCTACTCTCTTTTCCAGTTTGGTATCCCGCAAGGCTCCCTGAGGTTCTTCGAGATCCATGAGGTTCAACGACAGCGCATCGGACGGGGTTACCCACCCGATCTTATCGCCGTTCGCAATGTTGCGCGAGACACCCACGACGAGCTGCGCCGTATGTTGATAGACGTTGGGTATTTCCCATCTCCAATCAATCAGGCGCTTGCAGTACGCATCTTCGACTTCGAGCACGACAGCGTTCCGCTCTTGATCGAGGGCCTCGGTGGATGGTCCCTCAGGCATTGACGCCAAAGACATCTTTGTCATTGCCTGCACCAGCGGAAGACTGCTGAGCGAGGCGAAGGTCGAGCCGAGCTGAAAGGCTAGACGCTTGGCAACCCCCGTCCGCGCGTACGATTCAATCGTCTGCGAAGACAAGCCATGGCGCGAGACCGTAAGTCTGGAGGTCAACGTGTCGATTAGATTGACGGCGGATCCGATGCCGTGACGCGTTGCTCGCGGCTCGCCGCCAGCCGAAGAGAATTGACCAAAGTCGAACGTGCGCTCGAGTTTCCCAAAAGGCTCGTGCCATATCATCATCTTTTCGCCAGAGCGACCCTCAACTGGCCCTCTCCGAATGACGATCACCTCCTCCCGCAGCGTCCTCGCGATAGTTTGGGCGCTTCCCCTTGAGAAGTTGCCTAACGACGACATCGCGACCCGCACTGCGCCCAATACTTCGCCGTCTTTCACGCGCTCGTTAGCCTTCAACTCTTGCAGAGCCACATCCAGCAGGCTGTCCGAACTGGCGGCTACGTGGCCGGCGCCCGAGACCATCGCGATCTTCCTTTGAGCGGCCGCCCGCGCAAGATCATCGAGCTTCCGATAGACGTCCAATTCACCGTTGATATCCACGTAGTGACAACCCACCTCCAGCGCAGCTCTCGCCAGTCTTTCAGCCGTGAATGCGAACGGTCCTGCGGCGTTTATAACAACGTGAATGTCTTCAAGATGCTGTTTCAACTGAGCGTGATTTCCCAATCCGAAGCAGCGAAATGGCATTGAGTGCTTCTTGGCAAGCTCGCGGAGGTTTTTCAGATCACGGGCCGCGAGGATCATCCGAAACTCTTCGCCACCTTGCGCGCCGGACATGTTCATCACTTTGCCCTCGGCGGCAATAAGCCGGCCGGAGAAGCCGGTCGCGCCGTACAGCAGAATGTTGCACCCCATTGCGCGCTCCTTCTGATCTCAGTGCGAGCGCCACGCGACCCATATGATAAGGCTTCGCATGAAGCTTCGATCTCGGCTTTCGGGTAGCTCTGCAAAATAATTGTCGAATTCATATAATGCAGCGCCGCCCAAGGCATGCGCCACGCCGCGCGCGTGATGTAAGGCGCCCGTGCTTTCGAACAGCGCGCGAATCCAGGCTATCTCGGTTTCACCCCGCTCCGATCGGTCGCGCCCAAGAAATTCCTTCAACCTAAGTAGCTCGCTACCACGCGCGTGACGCAACGCATGGATCACCATCAGAGTCCGCTTCCCTTCAAGCAAATCTCCGTTGATCTCCTTGCCGTACCGAGCACCAGGTTCGAGATTCAGAATATCGTCCTGGATCTGAAACGCGGCGCCAAAGAAAAACCCTAACCTGATCAATGGATTTAGCGGCATGCGCCCTCGCGCCCCGATCAAGCATCCGACCCGCATAGGATGAATGGTCGCCAGCCAGCACGTCTTCTGAAGAGCCATCTGAAGGTAGTCCTCGTCGGCGAGATCGGTGCGGTTATCGCGCCGCCATCCCAATTCAAGAGCCTGTCCTTCCGCGCTCTCCCAAGCCACGCGCTCAGTTTCCTCGAAAATACGCAACGCAGTCGCAATTCCTAGCCGGTAGATGTTCTCCTTCAGGGGACGCAAGCTGAGCAGGCCTAAGGCATCTCCGGCGTTGATCGCGAGCGGTACTCCATGGATCGCGTGGAGGGTCGGTGCGCCTCGCCGCTCATCGCTGGCATCTTCCACGTCATCATGGATCAGCAGTGCGTTGTGAAGTAGTTCAATTGCCACAGCCGACGGAATCGCATCCTCAAGCTTGGCGCCCGTCAGCCGCGCGGTAGCGATGCAAAGGCTGGATCGCAACATCTTCCCTCGGCGCTTGGGGTAGTCCGCAAGTAGCTGGTAAAGATAAGAGCGCGGCTCACACTGAGTGAGGTACTTTCGCATGCATGCGCGAGTAAGTTCACCGTACTCACTCAGCACTTCCTGGACTAGCGGCTCGTCAATACCGTTAAAATTCAACTCGTCTCCGCAATCCATGGTCGTCTCGCTACAGCTCGATCTCTACAACCCCGAGTTGTTCGCCCGTTTCACTGCATACTGCGGCTCTCCAGCATCCGAGCGTATCGACCGAGGCCGTCGAAAGCGTGAGTAGCACTTCGCCGGAGGCGTTCCTGACAAGGGACGCCTCAAGAGGGTCGGAGTCGATATGTGAGATGCTGTAAAAGTAGATACTGGTTTGTTCGATCGGCTCTCGTGTTGCGAATTCCAGCTTCTGGACGCGAACTGGTCGTCCTTTCTCCTTAAGAACGATCTTTGCCTTAAGTGCATCTGAGGATTGGACGGGCTCCGTAGGGGCCGGCCCTGCTTGGACCGCCGAATCCGGGGATGGATCCCGATCGGGCACTAAACCGAGCAGGGAGCCGATTAATCTGAATTGCGCTGTCGACACTCGCCTGAGACGGCTGTCGTCGGCCAGGAACGCTTCGACCCAGCCAAGCGCACTCATCATGGTGTCGGTCACGAGATCTTGGGTGGCGTCGACAGCGTTGCGTGGGCTCTGCCCGCCAACCGCGCGGTCGCCTGCCCTCCGCAAACGCTGTGAAATTCGCGTGCTGCGCGCTACGTTGGCCTGAGCGATCTTGTAAGCCATTCGCACCGCGGCAACTACCGCATCCTCGGTGGTACTCGCCCCGCCTTGGCTCGGGTCAACCGACCGAAAAAGCGTCCCAGTCGTGCGGACCGGTCCATCGCGTTCAATCGGCGGCCGCGACCAACGCTCTCTACTCTGGTTAGCTTCAGGATTTGTCATGGATGGTCATAGCCAACAATGGAGTTGAGCTCAGGCTTGCCTGAAATGGCGTGAGCAGCGAGCATACCCGACATAACAGCAGCCTCGACACAACCTGAATCAAGGCCACAGGCGGTCCAATCGCCGGCGATGGTCATATTCTCAACCGAGCGGTCGAGCGGCGAGATGCGATGGGAAATTGAACCGGGAAGTGAAAGCGTATAGCGGTCCGAGCCCTCAAAGTTCGCTTCGACGTGTTTCGCTATCACATCGTTCTTTGCCGTTGCTCCGTTAGAGAACGCGGACGGCCACATCGGCTTCATGCCCTGCGTAAGCATTCGATCCAAATCTGCCCCTACCTTGGCCTTTAGCAGGCGTTGCTCTAGAATTGACTGTACGCTTTGCTTCGACTCGCTGGACGATCTATTCCAGCCATTGAGCCGGAATCGCCTCACAATGTCCTCCAATTCCGGTGCAAGCGCATCAAGCGTTCCATCGCGTCTCCTTAGCAGCTTTTCTCGTACGATTGACGTTATAAGATCTGTAGTGCCCGCGCCTGATGTTGTCTCGCGCGTTCGTTTTTCTACCTCATCGATAATTTCCGGTAGAGCGTTACAGATGTCTTTCACGGTCTGAATGACTGACTCTGGGAGTGCTGCGCAGAAATAGGCAACCGAGCGCGCTTCATCGAAATCGCTCCGCTCTTTCTTGACTCCAAGGCGCCAAGACCGCTCGCTCGCGAGCGCATGCGTCATGTCGGCCCAGGTGTCAAACGAACTGCCCAGCGCGCTGAAAATCCCCGATCCGCGATACCAACCAAGACCGTGGAGGTCTCTTTTCATCCATACCTGTGCAGACTGGGTCGCGGTCGTTCTAACTTGCGCCGCCATCGTCGCCCATTGGGGCGGCAATTTTGCAAACCCCGCTTTGTTGACGCAACCTTTGAAGTCGTCAATGCCCAGCGCGAAAATCACACAGTCGAAATCCTTACCCGAATGAATTGTTTGGCTGCCAGGACCGGTCTTCAGCGCTTCCGCAAATGCTTGAGCCGGGCGATCCGGCCAACATCCGGAGTCGTCCAGCGCGCTACTGCTGCAGGCGTCCAGCTCAACCGGATCGCCGCGCGTTGCAAACGTGAGCGAGGAAACGTAGCGACTGCCCTTCGTCTCCGCCTCGAACTCTATTGCTTCCAATCCATGCAGAAAATGAAAATGCACCGGCGACCCAGCCGTGACCCGACCATCCTTGCCCTTCGCCTTGCGACCGGCCAGAAGAACCCTGTAGAGCGGAGCAAACACCGCATCTCCCATCCCCGACCGGATGCGCCAGAACATGGCGCCGCGATAGGTGAACAGCATGCGAAAAGCTCCTCGCAGAGCGACGCCAGCTGCCAGCTCTGGTTGACTTCGCTCTCCGTTACGATAGGCGAACGCAAAGTCGTAGTTGCCGATCAAGTACCTGCTTTCATGAGATGAGAACGTAGCGCCGTTCTGCAGCAACCACTTCCGATAGTCACAGTGGTTGAGGGAATCGAGGCCCCGCTCGTCGAACGGTACACGATCACGCAACAAGCCGACCAAAGTTGTCAGCACGATATCGATCATCTCGCTTCTGATACGGACGTGCTCATCAATCGATGTGACGTCAATCAAAAATTTGCGGGTCTGCGCGGCTAAAGCCTCCATCAACTTGAGCGGGGACGTCGCCGCTTGTGGCGCAAAATCATCCAGGGTTTGCAACCAGCGTTCAAGGATCGTGACCGACTGCAGGAGCACCGCGGCTCCCGTCAATGAGCTGTTCCGCAGCAGCTTGGTCATCCGGTCTATCGCGAGACTCACTGACGTCGTAGTGTTGATGGAAAAATCAGCATTGACGGCGTCGTCATGCCTTGATCGCGCAGCGGGCCGAGGCCGACCGGGAATATCATCCTTTGGTGTCCCGATGACGCTGAGCATCAGTGTTTTGAGCAACTCGAAGGTGCGCAGCAGGTAATACGACAGGGTGAAAGGATTCGTCTGCGCGTCGAAGTCGGTACCGGGGAGACCTTCGCCGGGGGGAAAATAGCCGGACCACATGACCCAGTCTTCTGG
>Ga0075434_100003700_pt1 | contig 13655 bp, 5 predicted proteins | sample RhiMethybrSRZTD3_FD_75298 | JGI IMG/M metagenome (GOLD analysis project Ga0075434, IMG submission 75298) | Populus rhizosphere microbial communities from Tennessee, USA - Rhizosphere MetaG P. TD hybrid SRZTD3 | ecosystem: Host-associated > Plants > Roots > Rhizosphere > Soil | place: USA... | reverse complement strand
GCGGCGAGCCCGACCACCAGGCTCGAGTGCAAGAAGCGTCGCATAGGTGACGGAAATCGTACGACGGGAAACGCAGTTGCGCCACCCGGCCACGCGTCGACTCTTGACGGACCGGGGCCACCCGGCCATTCTTCCCCGCACTTCCCGATGCGCGACACCCGGCTGGCCAGCTGCGTTGCCTTGCTCCTCTTGGTCGGCTGTGGTCGCGAGCAGGCCAGTCCGCGGTTTCGGGAGCTCTCTCCCAGACGAACCGGCATCACGTTCGCCAACACGATCACCGCCGACGACGCCGAAAACGTGCAAAACGACGCGTACGTGTACAACGGCGCGGGCGTGGCAGTCGGGGACATCGATAACGACGGACGGCCCGACATCTTCTTCGCGGGCAACATGGTTTCGAGCCGTCTCTATCGGAACAATGGGGACCTGCGGTTCGAGGACATCACGGAGCGGGCCGGCGTGGCGACCAAGCGGTGGGCGACCGGCGCCACGATGGGCGATTTCAACGACGACGGCTATCTCGACATCTATGTCTCGATGTCCGGACCTCCCTGGTCCAAGCCGGAAGACCGGGCCAACCTGCTGTTCATCAACAACGGCAATGGCACCTTCACCGAGGCCGCCCGGAGTTACGGCGTCGCCGATACGGGCTTCACCACGCACGCCGCGTTGCTCGACTATAACCGGGACGGTTACCTCGACCTGTTTCTGCTCAACAACTCGCCCAAAGACTTCGTCCGGGGCGAGGTGACACGGCACCCGGCGGGCATCCTCGGACAGACCCCCGGCAGCTACAACCAGCTCTATCGGAACAACGGCGACGGGACATTCACGAACGTCTCCAAGGAGGCCGGGATCCTGCGAGACGCCGGCTATGGCCTCGGTGTGGCGGTCTGCGACTTCAACGGGGATGGGTGGCCGGATATCTACGTCTCCAACGACGACGGACCCAACGACGTCCTCTATATCAACAACCGGGACGGCACGTTCACCAACCAGCGCGCCCGATCGCTCAAGCACACGAGTTACGCGGGGATGGGCGTGGATTGTGCCGACTTCAACAATGACGGTTTGCCCGACGTTCTCCAGGTGGACATGATGCCGGCCGCGTTGAGCAGACGGAAGCTGATGAGTGGGCACCTGACCTACGACGGTCTGCTGGAGGCGCGCAGTCGGGGATTCCGCGACGACTACGACATGAACTCCCTGCAGCTGAACAACGGCCTCACGAGCGACGGCGTCGTCACCTTCAGCGACATCGCCCGACTCGCGGGGATCGCCTACACAGACTGGAGCTGGAGCGCCCTGTTCGCCGACTTCGACAACGACGGATACAAGGACATCTTCATCACCAACGGTTACCCCAAGGCAGTCACGGATTTCGATTACCAGGCGGCCATGTTCCGGATCGGGCGCAGTGCCGACTCCGCCAGCTCGCATCGAACGGGACGCGAGATCCTGAAGCGTCTCCCCGCGCTGGAGTTTTCCAACTACCTGTTCCGCAACGAGGGCGATCTGACGTTCGGTGACAGCGCCAGGGCCTGGGGGATGAACCGGCCCGGCTTCTCGTACGGCGCCGCCTACGCGGATCTCAACAACGACGGCCAGCTCGATCTCGTGGTGAACAACATCGACGCACCGGCGTCCATCTACGAAAATGTGCCACCCCGGACCGATACGAACCACTATCTGACGGTCGAGCTGCGTGGACAGTCTCCCAACCGGCGGGCCATCGGCTCGCACCTGATTCTCACCGCCGGCGGACAGCGGCAATACCTCTACCACTCCCCCTACCGCGGATACATGTCGACCATGGACGACCGGGAGCACTTTGGACTGGGGCACGCGCGGCGAGTGGATAGCCTGACGGTGATCTGGCCGGACGGCCGGTGTCAGGTCCTGTCCGACCTCGCCGCCGATCGGACAGTGACGGTGCAACAGGTGGATGCGCAACAAGCGGTGCCACGGACCGGGTGTCGGGCGTCGGAATCTACTCCCTGGCACCCGGCACCCGACACCGGACATCTCCCGTTCCGGCCCGCGAATCCCGGACGAGCGTTGCCGTACAAGCACGAGGCCGGGTCGCAGGTCGATTACCGCGTGCAGCCCCTCTTGCCGTACATGCTGTCCCGCCAGGGCCCACCGCTCGCGGTGGCGGACGTCAACGCCGACGGCATGGAGGATGTCTTCATTGGTGGTGCGGCGGGAGTGCCGGGCAAGCTGTTCCTGCAGCGACGGGACGGTAGTTTCGCCGAGTCCGCCCGCAGACAACCTTGGGCGGCTGACAGCGCGTATGAGGACTGGGGGGCGCTGTTCTTCGACGCCAACCAGGACGGTCGACCGGACCTGTATGTCGCGAGCTGTGGCTACCAGCTCGCGCCGATCTCTCGTTTGCTGCAGGACCGCCTCTATATGAATGCCGGAGGCGGGAGGTTCGTGCGAGACTCCCAGGCGTTGCCGGCGATGCCCACCTGCACGGCCGCCGTAGCGGCGGCGGATTTCACGGGCGATGGGAGGATGGGCCTGTTCGTCGGGGGCCGGCTGACGCCGCGGAACTATCCGTATCCGACCCGCAGCTATCTGTTGCGCAACACGGGGGGCCGCTTTGTCGATGTGACGGCCGAGTGGGCGCCGGAGCTCTTACACCCCGGCGGCATGGTCACCGCCGCGGTGTGGATCGACCTGGACGGCGATGGACGCCCCGACCTCGTCACCGCCGGGGAATGGATGCCGATCCAGTTCTACCACAACGATGGAACGCGGCTACGGAATATCACGGCGTCCGTGGGACTGCCCCCCTTGCGAGGGTGGTGGTACAGCCTGGCCGTGGGAGACTTCAATCACGACGGTCGTCCCGATCTCGTCGCGGGGAACCTGGGGCTGAACGCGATGTACGTGACGTCACCGCAGAGCAGGTTCGGAGTCTACGCCGCGAGTTTCACCGGCAATCAGACCACCGACATCATCTTGACGCAGGAAAGCGACGGCAGGGAGTTCCCCTACTTCGGGCGGGCGAGACTGGGACCGTCAATCTATCCGCTGGCGCTGCGATACCCGACCTATGCATCATTCGCGACGGCATCCATCGACCAGCTCTTCGGCGCTCCCGTCTTGCAGCGCGCGCAGCACTATCAGGCCGACCTGTTTGCCAGCGTCTACCTCCAGAACAACGGCGATGGCACGTTCACGGCGGTACCGCTGCCCGCGTTGGCGCAGATTTCGACGATCCGCGCCATCGTGGCCCACGATGTGGACGGCGACGGAAACCTCGATGTGATCGTTGCAGGTAATCTGTACGACACGGACCCGAGCACCCCCCCGGCGGACGCGGGGGACGGCCTGTGGCTGAAGGGGGACGGTCGGGGTCACTTTACCGCCGTTCCCGCGGCGCAGAGCGGCTTCCGGGCGCCCCGGGACGTCACGGGAATGGCGCTCATGAAAACACCTGCAGGGAGCACCGTTCTCGTTGCCAATAACGGTGACTCCCTGCAGGCATTCGTCATCCGGCGCCGCTAGGGCGCCCGTTCGGTTACCAGCCGGGGTTCTGCGTAAGTCTGCTCTGCCCCCCGACCTTGCTCAGATCGATCTCCACCTGCGGAATCGGATAGTAATCGTTGAGCGGCGTTGCATAGGGCGTCTGCGCGGTCTTGTACGCTCTCCGCGCAGGTGTCGCTTCCTTCAACAGGTAATCGTTCATTACCTGCTGCGCATAGGCACCGCCGTACCGCCGCAAGTCGAACAGCCGCTGGCCTTCCATACCCAGTTCGAGCCGGCGCTCGATCCGCACGGCGTTTCTGGCGGTGGCTTGATCGGGCCAATTCGCCAGGGTATAGGGCGAGACCGCGTAGGTGGCCCAACCGATGCTGGGATCGTTGATCGGCACGGCCATGCGATCGTCGCCGGCGCAGGCGGCATACCGCGCCACCAGTGCGGCGTCGGTCGATCCGTCTCCGCACCCCTGCGCGGCGAGGGCGGCTCGCGCCCTGATCTGATTGACGATCAGGAGTGCGCCCGCAAGGTCACTAGTCTCCACCTTGGCCTCGGCGTCGAGCAGCAGCAGATCGGCGTACCGGAAAATGTGGATGTGTACGCCATTCTCCTGCTCTGGCTGCCAGCCCACACTGCTCACCGCGCCGCTGGCCTGCTCTTGCGCGTTCTTTTTGGGGCTATAGCGGCCGCCGTAGCCCGGAGCTCGCGGCCACGTTGGGAGGTGCATGCCCCAATCCTTGTACGGCACATAATCCCTGCCGATGGTCCAGTCCATACGCGGATCGACGGTATCGGTGGGCGACGCAACCCATACCGAGTCCCGGTTATTCCACGTAGCAGGACTGGTGAACTCCTTGGGGAGCCCGGTCGCGCCGTCCACTGCGAAGTCATTTGCGAGGTTCTGTGACGGCTGATGGAAACCGCAACATTTGAATGGGCTATTCGAGTGCGGGAGGTTGAGCCGCTCGCCGTAGTTGGCGTTGTTGCCGTCCGGCTCCCCGTCGTTGACCGAGGCCTGATACGCCAGGATGGTCTCCGGCCCGTCCGAGAATTGGTGAAAACCAGTCCAGACGTGATCGAAGCTGGTCTCGAGGGCGAAGACGCCACTCGCGACGACGCTATCCAGCGTCGCCACAGCCGCTGCGTACTGATGCGTGTACACCAACACCCGGCCTTTATAGGCCCGGGCGGCCCATGACGTAGCTCTGCCCTTGTCACCGTTCCGCGGCGTGGCCGGAAGCAGCCCGATCGCGGTATTGAGGTCGCTGATGACCAGCTGAGCGACGGAGTCGGCGCCGACGTCGTTGGGTTTGCGGTAATCGACGTCGGTCTGGACGTAGTAGGGAATCTTGCCCCACATCCGCCACAATTCGAAGTGATAGTGCGCCCGGAGAAACGTGGCCTCTCCCCGGATGCCGTCGATGTCCGCATCGGTGATTTGACTGCACGGCTTCGCCGGACAGACCTCATCGAGCAGGCGCAAGGTCGCGTTGGAGCGCACCACCCCTTCGTACATGCTCGCCCACTTCCCGTCCAGGTAGTCTTGCGCCTGATCGCTGCTCCACGCGTACAGCTCGATCTTCGTCGCCTGGGGCTGGTCGCTGGCCTCCGAGCCCTTATAGGCCTCGTCGCTCGTGATGCTGCCGAACGCCCAGTTACTGGCCGCACATCCCCAGTTGCCGTTGGTGGCGTTGTTGCAGTCGAGCGACCGGTAGGCTGCGATTAGCGCCCCTTCGACACCGTCCTTGGTCGCCAGGGCGGTCTGGTCCAGCGTGCCCTGCGCAGGCGTGTCGAGGAAATCCTTGCACGCATACGTAATGCCCAGGAGCAGCACGAGAGTCGCCGCTCCGACCACTATTTTGAAATGCCATGAGTTTTTCATCGCGTTCCGTCCCTCGGATAAAGACGATCGCATTAGAAGGTCGTGCTGATCCCGACCGTGATGGTCCGGCTGCTCGGATAGACGCCCACATCGACGTTGCGGAACTGGTCACGGATGTCGCCCGATGCCCCGGTGAAGTCCCGCGCGGGCAGTGACGGATCGAGTCCCGAGTATCCGGTGAACGTGAACAGGTTCTCCGCTTGCACGTAGATCCGGCCGCTTGGGAGCCAGCTGATCAGAGACTGGGGGATCGTCCATCCCACCTGGAGCGTGCGGAGCCTGACGTATGTGGCGCTCTCGATAAAGAAGCTGCTGACGTCGTCGCTCGCATTATCGTTCTGATTGAGGCGCGGGTACTTGGCGTTCTGGTCACCCGGATGGGTGCAGCCCTCGTCACCCGCGATGCAGAACGAGTTCGTCAGCCGGTCCTTCACGACGTTGGTCGAGAAATCGCGGAACACGTAGAAATCCTTCTGGGCGTCGTAGATCTCGCCGCCGAACGACCCGAAGACCGTCGCGCTGAAATCCCACGCCCCCATGCGGAATCCGAGATCCAGGCCGGTCGTGAAGTCGGGATGCGGGCTGCCGATGATCGTCCGGTCGCCGGCGTCGATCTTCCCATCGCCGTTCACGTCGACGTACCGGAGCCCACCGACGACGGCCCCCGGCTGACACGGTGGCGTCGTGCACGCCCCGGTGGCGTCGGGGAGATGCCCCGCCGCCGTCGCTGCATCCGGGAAATACCCGTTCGCCACCTTGCCGAAGAACGCGCCGATCGGCTGGCCCACCATGTTGATGATCGGATTCCCGATACGGGTGACCTGCGGGCCACCCGGTCCGACGAAGCTGTTGAGCTGGCCGTCAATCCGAAGAATCGTGTTCTTGTAGTGGCTGCCGTTGAACGCCACACTCCACACGTTGCCGGGACCAGCGAGGCCGCTGTAGGCGATCGAGAGGTCGATCCCGCGGTTGCGCATCTTGCCGACGTTCTGGATCGCCGGGTTGGCCTCGCCCGCCGTCGACGGCTGCCGGGGGTCGAACAGCAGATTGTCCGTGACGCGGTTGTACAAGTCCACGGTGAACGTGCCGCGGTTGTGCAGAAACTCGAGGTCGACGCCCAGGTTGCCGGACTTGTTCTCTTCCCACTTCAGGTTCGTGTTCCCGAGCGCGATTTGGCGGAAGCCCGGCTGGATGCTCGTTCCGGAACCGCCGATGTCGTAGAACGTGTCCCCGGTGCCGCCGCCGAACTTCGCGACGATACGGCCGCCGGGAATGCGCTGGTTGCCGGTGACCCCCCATCCGAACCGCAGCATCGCGTTGGAGAAGAAACCGTCCTGCGGGAAGAAAGATTCCCGGGACACTCTCCAGCCCACGCTGAACGCGGGGAAGGTCCCCCACTGGTTGCCCGGCCCGAATTTGGACGAGCCGTCCCGCCGCACGGTCAAGCCGACGTAGTACCTCTCGGCATAGTTGTAGTCGACTTTGCCAAAGAACGAGACCAGCCGGTCGAGGAATCCAGAACTGGAAACCGTCTTGCTCGACGCCTGGCCGAGCGCATCATCGATGTACCGGCTCGAGGGGGCGTCGTTCAAGAGACCGGAAATTCCTCCCGAGATGAATCGGCCGGAGTTCGAATTGGCCTCCTGACCGAGCAACAGGGTCACCGTGTGCCGTTGCATCGTCCGCGCGTAGTTCAACGTGTTCGTGATCGTCCAACCGGTCGACTGATTGTCGTTCTGGGTGATGCCGTTGACCGCGTTGGCCTCCGAGTTCTCGAACGTCGTCGGAGTGAAGCCCGTGAATTCGCCCTGGGTCAGGTCGACCGAAAACCGGCTCTGCGCCGAAAACCCACGCCCCAGGTCGAAGTGCGCATACGCGTTGCCGATGGCCCGGTCGTTGATGTTTCTATCGAACTGCCCCGCCGAGGCGATCTTGAGCGGATTCGTGTTGTTCCCCAGCCCGGTCGCCTTCCCGGAAGCGAAATTCCCAGCGATATCATAAATGGGGACGATCGGCTGCATCAGGATGTTCTTGCCGACGATGTTACCCTCGCCGAGGCCGTTGTCGTCGAGCCCGCCAAATCCCGTCTCACGCGACACCGCGAGGTTTTCACCGATCGTCAGCCGCGAGGAGACATTGAACGCGGTGTTGACGCGCAGCGTCCCGCGCTCGAACCGGTTGAACGCCGCGGTGCCCTCCTGCCGGAAGTAGCTGAAACCGACGTTGTAGGAGTTGTCGGTCCCGCCGCCGGAGAGGCTCAGGTTCGCATCAGCGAACTTCCCAGAGCCGAACACCGCCTTCCACCAGTCAGTCCCGGCACTCGCGGGCATGATCAATGCGCTGGGGTAGGAGTACATCGACCGATCGATCGAGTCCGGCCGACCGAAGGCGTCCCGCGTAAACACGGTCACCCCAGGATTGATGTAGGTGTAGTTCGGAATCGACGGGTTGAGCGTGTCCCCATAGAGCGCTTTCACTTCGGGGGGGATGCCCTGCCCGGCATTGTGATACGCCCGCTCGATCACATGGTAGTACTGCAGCGCATCGGTCATGACGAAATCGTCATAGCCCCGCGTCGGGGACGCGACGCCGGTGCGCACGTCGAGCGATGCTACGCGCCCACCGGGCCGTCCTTTCTTGGTCTCGATGATGACGACGCCGTTGCTCGCCCGCGATCCGTAGATCGAGGCGGAGGAGGCATCCTTGAGGACCTGGATCTCCCCGATGTCGTTGGGATTCAAAAAGTTGAGGTACGAGTCTTCGACTGGCGTCCCGTCAATGATATAGAGGGGATCGTTGTCGTGAAATGAGCTGACGCCGCGGATGCGCACGGTCGAACGGGACCCGGGTGAGCCGCCGTTATTCACGGTGACACCCGGAACTTGTCCGTCGAGCCGCTGCAAGACACTGCCTTCAGTCTGCTTGTTCGTGCTCTGGAGGTTGACGCTGGAAACCGCGCCGGTGATGTCCGCGCGCCGTTGCGCAGCGTAGCCGGTGACGACGACCTCCTGCAATGTCGTTGGAGCTTGCTCCATCGTGACGTCGAGCGCGCTCACTCCGCCGACCGGTCGCTCCGTCCCACGGTAGCCGATTATCGCGAACGTCAGCACCGCGTCACTGGGAGCGAGTATGGCATAATGTCCCTGCTGGTCGGTGACCGTCTGGGTGGTCGTGCCTCTCACACGCACGCTCACCCCCCACAGTTTCTCGCCTGTGGTGGACGACGTCACGGTGCCGGAGACTGGGGCCTGGGCGGCCTGGCTCCATACAGTGCCGCACAATACGAAGGCATACAGCACACTCAGCCCAACGGCACGCAATACTCGCTTACCTAAGATCTTGCTCTCCATAGCAACCCTCCGAGCGCTAATCATGGTGGGGGTCTCCGCATCGACTGCAGTCCCTGCTTCCCAATCAGCTCACGATAGGTGATGAGGTGGATGTTCCTTTCTTTGAGGGTCTGGGCGAATCGTGGTGAGGTGAGGCCATCGAGCTCGCCCTGACGATTCTTGCTCATGTCGGCGAGCGGCTCGGCGGTGTTCATGTCCACCAGCGCCCCGAGCTCCGCGTCGTCAATGCCGACGTGAGTGACGAGCACCGTCACTCCTGACTGCAGGCGATTGACGAGCGCCACCAGGCTGTCGCCCTTGTGTGCCGGCGCCGCCCGGTACTGCGGATCTGCCGTCGAATCGCCGAAATAGCCCATCATCCCCAGCGAGTATTCACGCGCGAGTCGCTCCACGACCTGGCGGAACTCGGGGAACTCGACCGCCGTCCCCATGTGATAGTCGACGTAATCGATCTTGAGTCCCGACTTCAGCGCGCGATCGATTTGCGCGCGCAACTCCTTCTCCACCTGCCCCAAGTCGGGGTGATGGTCGTGCAACGCTTCAGAGGATTGAAAGAAGTACCCGTTCGAGTCGACGAGCGTCGGCACTGCCTCGCGCCCGACGATCGGACCCCAGCGATAATTCCGCCACTCGGAGTTCAATGTCAGATGAATACCGACAGACACTTCGGGATGCTGCTTCAGGATGCCGACGATCTCCTGATACCACGGGGTGGGGAACATCACGGAGACCGACAGCGGCAAACCGGTTTGAATCAATCGCTGCAACGCCATGTTGACGCTGTGACTCATCCCGGCGTCGTCGCTACGGATAATCAGTGTTGGTGCGTTCGCAGTCTGCGCGGGAACGGCAGGTGAAAAGCTCAAAACAAAGAAAAGAAGAAGGCCGGTGGTGCCTAGCACACCACCCTTTAGCGCGGCAAAGAGGTGACGGCCTCGTGCCATACGCCTGCCCCCCCAAGGCGGACTGCCCCAACGAGTTGAGAAGCGAGCTAAGGAAATACGCGTCGGATTCGGACTCCGCAAGAGCCTGGCATCCCCCTAGGGGGAGGCCAGCGGCCGAGACCGTCCGACTCGACGGGTGTTGTATGCCTCGATGTAGCGCCGGTGCAGCGGGTCGGCCGGATAGGCTTCATTCGAGCCGTAGGGGTAGCGCGACATAGCATGAAAGGGCAGCGGTCCCACCGTCCCGCCGGCGCTGGTATTGCGGTCTGAGTCCTTCAGCCAGGCGTCAGTATACAGCACGAAGTCCCGGGTCCAGCCGGGCGGGAGTGAGGCCAAAGCGCCCGCCTCGAATTGCAACGTGATTTCGTCCCCTGGAGCGGTCACCGCGTAGCGATCGTCGGCTTCATGGAGGAGCGGCAGCACATCCCCATAGCGGGTGAAGTCCCCCACGATCGGCTCCCACGGTGATTCCCGCGTAACGTTGGCGTAATCGGGCCATTGCGGACCATAGCGCCCACCCTTCCTGTACTGGGTCGAGAATCCCCGGTAGTGCAGGTCGGCGGCGATGGGATCGAGCGTCGTGACGGTGGTCGAGCTCCGGGGCCCGCGGGACGCGACAAACGCCAGATCCCAATAAATCTCCATGTTCGTCCGGATGCGCACCCGGGTGTCCTGGCTCAAAAACTTCCCCGTCAGGTTCACGATCACCGTCTTGCTCTTCCCTGAGGGAAAGCTGACGTCCGCCACCCGCTGCCACTGCCCGGCGCGATCCTTCACCTCCAGGTAGGGTGCGATGACCCCCGGCCCGCTGCTGTGCGAGTACGCCAGCGCGAGGTTGATGCTGGCATCGGTCGGGAAGATCCAGCCCGTGAGGAAGAGATACACGCTGTCCATGCGACTCAAGCTCCCGAAGTCGAGCACGAGATCGTGCAGCGTGGCGATGCCCTGGTAGCGGGTCGGCGTAAGCGGAGCCACGTAGTGGTCGTCCTTCGCCTGGAGCGCCGCGCGCCAGTCGCTGCCATGCTCGTCCGTCGCGGCGACCGGCGGCCGGGGATGCGACACGGGATACAGCTCGAGCGACGCGGGGCCGGGCGTGGGCGGGACGAACCCCTCGTCGACGTACACCTCCGTCGAGTCGGGGTGATCGACGACCAGCAGCTTCACGTGATCGAGGTAGGCCGTCTCCCACAGCTCTTCGGTGACCTGCAGGACATAGCGACCATCCCGCGGGACGAGGGCGCCGCCGGGGATGCGCATGTATTCGCGGGAGGCGTACGGCGGCGCCGACGCGATGCCGTGCGCACCCGCCATGATGCCGAGCGGCATGCCGAGCGCGCTGCGCCACATCACGTCGGTCACGAAACGGAAGGCGTGGCCATCCCAGGCGTAGAGGTACGGACACGACCCTTTGAGGACCTGTTGCTCCAGGACGTCCTCGTCCGTCCCCGGGTAGTACACGACCTGTGAAACGCCATTGGGCCAGTGCACGCGGAGCACATCGGCCTTGAGGCGCTGCCCCAGCCCGAAGTGGGTCACTCGGCTGGTGACCACCCGCGTCTGGTAGAGGGGTCCCGCCCTGAGCTCCAGCGTCGCGCCGATGCCGAAGTCGTTGTTCTTTCCACTCCCGGTGCGCAGCGCGGCGAGCTGCACCTGCACGTACTGATTCGAGTTGCCGCCCTCGTTGAGCAACAGGTGCGGCCGGCCGTCCCCTCCGACCACGATGAGGTCCAATGCGCCGTTGTGATCCCAGTCCACCGCCGTGACCTTGCGCGCCGCCCCCAGATCGCCCGGCAAGGCGCCCGAGCGATCCTCGAAGCGGCCGGTCCCATCGTTGTGAAACAGGAAGACGCCCCTGCCCTTGGAGGTCTGGGCCCGGCCGACGACGGCGAGATCGAGATAGCCGTCATTGTCGAAGTCGAAGAACGTGGCGCCGAACGTGGGCACCCCGCGGAGCGCGAACAGCGACGCGCTGCCGCGGGTGTCGACCGCGAACGTGCCGTCGCCCTTGTTGTGGTACAGCACCGGAGCGGCGCCGTCCTGTGACGTCACCAGGACGTCCAGGGCGCCGTCGTTGTCGTAGTCGCCGACGGCAATCGCACCGGCGTGGGCCGGACCCGCAGCTCCGAGCCCGCTCGCGGCCGTCGCATCGGTGAAGTGACCCTGCCCCGCGTTATGCAGCAGCCGGACATGGCCGTCCTGACCCAGCAGGAGGAGGTCGGTGTGGCCGTCGTCGTCGAAATCCCCGAATGCCACATCCTTGCTGGCGGAGGGGGGTGAGGCCACATCGGCGGTCATGTCTTGCAACGGCCCGTCGAGTGTATTGCGGTAGGCGCGGTCCCCCCCGGGCGATGCGAGGAATAGATCGAGATCGCCGTCATGATCGAGATCGAGCCATAGCGCGGTCGCCGATCGCGGGGCGCTCCCCAGTCCGGCCTGTGCGGTGGTATTCGTGAATGTCGAGTCGCTCCCGTTGCGGAACAGGACGCCACCGTTCGTCGTCGAGACGTACAGGTCGAGCCGGCCGTCGTTGTCGTAATCACCGAAAGCCGCGGCAACAGGCCGGTCCCCACTCGGCAGACTGATCCCTGCTGAGGTGGTGACATCCACGGAACGGCCCAGCTCGTTGCGGAACAGGCGCCCGCCGACAAAGAGATCCTCGCTGCCGTTGCCGTCGTAATCGCCGACGGCGAAGGCCTGGTCCCCGCTGTCGGCCAGCGCGGCAACGGCGTCCAGCCCCGCCGCGGCGGTCACGTCGGTGAACCGAACCGCGGTGGCTACCGCCTTCGTCCCGACGGTCGGCGAGCCCATGCTGGGACTGAAGGTCAGGATCGGGTAGCCCACGAGCACGCCATTCGCACTCCGCAGATGCTCGAGGGCCGCCTGGTACGCCGCGGTCGTCTCCATGAGGTGGTGGAACGACGTCTCGGGCCCTGCCGCCTGGCTGGCGTGACCGGCGCGCGCCTGCGAGAGCGCTTGCTGGAAATACCGCGTTGTCTCGCGCGGCAGCTCGGGGAGCTGCCGTTGCAGCCCCTCGAGCAGCGCCGCCGCCGAGTCGGCGGCGCTCCGGGTGAGCAGCACGTCGATCAGCTCGAGGCGCGCGGCGATGTTCGCCGGTGTGCGATTCACGATCCTGCCGAGGTAGATCGCGGCGGAGTCGGGGGAGAGCTGGACCACCGCATACAGCGCCCGCACATCGGTGGGGCTGCGCCGCAGCACGCGATCGATTTCCTGGCGCGCGTCGGCGGGACGCTGGGTCAGACGGTAGACGGTGGCGAGCATGAGGGCGATGTCGTCGCTCGCCGTATCGAGCCCGGCCGCTTTGCGGATCTCGCGCTCGGCGTCCTGGTAGCGCCCCTGGCGCAGGTAAACCACTCCCAGGTTGGCGTGGCCCAGCGCCTGCCCGGGCGCCATGTCGATCACCTTCTGGAACGCCGACTCGGCAGGGGCGAGCTGGCCGTCGCGCAGATACGCCAGCCCCAGTGTCCGCGCTGTAATGACCGCATCGCTCGGCTGACTCTGAGCCGGTTGGTGACCGCGACAGCCGGCGAGGAGGAGTCCTGCAACGAGCCCGAGACGTTTCAGGGTGGTCTCCATGTTGCCGAGAACGTTCGTCCTTTCATTAAAGGGTGACAAGTCCGTGCGGCGCATGGTATGGTTCACGCCGTGACGTCCCCCAATGCACGCCGCATCCTGTTGATCGCGGTCTTCGCCGGCGCGATCGCGCTCGTTGTCGTGCTGAGCCGCAGCCGCGCTGAGACCGGCGGCAACGCGCACGACCCGGGGTTCGCGCTGCACGACGTCGCCCACGAAGTCGGCATCGACTTCGTGCATCATCGCCCCACCCTCGATCCCAAGCTGGACAACATCGCCCCGCTGATCGCGGCGATGGGCGCCGGCGTCTCGGTCGTCGACGTGAACAACGACGGCTGGCCCGACCTCTACTTCACCAACAGCCGCTTCGGCGCCCCCAACGCGCTCTATCTCAATCGC
>Ga0075434_100003693_pt1 | contig 13671 bp, 16 predicted proteins | sample RhiMethybrSRZTD3_FD_75298 | JGI IMG/M metagenome (GOLD analysis project Ga0075434, IMG submission 75298) | Populus rhizosphere microbial communities from Tennessee, USA - Rhizosphere MetaG P. TD hybrid SRZTD3 | ecosystem: Host-associated > Plants > Roots > Rhizosphere > Soil | place: USA... | reverse complement strand
AATTCCTCCTCGGTGTAGAGATAATCGTAGCGCTCCCATGGCTCGGCCTGTTTCTTGAACCAGTTTTCCGCGTTGCGGCCGTGCAGGCGCGCGTAGCCGACGGGCGAAGTGGACACTTCGGTGGGGCCGATGGAGCGCGCGACGCCCGGCTGGTCCAGATTGCAGAAGCCGACATTGCGCTGGCGCAGGAAATCGAAGAGCTCGGGCCTGTCCCAGTCGGCATGGCGAATCTCCAACACCAATCGGAGCGCGCCGAATGCCTCGATGATCCGCTCCAGAATCTCGCGGCTCGCGGGGCCCGGCCGGAACGAGTATGGGAACTGCGCCAGGACGGCGCCCAGGATGTCCGCCTCCAGAAGAGGCTCCATCGCCCGCTTGAAGGCCGTTTCCTCGTCTCCCCGCAGTTCCGTTCGCTTGTGGGTGAAACCCTGGTAGAGCTTGGCGGTGAAGCGAAATCCCTGGCGCTCCTTCACGCGCCGGGTCCATGAAAGAGTCGTCTTGATCTCCGGGATCCGATAAAACGTCGAATTGATTTCCAGGGTGTCGAAGAAGCCCGCCAGGTAGGCAAGACGATCGAAGCGCGCCGGCTTGCGGGCCGGATAGACGATTCCTTCCCAGTCGTCGTAGGACCAACCCGCAACACCCACCCGGATCATCGCAGCATCTTAGCAGAGGTGGCGCCGGGCGCCCTTTCTCGCTTATACTCCGCCGGCTTCTTGAGAGGAGGTCACATGGCGGCACCCCTAGAGCCCGCGCCATCAGGTTCTTACGAAGCTGAATATGCCCTGGAAGCTCCCCTGCCCTGCCCCGCTTGCAAGAAGGAGGTTTCCACCCTGCACGTGGTGCGCCTGCTTCGCTCCAAGGTCAATTTCACCTCGACACTGCCTCGCCGCGGCCACGTGATTATCTGTCCCGAGTGCAAAGTGATCCTGTCGGCCGAGCTTGGCGGCAGCATTTAATCCGATCGCCGCGCGCCATGACGGGCAACCCCGCCGCGCGCGGCGAAGGTGGGCACGCTTGGGTCCCCTTTCTCCCCGGAGGTCCCGATGAAAGCGATCGCACTCGTTTCGTTTCCCCTGCTGATCGTCGGCCTGGCAATGGCATTGTCGATGTCGCTCCAGACCCAATCCGCCTCTCTCGCCGAGGCGCAGAATCCCGTCGCCGCTGCGGCGGCGATTCCCGCGATGACTGCTTCGGCTGTGTCGCAAGCCAAAGCACCGCCGGTCTCTGCATCTCGAGCAGCCGGAGAGCAGGAGCTGCGCGACATGGAAGCGAAATTCGCCGCTGCCGTTGCCGCCAAGGACAGCCAGGCGTTCCTGGCGTTCTGGGCGGAGGACGCCGCGATGTTTCCGGCCGGTGAGCCCGTGGCGATCGGCAAAGAGAAAATACTGGAGGAATGGGCGCCGATCCTGAGCGATCCCACCGTCTCTCTCACCTGGTCGCCGGACAAGGCGGAGATTTCAGGCTCGGGAGATCTTGGATACACCTACGGCAAGTACCGTTGGACAGGAAAGGGGCCCGACGGGCAGTCTACCGTCCGCAACGGCAAGTACGTGACCATCTGGCGCGAGGGGCCCGATGGGAAATGGCGCGTGGTGGTGGACCTCGGCACCCCCAGCGACCCTCCTCCCGCCAAGCCGGCCCACTGACCTCAGGAAATGAGCTCGGAAGGCTTCGTCAGCATCGCCCTTGGGCTGGGCCTCAGTGCGGCGTGCGGCTTCCGCGTGTTCGTCCCACTTCTTTGCATCGGCACTGCGGCGCGCTTCGACTATCTCGCGCTCTCGCCCGGGTTTTCCTGGATGGCGACGACACCCGCGCTGGTCGCGTTCGGCACCGCGACGGCGCTGGAGATCGGCGCCTACTACGTTCCGTGGCTGGATAATTTTCTCGATGCCGCTGCGACGCCCGCGGCGGTCATCGCCGGAGTCCTGGCGAGCGCCGCCGTTTTCGTGGAGATGCCGCCGCTCGTCCGCTGGAGTCTGGCGCTGATCGGCGGCGGCAGCGCCGCGGGGCTCATCCAGGGCGCGACCGTCCTGCTTCGTCTGAAATCGCTGGCGCTCTCCGGCGGGCTCACCAATCCGATCGTCTCCACCGCCGAGCTGGCCGGCTCCGCCATCACCTCGGTCCTGGCCATCCTGCTTCCCATTCTCTGCCTCGCGCTTCTCCTCGTCGGAGGCGTCCTCGTCTTCCGCAGCGCGGGGCGGATCTTCTTCGGGCGCTCTAATTAGTCAGATACGCGAACAGGTTCGTGCTGACCGCGCTGTCCGAGGTGTTGTAAAGCCAGATCCGGTAGCGTGGAAAGCTCACCAGAAACCGCTCCGGGTCGGAGGCGGAATAGGGCGAGGTCGCGCTGAAGGGCCCCGTCCTGATTTCGATGGGGAACTGGGTCTTCCCCTCCTCCTCGAAGACCCGCAGGACCGATTCCTCATCCGGAAGCAGGATCGCTCCGACGATTCCCGGCTTCAGCGCCTTGCCCTTGGACTGCCCGTTCAGCGCGAGTATTACGGAAGTAAAGCCGTCGACCTCCAGCGTTCCTCCCGAGATCAGGCGCGACACCTCGGTCGGCTTCACCGGAGGAACGACGATTTCCTTGTAGTGGCGCGCCACCGCATGCCGGATGATGCCGTCCACGGAAACCGTGCCCGACACCTGCTGCACCTTCGGGAAATTGGTGACGAAGACGCTCTGGATCTCGTCGACGGAGGCAGCGCCGAAGAGGAACCAAAGCAGAATCCCGAGGCAGAGCGGAAACAGAGCCGTGGCCAGATGCCTGCGCGTCATGGTGGACCTCCTGGGGTTTGAATCGCTGGCTTCGCATCCGGACAGAGATTAACCTCCGTTCCCGATCGAGGCGAACTATTCCTGTAATTCAGACGAATGAATCGATGGATTCAGCTTTCCGGAAAACGGGCTACCGCCAGCGGAAGATTTTGAGGGCAACGGTGAAGCTGACGATTCCCCAGCCCGCGACGATGGCCAGGGGAGCTCCGAGCTGCGTGAGGGAGGTGCCGTCGATCATCACGGCGCGCAGGGCATCATTCAGGGCAGTCAGCGGCAGCGCCTTCACGAACGGCTGGATGACATCCGGAAAGCGCGCGTACGAGAAGAACGTTCCCGAAAGGATCCACATGGGAAGCATCACCAGGTTCATCAGTCCGGAGACCGCTTCGATGGTCCGGGCGCGGCTCGCCACCAGCATCCCCAGCCCGGCGAACGACAGGGACCCGAGGACCGTGATGAAGGCCATGGCGCCCAGCGATCCGTGGACTCCAACGCCGAAAACCCAGCGGGCGAACCCGAGCAGCGCCGCGACCTCGACGAACAGGAATAGCAGCCGCGACAGGATGAACGAGCTCAGGTAGTGGCTGCGTTTCATGGGCGTCGCCATGAACCGCTTCAACAGCTTTTTGGTCCTGGCCTGCACCACCGAAAAGCCGATCCCCCAAAGGCCGCTCCCCATCAGGTTCATGCCCAGCAGCCCCGGAATGAGGAAATCGATGTAGCGGGAGCCGGGCTCCGTGACTTTCTCGTCGCTGACGCTCGCGACGTCGGTCCGCCCCCGGGACCTCTGAAGCGCTTCGTCCGCACCGAGCCTCGCCAGCCTGCTCTCTTCGCGAGTGGGGTCGTACCGATACACCAACGGATCCCCCGGCACCACGAGCAGGGCCAAACGCCCCGAGCGCAGCTGCGCGCGCGCCTCGTCCGGCTCGACCCTGGCCGCGGTGAGCATGGGCGAGCGGTCCAGAATCTGCACCAGCTCGCTGTCGCCTGACGAGCGCAGCACCCCGACCCTCAGCTCCTCGGGACCCCGATTGCGAAACGCGATGCCCAGGGCGAACGCCAGGACGATGGGGAACCCGAACACCCAGAAGATCGCTTCCGGCTCGCGGTAGAACTCCCGCATCCGCGCCAGGGTCAGCTGCACCAGCGGGTGGTCACGCATCGCGCAGCTGCCTGCCGGTGAGCGACACGAAAACGTCTTCCAGGGTGGCGTGGTGCGTGGTGAGCATCGACAGCTCGGCGTTGCGCCGCTCCAGAAGCGCCATGAGGGCCGGCACCGCTCGATGCACTTCCGTCACCGTGAGCGCCGTCCGATCGATGGACGGCCGCACCGATCGAACTCCAGGCAGCGCCGCAAGCTCCGCCGCCTCCGGAGCGCTCCCCGCACCTCCCGCCAGCGCGAATTCCACTACGTGCTCGGCGCCCAGCGAAGCGATCAGGCGCGGCGTCGAGTCCAGGGCGATGACTTTCCCGTGATCCATGATCGCCACCCGATCGCACAGGCGCTCGGCCTCTTCCATATAGTGAGTCGTGAGCAGCACGGTGCCGCCCTGCGCCCGGAACCGCCCGATCACTTCCCACAGCTGCCGGCGCGATTGCGGATCCAGTCCTGTCGTGGGCTCGTCGAGGAACAGAAGCTCCGGGCGGCTCACCAGCGCGCAGGCCACGGCGAGCCGCTGCTTCTGCCCGCCGGAGAGCTTCACAACCCAGGCCTTTCGCTTCTCCTCGAGCTCCACCAGTGCGAGCACTTCCTCCACGGTGTGCGATTTCCGGTAGAAGCTGCGGAAGAGGCGCACCGTCTCCTCGACGGTCAGCTTGTCGGCGAGCTGGGTCTCCTGAAGCTGGATGCCCAACCGCTCGCGCAGCGCCTGGTTGGCCGCGCCCTCCCCCTTGCCCCAGCGCATCCCGAGCACTTCCACGCTGCCGGTGTCCGGAACGGTCAGCCCCTCGAGGATTTCGATGGTCGTCGTCTTCCCCGCTCCGTTGGGGCCGAGCAGCCCGAAGCACTCTCCCGTCTCGATCGTGAGATCGATTCCATCGACCGCCACCACGTCGGCATAGCGCTTCACCAGCCCCGTGCAGCGAACGGCCGGAACAGGCCGGGAGGATGCTGCATGCAATCGCCCCGCCTCGACCGCGCTCATCGCGGTATCCTTCGCGGCGCCGGTTTCAATGTCGTGAGTATTCAATGCTTCGCTCGCAAAAAATCCTTCCAGAGCGACCCGCGCGGAGGCGCGAACAACCTGCGACCGCCATCCGGGCTCCGGAAGGATCGGTTTCCTCCGCCCCCGTCACCAATGGGCTGCCTCAAGTGATTTTGGGCGTGCCCGCCAAACGAGGAACCGTATTCTCATTCAGCCCGACCGGAAATATCAAGGAAGTGGCCGTAGATCACACGGGGCGCGGGATCGACTGCTCTCGATACGCCAGCCATGGCGGAACGGCAGGCCTCTCGGGCCTTGACAACTCTCGTGTGCGGGGTTAGCCTCCCTGCCAGGTTCAGCCAAAATCTATCGGGACCGCGAGCGCGCACCTGGAATCAGCGCGCGGGGAGGTGCTCCATGGCAGACCATGTCCGTCTCGTCAGCTATTTTTACACTCATTGCGCCGACACCCCAGGCGAAGCCCTCCGCCTTCTGACGGCTCTGAAGGAAGGCGGGGTCAATCTGCTGGCCTTTTCCGCCTTCCCCGATGGAATGAACCGTTGCCAGGTGGATTTCATCCCGGAGGATTCCGATCTCTTCCTGAAGGCAGCCCATAAATCCGGTCTGACCGTGAGCGACCAGAAGCAATGCTTCTTCATCTCGGGGACCGATCGGATCGGTGCGGTGGCCGACACTCTCAAGCGCCTCGCCGATGCGAAAATCAACGTCACGGCAATGGATGCCGTCTGCGCCGGGGGCGGCCGCTACGGCGCCATCCTCTGGGTCAAGCCGGCCGCACTGGCGGCTGCGTCCACGATTCTGGGTGCGTGAGGAGCGGGTCCCATTGCACGGCTGACCTCATGCTGCCGCCCGGGGGGTTTCGTCCCTCGGGCGGCACTTCTTTATCGGCTACAATTCAGACCGGAGCGGTGGGGCAGGCACATTGAGCCTGGCTTGCAGGAGTGGGATCGCTGATCGATCCGATCTGTGGTTGTGCTGAGGCCGGCCACTGCCATCGCCAGGATTGCCGGCTTGTCCTCAGCAGCTTCGAGGAGCGGGGTTATGGAGCAGGGCACATCGATGCTTCCCGAGGCGGGTCAGGCGCCCGAGACGTCACCGTCCCTCCAGGCGGCGCTGGAGAGTCTCTGGAGCCTGCTGGTCGACGGAGAGCGTCTGCAGGCCTGGGCCGTTCAGCGTAGATTCTTCGCGCTGGCCCGCCGCCGCATCATCGTGGGGGCTACCACCGGCAGGCTGATTGTGCTGAACCGCCGACTGATCAGCGGCTACGTGCCCGTGGACGTCCGCTGGCAGGACCTGCGTGACGCGCGGCTCGACGTGGGCATTTTCGGCGCCGACTTGACGATCGCGGCGGTGCGCGGCGGCGACCTGGCAGGGACCGACCAGGGAACCCAGACCCTGGCCGTTCCTGGGCTTCGCAAGGATCAGGCGACCTCCGTCTACCGGATTTGCCAGGCTCAGGAGCAGGGTTGGAGGGAAAGGCGCAGGGTCAGGGATCTCGAGGAGCTGCGCGCCAAGTCGGGCGGTGTCACCATCGGGGCCGGCGGCGGAGCCGCCGGAATTCTCGCCGCCGAGTCCCAAGGCGGCGATCCCGCCGCCCGCCTCCAGCGAGCCAAGGAAATGCTTGCGCAAGGCCTCATCACCGACGCCGAATACGAGTCGATCAAAGCCAAGATCGTTTCGGGGTTGTAAGACTTAGAGAGCCAGTGGGAAGGCCGGCCGAAACCGACTGGCTAACGATTCGGAGGATCCCATGAGCGAGGCGTACAAGAATTGCCAGAGTTGCGGAATGCCCATGAAGCGGGACGAGAGGGGCGGCGGAACGAATGTGGATGGCTCGCGCAATGCGATGTATTGCAGCCATTGCTTCGCCAACGGGAAGTTCATCCTTCCCGAAATCACCCTGACGGAGATGCAGGACCGGGTCCGCGGCAAGCTGAAGGAATTCGGCTTCCCCGCCTTCCTGGCCGGGATGTTTACGCGGAAGATACCCAAGCTCGAGAGATGGAAATCGAAGAGCGTGTGAGGATGATCGGCGTGGAAAATAAAATGTTCAGCAAGGCGATCGTGCGCAGTCCGGGCTTGAACTTCGTGGAGGGGGTGACCTCCGCCAAGCTGGGCAAGCCGAATTTCGAAACGGCCCGGCAGCAGCACGAAAAATACTGGCGGGCCCTCGAAGTTTGCGGTCTCAAAACCATCCTCCTGGAGGCGGACCTCCGCTATCCGGACTCCACCTTCGTGGAGGACGTTGCCGTCCTGACTACTCGCGGGGCGATCCTGACCCGTCCCGGGGCGGAGAGCCGCCGAGGTGAGGTGGCTGCGATTCGCGACACGATCGCGGGCTACTTCCCGGGAGTCCGGGAAATCGAGTCGCCGGGCACGCTGGACGGCGGAGACATCTGCCAGGCGGGGAATCACTTCTTCATCGGTATCTCCAAGCGAACCAACGAGGAAGGCGCCCGCCAGCTGGCCGGCTTCCTGCAGCAGGACGGATTCACCTCGACCTTTGTGAGCATCAAGGGAAGCCGGGAAATCCTCCACTTGAAGAGCGGCCTGGCGTACCTGGGGGACAGGCGGCTGGCTCTCACTGGGGAGCTTGCCGGGAGAACGGAGTTCGCCGGCTATGAAATTGTGCCGGTGGAGGCGGGCGAGCGCTATGCCGCCAACTGCGTGCGAATCAACGACTGGATCGTCATGGCGGCCGGATATCCGCGATTCGAGGCCGCCCTGCGTGCATTGGGCTACGAGGTCATTCCGCTGGACGTATCCGAATTCGAGAAGATGGATGGCGGCCTGAGCTGCCTGTCCCTCCGGTTCTGAGCCGCAGAATCCCGGCGCACTTCCCGCCGGCTCCATGGCGCATGTGACTCAATCGGGACCGGTTCAGACCGGTCTCGCCCCCCGGCGGCCTGTCGGCGCCTCAATAAACACAAGAATTGCAATGAAAGTTGTCCGGCAGCGCCCGTTTTGTAAGAGAATGGACGCTGGAGGAAGCGGCGTGGCGCAGCGCATCTATCAAATGAAGGTCACCTTGCAGGGCTCGCGTCCTCCCATCTGGAGGCGCGTGCTCGTGCCGAGCGAGACGACCCTGCAGGAATTGCACCGAATCCTCAAGGTGACCATCGGATGGACGGGCAGCCACCTTCACCAGTACCGCTGCGGCACCACCTACTACGGGGCCCCGGATCCCGAGTTCGGCATGGAGTGCGTCAATGAGAAGAAGACCCTGCTCACGGCCGTTCTGACGCGACCGGGCAGCCGGATCGTCTACGAATACGACTTCGGAGACGGCTGGGAGCACGACGTCGTGCTGGAGAAGATTCTGGCGCCCGTGCCGGACCAGATCTACCCGGTTGCCGCCGACGGCAAGGGGGCGTGCCCGCCCGAAGACGTCGGGGGCATCGGTGGTTACGCTCACTTTCTCGAGGCCATGCACGATCACAGCCATCCGGATCACCCGGAAATGGTGGACTGGTGCGGTGGATCCTTCGATCCGGATCACCTGGACCTGAAGGTTATCAACCGCGCGCTCCATAAGCGACGCAAACCCGTCAAACGGGACGCCTGACGTAATCACCTGACTCCTTCCGAGGCGATAGTCCGCACGCTCCCGTTCCTGCCCCTTCCGGCGTGAAAGGCCAGGCGAGAGCTTTGTATTGGTAAGAGCTTTCGGACATGAGCTCCAACGACCTTCTCCTCGACATGCGGGGCAGAATCTGCCTCATCACGGGCGCGACATCGGGCATTGGCCGGGTGACGGCGCGAGAGCTGGTCCGGCGCGGGGCGAGCCTCCTGATTGTCAGCAGAGATCGCGCCAGGGGTGAAGCCACGCTCGCCGAACTGAAGGCGGCGGGCGACAAGGCCTCCCTCGATCTGCTGCACGCCGACCTGTCCATCCAGGCCTCCATTCGCGAGCTCGCCAGGCAGATCCGTGAAAGAACCGACCGACTTCACGTCTTGATCAACAATGCCGGGGTGATTTGCCAGACCCGGCGGATCACCCCCGACGGGATCGAGGCCACCCTGGCGGTCAATCACCTGGCCCCCTTTCTCCTGACCAACCTCCTGGAGGATCTGCTGCTTGCCGCGGCTCCTTCACGGGTCGTCACGGTGGCTTCCGCTGCCCACAAGGTGGGTAAGATCGATTTCGACGACCTTCAACGGGAGCGGCGCTACGGGGGGTTCAGCGCCTACGCCCAATCCAAGCTGGCGAACGTGCTTTTCACCTACGAGCTCTCCCGGCGCCTCAGCGGCAGGGGCATGACAGCCAACTGCCTGCATCCGGGTGCGGTGGACACCAACCTCTGGCGGGAGAGTCGCGGGGCAATGCGCTGGGCGATTCGCGCGGCGCGGCCGTTTTTCCTGACTGCGGAACAGGGAGCCGCCGGGGTCATCGAGCTGGCTTCCTCCGCGGCTCTCGAGGGGGTCACGGGAGAGTACTTCTCCAAGGGGCGTGCAATGCGCAGCTCCCGGGCCTCGTACGATACCGCCGCGGCCGGTCGATTGTGGGAGATGAGCGCAGCGCTCGCGCCGGCATCGGCATGAGGGCACCGTGACGTTTCAGGACCATTTCTCCACTCGCGCCTCCATCTACGCGCGCGCCCGGCCGACCTATCCTCCGAGCCTTTTCGCGGCGCTTGCGGCTCTCTCGCCGGGGCGGAGCCTCGCCTGGGATTGCGGCACCGGCAATGGGCAGGCGGCCCGCGGCCTCGCAGAGCACTTCGACCGGGTCGTCGCCACCGACCCCAGCGCTCCCCAGCTGGCTCAGGCCCCGCTGCATCCGAAAATCGAATTCCGCCTCGCTGAGGAGCGAGCCAGCGGACTGCCGGCGCAATCGGTGGATCTCGTGACCGCGGCACAGGCAGCCCACTGGTTCGATCTCGAAGCCTTATACGCCGAGGCGCGGCGCGTCCTTCGCCCGGGCGGGGTGATCGCCATCTGGTGTTACAACCTGCTGCGGATTGCGCCCGGCATCGACGACCTGATCCTGCATTTTTACGCGGTGACGGTCGGCCCGTTCTGGCCGCCTGAGCGCAAGCACACCGAGACCGGCTACCGGACACTCCCCTTCCCGTTCCCCGAGCTCCCCTTCCCGCCGGCCGTCATGGAGCAGCATTGGGGGCTGGGCGAGCTGGGGGATTATTTACGCTCGTGGTCTTCGGTGATGCGCTACACCGAAAAGCTGGGGACGGATCCGGTGGAGCCGCTGCTGCGGGAGCTTCTGCCGGTTTGGGGATCGGATGGAGTGAAAAGGCACGTCGAGTGGACTCTTGCCGGAAGAATCGGCCGGCTCCCGTCCCCATGACCTGGAAGCCCCGAATTCTGCAAAGGGTACGAACATGAAGAAGTCTGCCTCAGCGAAGCCGGTTGCGGGCGCCCGGGCGAGACCGCTCGGGCGAAAGGCCGGCTCCGACGGCGCAGAAGTCCGTGAGCCTTCCCGTTTCACGCCGAAAGTAAACCTGAAAGAACAGCTGGCGCTGATCGGCGAGCACTGGCGGCCGAAAGTCGTCGGCCGGCTGAACGGCCAGGAAGTCAAGCTGGTCAAGTTCCAGGGCGAGTTCGTCTGGCACCATCACGAAGGTGAGGACGAGCTGTTCCTCTGCCTTCGCGGCTCCTTCAAGCTCGAGTTCCGGGATCGGACGGTGATCCTGACGCCGGGCGAGTTTCTCATTGTGCCACGCGGAGTCGAGCACCGTCCGGTGGCCGACGAGGAAGTGGAAGTGCTTCTATTCGAGCCGGCGGACACGAGGAACACCGGCAACGTGGAGCACCCGACCCTGACGGCCCCCCCGGAACCGAAACGCTAGCGACGGTGTATGAAATCCTGGGATGCCCGTCACAAAAGGCAGGAGCCGGCATGAACCGGCCCCTGCCCCTTCAGAGTCGCCGCGGGTCGCGCCAGTCTATTCTTCGTCGCTCTTGTCATCTTTCGAATTCGTGTCAACGACTACCTTCTTCATGATGACGGGTGAGCTCGCCTTTTCCATCTTCACATTGTGCTTCGGGCAGAAATAGGGGCCGCTGTTCTCCTCCCCCTTCTTGAGCGTCAGGGTGGCGTCTCCCTCCGGGCACTCCAGCATTACCGCGGCCTCGTCATGGATGCGAATCACTTTCACGCCCGGGATGGACTCCCCGTCACCGGAGCTGACCCAGGACATGCCGGGATGGAGCGCATCGACGATCACCTGATGGTCGGCTCCGCCTTCGTCGTCCGTGAACACGAACATCCCTTTGCCGGATTCATCACCGTCCTGGATGACAATCTTGTCCGGCTCGTTTCCATCCTTCCCCGACTTGTTGACGACCACTACGTGGGCCCCGTCGGCACCCATGGTCATGGCATAGCAGCTGTCCTTGCCCAGCGTGCACTTGATCTTCCTCTTCTCTCCGTCGTGCTCCCCGTAGGTGATGGTGATCACATCTCCTTTGCGCGTGGCGCTCATGGCGCTGTCGCCCGTGCCCAGGCTTCTGGTCTCACCGTCCTTCAGCTCGGAAAGATTCACCTTCTGGGCTTTATGCCCCGGCTTGTCCACGGTCGTTCCGGCCACCAGCACCGACAGAGACAGCGCGGCGGCTCCCAACGTGAGACCCACGGCCTTGTTCATGCTCAAATCCTCCCATCGACTTGTCTGGACCGGTTCGCGACTGGCCCTTGGGTGGATTTGCCGTCGGGCCCGGGGGGTGGGAAGAAACGGCCGGTCCTCATCCGCTCTTCTCGCGCCGGGGATCGCCCCGGCACGGGAGTCCTCTATTGCAGGAGACGTACCAGCCCGAGATGGGGTATTAGACGGTCATAGAGGGCTGGTGAGGGGTTTGGAGCGCGAAAGGGTCTCCGTGCCACCTCATTTGAGGTAGCTCGACCTGATTTGAGGTGGTAGTGAGCGTGAAGCGAGCGGATCAAAACCCTAAACGGCCCGATCATCCTGCGGGGCTTCGGACGGCTCCGGGCCGACTCCCCCGCTTCCCTCGAGCCCGACTTCCTTACGCTCGATGTCGAACTTCTGGATGCGGTACTGCAGCGTCTTGTAAGAAATTCCCAGAAGCCGCGACGCAGGGCCCAGACTGCCGCGGCTGCGCCGAAGCGCCTGGACGATCAGATGCCTTTCCAGCTCCGGCAGGCTGACCCCCGATGGAGGGAGCTCGAACGCTCCACCGGCTCCGGCGTGGGCCTCCGGCCCCTTGCGCAGGTCGGGGGGAAGATCCGCCGAAGTCAGCCGTGGCCCTCGAGCCAGCAGCACCATTCGCTCGATGCAATTCTCCAGCTCCCGGACGTTTCCCAGCCACGGGTGCATCTGCAGCCGATCCATGACCTCCGGCGAAATGGTGAGGCCGTCGCGCCCGAACCGCGCCGCCGCGGCCGTCACAAAATGGTGGACCAGCAAGGGCAAATCCTCGGTCCTCTCGCGTAACGGAGGCAGCGTCACGGGGACGACGTTGAGCCGGTAGAACAAATCCTCCCGGAACGTTTTCCGCCGTATCGCCTCTTCCAGGTTTTCGCCCGTCGCGGCCAGAATCCGCACGTCCACGGTGGTGACGGCGGTGGAGCCCAGGCGCTGAACCTCCTTCTCTTGAATGGCCCGCAGGAGCTTGGCCTGCAGGTCGATGCGCATGGCGCCGATCTCATCCAGGAAGAGGGTTCCGCCGCTGGCCTGTTCGAAGCGACCGGGGTGGGCGCGCGTCGCGCCGGTGAACGCCCCGCGCTCGTGCCCGAAGAACTCGCTCTCGAGAAGCGTCTCGGGAACCGCGGCACAGTTCAGGGCGACGAAGGGACCCGAAGCGCGCAGGCTGCGGGCGTGGATGGCCCGTGCCACCAGCTCCTTGCCGGTGCCGCTCTCACCCCGAATCAGAATCGGGACATCGGTCTGCGCGACCCGCTCGATCAGCGAGAAGACTTCCTGCATCGGCTCAGAGGTACCGATGATGTTGCCCAGGCGGTATCGCTCTTTGAGGACCCCCCTCAAGGCAGCGACCTCTTCCTCGAGGCGCCGGTGCCGGAGCGCTTTATCCAGGACCAGCAGCAGCTCCTCCCGCTCGAAGGGTTTAGTCAGGTAGTCTGCGGCCCCTTTCTTCATGGCGGCCACCGCTTCAGACACCGAGCCGAATGCGGTCATCATGACCACGGGCAGCTCCATCTGCAGGGTTTGGACCTGCTCCAGCAGCGCCAGCCCGTCGAGGCCGGGCATCTTCTGATCGGTGAGGACCAGGTCGAAAGGATTTTTCCCGAGGACGGCCAGGGCCTCGGTGGCGGTGGCCGCCGTCTCGACGCGATAGCCCGCCCTTTCCAGGATGCCGGAGAGCATCTCCCGCTGGTGGGCCTCGTCGTCCACGACCAGGAGCCGGGCTCCGGAAGAAGGTGGCGCTGAAGTCGGCTCTTTCATGACGCTGCCTCCGCCGCGTGCGGGCCGCAGGGGAAGGCGAGCAGCACCTGCGTCCCTTCTCCAGGGCGGCTGCGCAGCGACACTCTGCCTCCATGGTCTTCCACGACGACCTGATGGACCATGGCCAACCCGAGGCCATGACCTTCCTCCCGCGTGGTGTATGCGAAATCAAAGACCTTCTCCTGGTCCTGCTTGGCAATCCCCTGGCCCGTATCGGCCACTTCCAGCCTGGCCTCCCCCTCCACCCGGCGAACGGACAGGGTGAGGACTCCCCCCTGCGGCATTGCCTGGAAGCTGTTCAGGACGAGATTGAGGATGGAGGAGCGGATGGCCTCCATGTCACCTTCCAC
>Ga0075434_100003692_pt1 | contig 13672 bp, 13 predicted proteins | sample RhiMethybrSRZTD3_FD_75298 | JGI IMG/M metagenome (GOLD analysis project Ga0075434, IMG submission 75298) | Populus rhizosphere microbial communities from Tennessee, USA - Rhizosphere MetaG P. TD hybrid SRZTD3 | ecosystem: Host-associated > Plants > Roots > Rhizosphere > Soil | place: USA... | reverse complement strand
CTCGGGACTCTATCTTGCCTTTGACTTGGGCTCCTGTTCTCCTCGACCAGCGCTTTGCTATAGACCCTTGCTGACCTTCCCTTACTCACTTTGCAGTTCGTAAGGGCGATCTCGCTTGAGTCCCGGACGCCGCACCAACCGGAAAAACTTGGGAACGTGTCAAAGAACGAGTGTGTTTTTACTCCTTTTAATTTTGCAGTCAAACAAAAACATGTGTTTGTATCTCCCCTGAAATCAATCGAGTGCAGCCCGTTCACAAGCCGGTGCCAAGATTTGGTGCACTCGGCCTGCGAGAATTGTGTTTTCAATCAGGTTTTATGCGGGTTTTCGAAGACCTATTGCTTTCGAAATTCCACGAGCACTGCATCAATCACAAAGTCCCCCTGTGGAAATGTTGTCACAAAGCAATGATCACGCGATTTGGCAAAAACACTTCATGAACGATCGGTGCACCGGGAAGCCACTTACAGTCACCTCTGAAACATCCTAAAATTCCGCCAAGGGGAACTGTTATGACCATCTATAGCGACGCTCGGGGAAAAATCGTCGATGTTAACGGCAATCCACTCATGAAACTGGCCGGCCTGGCCATCATCGGATTTATAGCCATCATCCTGCTTTTCAGTTGCATCACGCGGGTGGGCACGGGCCGTGTGGGCGTGCTCACCCTCTTTGGGCGCGTGACGGGAGAGGTCTTGCCCGAAGGAATCCACCTCATCAACCCGCTGAAGACCAACAACGAAATGTCCATCCAGACCCAGACCCTGAAGGAATCAGCAAGTGTGCCGTCGAGCGAGGGCCTGGTCATGAATTTGGACACTTCGCTCATCTACCATCTCAATCCCGACAGGGCGGCCGACGTGTTCCAGAAGATCGGAGCAAACTATGAAACGGTCGTCATCGAGCCCATGCTGCGCGCTGCGATTCGTGAGGCAACCGCCTCTCATACCGCCAATGCTCTCTATACCGGCGAGCGCGAGATGGTTGCTAAGCAGATCAACGACCAGCTCACCAGCCAACTTAACCAGCGTGGCTTGACTGTCGAGAATGTGCTGCTGCGCGATATCCAGCTGCCGCAGACGCTCAAGGCCTCGATCGAAGCGAAACAACAGGCCGAGCAGGAAGCCTTGGCCATGAGCTTTCGCCTGCAGAAGGAGAAGCAGGAAGCGGAACGTAAGCGCATTGAGGCCGCCGGGATCCGCGATTTCCAGCAAATTGTCGCGCAGGGCATCAGCCCCCAATTGCTGGAATGGAAGGGCATCGAAGCCACGGAACTGCTCTCCAAGAGTGCGAATACGAAAGTCGTCGTCATCGGGAATTCCAAGAACGGCTTGCCCCTCATCCTCGGCCAGTAGACAAGCAGTAGACCTGGACAACAGGCTCAAGCGCTCAGCACACGACCGATCGCAGACTGCTACCATAGCGACGTGCCCGCCCTGCTCGAGGTCAGAAATCTCAGCGTGGAATTTTCTTCGTCAGCGAAGGCAGCTGCCCTTCGACCGGCGAAGCTTGAGCCCGACGCAATCGCACCTGCCGTGCCTCGCGGCCCATTGGCAGTCCGCGACCTGTCCTTCAGCATCGCGCCCCGTGAAGTTCTCGGACTGGTCGGAGAGTCAGGATCCGGAAAATCCGTAACTTCGTTGGCCGTAATGCGCTTGCTACCATCCCAGGCTCAAGTGACAGGACACATCCTCTTCACAAACGGCCATTCTCCGCCTTGCAGTATGCTCCAAATGCCAGAAAGCGAGATGCGCGCCCTGCGCGGATCCTCGATCGCCATGATCTTCCAGGAACCGATGACCGCGCTGAATCCCGTCATGCGCGTGGGTGATCAGATCGCTGAAGCGATTCTGGCGCATGACGAAGTTTCGAAGCCCGAAGCCTGGCAGCGCGCTGTGGAAGGCATGAAGGATGTCGCGATTCCGGACGCCGAGCGCCGTGCCCGTGATTATCCGCACCAGCTCTCAGGCGGCATGCGCCAGCGCGTGATGATCGCCATGGCAATTGTCAATCGGCCGCGATTGCTGATTGCCGACGAGCCTACGACGGCCCTTGACGTCACGATTCAGGCTCAAATTCTCGATTTGCTTGCCGAGCTGCGCGAGAAATTTAATCTGGCCATGCTCTTCATCTCGCACGATCTGGCGGTAGTCTCGCACGTAGCCGATCGAGTTGCGGTGATGTATGCGGGCAGTCTCGTTGAACTGGGCAGCAAGCTCGACATTTTCCAAGCCCCCTGTCACCCATATACGCAAGGTTTACTTAAGGCAGTGCCAACGCTGCAAACCGACCGGACACGCCCACTCCCAACCATTGAAGGCACGGTTCCGCCCGCGCACGCTGCTCTTCCCGGTTGCCCATTCGAGCCTCGCTGCGCCGACCGCATCCCAGACTGTTCAAAACAACTCCCACCCCTGGTGGAGGTCGCCGTGAGCCATTGGGCGCGTTGCCCGGTAATCAACCCCACCCCCTAGTTGCAACCCGTCGTATAATCGCGGCTTTCTCGGTGCTATGTGCGGATTCTCGTTCTAAGCGACATCCACGGCAATCTGGACGCACTCGAAGCCTGCCTGGCAGCGGCCGGCTCCTACGATACCGTCGTCAATCTCGGCGACATCGTGGGCTATGGGGCGAGCCCAAACGAAGTAATCGAGCGCTCGCGCAGCCTGGGCAAGTATTTCGTTCGCGGCAATCACGACAAGGCCAGCAGCGGCCTGATGGACTTGAAAGACTTCAATCCGCTCGCCGGACTAGCCGCTCTTTGGACGCGCGAGCAACTCACGCCGGAGAATCTCGAGTGGTTACGAAGCCTGCCGCAGGGGCCGGTGCAGATTCCCGAGGTCCCCGAAGTCCAGTTCGTACACGGCTCGCCGATCGATGAAGACGAGTATCTCGTAACTCTGCACGATGCGCTGGCTCCGCTTTCCGCCCTGCCCGTGTCAGTCACTTTCTTCGGACATACCCACCTGCAGGGCGCGTTCTCATTTAAGACCGCCGCTGCGGACGCCTACCGTCCTCCGTACAAGACGGTGGGTCAGAGCGAAAGCACGAATTTCGGCCTCAAGCGTGACGTGCGCTATCTGGTGAATCCGGGTTCCGTGGGGCAACCTCGCGACGGCGACTGGCGCGCCGCTTTCGCCATTTTTGATACCGACAAGTGGGTCGTCACCTTCCAGCGCGCTCCCTACAACTTGAAGAGCGCACAGGACCGTATATTTGCGGCCAACCTTCCCCAACGTTTGGCGACGCGATTGGCCGCCGGACGCTAGCCGCACCATGCACTTCAGGTTGTAAACTTCCTCAATGTCTTCTGAACTTGGCGGAGGCGACTCCGGACGCCTGTTCCCTTCGCAGCCACAGCCGCACAATTATCTCGTCGCGCACGTGGACGGCGGTTCGCGGGGCAACCCCGGCCCTTCCGGCTACGGAGTCGTAATCACCGATCAGTCGGGCCGTAAAGTCGCTACCTTAAGCGAATACCTCGGCCACCAAACCAACAACTACGCCGAGTATCACGGACTACTCGCCGCGCTGGACTACGTCACCAAGCACGGGCATAAGGCACTGAAGGTGGTGGGTGACTCTGAGCTACTGGTGAAGCAAATTCGCGGTCAGTACAAAGTCAAAAGCCCCGCGCTGCTGGAGCTCTATCAACGCGCCCGCCAGATGATTGCCCAACTCGACTGGTTCTCCATCCAGCACGTGTTGCGCGAAAAAAATATGGAAGCGGACCAGCTCGCGAATGCGGCGATGGATAAGGGCATGGGTCGCAGAGTCCCGAGCCCAACCTCAGGTGCAATACGCCAGGAGTTTCAGGGAATCGTTCGTGACGGCGTTATCGTTCTGGAAGACGGAAGGCTACCCGACGGGACCAGAGTGCAGGTGCGGATTCGGGAATAATCTTTGGGAGAGCTCCATCACTCCGCCGTCGAAGTGTGATCGTGCACGATCTTCCACCCCTCGGGAAATTTGCGAAATACCAAAGTAAACAGTCCGTGAGGAGTCTTCCCGTCCGACATGGTCAAGCGCCAGGCGCCCCGTACAAAGGCAGCGTCGTTTCCAAGAGGCTCAACACGCAGAGAAGAGAAATTTAGTGTTCCCATCTCTTTTCCTTCGCTCTGGTAGGTTTTGCGGTAACGCGCCAGCGCGCCCTGCCATCCTGAGGTCTCCTGCGCCCCGGAAAAGAATGTGAGCTCGGGCGAGTTCCAATAACCAGCCATGAAGACTTCCAAATTGTGGCGGTTCCATGCTTCCTGTTGGGCGCGTAGAACCTGTTCCACGGCGGATTTCGCATCTTGATTCGGCGGCTCCGCGGCGATCGCAAGAAGAGAAGTGAGCAGTAGAAGAAAAAAGACCCCTGCCTGAGAAATGGCGCTCCGCATTCGGTTCCTCCCGCGAGGCGCACCAGTTTCGCACAACGGCAGACGTCTGTCAGGCAGCAGGTCACAAAACAAAAACAGCGGCTTGCGGCCGCTGTGCTGTTGAAGTGTAGATTGTACTTGCTTGTCGAAACTACGCCGGACTCTTCTTCGCCGCCATCGCTTTCACCTGCGCCACTTCCCAGGGCCGCTTCTTGCGTTCGGTCTGCGGCTTGTCGCGCTCCACGATGCGGTCGTACTGGTAGGACTCGCTCACCGTTCCCAATGATTCGTTGTAGAGGCTGGGCAGTCCTAACGCTTCCTTCAATTCTTCAGAAAAAGAGTGCAGAGCCCTCAGATGGTCGGCCGTGGCGGGAACTTCGGTCTTCGATGTCTTCAGGAACTGCTGGTAGCCGCGGTTCACCAGCTTCGAAATCTCGGTGCCCACAAGATAGCCGGGATAGGCGAAAATCTTTATACCGTTCTCGCCGTCTTTCTGTATAGCAGCCGACACGTTGTATTTCTTCACAAACACTCGCCCGGACGTACCGGGAGCTTCCAGCACGTCGAAACCATGCTCGCGCAACCAGTTCAGTGCGTCTTCGTAGGTTTTCTGTTCCAGCTTACTCGCCATTTCCTCTGCTCAATCCTCTCTTCGCAACTCTCGATTAGATGCGCCTACTAAGGAAAGAGTGCGCACCTGAAAACTTCCTTGGATCCCCGAGTCCTCTTCTATAATCAATGTAGGTAGTAGATACCTCTTTTTGCCGATTCCGGCACATTACTATAGTCACGGCATTTTTATCCACATGACGCAGGTTTCAAGCAAACCCGCTGCAGGCCAGGCTTCACGCGAATCGAAGCCGGCGAATGGTTTCAATCGTCTCGGCCTGAAAGCCCTCGAGCGTGTTGGCAATACGCCCCTGCTGCGATTGGATGTGGTGGACGGCCTGCCCGAAGTGGAGATTCTCGGCAAAGCCGAGTGGTACAACCCCGGCGGTTCCGTAAAAGACCGCGCCGCGTCCAACATCATCGCCCAGGCAAAGCGCGAGGGAAAGTTGACGCCCAGCAAGATCCTGCTCGACTCGACCAGCGGCAACACGGGCATCGCCTACGCGATGATCGGTGCCGCGGAAAGCATTCCCGTCACTCTCTGCATGCCGGAGAATGTCTCGCCCGAACGCAAGCGCATCCTGCAGGCTTACGGCGCAAACATCATCTACACCGATCCTGGCGATGGCTCCGACGGCGCGATCCGCATGGCGCGCGAACTGCACGCCAAGCACCCGGACCTCTACTACTACGCCGACCAGTATTCCAACGACGCCAACTGGCTAGCCCACTACCATGGCACGGCCAACGAAATCTGGCAACAAACCGAGGGACGTGTCACACACTTCGTATCCATCCTCGGCACCAGCGGAACCTTCATGGGCACCGCCCGCCGCCTGAAAGAACTGAATCCGCACATTCGCTGTATCTCTCTTCAGCCGGACTCGGCCTTCCACGGCATCGAAGGCACCAAGCACATGGCGACCGCCATCGTCCCCAAGATCTACGATCCCAGCCTCGCCGACGAAGATCTGGCCATCACTACCGAAGATGCCTACAAGATGGCCAAGCGCCTGGCCCGCGAGGAAGGGTTACTGGTAGGAATCTCGGCCGCCGCTGCTGTTGTGGGCAGCGTGAAAGTTGCCGAGCAGCGCAAGCGCGGCCAGCCCGCGGTGATCGTCACCATCCTCTGCGACTCCGGTGACAAGTATTTGAGCGAGCGCTTCTGGGACGAGGCGTAGGAAAATCTTTCACCACGGAGACACGAGGCACGGAGGAAAGTATTTAAGGAGTCTCCGACTGGGTCTAGTCTTTGAAGGGGACGGCCTTCGGGCCGTCCGTAATGGCTGCGGACTCGGCGCGGCTTCAGCCGCTGAGGAACTTAGTTTGAGTGGAGTCAGGGCTTCCTTTAGCGTGGTGTTTGGTTGCCCATGGATTTTCTCTGTGTCTCCGTGCCTCCGTGGTGAATCAATCTCATGATGCTGAAAATTAGCCCCAATGACTACGCGGAAATCCGCCGCCACGGTGAAGAGACCTATCCGCAGGAATGTTGCGGGGTCCTGTTAGGCCAGATGGATGGCGACACACGTACCGTCACATCCACGGCGCGCTGCGGCAACACGCGTACCGACTCTCCAGAGAATCGCTACCACATCGATCCCAAGGAACTGGTCCGCATCCAGCGGGAAGGGCGTTCTCGTGATGAAGACATCATCGGTTTTTATCACTCTCACCCCGACCACCCCGCGCAGTGGTCGCAGACCGACCTGGCCGAAGCACATTGGATCGGCTGCTCCTATGTCATCACGCGCGTAGCCCAGGGCAAGGCAGACGTCACCAATTCCTTCGAATTGACGGGAACCGATGAGGGCAATAAGGCTTTCCGAGATGAAAGAGTGGAAGTGGGCTCGCCAACATAAGCCATGCTGCCGAAGCCAAATGCGACGAACGGCGTCCTCTTGCTCAACGCACGATGGATTCCCCGGAGCCAGCAAATAATTATCAGTCCCCTCAATCATCACCGAAGGCCTAATGGGTATTGGGCGGGTGGGGCGGGGATCCTATGGTCAACGCTGTTCCTTGGAATTAGTGCTACTGGATTGGTTGAAAAACGGAATACCTGACGAAATTAGGCAATTGCAATGATTGACCAAGAGGAATGGGGCCGCCGTGAGCGACTCAGTCCCACTCTCCCCCTGAATCTTTCCCCCCGTCTGTGGCATCATCTACACATGCCTAAGATCCACATTCCAACCCCTTTGCGCCAGTACGCCGACAAGCAGTCGGCGGTGGAAGTAAAGGCGGGGTCAGTAGGCGATGCCCTGTCCGACCTCGTCGCCCAGCATCCCGACCTGCGCCGTCACCTTTACACCGACGACGGCAAATTGCGCGCTTTCGTCAATGTCTACCTGAACGACGAGGATGTCCGTTACCTGCAGAAAGAAGCCACGGCCGTCAAAGACGGTGATACCATTTCCATAGTGCCTTCGATCGCCGGGGGCCGCTAGTCGAATGATCTGCGGACCAACAACTCGAATGTCCCTCCCGACCTGCTGCTGTTGTTGTCCGCCCTGTTGTTGTCGCTAGCTCGTCTGAAGTGCCTCAGCTTTCAATTTGATCATCGAGGGTGTTATGGCCACCACAGTTGAAGTCAAACCCGAAACCGCGACCCTGACGAACGACGAGATCCTGCGCTACTCGCGCCACCTGATCATGCCCGAGGTGGGCATGGAAGGGCAGCAGAAGCTCAAAGCCGCGCGTGTTCTCTGCATCGGGGCGGGCGGATTGGGGTCCCCGTTGGCCTTGTACTTGGCAGCGGCTGGTGTTGGGACGCTCGGCATTGTGGACTTTGATGTGGTCGACTTCACGAACCTGCAGCGCCAGATCATTCACTCCACCGCAGACGTCGGGCGCAAGAAGCTCGACTCCGCGGCTGACAAGCTGAAAGCCATCAATCCCTACATCAATCTGCGCACGTTTGAGACGCGCCTCTCGAGCGCAAACGCTCTCGAACTCTTTCGCGAATTCGACATCGTCGCCGATGGCACCGACAATTTCCCCACCCGCTACCTCGTCAACGACGCCTGCGTGCTAACCGGCAAGCCCAACGTCTACGGATCAATCTTCCGATTCGAGGGTCAGGCCAGCGTGTTCGCCACAGAAGAAGGCCCGTGCTATCGCTGCCTGTACCCTGAGCCGCCGCCTCCCGGACTCGTTCCCTCGTGCGCGGAGGGAGGAGTGCTTGGAATTCTTCCGGGCTTAGTGGGCGTGATGCAGGCCACTGAAGTCATCAAACTGATTCTCGGCAAGGGCGAGCCGTTGATTGGCCGCCTGCTGCTCATCGATGCCCTCGGCATGCGGTTCCGTGAACTCAAGCTGCGCAAGAATCCTGACTGCCCCGCCTGCGGCAAGCACCCCACCGTCACCCAACTGATCGACTACAATGAATTTTGCGGAATTCGCGGGGAGGAAAAACCAGTGGAAGCGGGAGTGCCCGAGATGCAGGTCGAAGAACTCAAACGCCGCCTGGACGCGGGCGAGGATCTTTTCGTGCTCGATGTGCGCGAGCCGCACGAATATCAGATCTGCAACATCAACGGCTATCTCATCCCGCTGGGCGACCTGCCCAAGCGCGTCAGCGAACTGGACTCGAGCCGCGAGATCGTCGCACATTGCCGCTCGGGCGTGCGCAGCGCAAAGGCTGTTGGATTCCTGCAACAAGCGGGATTCAAGAAGGTCCACAACCTCGCAGGCGGGATTCTGGCCTGGGCCGATCGAGTAGATCCTAAGATGCCGAAGTACTGAGGACTGTCTACGATCTCAGGGTCTAAGGCGTATTCGATTCTTCTTGTGAAGGGCACGCTGGCTGCGGGAACACCTATTGGAAGGCGATTCGGGAAGGGCACGAGTTCACTCGTGCCGACAAGGCGCTGAATCTACGATGGCGCTTTAGCGCCTGAGGTGGGCACGGTACCCGGTGCCTCAATTCGCGCCGTTCGCTGGCGCTAACCTGGGATGAAGGGCATCCCCCAGACTGTTCGTAACTGTCCTTCCCTCAAGCACACCAACCCGCAAATTCTCTCGTTTCGTTTGTTCGTAACCCCTCAACCGACTGAAAATCACTTGAAATCACCCAACTTCTGGGCATAATGCCTGTTTCACCATGCGCCACAGAGGTGAACGGGTATGTTGCAGCACCTACGGTTCCTTTCTAGGACAATCGTCCTAACTCTGGCCTATCTGAGCATATGTCAAACGGGAGTAGCAACTTTCCTGATACCAAGAATCTATCGATCCTGCTATATCTTATAGATATTCTAAAGACAGAGAGAAAAGCGAAAGTGTTCCACGTGAAACATTCTCGGAGCCGCCATCACCGTCGACCGTCCTGAAAAAATTCTGGGGAGCCTGTTGGCTCCCCTTAGTTGCCTTGACGCTCGTGTTGGTTTACTTGGTCGCGTCAGCCTTGGCGGCGTCTTCTCCTACTGCCAGTGAATACTTCTTGCCGCTCAAACGTACTTCACTCAAGGTCTTCGTACCGTCGCCATTGTTCTTCACGACCGCAGCATCCTGGGAAGAAGGCTTGTCCAGGTCCACTACGTGAGCCGGTACCTTGGCGACAACTTTCTTGCCTTGCATGATGCTCAGCTCCACGCTTGGTCCCGTGCCGTCCCACTGCAATTTGTAGTCGCCCGCTGCCAACTTCGTTCCATTGACAGTGATCGGCTCCTGCACCTGCAACGAACCCTTGTTAGCTGCGAACGCGCTTGTTGCCAGCAGTAAGGCCAGCCCCAGGAATAGACTCTTTGAACCCTTCATGTGCACTCCTTGTCTCCCGACGTATGCCGGAAATTGTTCTGGGCGGCCTGGCTGCATTCAAGCTGCAGGATCACTTGCGTTTTCCCGCAGTTGACCTACAATGCTGCCGTCGGGGTTCAAGACAAAAGGGCCAGGCCGCAAGACCTTGTGCTCTTGCTCCGGGGATTGTTCTCACCTGGCCGCCAAACCGAGTTGAGACAGTCCCCCGAACCCCGCAAACTCTTACCTAGTCAGCGTGAACCGGCATGTGTTCCGGCTCCTCACCCCGCTCCGAGGCATCGTGAAAAGATACGTCTGATCCCGACCGAAAGTTCCAGCAATTCAATCGTGATCACAGTGTTCGACGGGATGGGAGAAGCAGCGTTAGCAATTCATTTCTAACGCCGAAATACACTGACGGCCTGTATTTGTGTATGTCAGTGTTGTGTGAGGCAGCGACTCTTACAAGACCGCAGCAAAAGGCTTCAACCACAAAGGACACGAAGGTACACAAAGGAATTCGATTTTCCCTTCGTGTAACTTTGTGCCCTTGGTGGTCTCCAGGTTTTTGCGGAGATAAATACCGCGGCAAGAACTAACATTCGAACTACGCGATCTTCAACACAACCTTCCCAAAATTCTTTCGTTCCATCAGAAGCTTGTATCCCTGCGTGGCCTGTTCGGCGGAGAGCACGTGCCCGACCACCGGATTCAACTTACCATCTGCGAGCCACGCGGAAAGTTGCTTCCAGGCGTCTTCCATCAGAGATCGCTTTCCTGACAGGTACGTCAGCCACAGTCCCTGCACCATCGCAGCTTTCGCGTACAACGCTCGCAAATCAAGCTGCGGTTGTTTGCCAGTTGCGGTTCCGTACTGAATCACCTTCCCAAAATCGCGCAGGCATCGAATGCTCTTCGCGGTATGCTCACCGCCGAGCATTTCAAATACCGCATCGACGCCTTCCCCTTTCGTCACGTCTTGGATGGCTTCTTCATAGTCGCGCTCTTTATAGTTGATGGAGTGCTGCAAGCCCAGGGCTCGCACGCGCGCAAGCTTGTCCTCCGACGAAGAAGTTCCGTACATCTCAGCACCCAGGATTTTACCGATCTGTACGGCGGCGGTTCCCACACCGCCGGCAACCGCGTGGATCAATACGCGCTTTGGCTTTCCATGGTTGGCACTGTCAAAAAAACCTGCCTCCCAAAAGGCAAAGTAGGCGGTGAAGTAATTCACCGGAAATGCCGCTGCCTGCTCTGCGCTCCATCCTTCGGGAACGGTCCACAGCAACTCCGGCCGCGCCGCCGTCTTTTCGGCGAAGGCCGCCCATTGCGTGTAGCCCATCACGCGCCGACCGGTTGCCGATTCCACACCGGTGAATTCCCTCCCGGCCACCAGCGGAGGCTTGGGCGTCCCCGGATAGCCACCATGTGCGGTCATGATGTCGGCAAAGTTCAAGCCTCCAGCTTGGACCCGGACGAGAACTTGCCCAGGCTGCGCCACAGGTTCCGGAACATCGCGCAACTCGAGCACTTCGGGACCACCCAAACGCGTAATCACCACAGCTTTCATGTTTGAAAGTCTATCAGGGTCAAGCGCCTCTGAATGCGCCGGAAGGGCCTCTGCAATGAAGCGGTGACCTTCGACGCATGACTTTGGCACTATTTCAGTTTTTGCCCACGGTATATACTGGCACGGTTACTTAACTGGTTGGCTCCGGCCGGTCACGACGACGGACGGGGGCGGAGCGCGTTCATCTCCCATTTCATGGCTCCGCTTATAGATCGTTGACTTCGGCTCGGTGGGGGTCAACGCGGGATGTGCATACGCTGCTGCCGTTTCGGCAGTGAGCCTTCCCGAGGAGGTCCATACTCGTGGACTTGACTTTGGTTCGTATCTTATTCGTCATCATTGTTGCTGTTTCCTGTTACTTCATCGAACCCTTTGGGCGCACTGCGAAGTGGGATGCCGGGTTAGGTGTTTTGATCGGCCTCGCTGTCATCCTGTTCGAGTGGCGCCTGCGCCTGGTGAGCCTCAAGCGGCTAATCGGCGCAGCCATCGGCAGCATCTTGGGCATCATCGGCGCCTACCTGTTCGCCCTGGTCATCCGCACGAGCATTCCCGAAGGACACACTCAGAGCTTCCTGCAGCTTCTGGTCATGCTTCTGATGGCCTATGTGGGACTCATCGTCGGAGCCAACAAGGGCGACCTGCTGAATCTGGCAGCTCTCGGCGGGATTTTCGGCGGGGAGAAGCAATCCAGGAAGAGCTACAAGATTCTGGATACGAGCGTCATCATCGACGGCCGTATTGCCGACATCGCCGAAACCGGCTTCCTCGACGGCGTGATCGTCACGCCTCAGTTTGTCCTGCGCGAGTTGCAGCTAGTGGCCGACTCCGCTGACTCGCTCAAGCGCAACCGGGGACGCCGGGGTCTGGACATCCTTCAGCGCCTACAGAAGGTGGCCTCTCTCAATATTCAAATCGTCGAAGACGACTTCCCCAGCGTGCGCGAAGTCGATCTCAAGCTGATCGAACTTGCGAAACTATACGAGGGCAAGATCATCACCAACGATTTCAACTTGAACAAGGTCGCACAACTGCAGGGCGTAGAAGTTCTGAACATCAATGAACTGGCCAACTCCCTCAAGCCCATTGTGTTGCCCGGCGAGACGATGCGGGTATTCATCCTGAAAGAAGGAAAGGAATACAACCAGGGCGTGGCCTATCTCGACGACGGCACCATGGTAGTTGTGGACAATGCGCGCAAGATGATTGGAAAGACCATCGACATATCCGTCACGTCGGTGCTGCAGACGACCGCCGGGAAGATGATTTTTGGCAAGTGGGACGAGCGGGCCGCGTCTCGCTCAGAATCGTCACGGTCGGTGAGCACCGCGTCATCGCCGGCGAACCCGATGCCTAACGGGGAAATCAAGAAACAACCGCCCGTGATGGTGGATCGCCCGGCAGATTGAGTATTGAACCAGCGGCTAAAGGAAAAAGGCGGGGTGCAAATCCCGCCTTTGCACGTCTGAATAGGCTGCGGAAAAACTCATGCGCCGTGAGCAAAGCGAACCTCAGGCGCTAAAGCGCAGACTGAGTTTCAACGGCTTAGGGCACGAATTAATTCGTGCCCTTTCCTTCTTGTGTTGCTACTGGACTTTTTCGGCTGTTGCTATAGGACTTTTTCAGCAGCCTGTAGAGCCGCTTAGTTGTTGATTACTCCGCGATGCGTATCGACCTCACCATCAACAGGTCGCCATCGAGGAGGCCGACTACTTCGGCTCGCTGGCCCGCATAGTGATCCATCTCCGAAAGATTTCCGTCCAGCAAATAAACGCTTTCTCCCGAGATCAGTGCATAGCGCGCACCGTGGCGTACGCAAACCCGTGCGCATTCTGCAGCGGTCCTGTCTTTGCTCACATGCTTCGCGTTACAGGAAGTATCGCTGACCACGCCTTGGAGAGCCTTCTCATGACCTGGTGCACCCGCCGAAATCTGGGATGGTTCTGCTTTTATCGCAATGGGTCCAGGTTCATCCGTCGTGAGCGCCAACGCGGTGGTCGCGGAAACGATCGCCAAGACGATTGCTGCCGCGCACGCCACCGCCACGCAAAGAGCGACAAGGCTCAACCAAAAACGATTCTGTCTCATGGGTGACATCCCCGACGGCGTGGCTTCTGGAAAACTCATAGGGCACGTGAGATGCCAACCAAGCTAATTCCTGACGTCGCTAAATTGCTGTATTCGCTAGGCGTAAGGCCATGTAGGCGTGGCGCGCCAGTATTCCGCGGGGCAAGAAATGCCTGGTTACCGGAAAAATAGGGAGGAATTGTGAACTTCGGGTCAAAAGCTCTTAGCTCTGTTTAGTTTTTTTGTGATTCGGCGAGGGAATGTCATCCCGAGCCAAGATGGAGGCGCGGCTACGCGCCGAAGCGAGTCTAGGGAGCTCGCTTGCTTGCGG
>Ga0075434_100003689_pt1 | contig 13679 bp, 10 predicted proteins | sample RhiMethybrSRZTD3_FD_75298 | JGI IMG/M metagenome (GOLD analysis project Ga0075434, IMG submission 75298) | Populus rhizosphere microbial communities from Tennessee, USA - Rhizosphere MetaG P. TD hybrid SRZTD3 | ecosystem: Host-associated > Plants > Roots > Rhizosphere > Soil | place: USA... | reverse complement strand
TTAGCGCGTTTTCCATATTGATGTAGCGCGGGGCTTTCAGCCCCGCGAGACGCGGCCTCGCGTTCGACGACGGCCAGCGCCGTGGTCAACGACCAGGGCCGCATATGGAATCCGTAAAGTCTGCGGCATCCGCGCGCGGGTGTTTCTCGAACTGTTCGTAAGGGCGCTTGAGGCTATTGTCGCGTGTTTCCGGCTCCGTGGAAGAGTTTCAATCCGGTCAACGTCCGCTGCCGAAGGTCCCGATGATCGTTGGCACGAGCCGTCGAAGCTCTTCGCGCGCATCGTCGCCGATCTCGAGTTGAATCGTGCATGCGCCGGCTGACGCTGACGGGATGACGGCGACGTGCAGGACGCGTGCGCGCGGCTCGTTGAACTCCAGCCAGTAGCGTCGCTCGCTGTCGTCGTGAACACGCTTCCATTGCGTCATCGCGCGCAGATCCGCCGTCGCGCTTTCCCAAGGAGCATGAGCCGACCACCGCATCGTTGCCGTCACGGCGCCGTCAGGCGATGAGGCAAACGGCGTGATCATTTCGAAAACGTCATCGACCTTCCAGTCGGGCGGGACGGAGTAAAAACACCGGCCCGTGCCGTCGAACAGCACCGTCCAGCCACGTGTCGGGTCCGGTGTCTGCGCAATCACCGGGGTCGCCGCGAAGACCACCAGCCACGCAGTGAGCGCCGACGCGTGCATCGTGCGCGAGCGGCTCATGGTTCGACAGGCTCACCATGCGCGGGTTCGACAGGCGCATGATGAACGGTGGGTCGAAGCGCGAGCACCGAGCAGAGCGCCGGCAGCGCGAACAGCGTGAGCAGGAGCGTCGACAGCAAGCCGCCGACGACGACCGTCGCGAGCGGCCGCTGGACATCGGAGCCGACACCCGTCGCCGTGGCCGCCGGCACCATGCCGAGCATCGCGACGACGATCATCATCAGCACGGGCCGCATCTGCGCGAGCGCGCCCTGAACGACGGCGTCGCGCGCGCGCCCCGGACGCCGAGCACGCCGCGTGGCGATCTCCGACACGACCAGCACGCCGCTCATCACCGCGACGCCGAAGAGCGAGATGAACCCGACCGCGGCCGAGACGCTCAGGTTGATTCCGCGCACGTACAGCGCGAGGATGCCGCCGACCAGCGAGAACGGCACGTTCATCAGCACGAGACCGGCCGAGGCCGCCGATCCGAACGTGAAGAAGAGCAGCGCGAAGATGATGACGATCGTGAGCGGCAGGATGAATGCGAGTCGTCGACGCGCGCGCGCGAGGTTCTCGAACTGACCGCCCCACTCGACGCGATACCCGTCCGGCAGGCTGACGCGCTGCGCGAACCGCTCCTGGGCGTCGCTGACGAAGCTGCCTTGATCGCGTCCGCGAATGTTCGCGCGCACTGAAATCTGCCGCCGGTTTTCGCGCCGCGCGATGATGCTCGCGCCGCTCGCGACGGTGATCTCGGCGAGCTGCGACAGCGGCACGCGTCCACCGTCACGGGTCCCGACGAGGATTGTACCGATCGCCGATGGATCGGTTCGCGCTTCGGGAACGTACCGGACGGTGATGTCGAATCGCCGCTCGCCCTCGAAGAACGTGCTGACGGTCCGGCCGCCAATCGCGAGCTCGATGACGTCCTGCACGTCGCGCACGTTGATGCCGTAGCGCGCGACCGATTGGCGGTCGATGCGGATTCGCAGCTGCGCCTGATCGTCTTCCTGCTCGACGCCGATGTCCGCCGCGCCCGGCACCCGACGCAGCACGGCAAGCGTTTCGTTCCCGAGTCGGCGCAGCGTGTGGAGATCCGGTCCGGTGATGATGACGGCGAGATCTGCCGGCGACCCGGTCACGGCTTCGGTGACGTTGTCGATGATCGGTTGCGTGAAGCTGAAGAAGGCGCCAGGCACCGCGTTCGACAGCCGCGTGTTCAGCTCGTCGATCAAATCGGATTTGCGCTTGCCACGGCTCCACGTGTCGTACGGCGTCAGCGCGACGAAGAACTCGTTTCGATTCGGTCCATACGGATCCGTGCCGTCGTCGTTTCGTCCCGTCTGCGATGTCACCGTCTTCACCTCCGGCGACTGGCGTACGAGCGTCCGGATCGTCGAAGCGAGCTGGGCCGATTTCTCGAGCGAGATGCCGGCGGGAAAGTTGGCGCGAATCCACAGGACGCCCTCGTCGAGCTGCGGCAGGAATTCCGACCCAAGGCGCATCGACAACACGGTCGTGGCCGCGACGACGCCCATCGCGGCGGCGATGACGCGCGCCGGGTGAGCGATTGACCATTCGAGCGCGCGCTCGTACTTGACCGACAGCCATGTCAACACCGGGTTCTGCCACGTCGCCGGCGTGCCGCGGAACAGATACGTCGCGAGCGCCGGGATCAACGTCAGCGCGATGATCATCGATCCGACGAGCGCGTAGCAGACGGTGAACGCCATCGGCGTAAACAGCCGCCGCTCGACGCGCTCCAACGTGAAGAGCGGCAGATACGCGGCCACGATGATCACGAGGGAGAAGAAGATTGGGCGCTCGACGTCGAGGGCCGCATCGCGGATCAGATCGAGCGTCCCTCCGCCGGCCGCGGGACTGCGATTCGACAGCACCTGAACGATGTGCTCCACCATCACGAGCGTGCCGTCGACGATGATCCCGAAATCGATGGCGCCCAGGCTGAGAAGATTCGCCGGGATTCCGCTGACGTGCATGCAGGCGAACGCGAACAGCAGCGACAGCGGGATCGTGATCGCGGTCAGCAGCGCCGCCCGCACGCTCCCGAGAAACAGGAAGAGAACGGTGACGACGATGACCAGACCTTCTACGAGCGTGCGCGTCACCGTATGAAGCGTGTTGTCGACGAGCTCGGTGCGGTCGTAGATCGGACTGATTGTCACTCCGGGCGGCAGCATTGATGCGTTGAGCTCGTCGACCGCTTCGTGAATTCCCCGCAGGACGGCGCTCGGATTCTCGCCGCGCCGCATCAGCACGATGCCCTCGACATGATCGAGGCGATCGTCGACGGCGAAGATACCGGTGCGCGGCGCCGGACCGACGTGCACGCGACCGACGTCCCGCACGAATACCGGCACGCCGCTGTTTGCGGCGACGACGATGTTCTCGACGTCGGCAATGGATTGGATCAGGCCGACCCCGCGCACGACGAGGCCTTGTTGCTTGTTGTCGAGGAGGGCGCCCCCGGCGTTCTGATTGTTCGAGTCGACGGCTTGCGCGATGTCCTTGATCGACAGGCCGTACCGGCTCAGCGCGAGCGGATCGACCTCGATCTGATACTGCTTGATCGTGCCGCCGAAGGGTGTGATGTCGGTGACGCCCGGAACCTGCAGCAGTCGCGGCTCCACGAGCCAGTCCTCGATCTCGCGCAGCTGCTGCGAGTCGTAACCGTGGCCGTCCAGCGTATAGCGATAGAGCTCGCCAATCGGCGTCGACAACGGTCCCAGTGTGGGCGTCACGCCGTCGGGCAGATTCGCGTCGCGCAGTTTTTCGAGCACGACCTGGCGTGCGAAGTAATCGTTCGTCCCGTACTCGAACGTCAGCTCGACGACCGACAACCCGAAGATCGTTCGGGACCGGCGCGCGATGACGTGCGGCACGCTGTTCAGCGCGCGCTCGATCGGCACCGAGACCTGCTGTTCCATCTCTTCGGCCGCATGTCCCGGATAGATGGTGATGACGAGCACTTGCGTGTCGGAGATGTCGGGATACGCCTCGACGCTCAATTGCGCGAACGCCCACATCCCCGCCGCGACGAGGCCCAGCGCGAGCACGATCAAGAGAAGACGGTGCGCGAGCGCGGCACGCAGGAGCCTCGCGATCATTTGGGCAGCAGTCCGTTCAGCAGCATCACGCCGTCCACGACGACCCTGTCGCCCGGCGCGACGCCGGCCGCGATGCGAACGACGTCCCCGGCAGGTTTGCCCGGTTTCACCTGGCGTCGTTCGAATCGTCCCGGCGCGGTCTCGACGAACACGATGCTCTGCCCGTCGTTGTTCTGGACGAGAGCTCCGGCGGGAACGACGGCCGTCTTCGCGATCGAGGCGATGTGGTGGATGCTGCCGTACATCTCTGGACGCAACCGTCCGGATCGGTTGTCGAGCTCAGCCTGCACCTTCACGGTCCGCGTCTGCGGATCGACGACATCTGCGATCCGCGAGACGTGGCCGGTGAAGGTCTCGCCCGGATACGCCACCAGGCTGATTTCGACGGCTTCCGCGAGCCGCACGAACCGGATGTAACTTTCGGGCACTTGCGACGTGACCCACACGGTCGCGAGATCGGCAATCGTCATGACGCTCGCAGTCGTGTCGTTCCGGTATTCGCCCGGGACGACGCTCAGCTCGAGAACTTTTCCGGCGAGCGGCGCGGCCACGACGACCTGCTGTTGGAATTTGCCAGGATCGAGACCGAGCACCATCAGGCGCCGTGAGGTCTGTTCACGCGACGCGAGTGCCTGCTCGAACGCGGCCTGCGCCTGTGCGAACGCGCTCTCGGCCGTCAGCACGTCCTTCTGCGCAATCGCGTTGTGCTCGAACAAGTCCGACGCGCGATCGAAATCCGCGCGTGCTTTGTTGAGGGCCGCTTCCGACTGCGTGACCGTGGCCTGCGCGGACATGTGCGCCGACAGCGCGGCATCGGCGTCCGGACTGACGATCGTCAACAGCGGCTCGTTCCGTCGGACGGCGTCGCCGGTCTTCACGAGAACCGACGCGATGCGCCCTGTGACCGGCAGCAACACTTTTGTGACGCGGTTCGGATTGGCTTCGATCTTGCCGGCCGCGGTGACTTCGTCGGTCGGGAGATCCCGCAGCGTCACCACGTCCCGTTTGATCTGATCGAGCATCGGAGACGCCGGCGGCAACTCGACGACGTTTGGAGGCGGCGGTACAGCGATCGTCGTCTCCGCGGACGTCGCGGCGTGACCTCTGCATGCCGCGAGCGACCCGGCAAGCAGCGCGACGGCGAACATCCGTTTCATGGCGTCACCTGTGGAAATGCCGCGACCGATGCCCCGGTCGTCGATTCGAGCGTGTACAGACTGCGTGCGTAGTCGGCCCGTGCCTCGTTGTAGCTCCGCATCGTCTCGTTGAAGGCGCGCACCGCGTCGAGAAACTCGATCAGGCTCGCTTCGCCGCGGCGATACGCGTATTCCGTGGCGGACCGCACGTCCCGCGCCTGCGCGAGCATGTCGCGCTCGATCGTTGCAACGATGTCGCGCGATGCGGTGTATGCCTGGTATGCCGCGTCGAGCTCGGCGGATACGTCCGCCTCGAGCGCCCGAATCCGCGCGTCGATCTGACGTTCTTCCTGCCGCGCCCGTTCGACCTCGCCCTGATTACGATTGAAGATCGGAACCGGCACGCTGAGGTTCAACCCGTACTCGTTGCCGCTTCCCACTGGCGCACGTTGCAGGTGAATTTCGCCGGCGATCGTGTAATCGACCTTGCCCTGGGCGATCTGCAGTCGAACCTCCGCGCTCGACCGCGCCTGATCGCGCCGCAGCGCGAGCAGGTCGGGGCGCTCGTGGAGAGCACGCGCGTGCAGGGCATCGAGATCCAGCGGTGCCGCATCGCGCCGCAAATCACCCGCGACGTCGATCGGGTCGCCGGGCCGGCCGATGAGCGTCCGCAATCGGGTGCGCGCGATTGCGAGCTTCGATTCCTGCTGCCGAACGTCATTCTGAAATTGCAGCGCGGCCAGCCGGGAGCGCGCGAGCTCGACGCGCGAGAGGTCGCCGGTTCGCACGCGTTCGACGTTGATGCGGACGACATCGTCGAACGCCTGCAGCGATTCGCGTGCGATCGCGACGTTCAGCTTCGCGAGCACGACGTCCACGAACGCGCTCTGCACGTCCACGACGATCGTGCGCATCGTGTTCAACACCTGCAGCTCGGCCACCGATCGCGCCTGCTCCGCCACCTCGATGCGGCGCTGCCGCTTGCTGCCGCCCTCGAAAACGACGTCGGTGCGAAACACGTTCTCGCGCGGGTTGATATTGGTGTCGTAGATCGCCGCGTCCGGCAGCAGCGCGGTGTACGTGAAGACCGGATTCGGCCGCAGGCTGGCCGCCAGCACGCGCGCCTGGGCCACGCTCACGGAATAGCGCTCGGCCAGCAGCGTCAGGTTGCGATCGAGCGCCTGATGCACGGCATCGTCGATTGTCAGCAGCGACGGCGAAGGCTCGACCGGGGGAATCCGCAACACGGCTTGTGCCGCCGCCGCGGGACACATCGCCAATACACATATCCAGACCGACGACGTACACGTCGCCGCGCGTCGCAAGAGACGCATGACACCTCTCTTCGAAAGAATCGACTTGTGTTAGAGGAGTGGTGTTAGGCCAGCGGAGGCGGGCGTGGCGCGTGCGGGGCGCGCGGCGATCGCGATACCACCGGTGCGCCAACGATGACAGTTCGCGTGCCGGACGGCGGTACGACAGCTCCGCCGGTATCGCGACGATCGGACGGCGGGTTGGCCTGAGTGAACGACGGAGAAGACGCAGGTCGACGCTCGACTAGAGGCGCCGGCGGCAGCGGTTGCCACCTGTCCCCGTGCGCCGGGTTTCGCCGCGTGAGATGACCTGCGCCGTCGTTCACCCACACGTACAAGTTGAGCGCATGGTCGGTCGCGATGACGTCGAGGTCGCCGTCCGCGTCGATATCCGCGGCGATGATCGACGCGAAGCGAGTCGTATTGTCGGGCAGCGATTCGACCGACGGCGGCAGCGGCAACGCGCGCGCGGCGGCCGCGTGAGCGACACACACGAGAATACCCGCGAGCACGACTGCGATCCGCGCGATCAGCTTCTGCATCGAACCCGGATCCGACTATAGCAATCCGATATCAGGAAATTGCTAAAGCTGTCATGCACACATGGACTATTTGCGCCACGCCGCGAATATGTAAGTAAACGAGAAGCGATGAGAGAACGAGGGGATGTGAGCCGGACTACATTCAGAACTGGGAGGGCGCCGCACCGTCGACCGTGACGACGACGTCGGTCGGCGCTCGTAGGAGGGTGTCGTGCCCGAACGCGCGAATCGTGTACGTGCCGGGCTTGCTGAATGTCGCCTTTACTTCGACCTTGCCGTCGACGACCTTCACGTAGCCCTCGGGTTCAAATGTGACGTGCGCCGGACCGCGGTACACCTGCCACAACACGGAGAGCGCGTTTGGCACCGGACGCGGACGCGCCGGCAGCGGCACGTTCACGGGCGACGGCGGCGCGCCGCGCAGCGACGGCTCGAGCTGCCGCTGGCCGCGCGGTTTTCCGGTCAACGAAGGAATCCCATCGTCGGTGACCGCAGCCGTGATCGTCACGGGCGTGCCGGCGCGCGGCCGCCCGATCGGATCAATCTTCAGGACCGGCGGCATGTCGCGGTTGATCAACTCGTTGCTGATCTGAACGCCGCCGTTGTTCGACACTTCGACCTTGCGATCGATTTCCCACACGTCGAGCAGCGTCGCCCGCGCAACTTCCGTTTTCCCGTTTGCCGTGATGGTCCAGACGATCTCCTTGTTCGGGTCCCAGTCTTTCGGGATGTTCACTCGGAAGAGGAAATGGTTCTCGCGAGGATAGAAATACGTCGGCTGGCCGCGATCGGCCGGGCCCGGCTCGAAGTTGTTCTGCGCGCCGACCGCGATGGCGAGCTCCTCGACATGGTTCCGGTTCAAGTACCCGAACACCATGTTGAAGCTGCCGTCAGGGACGCGCTCCCATCCCTCGTAGATGGGAACGACGTCCTGTCCCGAGTTGAAACGGATGTGGAGCTCGGTCGATTGCGACTGCGCGAACAACGGCGCAATCGACAGCGCCGCCAGCGCGAGCTTCAGCCTCATTGCTGCGGCGACGCGGACGTATTCGTCGTTCGCTTCCGCGCGTCGAACTCCTTCTGGTACTCCTCGTCGGTCATGTCGTACCAGGTGATCCACGCGAAGCCCATCTCGTCGATCGTCCGCTGGCCGCTGCCGACCCAGTTCCGCGGATCGGGATTGTTCTTGTTGGCCGAGTTGTCGTGCCACGAGATGACGTGCAGCAGCGTGCCCGCGGGATAGATTGGCGCGACGTCGTCGGCATAGACGGCGACGATGTGCCAGTTGAAGCTCCAATCGGCGCAGTTGATCTGCTCGGTCTTGTTGTCGGGATAAATCAGCTCGATACACTGCCGCTTGCCGCGCGTGTGCATGTGCGGCTGGAACGCCGTGATCTTTCCCGGCTTGTTGAAGCGCGTGTAGCCGTCGCTGCGCACGTAGGTCGATCCGCCCGGAATGTCGAGCGGCTCGGTGGGCTGCCCCAGCTGCTTCGAGTAGACGACGTGCTTCGGCACGTAGCCTTTCGGATAGAGCACGATGCCGAGCTGCGAGCGATCGGTCTGTTCCCTGCCGACCGCGTGATAGTGGAAGTCGAACTTGATCTTCGAGCCGGCCTTCAGCAGACGTCCCGTTCCCTCGGGGAACAGATCGCCGTTCTTGCCGACCGCGAACTCGTTGAGGAAGTCGCCGGCGTCGCCGTTGCTGTCGTCGCCGTTGCTGTCGCCCGACGCGTCGGCGTCGACGGCGTACGTCAGCAGGTGATGGACGACGGCGGTGTTGCCCGGTTTGCTCTCGATCGCCTTGATGTAGCGATCCTCAGTGAGGCCGGTGTCGACGTAGTAGCTGCCCCACCAGTCGGCGGCTTCCGCCGGGACGACGTGCGTCGGGGACGTGATGATCAGATCGGGCTTCCCGATGTGCCAGCGGTCCGCATCGTCGAACTCGCGCGGCTTCGGCATGTCGGCCATGTTGCCGAGCGGCGCGCCGGCGTCGACCCACTTCACGATCGTGTCGACCTCGTCCTGCCGCAGCGACCGGTCGTTCTTGAAGCTCTGAATTCCGACGTGCGGGTCGATGCCCCACGGCGGCATCGTGCGCTCGGTGACGCGCTGCCGGATCGATTTGGCCCAGGGCCGGACGTCCTGGTACGTCATGAACGACATAGGCGCCATCTGCCCGGGCCGGTGGCAGTTCTGACACGACTTCTGAAGAATCGGCGCGACGTCTTTGGTGAAAGTGACGGCCGACGAACCCGCCCGTGCGGGCGCCTGGCCGCTCGTCGTCACGCCCGTGGCGATGGCGGCTGCGGCGACGAGGCCGGCAAACACGCTGACCGGAGTGAGCCCTTTCATTGCGTCCCCTCCGCGTGAAGAAATCCGCACGCCCAGTCGAGGCACTCTAACATGCCGCGCCGGCACCCGGGCGACCAATTTCCACTGCTCAGACATTGCACAACGGCATCAGAGCGACCGCGGCGCGGTGACACATTCGAGCATTTCGGGCCCGTGAGCCCTACGGAACATCGCCGTTGCCTCGATCAGGCGTTCGCAACGCGCGAGGCGCGCCCACGCGGGCGCGTGGGCGGGATCGAGATCGAGACACGCTCGATAGCGCGCCCGCGCCGGTGTCCACTGGCTGACTTCGTATGCGAGCTGATTTTGCGCGTAGGTAGAAGGCGTAAGCGCCGGCACTGATCCGCGCCCGATGACGTCGGCGCTCGAGCCCACGCGATGAGAGATGGATGGAGGGTGGTTATGCCTGCAACGCATCCGCGTGAGCGTTCTCCCAGTCGCGACGCGGATGGATTGAACCCTCACACAGGCGCGCTGCATCTTTCAGCATCTCAGCGGCCCATCGAAACGTGTTGAATTGCGCAACCACGGCTCGCATGCGGCGCATGCGCCGCGATTGTTCGTTATCCGGCATCGTCAACGCGTCGGCCAGCGCGTGCGCTGCATCGTCCACTGAGTAGGGATTGACGATCAGGGCGTCGGTCAACTCGCGGGCGGCGCCCGCGAACTCGCTGAGAATCAGCACGCCGCGCTCGTCGTCGCGCGCGCTCACGAATTCCTTCGCGACCAGGTTCATCCCGTCGTGAAGGCTGCCGACATAGCAGAGATCGGCGCCACGAAGGAACCGGTACACCTCTTCGGGCTCATGGTGCGTTTCGATCAGCACGATCGGGCGGTAGTCGTCCGCGCCAAAGCGTTCGTTGATTCTCGCTGCGACGGTCCGCAGACGGGATCGGAGCTCTCGATATGCCGGCAGGCAGACGCGGCTCGGCTCCGCGATCTGAACGAACACGAAACGTTTCTGAAATTCGGGATGCGATTCGAGCAGCTTCTCGACGGCCAGGAATTTTTCAGTGAGACCTTTGGTGTAGTCGAGTCGATCGATGCCGACACCGATGGCCACATCTGGCGCCAGACCGAGTTGGCGGCGTATCGCCGCGCGGCAGGCGCTGACTGAATTGCATCCGCCGGCCAAGCGACTCGGAAATTCGACGGACACCGGATAGACGCGAACGATCGTTTCGCGGCCGTCAAGTGTGACGACGCTGCGCGTGCGATCGATTTCAGCGTCGGACAAACATTCGACGGTATCGAGGAAGTTTCGACGATCGTCGTCGGTCTGAAATCCGACAATGCTGCTGCCGAGCAGTCCATGGAGGAGCGGCCGGCGCCACGGGCACACGGCAAAGTCGCGCGGACTGGGCCACGGAATATGCCAGAACGAGACAATGGTCGAGAGCGGCAGCCGCTCGTGAAGCATACGAGGGGCAAGTGCGAAATGGTAATCCTGCACGAGAACGAGCGGCTGCTCCGTCATCACCTCCTCACAAACGGCATCAGCGAACCGCGAATTGACCGCGCGGTACGTGATGAAATCAGCCGATCGAAAGATCGGCTGCACGTGAGCACGGTGGCACAGCGGCCAGAGTCCTTCATTCGCGAACCCGTAGTAGTAGCCCTGCTCCTCGCGTGCGTCGAGCCAGACGCGGCGGAGGCGATACGACGGGTTGGCGGGAGGCACATCGAGTCCGTCGCGCCGGTCGACGACGATCCGATCTGCGGATCCGGATCCGTGTGCCACCCATACGCCGCGGCACGCGTGCATCAGCGGCTCCAGCGCGGTTACGAGTCCGCCGGTCGAGCGACGAACATCGATCGAACCATCCGGGGCAACTTCATGGCGGAACGGTTCGCGGTTGGCGAGCACGACGATCGATTCTCCGCCGTAGACCCTCGCCAGCCACTCTCGAAGCCGTGCGGCGCTCCAGCATGCACCCGCGCCCGGATCCCGCCGCCGCGCCATTTGTCCTCCCGTTACGATCGCGCTCACGAACCGATTACACACCGGCGGCCCGCGGTAGACCCATCCTGTCGATCGGGGATGCTCGGACGGTTTTCTCTGGAGATGGTTGCGTCGATCCGGCTGGCTCTGCAGTTGGAACAGCTCTCCCCTGTTGAGGGGATGCCGCTCGCCGCGAGAGACGAGTTAACCTTGACGGGTGTGAATGAGGGCGGAGGCCCGGGTGCGATTCAAAACGTGGCCCGTCGCGGCGCTTGGTCTGGTCAGTCTCCTGATCCTGGTCGTCATTTCGATGCTGACGTTGTCTGGGAAAGCGCAGGAGATCTACGCCGAGCTCGATCAGGTCAATACACACCACCACAACGTGGATGCCAAGCTTCGACGCCTTCGCTCGGACGTCAATCTCTCGGGCATCTTCGTCAGAGACTACCTGCTCGATGTGTCACGCGAGCACGCTCCTGAATATCGGGAGCGGCTTGCCGAATTCCGCCAGACGAATGTGGCGACGGTCGCGGATCTGCGTGAGCTCGACGCGACGCACGCCGACAGGATTGCCAGTCTCGAAACCCAGCTCGAAGACTACTGGCAGACGTTCGAACCGCTCTTCGACTGGACCGCCACGGAGAAGATTTTTCGCAGCGCGAGCTTTCTGCGAAAGGAAGTCGTCCCCAGACGCGATGCCATTCTGGCAATTGCGCGCGAGATCGAGGAGCTGAACAACGCGAACCTTGCGGCACAAAGAGCGGAAGTGACGCAGCAGCAGGCCGCGTTCCGCTCCGATCTTCGACGTTTGCTGTGGCAGACGCTCCTGTTGGGTGCCGGCGTGGCGCTCATCGCGGTGTTTCGGCTGCGTCTCCTCGAGCAGCGCTCGGACGATCAGCGAGCGGTCGCAGAAGATGCCGAAGGCCAGATGCGCCTGCTCTCGCAGCGACTCGTGGCGACGCAGGAGGAAGAGCGGCGAAACCTGTCACGAGAGCTGCACGATCATGTCGCCCAGGTGCTCACGGCGCTCCGAATGGAGCTGGGACGCATCGAGCGCGCGCGGCCCCCGGGCGATACGCGCGTCAAGGACGCGGTGGCGGAGTGCCGGCGTCTGATCGATCAAATGTTCCGGACCGTTCGCGATCTCGCCCTCGGCCTGCGCCCGAGCATGCTCGACGACCTCGGCCTGCAGCCGGCGTTGGAATGGCTCGCCCGCGATGTGAGCCATCGGTACGGTGTCGACGTTTCGTTGCATTCACATGGCGACCTGGAGACGCTGCCCGATCGTTACAGGACGTGCGTGTTTCGAGCGGTGCAGGAGGCGTTGACGAATTGCGTTCGACACGCGCGGGCCCATTCGATCGACGTGAGTGTGACTGGCCATCACGATTCGTTGGCGATCTCCGTCCACGACGATGGCATCGGCTTCGATCCGGCACGTCGGCGCAGTGGTCTTGGCTTGCGTGGGATAGAGGAACGTGTCAAGGAACTCGCCGGCACGATGAGCATCAGTGGCAAGGCTGGCGAGGGCACGACGTTGGATATCCGCCTTCCAGTGACCGAAGCGAGAGAGGTGCCGCTTGCGCGTGCTGCTGGCTGACGATCATGGCATCGTCCGGCGAGGCTTGAGGAGCCTCATCGAGGAAGCCGGCTTGTCCGTTGTCGCGGAGGCGGCCGATGGGCTCGAGGCGCTTCGGCTGACCGAGGAGTTCAAACCCGATCTGCTGGTTCTCGACATCGGGATGCCGAGACTGAGTGGCATCGAGGTGGCCGCCCGGTCGCAGAAGTTCGAGCGGCCGCCGGGCGTTGTCATCCTCAGCATGCATGCGGACGAGTCCTACATCATCCGCGCGCTCGCGGCAGGCGCTCGCGCGTATCTATTAAAGGACGCGACCGACGAAGACCTCTTGCCGGCGTTACGCGCGGTCGCAGCGGGAAAGCCCTTCTTCAGCCCCGCGGTCACGTCCGTCCTCGTGGAGGACTACGTTCGCACGCTGCAGAAGCGCGGGTTGACCGATTCGTACGATCTGCTGACCGACCGCGAAAAAGAAGTCCTGCACCTGCTGGCCGAAGGCCGATCGAACAAGGAAGTGGCGACGCTCCTCGACGTTGGATTGTCGACCGTCGAGACGCACCGCGCCAACCTGATGCAGAAGCTCAATCTCCATGGAACGGCCGACATCGTCTTGTACGCGGTCCGGAAGCGCCTCATTGCGTAGTCACCGGTCGGAGGGCGGATCTCCCCTGTTTATCGGATAGCCTCGAACGCCCTTTGTACGCTCTAGTGGAACCTGATGGTGAGAACAAACCACGGAGTGTCTATGCGAGCCAACGAAGAAATGCTCATTCGTGTCTACGGCTCTTGGAACGGCTGGCAGAACGCGGAAGTGAGGCTTGAGGACATCCGTCGCGTGCACTGGTTTCAACCCGATCACGCACCGCATCACCTGCTCTACGGATTTGTCTCCTGCACCGACCTTGTGAACGGTCACATTCCGCACGAATGCGACAACTCGTCCGCTCCGCACGATTTGCTCGTGTGCGTCCTCAAAAGACACGTCGTTCCAAGCGT
>Ga0075434_100003688_pt1 | contig 13681 bp, 12 predicted proteins | sample RhiMethybrSRZTD3_FD_75298 | JGI IMG/M metagenome (GOLD analysis project Ga0075434, IMG submission 75298) | Populus rhizosphere microbial communities from Tennessee, USA - Rhizosphere MetaG P. TD hybrid SRZTD3 | ecosystem: Host-associated > Plants > Roots > Rhizosphere > Soil | place: USA... | reverse complement strand
GGTCATCGGCCGCGGCCCTCACCGGATTGCAGTTCGTCGTCATCACGCTCATCGGCGAAGGGCAAAGCCGGGCGAGCTCGAACGGCGCCATCGGTGCGTTCGCGACGCCAACGATCGTTCACTTCTGCGCCGCGCTGTTCTTCTCGGTGGTGATGTCCGCGCCGTGGCCGCGGCTGTCGGAACCGGCGTTCGTGATTGCCGCGTCCGGCGCCGTGGGGCTCGTCTACACGGCAACGGTGACCTGGCGGGCAACGCACCAGACCGCCTATCAAATGGTAGCCGAGGACTGGATCTGGCACGTCACGTTGCCCGTGGTCGTCTACGCGACGCAGCTGGTAGCCGGGCTGCTATTGTCCCGCTTCACGCTCGTTGCGCTGTTCGCGACCGCCATCGCGTCGCTGCTGCTCGTGTATATCGGGATTCACAACGCGTGGGACACGTCGACGTACATGGTCGCGCAGCGGCTCAAGCGGGAGAAGGACGATGAGACCGGAGCGGTCGAGCCGCCCCCGCCGGCACCAGCGCCGGCTGCCAAACCCGCGGCAACCGCTGATGCATCTCGTTAGGCCGTCATGACATTCGCTCACCAATGACGACAGCACGGGCGGACGTCGCCTGTCCCGGCTGCCGCTACGTGCCGAGCCCGTACGACCGATGGGTGTGCGCGCCGGACGGCTGCGGGAACGTGTGGGACACCTTTGCGACCGGGGCGCGATGCCCGGTCTGCGATGCCCAATTTCCCTGGACCGTGTGCCCGGCCTGCGGGCAGACGTATCCACACCGCGCATGGTATCGCCGCTCCGCCTGACGGTATTCGCCCTCGGCTTGGCGGCAACAGCCGGCACCCGTCTGTCGCAGAACAATGCCTCGCGCCGCCGCTATTGCGTGCGCTGATACTCGCCGAGCTCGCGAACCATCGCTTCGACCGTCGGCGGCTCGTCGTAGCCCGCTGCGCGCCAGCGGGCCGCGTTGGCCGCCGCGTTCGACGTACGCAGGCGGCGGTCGATCACGGTTGGGGCATCCACGTCCATGATTGTCAGGTCCGGACGGTCGTACTCGCGCGCAAAGCTGCGCAGGAGATTGGCCTTCGTGATGTCGCCGGTCGGAATGATGTGCTGCGAGTGCGTCAGCGTCGCGTTCTCCTTGATCATGCCGCCGCACAGCTTCGCGAAGTGCATCGTCGTGACGCCGTTCCACAGGTGGTTGCGATACCCGTTGAGGGTCGCGCCCTTCTCCTGCTTGAGGAACCAGGAGAGCAACGAGACGAAGCCCTTCACTTCGGGGCCGACGATCGAGCATCGCAGGTGCATCATGTTGGGCGAACGCACCTCGCCGAGACTCTTGGTCTTGCCATAGACGTCCGTCGCGTCGTGCGCCGCTTTTTCATCGTAGCAACCGTCCCGGCCGCTGTAGACGCAGTCCGTGGCGATCTGCAGCACACGGGTGCCGCTCTTCTCCGCCGAGAGCGCCAGTCGCATCGGGAACTGGCCGTTTACCTGGATCGCGCGCGCAACCTCGTCGCGGTTGTCGTCCCGGATGAACGGCTTGATGACGCCGATGCAGTTCACCACCCAGTCCACGCCCTCGAGGTCGGGCGTCTCGCCGCACTCCACGTCCAGCGTCTGGAAGGATCCCCTGGGCGAATGCTTGCGCGCGACCGCAGCGTTTCGCGCAGTGCCTGTCACCTGGAGCGACTTGTCCCGGCTGAGCCAATCGTGGACGACGGATCCCAGCATTCCCGTCGTGCCGAGGACCAGAACTTTTGTCATGAGGACTTGGTTACTGTGAGGCGCGGCTTCGCCCCGCGCGAACCTTTCCGATCCAGACCGTCCTCGGCGTACGAGTACGCGACCGGGACGTGATACGACGTGACGTCGTGCGTGCCGACTCCGCCGTCGTGGAGGCGTACGATGAGGTCGTCGCAGATGCGGCGCGATGACCGCCCGTCCCCGAAGGGTTGCTCCCACCGCGCGCCGTGGAGCGCTTCGAGCTTTTCGATCGCGTGCGCGATTGCGTCGCGCGGCTGATCGCTGGACGGATCGAACTTCACGCTCGACCCGACGTCGTAGACCTGCGGCCGCTCGGTCGAGCGCCGCATCTGCACGGACGGAACACCGAGGATGCACGCTTCCTCGACGACGGTCCCCGAATCGGTGAGCGTGCCAAGTGAATTGACGAGCAGCACGAGAAACTCGTCGTAGCCGATCGGGTCCACCATGATGACGTTCTTCGGCACCGCGAGCGAAAACTCGGTGAGCATCCGCTGCGTCCGATAGCTCGCCGGGAAGTAGACCGGGCGCCGCGCGGCCGCCGCCAGCGCCAGCACGCGCGCGAGAGGTGCCTGGTCGCCGACGTTCTCGCGGCGATGGCACGTCATGAGATAGTAGTCGCCCTTCGTGACCCCGCGCTCCTTGAAGAACGCGGCGCTCGCCATCGTCGCGTACCGCTCCGGCCGTCCGATGTAGTACTCGTTGAGCACGTCGACGATGGGATTGCCGACGACGGTGATGCGGTTCGGGTTGAGCCCCTCCGCGACGCCCTGCGCCTTGTACTCGTCAAGGTAGGCGTAGATGCGGTCGGAGAGATGGTCGGAGATCGTGCGGTACTTCTCCTCGGGCATGCGCCAGTCGTACGAGCGCATGCATCCCTCGATGTGGACCACGGGAATGTTGAGCTGCGCGGATGCCATGCACCCGACGACGGTGTTCGTGTCGCCCAGGAACACGGTTGCCTCGGGGCGCAGCGCCTCGAGCGCCGGATAGAGCTCGGCGATGACCCCGGCTGAAATGTCGGCGTCGGTCCTTCCCTGCACGCCGAGCTCGACGTCCGCCGGAGCCACGCCGAGTTCGCGGAAGAACACGTCTTTGAGGTTGTCCGAGTAGTGCTGTCCGGACCAGATGAACGTGAGGTCCACGGACGGCTCCTCGCGAAGATACCGCAGGATCAGCGACGCCCGGATGACGTCCGGGCGGATACCCAATACCACAGCGAGGCGCTTACGCGCTTTGGCGCACATGACGTCTAAAGAATGGTCGACGGCGGCCGGAGTGAAGAGCTAGCGCTCTTCGACATGCCACGGATTCCAGAACCGCGCGTCGAATCGGATGTCGTCGCCCTTGCTGTCGGCGAGCGTCGACGTCGAGAAGTACTGGATCATCGTGTCGCTCGTGAGCGACATGGCGCCGTTGGCGTAGCCCGGCGGCACGTACACCACGCTTGGCGTCCGCTCGGACAGCACCCAGCGATATACCTTCGCGTTGGGATCGGGCTTCTCCCAGTCGAGCACGTGGACCGCCGCGACAATCGCCGATCCGCGCAGCACCGTGACGTATTTCCCTTCCTTGCGGTGCCCGTGCCAGGCGCGGACGAAGTCCGCGGAATGGTTCGTCACGACGTACGTCCGCCGACACGTCGAGGGGTCGAAATCGTTGACGAAGAAGAGCGTCCCTCGATCGTCGGTGGCGCTGCCACCGACTATCAACCGTGGTTCTTCAGTGCTCATCAGCCGACGAGTGTCCCGACGTCCCGAAAGGAGAGCGCGGACGACTCGCGCTTCAGCAGAGCGGACAGATAAGCCTGGTTGGAGTACCGGTCGAGACCCGTGTTGGTGATGCGTCCCTCGAGGATGAGTTGCTTGATCTCCTCGATGCCGTCGTCGAGCGAGAACCGCGGGCGAAAATCGAGTTCCTTGATGGCACGCGCTGCGGAGACGCGGTAGTTGCGCGTGTCCTCGAACAGCGCCTGACTCACCTCGATCGTGCAGTCCGGGAAGTGGCCACGAATTTGGGAGGCGAGATCGATGATACGCGTGTTCTTGGCGGTGAGGTTGTAGACGCCACGGTTGGGCTGGTCCACCGCCCTGGCGAACGCGCGGGCGGCGTCCTTGACGTGCAACAGCGGGCGGAACTGATCGCCGCCGAAGACAGTGATACGTCCCTGCTCGTGCGCTCGCACCGTGAGCGTATTCACGACGAGATCGAGGCGGATGCGCGAGAACTCGTCGCCGACGCCGAAGAGCGTGCCGAGTCGGAGGGAGATCGCGTCGGAATCGGCGAGCGCCTGCTCGGCCTGAATCTTGGTCGCGGCATAGAGCGAGAGGGGGTTCGTGGGCGACGTCTCGACGAGCTCGCCCCCCTGCGCGCCGTATACGCTGCACGTCGACGCGAAGACGATGCGGCCGTCGAAGTGCTCACGCAGCCATTCCACCGACTTGAAGTTCACCTCGACTGTGACATCCGGGTTGAGCGCGCAGGCGCCGTCGCCGACGAGCGCGGCGAGACATACCACGCCGTCGGCCCAGTCGAGATGCTCGCGCAGCTTGTTGACGTCGCGAACATCACCGCGCACGAACGGCACGCGCTTGCGATACTGCTCCTCGTACAGGAGCATGTCGTACACGCGGACATCGTGGCCCATCTCGACCAGGGCATCGACCACCGCGCCGCCGATATATCCGCATCCCCCCGTAACCAGAACTCGCTTCATGAACCATTCCTCGCGATGTGTCCTAACGATGCTGACTGCTGCCGAGCGGACCGGCTATTGTCGCGTGGCGAAGTACGAACGGCTTCGCGGCTACTTCCGGCGAACGTGAATGCCATACCACCCTGAACCGAATTCGGGGAATCTTCCGATCTCATTCGACCAAGTCACCGATCCCCCAGCACGCTCGACGAGGGTTTGCATCTGTTCCAGTGAACGACAAATCCCGCCGACCTTCAGTCCCAAATTCGTTTCCTTGGTACTTGCCTCGGCGCCGTTCAACGAGAACGCAAATTGTATGGCGAAGACGCCGGAGGGCTTGAGGGCTCGCACCACCTCACGAATCTGCTCACTGAGGTCAGTGTCAGACATGTGTTGTGCGACCAGGTGAGAGATTGCAAGGTCAAAGGTCTCTGAGGGTAGGTCTTTCAATTGCGAAGGCAACCAAGTCGCCTGAACCGAGTCCCTGATTTTTGCCAGGGCGACCGGAGAGATATCAAGCGCGTGTACTTTGCAGCCGAGCTCGGCCAAGGCTCGGGTGCAGAAACCCTGACCCACTCCAATGTTCAAAACCACCTGACTCGGAGCGATTCGTTTCTCAACCTTCAGACCCGACCAAACCTCCGGACCACTGCTGCCCGTCAGATAAAACGCGAGGTCTCCTGAGCTGGAATGGCATTCGTCCCACCATTCGCGGACAGATTCGTGGCGGCTTTCGGATTGCTGAACGTGCTCCGCCAATTTCTTTGACACCCGCCTCGCGTCCCGGCTCTGCTTGAGCTCCCGAAACTTCAACAAGGCCTTCCGGCCGGCTGAGGTTTTCTGCAAGGCGGCCGCGAGACTGTGCTGAAGGTTCTTATTCGGACGCTCTTGCGCCATTAACTCCCCTTCTGAAAGCGAGGCTCGTTTCCCGCGGTGCGTCACTCTGCTTGATCCGATGGCCAAAAGTCGCCACTTCCTCGGTCGCGGGACCGGAGGTGGCTCGGGGGCTTCTGGCCGCCTGCCATGAATCGGCAGTTGACTCATGATGGCGGAGTTACGCCGGAAGTCCGCTTTGCAAGAAAGGTGCGGGACGAATGTACGAGCCGACGACATGCATAGCGTACGGCTCGGGCGAGGCATTGACGAGGCGCCAGCGGATCGACGATCTCCATTTCCATGTCCCAGCGAACAGCGAATCTCGGTCCTGGCCTTCGGGTGCTCCTGGGCGTCATCGGCGTGGCGGCGCTCGGATCGGGAGTCGTTGTCGCCGCGACAGAGCTCAGCGCCGCGTCCCGCGGCTCGCCGCTTTTACCGACGCTGCTCGCATCGGTCGTTGCAGGTGTGGCCGTTCTCGGCGGCGTGCTGCTCATTCGCGGCGCCGTTCTGGGCCGCATCGCGGTTCGGGATCCGCGCGGCCGCCGATAACGATGCCGCCTAACGTGCGTGCTCTCGAGCGCGTGAAGCGTTTCTCGCCGATCTCGGTGCTGCTGGCGTCGGCGCTGTCCGCCGCTCCGGCGCGGGCCCAGGACACCGCGGCTCGGCCCATCCCGAACGTCGCTGAGCTCCAGAAGCTCGACACCGTGCTGTCATTCCTTCGCCAGCGCAACGCGCGGGATTACGCCATCACCACGCCGAACGGCATCGACGAAGGCAGGTACGTCGAGATCGGCGGGATCGAGCAGTGGATCACCATCCGCGGCGAGGACCGCAAGAACCCCGTGCTCCTTTTCCTCCACGGCGGGCCGGGCGATGCCACCAACCCATGGGGATTCGCGGCGTTTCGCTCGTGGCTCAAGTACTTCACGGTGGTGCAATGGGACCAGCGCGGGGCCGGGCGCACACTGGGCCGGAACGGGGCATCGTTAGGCCCGACCATCACCATCGACCGCATGACGCGGGACGGCATCGAGCTGGCTGAGATGCTGCGCACGACCTTGGGACAGGGGAAAATCATTCTCGTCGGGCATTCATGGGGCTCGATACTCGGCGTTCGGATGGTGAAGAGCCGACCCGATCTCTTTCACGCGTTCGTCGGAACAGGTCAGGTCGCCGACGAAGCGAGGAACTATGTCGTCGCCTACGCGGACGTTCTGAAAGCGGCGGAGCGACGTGGAGAGGCGCGCGCCGTGAAGGAGCTGAGGGAGGTGGGACCTCCGCCATGGCGAGACGCCCGAGGGTATGTCGTGCACCGCCGATGGGCAAATCTGTTCGAGGGCGCCGATCTCTTCCTCGCGTCGATGTTCGGCCGCGCTCTTGTGGCGCCGAACTCCACGCCGCGAGACGTCAACGATTGGCTTGACGGCCAACGCCTGAGCGCGGAACGCCTTGTCCCGCAGATGAACGCCCTCGATTCGGCCGCGCTCGGCGGCGAGTTCGCGGTGCCGGTGTTCGTGTTCCAGGGTGCCGAGGACTTCACCACGCCGACGAGTCTCGCCAGGAGCTTCGTGAGCTCGATTCACGCACCGCGCAAGGCATTCGTGGCGATCGAGCGAGGCGGCCACTTCGCCGTCTTCATGAAGTCGGATGCGTTTCTGAATGAGCTGGTCGCGCGAGTCCTTCCGCTCGTAAGGCGGCGCTGACGGTCCAGCACGCGCTGCGGGGTGGCCACGCTCGATCCGCGTGACCACCCCACAGAGTTCTTCGTTGTCGTGCGACCGCTGTGCTCAGTTCCCGCCCGGGCGAGGTCGGGGGAGCGCTGTTGGCGGCAGGATGTTGTTCAGCCGCATGTAATTCGCCAGCTGGCTGTAATGGTCCGCCATGTCGAGCGCGTGGCCGAGCGCCATCGCGGCGCGCGTGGAGGGCCGCGACTGGCCGCCGAACGTCAGGGTTATCGGTTCGCCGAGCTTCGTATCATCCAGCTGAGCGAAGGCGTCCTCGCAGAACTTGAACGATGCCTTGAGCTTCGTGACGAGCGAGTCCTTGGGCCACTTCGCCTTCACCGAGTCGGCGGTCGCCGTGTCTGCTGCCGCGGGGCTGCCCTTCATCGAGCCGAAATTGTTGCAGAAGAAATAGTTGTCGCTCGCCAGGTGCTGGGCGATGTAGCCGATGGTAAGCTGCGCGGGCGTCGGCTTGTAGCCGAACTTGGACTCGGGGATCGAATCGAACGCCTGGGCGAGGTTCCGATGGAAGCCCATCATTCGGCCGCGAAACGCCGTCGTGATCGGGTTGGCGGTCGGAGCACCAGACGGCTGCTGGGCGACCAGGCTCACCGGCAGAGCCAGCGCCAGGATCGCTGCGTAAGAGATCTTCATACGTTCTCCCGGGAAGATGGCTAGGGACAGATCATCATACTGGGCGGCGTAGCCCATTTGCGCAACGACGCCAACGAAAGGAAAGCGCTAAGGTTGCGCGAGAGGATCCAGGCCGTGACCCCTCATCTGACTCGATGCGTGAACGCCTGCCGTGCCGCCCACACGATCGGTACGCCGATGAGGAACATGTGGACGAGGACGCCGGTGACCCACACCGGTGTTGGCGGCGTCGGACGCGGTCCAATACGCGAGAGCGGAACCACGACGTAATTCATCACGAGGTACACGACGATCCCGTACAGGACGCCAACGAGCAGCGGTCGCCGCACCAGCACGGGCAGTTGGCTCGCCACCGCGAAGAAGATACAGGTGATGATGAGCGCGTTGAGGTAGTGGAGCCCAAGGCCGAGCGCTGCGACGCCGGCGCCACCCTGATACGCGTCGGTGCCGAGGATCCCGCTCGCGACCAACTTGAGGATGCGCGAGGGTGGAACGCCTCTATAGAGGTATGAGAAACCTGTCGCGTAGCAGATGTCGCAGGTCGCCGCGATGAGCCACCCGATGATGAGCCACCGGCCCGGCCCTGATCTTGGACCGGCGGCGGCACTGGCGACGTTGGCGTAGCTTGTCATGTGAACTGGGCTCGAACGGTGCCGTCGACGGAAGTTGCTCATCGCGCGCGTCCCGCGATAGACGCCGGCCGTTCCGACCGCTTGCGCTAATAGCAGCAGCTCGCAGCACGCGGCAGTAGCCCGCAGCCGTCGGCCACCAGCATGCAGCTGCACGCAGCAAGCAGCGCAATATGCCCATTGCGGCTATAGCCACTGTGGCTATAATATGAAACCCATGACCACCGATCGAACTGAAATCGACGGCCTGCTGCCTCTCCCGCCTGCCACGTTCCACATCCTGCTGGCCCTGGTCGATCAGGAGCGCCATGGCTACGCCATCATCCAGGACGTCGAAGCACGGACTGACGGGGAGCTGCGGTTGAGTGCCGGCACGCTCTACCGGTCCGTTGCCCGCATGGTCGAACAGGGCCTCATCGCCGAGGTGCTGAAACGGCCGTCGGCGCTCGACGATGAGCGCCGCCGTTACTACCGCATCACGCCGTTCGGCACCGCCGTCGCGCGGGCGGAGATGGCGCGCCTGTCTCGACTCGTTCGCTTGGCGCGCGCGCGGGGCCTAACGCCGGAGACGACCTGATGCGACCCCTCGAACGCTTCTACCGCGCCCTCCTGCATCTGTACCCCGCGAGCTTCCGCACCGAGTACGGACGCGACCTCGCGGCGACGTACGCGGCGCGTCTCAGAGACATGTCCGGCCCGGCGCCTACGGTGCGTGGCATGCTCGCCGCGATCGGCGACGTACTGCCCAACGCGCTGGCGGCACACGGGGAGATCCTCCGCCAGGACCTCGGCTACGCTGGCCGGTCGCTCGCGACCTCACCGGGCTTCGCGCTGACGGCCATCCTGGTCATCGCGTTAGGTGTCGGTGCGAACACGGCCGCCTTCTCACTCGCCGACTTCGTGCTCGTCCGGCCGCTCCCGTTCCACGAGCCGGATCGACTCGTGAGCTTGTGGGAGTCGACGCCCGGCTACAGTCAGATGGAGTTTTCGCCAGCGAACTACCGGGACATGAAGGCGATGACTCATTCGTTCGCCGGCATGGGCGCCTACTCCGACCGGTCGATGAATCTCGTTGGGACAGGCGAGCCGCGACGCCTGACGGTTGGCATCGTGACCCCGCACGCGATGCCGGTCCTCGGAGTGTCACCGCTCGTCGGGCGACTGATCACGCCGGAGGACTCCACGAACGATCAAGTCGTTGTTCTGAGCTACGGCCTGTGGCAGACACAGTTCGGCGGAGACGCGAACATTATCGGCTCGGCGATCAAGCTCGATGGCACGCAGTACACCGTCGTCGGCGTCATGCCCGCGTCGTTCGCGTTTCCGGCCCGCGACATCGAGGCATGGATTCCGTTCCTCATGCGCGAGGAGTTCTTTGCCAATCGAGCCGACAATTTCCTCAACGTGGTCGCGCGGTTGCGGCCGGGCGTGACGGCCGAGCGGGCGAACGCCGAGGTCGCGGCAGTCGCGGCGCGCCTGGAGCAGTTGTACCCCAAGGCGAACGAGGGGACGAGCGCGCTCGCCATCGGCATGCGCGATGAGATGTCCGCGCGCTCCCGCATGCTCGTGCTCGCGCTGTGTGGTGCGGCGCTGTGCATCCTGCTCCTTGCCTGCGCGAACCTCGCGAGCCTCCTGCTGGCGCGGTCTGCGCATCGAAGCCGCGAGCTGGCCGTTCGCGCGGCACTCGGCGCCGGGCGCGAGCGCATCGTCAGGCAGCTCGTCACCGAGAGCATGACCCTGGCATTGCTCGGTGGCGTCGTCGGCGTGGCGATCGCCGTTGCCGGCGTGCCCCTGCTCGCCCGGCTCGTGCCCGACTCGCTTCCTATGACTGGCCAGCCGTCGGTGGACCTGCGAGTGCTGGTTGTCGCGGGCGCTCTGGTGCTGCTTACTGGGCTGGCGTTCGGCGTCGGGCCGGCGTTCGCGGCAGGACGGAGCCGGGCCCTCGACGCACTCCGCACTGGAGCGCGAGGCGGCGCGCGGACGCAGCGGCTGCGCGCGGTCCTCGTCACGATCGAGGTTGCGGCGTGCGTGGTGCTCCTGGTCTCGTCGGGGCTGCTCATCCGCGCGGTATTACGGATCCAGCAGACCGATCCCGGCTTCCGAGCGGAGGGTGTGTTGACGCTGCGGACGGAGCTCACCGGCGAGAAGGCGGCATTCGGAGCACAGCGGATGCCGTTCTATGATCGGGTGCTCGAGGAGGTTCGCGCGCTGCCGGGCGTCCAGCGTGCCGCCTACATGTCCGGACTCCCCATGGTCATGGGAGGCGGGATCTGGCCGATGACAGTCGTTGGTGCGCCTGTCGTTCGCGACGCGTCGAACACCGCCGGGCTGCGTTTCGTGACGCCGCAGTACTTCGCGGCGATGGGGATCCCGTTGCGGGCGGGGCGCGACATCGCCGAATCGGATCGCCGAGACGGCCCGCCGGTGGCCGTGGTGAGCGAGTCGTTTGCCAGACGCATGTGGCCTAACGAGAGCGCGATCGCCAAGCAGTTCACCGTCGGCGCGATGCCGCGCACGATCGTCGGCGTGGTAGGCAACGTGCGGGTGCGCGGGCTCGAGCGCCCGAGCGAGCCTCAGGTCTACCTGCCGGCAACGCAGCTTCCGGACGGGATGATGGTGTGGTACGCACCGAAGGATCTCGTCATTCGCTCGAGCGTCCCGGCCGGGACGCTTCTGCCGGCCGTCCGGCGCATCATCGCGAGCGTCGACCCGGAACAGCCGATCTCGGACGTGCGGATGCTGACGGAGATAGTCGCGGAGCAGACCTCCTCGCGTGTGACGCAGCTGCGGCTGCTCGGTCTCCTCGCCGTGATCGCGCTGGTGATCGCCGGTGTGGGTGTTCACGGCCTTCTGGCGTTTGCCGTCTCGCAGCGCTCCCGCGAGCTTGGCGTTAGGCGCGCGCTCGGCGAACAGGGCGGGAGCATCGTGGGGCGGGTGGTGCGGGAAGGGCTGGGGTTGGCGACGATGGGAGTGGCGATCGGCGTGGTCGTGGCTTACCTGGCAGCGCGCGCGATGGGCGCGCTGCTGGCCGGTGTGCAGCCCGGCGACCCGCTGACGATTGCCGGGGCGGCGGCGTTGTGCTTCGTGACGGCGGTCGTGGGATGCGTACGTCCGGCGGTTCGAGCGGCGAGCGTTGATCCGATCACGGTGCTGCGTGGCGATTAGGCATCGCGGACGGTACGGTCAGCGATTGAGCTCCGCTTGTCGCTACCGTCCTGGCGCCTTGAAAGGTCGATGCCGGGAGGCCCTAAAGAGTACTGAGGAGGCAGTCGCGAGTACTTCAGTCGTGAGTCACCGCGACCTCGCGCGACGGTCTCATTACTGAAATACTCACAACTGCCCACCCAAAACTCTTTAAGGGCTGCCGTCCCCGACCCCAGCCACGTCCGGCGATGCCAGGCGAAACGAGGAGCCCACTCGCTGACGCCGTTACGGATTCTGCTTGGCCCCGCCGGCGCTCGTTAGGCGGTACACCCGCCCTCCCGCATCGTCCGTGATGTAGAGCGCCCCATCTGGGCCCTGCGCGAGCCCCACGGGTCGGTGCTTCGCGCGGTCCGGTTGGATCTGACCATCCGGCAGCTCCGCGAAGCCATTGGCGAACGTCTCGAGGTCGCCGCTCGCCTGGCCGTTCGACATCGGCTGGAATACCACGCGGTAGCCCTGCTGCGGCTCGGGCGCACGGTTCCACGAGCCATGGAACGCGATGAACACGCCGTCCTTGTACTTGGCCGGCAGCACATTCCCCGTATAAAACAGGAGCGACATCGGCGCCCAGTGCCCGGGGAACACCGCAACTGGCGCCTTCTTGTCCGTGCAGCGATCCGTCTTCTTCCCATCGCCGCCGTACTCCGGCGCCGTGACGAGCTTCTTCTCGTCCATTGCGAAATAGCAGTACGGCCAGCCGAAGTTGTCGCCCTGGCTCACCTGAAGCAGCTCTTCGCCGGGGTTCTCCGCCGAGTATTGTGTGCTCGGGAAGACCTTCGGCCAGTTGTCGTGCAGCTGGTCGCGGCCGTGCTGCGTGGCGAACAGCGCGCCGTCGCCGGGGTGAATGGTCATCCCGATGGCGTTCCGGATTCCCGTCGCGAACCGCGCTGCCGGCGCGAAGCTCTGGCCGGTCTTGTTCGCGTCGAACTTCCAGATGCCCGCACGCGTGTCCAATTCCGTGCACGGGTCGTTACCCGGCGAGTCGTTCGTGCGATCCTTCACCTGACAGCTGTTCGTGGCCGAGCCGACGTTGACGTAGAGCGCGCCATCGTTGCCGATCGCGATGTTGCGCGCGCGATGTCCGGGCAACATCGGCAGGTTCTGCACGATTACCTCGCGCTTGCCGCTGGGCGCCAGCTCATCGTCGCCGCGCTTGTACCGGACGATCTCCTTGCCCTCATCGACGTAGAGGTAGCCGTTTACGAGCGCGATGCCGGTGTTGCCGATCGCCCCGATGCGGGTGATGACGTCGGCGCGGCCGTCGCGCGTGGTATCGCGAAGCGCGACGAACGACGCCTTCGGCGATTTGGTCTCGGGATCGGCTGTCTGATTCTTCGGCTTCGGCTGTGTCCCCTCGAGCGTCACGTAGACGTCGCCGTTCGACGCGACGACGATGTGTCGAGCGGGTCCGATGCTGTCGGCGAAGACCGTTGCGCAGATGCCGGCGGGCAGCGTGAGGCCAGCGTTGTCGCCGACGCATTTCGCCGGGAACGTAGTGTCCGCCGCCGCGGAGGCCTTACCCGTTCGGCTTTCGCCGGAACCGCAGGCCGCGACTGCAGCGACAATGAAGAGGGTGGGGAGGCTGCGACGGACGACGGGGTCGAGCGCAGGACGCATACGTGCCTCGTTCGAGCGGTTGAACTGAAGGGGGATGAAAATTTTGGCGCAATATCGAGGCCCGAATGAGGTTCTCGGGTCAGGGTAAGGTCAGGTTCGAGCTGTCGACGGGCTGAAAAGGGCAGCGATTGGGCTCCCTGTGGCGTTGGCGTTGTTCGCGCATGGAGAGGTCGATGCCGGGAAGCCTTAAAGAGTACAGAGTTGGCAGTCGTGAGTACTTCAGTTCTGAGTCGCCGGATCTCGCACGACGGACTCATTACTGAAACCACTCACAACTGCCCACTCACAACTCTTTAAGGGTTCCCGTCCCCGACCCCAGCCACGTCCGGCGATGCCCTGCGAAACGAGGAGCCCACTCGCTGACCGCCGTTTCCGACCGGACTATCCACCGTACCATATCACGGCCAATCACCCGGTCAGTCCTTCCCAGAGCCCGTACAGGTAGGTTGCCCCGAGCGCGCGGTCATGCAGCCCGTAGCCCGGGCGGCCACGCTCTCCCCAGATCATGCGCCCGTG
>Ga0075434_100003685_pt1 | contig 13684 bp, 11 predicted proteins | sample RhiMethybrSRZTD3_FD_75298 | JGI IMG/M metagenome (GOLD analysis project Ga0075434, IMG submission 75298) | Populus rhizosphere microbial communities from Tennessee, USA - Rhizosphere MetaG P. TD hybrid SRZTD3 | ecosystem: Host-associated > Plants > Roots > Rhizosphere > Soil | place: USA... | reverse complement strand
TCCCTGGCGGCGCAGGCATTCGCGATGCCCTCATAGTAAAGGACGGTCGCACCGACACCAAGGCCGCCGATCAATCCAAAATGATGTGACTCTCGCATGTCTTCCACGAAGGCTTCCATTGGAGGTAGCGCACACTTTATGGGCTTTGCGGTTGACGGCAACCCTTTCGACGTGAAAGGGCTGGATCACGGGGATCGAAGTCCATGAATTTGCGCAGCTGCAATGCGGCTGATTGGGCGTCGAACTTGGCTCACTCTTGAGCACTTCCCTAGATCAATAAAAATTGCGCAAGATGCTGAACGGGAGAGTAGAGAGGGCTCGTGGCTCAGATGGGAAAGATCGGCATCGCAATTTCCGGTGGCCCCAGCCCGGCTGAAATCGTTGATCTCGTCGTGTTGGCTGAGAGCTTGGGTTACGACTCGGCCTGGATCGCAGAAGGCCATGGTGGCGACCAGTTCGCGATCCTGGCGGCCTGTGCGATGCGAACCTCGCGCCTTCGACTTGGAACCAGTATCAGCAGCGTCTTCGTTCGCACCGCTCCTACGATTGCGATGGCGGCTTCCTCGGTCGCCGACTTGTCCGGTGGGCGGTTCATTCTGGGGCTTGGTTCGAGTCACAGGGTACAGGTCGAGCCCGAACACGGCGTTGCCTATGGAAAACCGCTCGCGCGCACGCGCGAGACTGTAGCCATCGTCCGCGCTTTGATCCGCGATGGCCGCGTACGCTTTGATGGCGAGACCGTTCGCATCGAGAATTTCGACTTGTGGTACACGCCGCGGCATCGGGATGTGCCGGTCTATCTGGCGGCTGTGTTTGCAAGAGGCGTGGCATTGGCAGGTGAGGTCGCCGACGGCGTCATCTTGACCCGCAGCACGCTCGATACGGCGACCATTGTGCGCCAGCAACTTAGCGACGCCGCACACCAGGCGGGACGCGACCCGAGCGCCATTGAGATTACTACTCTGCTGCCGACGGCGGTCGCCGACGCGCGGGAAGCGGCCCTGGCGGCATTGCGGCCGGGCGTTGCGCTCTATGCCGGCTTCTTTCCCCGCTACAATCGTTTGATGGCCGAGCAAGGGTTCGTTTCGGAAGCTGCAGAAATCGCGGCAGCCTGGGCGCGTGGCGATCGTGAGACGGCCGAACAAGCGGTGAGCGACACCATGATTGAGGCGACCAGCATCGTTGGAACGCCGGAACAATGCCGCGCCCGGATTGATGCCTATCGACGATCGGGCGTGGATACACCTATTCTCAGTCCCTTTGCCCGCGGCCGCGACGCCAAAGCCCGTTTTGAAGCCGTGATCCGCGCTTGTGCACCGGGAGCTCTCTGACCATGGGTTGGTCCAGCACGGGCGGCCTAAGACGCTCTAGCCACTGCTCAGGCCGCCCGCGGCAGGCCGGCCGCACGGGCGAACGCCACCAATTCGCGGGGGACGTTGCCCATCGGCTGGAACGCGACCTCGGTGATGCCCTGAGTCGCAAGCCCAGCAAGGCGCTCCGGCAGCTCGTCCGGTCTGCACACCAGCGGTGCGATGTTCATGGCCTCGCTGGTGATCACCTGGCGGTCGATGGCGTTGAGCTCCGTCAGGTGGCCAGAATGCAGCGCCAAGTGGCGCTGTTGCGGATCAATGGCATTGGCGAGCTCGATGAACCGCTTCGCATTTGGGAAGCGGTCAAGGCGGGCATCGTGCTGCTCGAGAAAGGCATGGTAGGTGACCATCGCGCCCGGCCCGACTGTGTCGACCACGCGCGGCGAGGACAAGGTCTCGCCCTGGTCCAGGATCGTGCCGAAGCCGAGCAGGATGACGTCGCGGTTCGTGTCGTAGACCGCGTCCGGGCGTGGGCGCGAAGTGATCACGCCACAGCGCATGGCGGCTGCGGTCTCAAGGCCCTTCGGACCGTTAACGCCGAGCACGAACGGCACCTCGATGGGACGATTTGGAGCCTGGCCGGGCCAGTGGAGCATGCGGGTAGGTGCACCCTCCAACTCGACGGTGTCGCCGGCGAGGAGGCGGCGGATGTCACCAACCATTCTCGGCATGTCTTGCCAGCGCAGCGGCTTCTGACCCATGGCGCGCCGGCCGGTGAAGCCGGCACCGATGCCGACTACAACGCGGCACTTGCCGACGAGAGAGACCAGGGTGGCGATAGCCGAGGCTGTCACCATGGGGTGGCGCAGCGACGGGATCATGACGCCGGGCCCAAGGCGAATGCGGCGCGTGCGTGCGGCAGCGAGTGCCAGCGTCATCCAGCAGTCGAGCTGCAGGGCAGGCGTGTCATAGACCCAGGCGGTTGAGTAGCCGAGCATCTCGGCCAGCGCAATGTGCTCCGGCGTCGCCGGCACCGGCGGGAAGGCGGCAGAAAGTTTCATGTGGCAGCTCCCGTAGCGGTGAAGGTGAAGGCTCCATCGCCGTTGGCGTCGGGCGTGTAGACGATAGAATAGAGCGGAGCAAACGCTGCGGCCACGGCCAAACCAACGAGGGACTAGCGGGCGCAAACGAGTTTGTATTCCCAACAGCTGCCGGGGATGAAGTCGGCAGCTTGCCCCACCAAGCGTAGAACTGCATCGCCCGCAACAGCGCAAGCCGTCTCCGGCGTGGGCAGCGCCATCAACGGCAGAAGCGCCGCCAGGTAGGGGAGATCACGGGCTCGGAGGGGGATGAGACTTGCTGACCCAAAGGGCGGCGCACATCATGCCCCTTGCCAGATTCCGCGAACAGTCAGATTGTCAGCCTCCTTAGCGTTGAGTGCGCATTCAACCTCGAAGGAGCGCGCCGTGCCGATATCAACACGCAAGGGCTCCGAGCGCACTGATCTGCCGCCCACCCGCGCCGCCGCGCTGAGGAAATGGCTGCAGGTGGCGAACTCGCGACTCCTGCTGCTCGAACACCACCGCCAGCAGCTTCTCGCGCTGGCAATGACGCTGGCGGATTCTCTCGGGCAGCGCAGCACCCGCCCCGCGCAGAAACGCGGCAAGCTTGCGGCCAGACTGGCCAGGGCCGGCTGAAGGCGATATGCGAAGCCGGCTCGAGGTGCGCCGGCACGGTGCCCGGGGGATGTCCCAACAGGAAAGGGCTTAACGCTTCAGTAACGGGTGTGGCTCCCGCATCCTCGATCCAACATCGTTTGGCAAGCGCGAATGAGGGCTGGCATCTGATGATGCGCTGGCGTGGCGAGGCGCCTGGATAGAAGCCGGCGTGACGCATTGGGCTAGGATGCGTTGCGTTGCCTCGTCCTTGGGCCTGTGGTCTGCCAGCATCCCTTGGGCGATCGTGCAGACGGGACTCGCGCCCCTTTGTCCGTTTTTGGTAATGCGGCTCACGCCGGCGGCATGGCTGCGGGCGGGCAATGGGGCTGGACTACTTGTCTCGCCGCCACACCACCTGGCAATGGGCCTCCAGACCGTCCAAGTCGAGCATAACATCGAAGGTGTTGGGCACGGTAATCGTGCCTTCGATGCGCGGGAGTGCGCCTGTCGAGGACAGATTGTGTACAACGCAAGGTACTGAGGAAAAGCGCTGATTGAAGGCCATGGTCGCGGACTTGAGGACACGCCGACGCTGGACGCTCCGCTCCTTCTGGGGGGGAACCAGCTGGGGTGCAACTGGGACCACAGCTGGGCCTGGGCTGGGCTCGTTGGTGATTACGGCACTTTGCTCGATGGCGCCTGTGGGCGGCCTCACAGTGTTCATGCATTGAGCCATGTGGCGAGTAAGACAAGGGTGTTCAGCGGAAGTCTTGAAAGGCTTGGTTCGCGGATCGTTGCTGTGCCTGGAGCTGGTAATGGAAGGGGCGGTCCGGCGTGAGCGGTCGGCTCGGCCATTAGCTCAGCCATTAACCGGGCCATTGACGGAGCGGCTGGGGCATTTACGTTTCTGTGTCGCAAGGTAGGAAGTGGAGGCTGGCGCTGAGGTGTTCGTGCCCGGCCCGCGGCGACCCAGGGGAGGAACGGATATGCGCGGGACCGTGCTCACGCTCGTTCTGGCTGGTCTCGCCGCCAGCGTGCTCGGGGCCAATGCCCCGGCGCAGACCACGACGCCCAAGCGCGGCGGCGTTCTCAACTTTGCCGTCGTCGCTGAGCCCCCCAATTATGATTGTCACGCCAACACCACCTTCGGCGTACTGCATCCGGTGGGTCCGCATTATTCGACCCTGCTCAAATATACGGGCGACTGGAAGAGCATGCGCATCGAGCCTGACGTGGTCTCGTCCTGGTCTGCTTCACCCGATGGGCTTACCTACACGTTCAAGCTGCGGCAGGATGTGAGGTTCCATGACGGCTCATCCATGACATCGGCTGACGTCAAGGCGAGCTACGACCGCATTATCAATCCCCCCGAGGGCGTGTTGTCCTCGCGCCGCGCACTCTATGAAGACATAACAGCTATCGAGACGCCTGACGCTTATACGGTGGTGTTTCGCTTCAAGGCGCCCAACGCCTCCGCGCTCGACGGCTTCGCCTCGCCGTGGAACTGCATCTACAGCGCCGCCAGGCTCAAGGAAGACCCGCATTACCCCGAGACCAAGATCATGGGTACGGGTGCTTTCAGCTTCGTGGAGCACGTGAAGGGCCAGAGTTGGGAAGGCAAGCGTTTCGAGGGCTATTTCCAACCGGGCTTGCCATATCTCGACGGCTATAAAGCGTTCTTCGTCAAATCGACCGCGCTGGCGACCGGGATCATCGGTGGACAGTTCGATATCGAGTTTCGCGGTCTCACGCCGGCCGATCGCGACCAGATCGCTGACAAGCTCAAGGGTAACGCCACCGTGGTGGAGGGTCCATGGTCGGCGAGTCTGATGCTAACCGTCAATGCGCGCAGGAAGCCCCTCGATGACCAGCGCGTTCGCCAAGCCTTGACCATGGCCATCGATCGCTGGGGCGGTGCCTCTGCCATGGCCAAGATTTCTCTCATGAAATATGTGGGCGGGTTCACGCGTCCTGGCTACGAGCATGCCCTCACTGCGGCCGAACTCGAAGCCCTGCCGGGTTACAGCCGCGATATCGACAAGTCGCGTGAGGACGCGAGACGTCTGCTGAAAGAGGCCGGGGTCAATCACCTCAAGATCAGCTTCCTCAATCGCAATGTGGGCCAGCCCTATACCGCTGCCGGTATCTATACCATCAATCAATGGAGCAAGATCGGCATCGAAACCGAGCACCGGCAGCTCGAAACCAAGCTGTTCTTTGACGCGCTGGCGCGCGGCGACTTTGACGTGGCTATCGACTTCATCACCGATCACGGCGATGATCCCAACCTGCAATATGTGCACGTGCTGTCCGCCGCCATGCAGTCGCCGATGTCCTACTCCCAACACGGTGACACGAAGATTGACGCGTTGTTTGAACGCCAGAAGCGCGCGCTCGATCCCACCGAGCGCAAGAGAGCGACCCGCGAGTTTGAGCAGTACGCGATTGGTCAGGCCTACAACATCATGCTGTTCTGGTGGCAGCGTATCGTCGTGTACAACAAGCGCGTCAATGGTTGGAGGCTTACGCCCAGCCATTACCTTGGCAACGATCTCACCCAGGTATGGCTCGAGCCGTGAGCGCCGGCTCCTGACGACCGTGGCTTGGTACGTGGTCCAGCCGCCAAGAGCGGAGCCCCGGTGAGTAACAGCTGCGCGGTGCGCAGCGCATGGGCCCTCGGGGGGCTATCGGATCGACCGGTCGGCGTAGCAGGCCTTCATGGCCTGGCAGCGCTGGGTGCCCGTAAAGTGTACGTTGTCCGCCTTGGCTGGCGCCATGAAAAGGCACACGTCCTCCAGCCCTTCGGGCGTTAGCCATCCCTGCCGTCGGCCGCGCTGCACGGCAAAGCAATCGGCGGTTTCCTCGTCGGGGCCGCGAAACTGGTGGCCGCACTCGTGGGCATGGATCCACAACTTGACGGGAAGCGATTTGATGCGCGCCAGCAGTTTTGGATTGAGGATGAGGAACCCTGGAAAAGCCGCGCCGTAATCGTCGAGCTTGTTGTCGAGCACGGTGGGTCGCGTGCCGCAGACGACATTGTGACCGTCGATCGCAAGCATGCCCGCAGGCACAATCTGAGCATCACCACCCACTTGCCGAACGTATTCTTCGGGCGTCGGGCCGCCTTCGGCGGCGGCCACGCCCGGCACCATGCTGACAGCTAGCCGCATTAGCACGCCCAGCGCGGCATGATGTCGGTGGAGCGGTATGCGTCGCACGCGGTAGGCCCCCTCCTGCGTGGTTTGGAGTCCGGCAAGGCTTCGCCTATTTGCGCGCGTTTGGCAATCGCGGTCATATGCGCGTCCACGATGAGCGAATTAGCACTCTGGTTTGCGGCAGCTTGGCGGCCGATGCGCAGAGGCCACCCATGCTGATGCCGAGGCCGCCATCCCCGAACTGGCGTCCCGCCGGTGGCCGATCCCACGATCGTAAGGGCGTCTGGCGAGCGCGCCCGCCCCTGGTGCTCGGTCAGGCAGCGTCGGTGGCCGGCGGCGGATAGACGGCCAACCGGCCCGCTGTCGGGACGCTACGGCAGCCAATGCACCGGCGCGCACGACCGATCGGGATTGATCCACGACGTCCACTGGCGCGCTGTGGGGGTGGCGATGAGCGGGGCGATAAAAGCGCTAAGTTGCGAGTAAGCCGTTAGCGGATCGAAGAAACGTCCTGGCATGGAGCCTTCCTGGGACTGCCGGCCGCACCCAAGGCCTAGCCCCTTGCGCGCAGGTCCTTAAGACCTGCGGTGGCTCGCTCGCGTAACTCGGCGTAGCCGAGGCCTGCGAAGTTTCGCAGGACGAAGTCATAAAGCGCCTTCGCATGGCGGGTACAGCCCCGCTTCCTCGCGCCATCGGCGACATCGAGCACGGCGGCGCCGGCCTCGAGCGTGGCTCCGTAGTCGGGTCGCATGGCAGCGGCGAACGCGCTCGCCGTATCGCTGACCCGGCGCACCGCCTCTTGCAGTTTGGGCGAGGAGCAGTCGGCGCTCTGATCGGATAAGAACGCGCGCAGGGAGCGGCGCGCCTCTTCAACCGCTTTGTGCTGGACCTTGCGCAATTCCCCATGTGCGGTGTCGGCGGGTGGAGCCACCGAGCCCGTCTGCAGCGGCGTGTCCGGGGCGGCGGTCTCGATCCCGGCGCCTGCACATCCGCCGATGAGCAAGGCGAACGCGATCCAAGCCCGGCGCATGGTTTGCCTCCATTACGGGCCGCCATGGCGTCCGACTCGCCGAGCGTGCGCAAGCGGCGTCTCTGGAAAGCTGGGGACAAGCCGCGCCCCGCACAACGGCGACGAGCTAGCGCCAAAGGGGCTGTTGCAAGGCGCAATCTGGTGTGCTTATCGAACGCGGCCCTGGTGCGTGCTACCCATCAGATGGCAACAAACACACTGAATGGCACCTCACCCATGATGCACACGCAAATTGAGGCAGGGCGCGGCAGTCCGCCCTCCAAGGCCGATTTCGACGCGATCATTGTTGGTGCCGGCTTTGCTGGGCTCTACATGCTGCATCGGCTGCGCCGGATGGGATTTAGAGCGCGCGTCTTCGAGGCTGGCAGCGGTGTGGGCGGCACCTGGTACTGGAACCGCTATCCAGGTGCGCGTTGCGATGTGGAGAGCGTGCAATATTCGTATCAGTTTGACGAGGCCCTGCAGCAGGAGTGGGACTGGAGCGAGCGCTACGCCGCTCAGCCGGAGCTTCTGCGGTATGCCAACCACGTGGCGGACCGGTTCGATCTGCGCCGCGATATCGAGTTCGGCACGCGCGTATCTTGCGCAGCCTTCGACGAGGCGCAAGAGCGCTGGGTGATCGAAACGAACGGCGGCGCGCGCCGGACGGCCACCTACTGCATCATGGCCACGGGCTGCCTTTCTGCACCCAACCTTCCGCAGTTCACGGGCCTCGAAACCTACCGGGGGGCGTCCTACCACACGGGCTATTGGCCGCACGAGGAGGTGAGCTTTGCGGGCAAGCGGGTGGCCGTGATCGGTACCGGCTCCTCCGCGGTGCAGTCGATCCCGATCATCGCAGCCCAAGCCAATGAGGTTATCGTCTTCCAGCGCACGGCAAACTACGCCATTCCCGCGCACAACGTCCCGCTGACCGATGCTTACCGGACTGCCATCAAGGCTGATTACCCGGGGCTGCGTGCCCGCGCGCGACAGACGATGACCGGCATCGATTTTGACTACAGCGACGCGCTGGCTTCAGAAACGCCCGCGGAGCTGCGCACGCGCGAATACGAGCGCCGCTGGCAGCGCGGGGGCCTGGCCTTCCTCGGCGCCTACAAGGACCTGATGGTGGACCAGGCGGCCAACGACACTGCTGCGGAATTCGTGCGTGGCAAGATCCGCCAGAAGGTGCACGATCCGGTGGTGGCCGAGCTGCTGGCGCCGAAAAACACCATCGGGTGCAAGCGCCTGTGCGTCGACATCGGCTATTTCGAGACGTTCAACCGACCGAACGTCAGGCTGATCGACGTCAGCGAAGCACCGATAGAGACCATTACGCCCGGGGGCCTCAAGGTGTGCGGTCGCGACTATGCGGCCGACGCCATCGTCTTTGCCACCGGGTTCGATGCCATGACCGGGGCGATCCTCAGAATTGACATTCGCGGTCGGGGCGGGATGGCGTTGCGTGAGCACTGGCGGGAGGGGCCTTGCACGTACTTGGGGCTCGCCATCGCAGGCTTTCCCAACCTCTTCGCCATCACCGGACCCGGCAGTCCCTCGGTGCTCACCAACATGCTGCCCACCATCGAACAGCACGTTGACTGGATCGCCGACGCTCTCGACTACCTGCGGGCTCGCGGCCTCTCCTGCATCGAGCCCAGCGCAGCGGCCGAGGATGCGTGGGGTGCGGATGTGGCCGAGCTTGCCGGCAGCACGCTGCGCTACACTTGCGGCTCCTGGTATTTGGGGGTCAATATCCCCGGCAAACCGCGCGTCTTCATGCCCTACATCGGCGGCTTTCCGCGCTACGTTACAAGATGCAACGAGGTGGCGGCGCGAGGATACGAGGGCTTCGTGCTGAGCTGAGCTCGCCCACCGTTCCAAGGGCGGCGCGCAGGCGGATGTGCGAGTTGGAGCCTTCGCTCCCGCCGTTCGGAGCGCGGTCTGCTGCGTAAGTCAAACGCGCGCTGGGCGATTGAACTTTATACTCCTTCAAACCTTGCGCAGCTCAGGCAACAGTTCGTTGGAGATGAGGCGCATGCTGGAGAGCGCGGTTGGAAGCGGCATGCCCGCCCAGTGCGTGCGGATGACGATGTGGTTGATACCGCATTCCTTCCAGTAGGGCTCGAGGTCCCTGTAGCACTGCTCCGGCGAGCCCAGCACGAAACGGCCCTTGATCAGTTCGTCGAGCGAACGGTTGAAGTCGGTGTCGTCGGGCATCACCTTGTCCTGGCCCCACTTGGCGTAGTCGCGATATTTCGCAAGCAGGTAGGGCCCCGCCGTTTCCAGGGCGGTCGCGCGGTCCTTGGCACAGAACACCTCCTTGATCAGGGGGAGCTCGCGCGGGGCACCCTTGCCGACCGTCTTGAGCTCGGCTCGGTAGAGGGCCAGCTGGCGCCGAATGGTGTCAATGGTGGAGTGGGGGTTGATGAGCCAGGCGTCCGCCAGGCGCGCGGCGCGCCTTATCGCGGGGTCGTTGTTGGCCGCCATCCAAATGGGTGGGTGGGGCTTCTGCACCGGACGGATGTTCATGTGCGCCTGGTTAAGTCGAATGCCGAAGCCCTCGAACGACACCCTATCCTGCGTCCACAGTCGCTGGACGAGGTCCAGATAGGCTTCGAAGCGCTTGACGCGCTCGCCCCTTGGCACACCAAACGCGTCGAATTCCACGTCCCGGTACCCAAGCCCCACACCGAAAATGAAGTTGCCGCGGGCGATGACATCGAGGGTGGCCACGGTCTCGGCCGTATATACGGGATTGTGCAGGTTGAGGAGCAGGATGCCGAGACCGACGGTCATCTCGCCGGCTTCGGCCGCCAGCCGGGCCAGAAACGGCACCGTCTGCAGCTGCTGGTTGTCGCCCTCGTTCAAGTAGTGCTGTCCCGTCAGCAGCGAGTTCCAGCCACGATCACGTGCATGCCGCACCATGGCGAACTGCTCATCAAGGGCGCTCACCATGTCGGTGGTGAGCCTTTGCTGGTTCGTGACAAAGAGGCCAACTTTCATGCAATTCTCCTGCCCGTTCACTCCCATCCTCAATCGCGCCGGAAACCGGTTGCGCGCAATGGTTCACGGCACCCAGCTCGTCTCCTCGCCACCCCCTGCGTGGCTGGCGCTAGCGAGGGAGGCGAATCGCACGGCCGCTTCGCTCGGCAGGACGCGCGGCTCGAGCAGGCGCGTGACCAGCCCGAGGTCGGCGACCGTTTCGAGCGTCTCGAGCCGCTCGAAGAGAGGCGCTATCTGGTCATGAGCTAGCGCGCGGCCCGCGCAGTCCTCGAACTTCGCGAACAGCTCCTCGCTCGACATGGGGTTATCACCACCGCGGCAGACGAGGTGGTTGATGCGGCGCGCCAGCCGGCGGCCGTCTTTCATGGTGAGGACAACCTCTGCGCCGAATTGGTCGGGACTGTCATCGGGCATATCCGGGTGTGGACTGGTATGGATGAGTGGCAGAAGGCGGCGCACGCGCTCCTCCATCACCGCATTGCCCTCAAAATCGCGAAGCCGGACCGCGCCGTCGGCGAGCGCTCGGGCAGTGACATACTGGATCGAAAACTTGGCCGCGAGCGAAGTCCTTGGATCGGGGTTGTTTGTATGCGGCAGGCGGCGGCGATGCGCGAGGATCTCGATGCGCGCGACGGCGTCTGCCTCGACCCCCTCCTCGCTCACCAGTGCCAGCATCATGGCAATCGCCGGATGCGTCGACCCGCAGCACGGAAACTGCTTTAGGCCGTTGTGGACGGACTCGATCTCCCAGGGTGAGCCCCAGCTTTCGAAGATGCGCTCAGGCCAGTAGGTGTCGCGACCGTTGAAAACTTCAAGCCAACCCTGCTTGTGCTCGAGCGCCGCGGGATTGGATTCAAAGCCACGCTCGGCAATTAATGCGGCAAAGAGGCCGTTCCGAGCGATGTGCCCGACATGCAATGGTTTGGTCATGGTGCCGAAGTTTGCCTTGATACCCGACGCAAATGAAGCGGCGAGCGCCAGCGCCTTTGCAGTGCGCTCCACGTCGAGCCCGAGGAGATGCGCGGCGGCGGCCGCCGCGCCGAAAATTCCGAGCGTTGCGGTGGGATGCCAGCCCTTGTCGTAGTGGTGGAAGTTGACGGCGCGCGACAAGCGCACCTCGGTCTCGACCCCGATGATATAGGCGGCCAGGGCGCGGCGGCCGGACACCTTGAGCGCTTCTCCTAGCGCGAAGATGGGCGCGGTCACGGGTGCCGAGTGATGCCCGCCCAAGATGCCCGAGACGTCGTCGTAATCGAGGGCGTGTGACGCGGTGCCGTTGATGAGGGTCGCATCAAGCGCGCTGGTGCGACGGCTAGTGCCAAAGAGAAGCGCCGGACCCGACGCATCGGCAATCCCGGGCGTCTTGAGCAAGATTTGCACACACGGCTCCGGGCCACCGGCAAGGGCGCAGCCGACCGTGTCGATGATGGCCGTGCGCGCCTCGTTCAGCGCTCGTGCGGTGATGTCCTCGGGCGCGAAAGCGCAGATCTTTTGGGCCAACCGCGTGGCGAGCGTTGCCTCAGTCGCGCCATTGCCGGCGTTGAGGGAGGGTCGGGACTTGCTCTGGCTTCCATCGGCCGTCATGGGATTGCTCCAACTTGAACTTGACCCAGATTTGAAAGCTCGCCGCAGACCAAAGGCAAGCGTGTGTCCGACAGGCAATGGATTGTTGGGCGCAAGGCAAACTTCTGGCGCCCCGGGCTCGCCCAATCCTGCCTGGGGCGATCCTGCCATTGCTGGCGGCGCGAGGCGCCACGCGATCGGCCTTGGAAGCGTGCGGACGGAGGCATGATCGGCCTAGTCCGACGCCTGTGCGAGCTTGGCGGCGTTGCGGCCAGCGATGCGCCCGAAGGTGGCACCCGATACGAGGCCGGTGCCGGCCGGATAGTTGTCATAGAATAGTCCGCCCACCATTTCGCCGCACGTAAAAAGGCCTGGCAGCGGCCGCCAATCCGTGCCGATCACCTGGGCATCCTCGTTGATCTTGAGTCCTCCGAAGGTGAAGGTAATGCCACCGGTTACCGAGTAGGCAAAGTAGGGCGGAGTGTCGAGCTTGACTGCCCAGTTCGTCTTATCGATGGCGAGCCCCCGCGTGGCGTGGCCGTCCTTCTTGGTCGGGTCGAAGACCTTGCTGGTGCGAGGGGCTGCATTGAATTCTTCCACGGTTCGCAGGGCCTGTTCCTTGTCGTCGATGTCGAGCTGGGCCAACAGTTCCTTCAGCGATCCTGCCACGACGGGCTTCGAGGTCGAGTAGCGCGGTTCGAGCAGGTGCAGCACCTTGCTGTCGAACAGCTGATAGCCCTTGGCACCCGTCTCCGCCAGAATGGCGCGGCCAAACTTGGCATAGGTGTAGAGGTTCTGGTCCTCGCCCTCGTCGACGAACCTGCGTCCCTTGCGATTGATCATCAGCCCGTAAATGTAGCTTAACCGGTTGGAGCGGTCGGTATATTCGCGCGGCGCAAAGTCGCCCCAATCCGCGCTGATGGGTGTTGCGTGGCAACCGCTCCACTGCCCCCACGGCATGGCGCCAATCGCGATCGCCATGCGCAACCCGTCGCCCTGGTTGAACGGCGTGCCGCGCACTTTGGCGGCGCCCACAAGCGGTCCGATGTGCTGCGTGCGCATCTGCACATTGGCCTCGAAGCCGCCGCAGCCCAGCACCACCGCCTTGGCGTGAATAGCCTCCAGCCCGTGCGGCCCCCGCACCTTGGTGCCGCAGATGCGGCCGCGAGCGTCGAGGAGCAGTTCCGTTGCGGCGCTCGCGTAGCGAACCTCGATCCCGCGTTTGGCGACCGTAGCAAACCATGTGCGGGATAAGCCGACCCCCTCGTGCACGGCTCGCACCACGAGCCCGCGCGGCCATACGACCATGTTGCCTTTCTTGACGCCGGCAACGGTAATTGCCGGCTCCATTTTGACGCCGCCCACCTCGTGCATCCAGAACACGGTGTCCTTGGAGTTGTCGACGAGGATGCGCGATAGCGTGGGGTCCGTTCGCCCACTGGTCACGCGCATGAGATCGTCCAAGTAGTCCTTGCGCGTGTAGGGCGTGATACCCTGATAAAAGCTTTCGTACTGCTCCTCGATCCCGGGAAGCAGCGGCTCCAGTTCGTGAGGATTATCGAAGGCAATGCGCAGCACTGCGCCAGCCCAGTGCGTGTTACCGCCGCGCATGTCGCGCGGCGCCTTCTCCAGGACCAGGATGCGCTTGGCCCCGTTCTCGTGTGCCGATATAGCCGCGGACAGGGCCGCGTTGCCCGCACCAACGACGATCACGTCGTACTCTTGCATGGCGCGTTTCCTTCAGATGAAGCAGCCGGCCAGCTGCATGAGCCGCCGCACGCCGGCCTCGTCCAGATCATCGATGTTTCGAGCGAGCTCGATGATACTTTCGGCGCCAGCAGGCTGGAGCCGCGTCGCCAGGCAGTCACGCACCTTGACGAGATGCTCGGCATCGCCGATTGGGGGTGTCCCCCACTTGCCGCGTGGCCCATCGCATCGCGTCTTGAGGGTGCGCCCGCTGTCGAGCTCGACAGACAGTTC
>Ga0075434_100003681_pt1 | contig 13695 bp, 11 predicted proteins | sample RhiMethybrSRZTD3_FD_75298 | JGI IMG/M metagenome (GOLD analysis project Ga0075434, IMG submission 75298) | Populus rhizosphere microbial communities from Tennessee, USA - Rhizosphere MetaG P. TD hybrid SRZTD3 | ecosystem: Host-associated > Plants > Roots > Rhizosphere > Soil | place: USA... | reverse complement strand
CCTCGTGTCTCGGCAGCCCTCGCCATGGAAAGCCCACCGCCGCGTGCGTCTTCAGCGGCGTCTTGTTGTCGCTGAACCGCGTGTCGCGGTAGATGCGATACAGCGACGATTTCGGCGCGGCCACCAGCTCGGGCGCGAACGTCCTGAAGTCGCTCGCGAGGCGCTCGACGAGCGCGATCATCGGGCCGCGGACGACCTCGTCGTAGCGGTCGCGCCGCGCGCGGAACCAGTCGCGATTGTTGTTCCGCTTCAGCGCGCGAAGAAACCGCAGCGTGTCGACGGTGAACGGAGACTTCAGCGCGACACCTCCACCAGCGCGACCTTGTTCACGCCGCTCTCGGCGATCACCAGGTTGCCATCCTTCGTCGGCATCATGTTGCGCACGACGCCTCCGCCCGACGGAATCGTCCAGGTTTGGAATTTCTCGGTCTTCGGATCGAACCGGACGATCGTGTTCGGCCGCACGGCGGACTCGCTGTACCAGATGACGTCGTCATAGGCGGTGATGCCGTAGGGCTGCGACCTCGGCCCTCCGGGCGATGCCCACTCCCTCGTCTGCCGTGTCTTCGGGTCGAAGCGGCCAAGATACCCGCGCGAGTAGTCCGCATACCACAGCACGTCGTCGCTCGTGATGGCGACGCGCCGCGGACGCGTCTCCGCGTTCGGCAGCTCGTACTCGGTGATCGCCATCGTCTGCGGATCGATGCTCGCGATCTTGTTCGTGCCGAACTCGACGAAGAACGGCACCCCCTTCGAGCTGATCACGATGCCGTACGGGTTCGAGCGCGGCGTGGGCGACGAAACCATCTTGACCTCGCCGGTCTTCGGATCGATCCGCCCGACCATGTTCGCGCCCTGCGCCGTGAACCAGAGGATCCCCTTCTGGTCGAAGATCGGCGTGTGGGGATCGCGCGCGCCCTCGGTCTTGTACTGCGTGACTTCGCCCGTCTTCGGGTTGAGCTTGCCGACGTAACCACCCGAGTTCGCGGTGAACCAGATGTTGCCGTCCTTGTCGCCGGTCAGGCCGTGCGGTCCGGATCCCTCGGGAAGCGGAAATTCCTTGAACTGCCCGGTTTTCATGTCGACCCGCCCCACACGGTTCGCGAACTGCCCCGTGTACCACAACGTGCCGTCCGGCATCGCGAGCGGATCGTGCGGCCGCGACCCGAGCGTCGGCACGAGCCACTCCTTGAAGGTCACCTTCACCGATCCGGGAATGACGACGGCGGCCGGACGCGGCTTCTCGGGAAAGTGCGCGGCGAGGTAGTCCGCGACGACGGCGCCCTGGTCGGCGGGCAGCGCGATCATCGTCTTGGTCAGCGTGATCCATCCGTCGCGGTTGTAGCCGCCCGAGTTCACGATGTTGTTCAGCGAGTGGCAGGTGGAGCAGTACGTCTGGACCGCTTCCTTTCCAGGGCCGTCGGGCAGTTCCACCGGGGCGCCCCCGCGTCCGCCGCGCCCCTGTCCGGCGAGCGGCAGCACGGCGCACGCGACGCCGGCGGCAATCGACATCTGAAGCCATTTGTGCGGCATGGGGTCTACGCCTCCTACTCGTCCGCCTGAAGGCGGACGCTACGGATGGAATCCATATATTGCCGGATCATCGCGTCGAAATTCTCATCGGCGGGAAATCCGAGCGCGCGCGCCCGCGCGTCGTCGAGCGCTCCCGGCCATCCGTTCATCATTCTGTCGATTCGCGCGTCCTTCTCCCACCGCACGCGCGCCGCAACTTCGCGGCCTGCGACGCGCTCGAGCGCGGCCACCATGTCCCCGGCCGTGACCGAGATGCCGGGCACGTTCACCGCCCGCCGGACACCCAGTTCGGCCGCGTCGATGTCGTAGGCCCTGATGAGCGAGTCGATCGCGGACTTCGGCGACGCCAGCCACACGCGCGTGCCGGGATTCACGGGACAAATTGCTTCTTCCCCGTTCAGCGGCTCGCGGACGACGCCGCTCGCAAATGATGACGCGGCGGCATTTGGACGGCCCGGACGAACGCTGATCGTCGGCAGCCGCAGTGCGCGGCCATCGACGAACCCCTTCCGGGTGTAGTCGGTAATCAGCAGCTCGCCGATCGCCTTCTGAATTCCATACGACGTCTGCGGGTTCAAAGCCGTTTCTTCGGCCGGCACGGGCGGCAGCTCTCCCCCATACACAGCGATGGAGCTCGTGAATACGATTCGCGGCCGGTTGCCATTGGCGCGGCAGACCTCCAGCAGCTGCCGGGTCGCATCGACGTTGATCCGCATGCCCAGATCGAAATCCGCCTCGGCCATGCCGCTCACGATGGCCGCGAGATGGAAGACCGACGACGTATTGGTGCCGAGTGTTTCGCGGAGCACCGAGGGATTGGCGATATCGCCGGTGACCGCGCGCACGCGGGAATCGTCGCAGGCTGGAGGGGCGACGACGTCGAGGAGAACGAGCTCACGGATCGCGGACTGGCGTCCGTCAGTGCCGGCAAGCGTTCCGCGCTCGAGCAGCGCGTGCGCAAGGCGGCGCCCCAGAAATCCCGCGCCGCCAGTGATGACGACCTTCATGCGTCGACCATGCTACACGCTGCCGCGGCTGCGGCGCGAACCACGGAGGACCGTGCCCTTCGTGTCCTTCGTGTGTACCCCGTCGGCGCGTGCGCGCGTGACAGCGGCTGTCGCCCGCCGTTAGACTGTCCGCAACCGTGCCGACAACGGAAGCCGCTTACCGCAAAGTCACCTGGCGTCTTCTTCCCTTCCTGATGCTCTGCTACGTCGTCGCGTACCTGGACCGCGTGAACGTCGGGTTCGCGCGATTGCAGATGCTCGGCGATCTGGGGTTCAGCGACACGGTCTACGGCTTCGGCGCCGGCATGTTCTTCATCGGCTATTTCACCTTCGAGGTGCCGAGCAACATCATCCTTCACCGTGTCGGGGCGCGGACGTGGATCGCCCGCATCATGATCACGTGGGGCATCGTCTCCGCGCTGTTCATGTTCATCAGGTCGCCGATGTCTTTTTATGTGCTGCGCTTCGTGCTCGGCGTCGCGGAGGCGGGCTTCTTTCCCGGCATCATCCTGTACCTCACGTACTGGTTCCCGAGCGATCGCCGCGGCCGGATGATCTCGATGTTCATGATGGCGATCCCGCTGTCCGGGATCCTCGGCGGCCCTCTGTCCGGCTGGATCATGGCAACGTTCTCGGGGATCGGCGGGCTCGCAGGGTGGCAATGGCTGTTTCTCCTGGAGGCCGCGCCCGCCGTGATCGTCGGCGTCGTCGTCCTGCTGTATCTGGACAACGGCATCCGGAGCGCCAGGTGGCTGACCCCCGCAGAGAAGGAGCTGCTCGAACGAAATCTCGCCGAGGACAACGCGCACATCGAGCCGCACGGCTCGCTCGGCGCGGTACTCGCCGATCCGCGCGTGGCGCTGATGTGCGTCATCTACTTCACGATCGTGATGGGCCAGTACGGCCTGACGTTCTGGATGCCGACGCTCGTTCAGGCGGCGGGCATCAGCGGCACGCTGAAGATCGGTCTGTTCACCGCGATCCCGTACGGCGCCGGCGCGATCGCGATGATCTTCTTCGGCCGAAGCGCCGATCGCCGCCGCGAGCGCCGCTGGCACGCCGCGGGCTCGATGCTGATCGGCGCGGTCGGCATGACCATGAGCGCGATCGCCGGCACGAACACCGCCGTGGCGATCGCGTGCCTCACGATCGCGTCGACCGGCGTCTTCAGCTGCGCGCCGCTGTTCTGGAGTCTGCCGACGGCGTTTCTCAGCGGCGCAGCCGCGGCGGCCGGGATCGCGGCGATCAACTCGATCGGCAACCTCGCCGGCTTCGTGAGCCCTTACGTCGTCGGATGGCTGAAGGATCTGACGCACAGCACGCAGGCCGGCATGTATGCGGTGTCGGCGGTGCTTGCGGCGGGCGCGATCGTCATTCTGGTGTTCGTGCCAGCGCGGTTGGTGAATCGATAGCGGCGCCTGCCGCGCCTGCGGCGCGAACGACGGAGGAACGGAGAAACGGAGAAAGCGGAGGCCGGCGCAGAAGACCCGAACTCGCCGACCGCGCTTCGCGCGGTGAAGCGGCCATCGGGTCTTCTGAGCCGGCTTCTGTCTTCGTGGCCTCCGTGGCCTCTTAGTGAATCGCTGTCGCTAGCTCGCGTACAGCGTCAGACCCCCATCGACCCGCAGCACCTGACCGTGAATGAACTTCGCCGCCGGCGAGCACAGGAACGCCACCGCGTTCGCCTGATCGCGCGGCGAGCCGTAGCGCTGGAAGGTACCGTCGTCGACGAGGAGCGACTTGTCGATCTGGCGGGTCACGAGGAAGCGGCCGGTCGCGGTGGCGCCGGGGCTGACGCAGTTGACGCGCACGTAATGCGGGCGCGTTTCGTACGCGAGGCAGCGCGTGTAGTGGACGATGGCGGCCTTGACGCTCGAGTAGGCCACCTCGGGCGACGTGCCGAAGTGGCCGGCGGCCGACGCAATGTTGACGACGGCGCCGCGGCGGCGCTCGACCATCCCGCGCACGACCGCCTGCGACATCAGCATCGTCCCGATCAGATTGCGATCGACGATCGCGCGGATGTCCTCGAGCTTGATGCGCAGCGCGTCGTTGGGCACGGGCTTTCCGCCGCGCGCGCCGATGTCGCCGCCGGCGGCGTTCACGAGGATCGTCAGGGGGCCGAGCTTCGACTCCACCTCGCGCGCCATCTCGAACACGCGCGCAGCGTCCGCGATGTCGCCTGTCACCGCGACGGCTTTCGTGCCGTGCCGCGCCACGTCGGCGGCCGACACCGCGAGGTCCGAGAACTCGCCGAACTCCGCGCAGCAGGTCTCGTCGCGATCGTGAACCGCCACGTCGGCGCCGAGCTCCGCAAGGCGCACCGCGATCGCATGTCCGAGACCGCGGCCCGATCCGGTGACGAGCGCGACTTCCCCTTTCAACGAAAAGTCCTTGTCCACCATTCGTCCTCGTTGCGCCGTGGCTAAAGCCCCGGCCTACATCCATCCGTGCGCCGGGGTTGAAGCCCCGGCCTACATCCAGCCGAACGCTTTAAGGTTCGCGACGCTCTCGTCGAGTTGCGCGCGTTCGTACGCCGCGATGGCGGCGGGCGCCTCACCCTTCTCCCACGGCGTGCGGTAGTCGGCATTATCGTCGAGACGCGCCTGTTTCAACCGCTGCAGCGCGCGTGCGAGCTCACTCGAAGGACGCGCCGGATATCCGTTCCACCACTCCGGCGTGAAAACCCGGATGTGGCGCGCGTCGAGCGCGGCGATCTCGATTGACGCGGTCATCCCATCGGCGTCTGGCAGATGGGCCAGGATCTCCTGGTAGGGGACACACCCGCTGCCGGTCGCGCATCGAATGAGCCGATAGCCTTCCGGCGTGAACTGCGCGACGTAATCCTTGAGGTGAAGATGGCGGATGCGGTGCGCCGCGCGCTCCACGAAGCCGATGGGATCTTCTGCAACAGAGAACGGATTGCCCGTGTCGAGCGTGATGCCGACGTTCGGTCCGGCTTCTTCCGCCAGCGCGACCAGTTCGTCGCTCGCGAAATCCTGGTGGTTCTCGATCGCAACGATCAATCCGGCATCCGACGCGCGCGGCGCATCGCGCCGCACGACTTCGCGCGCGTGCTGAACCATCGCCGTCCACCGCGGGCCGAGCGCGGCGCGGCCGCCTTCGAGCACCGGCGTCAAGTGCATCCGCAGGATGCGTGCGCCGACACAAGCCGCACATTCGATCGCGCGTTCCAGGGTTTCGCCGGGCTCCTGCTTCAACCAGTAGCTGACGATGCGCGGAATATCCGAGAGCCGATCGCGAAGCGCGCGCAGCTCCTCATCGCTCATCGCGAACAGCCAGCGCCAATCCAGCTCGATGGAGCGCACATCGATGCCGCGCGCGATGCCGATGAATCCCTCGAGGCCGCTCGGCTGCGGGTTGGCTCGCGGCGTGCCAAGCCCCTGCAGGCCGACGGTGTAGGCCAGTCCGTAGGGGTTGAGACCGATCTGAAGCATCTATCCGTTGTCGCGTGCGATGGCGGGGCTAAAGCCCCGCCCTACAACTTGTCACGGTCGCTCTGTCGCCTGTCGCCTGTCGCCTGCCGCCTGTGCTTCGAACGTCAGTACAAATAGAACGCCCACAGCGTGTCGCCGGTCGCGACGATCAGATACTGCCGTCCATCCAGCATGTAGGTCTGCGGCGGGTTGCTGACGCCCCCGATGCGCGAATGCCACAGAGCCTTTCCGGTCGACGCGTCGTGGGCGATAACGTTGCTCGCGCCGTCGCCGGCGAAGACCAGACGGCCGGCGGTCGTCAGCACGCCGCCTCCACCGCCGTTGCTGCTGACGTACTTGTATCGCCACGCCGCCTTGCCGGTCCGGTAATCGAGCGCTGTGAGGTACGAGCCAGCGGAACCGACCGTCGCGGATTCAATGCCCCCCAGGCCCATCGATCCGCGGGGGTCGAGGTCGATCAGATAGAACAACTGATAGCCATTCCGCTCCGGAACGTAGAACAGACCTGTCAGCGGATTGAATGCGGGCGGCTCCCAATTGATCGTGCCGCCTGCCGTGGGCGAGACCAGCGCGCCGCCGATCGACGCGTCCTTCTCGACGATGCGCATCGGACGCCCCTTCTCATCGATCGTCTGGACCCAGTTCGTCGCCGATCCGTACTTGCTGGTCACCAGATGTTCGCCGGTCGTCCGATCGAGGACGAAGAAGTAGCCGTTGCGCGCGGCGGTCATCACCATCTTGCGCATGCGCCCCTTGAACGGCGCATCGACGAGCACAGGCGTTTGCGCCGAGTCCCAGTCGTGCATGTCGTGCGGTGCGGTCTGGTAGTACCAGGCCATCTTGCCGGTGTCCACGTTCACGGCGATCAATGAGCCTGTGAACAGGTTGTCGCCAGTCCCGCGTCCCTGCGTGTAGGCGGGCGTCGGGTTCCCGGTCCCGAAGATGTAGAGATGCGTTTCGGGATCGTAGGCGCCCGGCAGCCACGGCTGCGCGCCGCCATGCCGCGCCGCGTCGAGGCTCGGCCACGTCTCGACTCCCGGATCGCCGGGATTCATCGGCACGGTGTACAGCTTCCATTGCAGATCGCCGGTGACCGGATCGAACGACTGCAGAAAGCCGGGCATGTCGAGATCGTTGCCGGTGCCTGCGATGACGTGATTGCCGACGACGATCGGCGCCATCGTGGAGAAGTACTGCTCGCTGAAGTCCGCGATGACCTTGTGCCAGCGCTCCTTGCCCGTTTTCGCCTCGAGCGACACGAGGTAGTTGTCCGGCGTCTCCATGTACAGGAAGTCGTTCCAGATGCCGAACCCGCGTGTCGCGATGTGCGTCCCGCCTCTGGTCTTCCAGAAGTAGTGCCACAGCTCGCGGCCGTCGCGCGCGTCGATCGCCCACGCGTTGTCGGGCGCCGTGAGGTACAGCGTGCCGTCAACCATCAGCAGCGACGCTTTGATGGTCACGTCGGTGCCGATCGGATAGTCACCGGTGCCTTCGCCGCCGACAATCAAGCCGCCGGGCCCCCCGAACCCTCCGCGTCCGCCGCCGGTCAGCGAGCCCCCCGTAAAGTGCGCAAACCACGCGAGGGTGAGGTTCTTGACCGTCGTCTGGTTGATTTGCGTCAGGGCGCTGTACCGCTTGCCCGAAAAGTCGCCGCTGTAGGTCGGCCAGATGTCCGCGAGCGGCTTGGTCAACTGCGCCGGGTCGATGCCCTTACCCTGCGCGAACAGCACGACAGGCGACGCGATCAAGCACGCAATCGCTACAAAACGCTTCGACAACAGACCTCCGCCGCTTCGTTGCTCCCGTGTCCGCACTCCGTGCCTCCCCGCCTTCATTTGAGTGTCGCCAGATAGGCCGTGACGTCGTGCATGTCCTTGTCGGTCAGCGCGCCGAGCAGCTGACGGTGCGCGTCGAGCGGATCCGTGATGTCGATCTTGATGCGAGGATCATCGCGGCGGATCGTCCGCAGCGATCCATCCTGCTGGCGGACCGTGACGAGAAAGTTGTCCATCCGCGCGATCATCCCCTCGACGCGCTCGCCGCCCGGCAGCGTCGCGATTGCCATCGGGACCTTGCGCTCCATCGCGCCCGGACCGCGTCCGCGACGTCCGCCTCCGCCCACCATGCCGGCGGATACCCACAGGTTCTGCAGCGCCTTGCCTTCCGGCACGCGGGTTCCGATTCCCTGCAGATCGCCCGTCGGCGAATGGCATGATGCGCATTTCGAGGTGAAGTAGGTCTGGCCCATCGCGGCGTCGCCGACGACGGCATTCGGAATCGGCGCCGCGCTCGGCGGCGGCGCTCCCTGGCGCTGCGACGTCGCGAGCACGCTGTGGATGTATTCCGCAACGGCAATCACATCATCGTCGGGGAGCGCCAGGGCGGGCATGCCGCGCTCGGCGCGCGCGCCGCGGACGATCGGCAGGATCTTCTCCCCGTGCTCGTCGCCGAGGACGAGCGCCGAACGCAGGAGGTTCGGCCCGCCGGTGACCCCACCGCGGAGATCCGCGCCGTGGCACGCTACACAGTTCGCCGTGAAGAGCGCCTTGCCCCGTTCGATGACGACGGGATCTCCGGGAGGCCGCTGCTGGGCCGGAAACACGGCCGGCTCGCCGCCGCGTCCCTGTTCTCCCCTGCCCGCCGGCGGCGCGGGCTTCTGTTGTGCGGCCGCAGGGGCGGGCGGAGTGCCTTGCGCGGCGACCCGGACACCGACGCCCGTGGAGGCCGCGAGCGCGGCCGCGACGATCATCCTGCCGATCTTCATCGATTCACCTCGAAGCGCGATGGAATGGAGATAATAACGTCCGCCCCAAGATAGAAGCTACGGGAATTCACACGAGGTGATCATGCGACTCATAAAGTATTGCGCTCTCGTTCTGTTCGCGGCAGGCGCCGTCAATGCGGCGCTCATCGCCCATGCACAGGGGCAGAGCGCGGCACGTCCCCTTCGGATCATCGCCTTCGGCGCGCATCCAGACGACGCGGAATTGAAGTTTGCGGGGACCGCCACCCTGTTCGCGGCGCAAGGCGCCAAAGTGAAGCTCGTCGCGTTGACGAACGGCGACGTCGGCCACTTCTCGCAGGCGGGCGGGCCGCTGGCACAGCGGCGCAAGGCCGAGGTCGAAGCGTGCCACAAGAACATCGGCGTCGACACCGACGTCCTCGACATCCACGACGGCGAGTTGATGCCGGATCTCGAGACGCGCAAGAAGGTCGCAAACCTGATTCGCGAGTGGCAGGCCGACATCGTGCTGTCGCATCGTCCATGGGATTACCACCCGGATCATCGAGCCGTCGGCAAGCTCGCCGAGGATGCCGCAGTGGTCGTCGCCGCGCCCTACTTCGCGCCGTACACGCCGCCGACGAAGGGCAATCCGATCTTTCTCTTCTACTCGGACCAATTCAAGCATCCATACCCGTTCGACCCGATTCTCGCCGTCGGCTTCGACGAGGTCGCGCAGAAGAAGTGGGATTGCATCTCTGCCCTGCCGTCACAGTTCGGCGATGCGGATTCGTGGCAGGCGCGCTACGGCCGCAACGTACCGACCGACGAGGCGGGCCGGAAGGCGTACCTGATCGAAGGGGTGAAGCAGCGGAACGCCGACGTCGCGAACCAGTACCGCAATCTGCTGGTGCAGCTGTATGGCGAGCAGAAGGGACGCGCGATCAAGTACGCGGAAGCGTTCGAGCTGAATCAGTACGGCGCGAATGCCACGCAGGATCAGTTGAAGGGGATGTTCCCGACGTTCAAGTGAACCCGAGTCCGGGATGGGGTCCGGTACCGCATGCGTTCACGGAATTACGGAGTCGAAGATCGGATCCCGGATCCCGTTACTGATCGCAGATCTCGATCGCCTTCTCGAGGTCCGCGATCGGATCCTGCCCCTGCGACGGGCTGTACTCGTGCGAGACGAACCCGGTGTACCCCAGATCGGCAATCGACTTCATGACGAAGCGGTAGTTCAGCTCCTGCGTGTCGTCGATCTCGTGGCGCCCCGGATTCCCGCCGGTGTGGAAATGACCGATCCACTGAAAGTTGTCGTGGATGTTGCGGGCGATGTCTCCGTCCATGATCTGCGCGTGATAGATGTCGTAGAGAATCTTGACGCGCGGCGAGTTCACCCGCTTCATGACGTCGACGCCCCACGCAATGTGGTCGAACATGTAGTCCGGATGGTTCACTTTGCTGTTCAGATACTCGAGGCAGATCGTCACCTGCTTGTCTTCCGCATGCGCCTTCACCGCGTTGAAGAACGCGACGCAGTTGTCCGCCCCTTCGGCATCCGGCAGACCCTTGCGTTGGCCGGTCAGCGCAATGATGTTCGGCACGCCGTTGGCGGCCGACTCGTCGATCGCGGCGTGCATCTTCGGAATCAGCTCCGTGTGCGTCTCTTTATGACTCGGGCCCACCGGAATCGTGCCACCGGGCCCGCCCGGATACATCGACGGGACCAGACCATATTTCTTCAGCGTCGGCCAGTCGGCGGGCCCGCGCAGGTCGAACCCCTTGATTCCGAGCCGGGCCGCTTCGCGGCAGGCGTCCTCGAACGCCGCGCCTCGTCCGAACACGCCCATCGTGACGCCCTGTTTGATGCGTCCCTTGCGCGCCGCCGGGGTCACCTGGGTAATCGGAATCGTCGGCGCCGCCTGCGCGCGCGCGCTGCGGCCCGACGCGGCAAGAACGGAAGCCGTCACAGCGCCAAGAAAATCTCGTCGTCGCATAGGCGGTAACATACAGCAACCAGCAAGGGAGCGCCATGCAGAGACTTCGCCGCTATCTCGTCGCCACGTTCGTGATTCTTGTCGTGCTTGCCGCGCTGCCTCACGCGCAACGCAGCTCCGGACCCAGCGACATGCTCGTCTACTTCGGTACCTACACCGGCGAAAAGAGCAAAGGGATTTACGTGTCGCACATGAACCCGGCGACCGGCCAGTTGACGCCGCCCGAGCTCGCCGCAGAGGCGGCGAGCCCCAGTTTTCTCGCCGTGCACCCGACGCGTCCGTTCCTCTACAGCGTCAACGAGGTGAACACAACCGGTGGCAAGCCGGGCGGCGGCGTGAGCGCGTTTTCAATCGATCGCAACACCGGCAAGCTGACGCTGCTCAACCAGGAATCATCCATGGGCGCCGGTCCGGCGCATCTGGTCGTGGACAAGGAAGGACGCAACGTGCTCGTCGCCAACTACGGCGGCGGCAGCGTCGCGGTGATCCCGATCGATCGCGACGGCAAGCTCAAGCCTTCGTCGTCGTTCGTGCAGCACACGGGATCGAGCGTGAACCCCTCGCGGCAGAAGGAGCCGCACGCGCATTCGATTAATGTCGACGCCGCCGATCACTTCGCCTATGTCGCGGACCTCGGACTCGACAAAGTGCTCGTGTATCGCTACGACAGCGCGAAAGGGACGCTGACGCCGAACGATCCGCCGTTTACAGCCGTCAAGCCGGGAAGCGGACCACGCCACTTCGCCATCCATCCCACCGGACGGTTCGCGTACGTCATCAACGAGCTGACGTGCACGGTCACCGCGTTCCGCGACGATGCGTCTCGCGGCACGCTGACGGAAATTCAGACGGTCTCCACGCTGCCCGAAGGCACAGCCATGCAGCCTCAGTTCAGCGGCTCGGAAGTCCAGGTGCACCCGTCGGGAAAGTTTCTCTACGCCGCCAACCGGGGGCAAGACACGATTGCCGTCTTCACGATCGATCAGTCGTCGGGACAGCTCACGCTGATTCAGAACCAGTTGACGCTCGGGAACATTCCCCGCGGCTTCGGGATCGACCCGGATGGCAAGTTCCTCCTCGCGGGCAACCAGCGATCCGACTCGGTCGTCGTGTTCCGGATCGATCCGAATACGGGAAAGCTGACGCCGACCGGACAGAAGCTCGACATCGGCGCGCCGGTTTCTATCAAGTTCGTTCGTTGAGCGGACGCGGGTCCTGCCGCCGAACAGCCCCACCGGGTGCTCGGCCAAGAGCAATGATCACGGGGCTGGCCTCCGCGCCCGGCGGGGCGCCCGTTCGGCGTCACCCGCAATCTGCCTAGCTACAACTTGCGCGGCGGAACAGCGCTGAGCCCTGGCCCGGTCAGCTGGCCGGTGTTCATCACGCCGTCATGGATCGTGAACAGGCCGGGGAAACGCGATTCCCAGGCGGCGTTGGCGCTTGGAACGAACTGCCTCGCGTTCGCCTCGATGCCGGCGTTGCCGGGGACGCGCGCCGCGATGCCTGCGGAGTGAATCAGTGAAGCACCCGGGCACGTGAGGTCCTGGACACAGAGGAACATCCCGAACTTCTGTGCCGCGCACGCCATCAGCATCGCCTGACTCTGGCCCTTGCACGCTTTGAGCGCCACGCCGGTGTACCCCATCTCGCGTGCGAGCAGCAGCGCCTCCAGATCGGTGAGCGATTCGTCGATGACGACGGGACGCAGCTTCGCGGCCTCGTGCATGACGTTCGCGCGATCCTTCTGCAGGTCGCGCGCGGTCGGCTGCTCGATGTAGACGATGCGATCGAAGCCGGACGGCGTGGCTTCACGGACGCGTCGTAGAAAATCGAGCAGGTAGGCGACGTTGGGGCAGCCCTCGTTGAAGTCCAGCGAATACTTCCACTCCTTCACGCCGCGGGCCGCCTGCGCGCGGTTGACGACCCGATCGATCCGGATGACGCGGTCGTAGTCCGCGTCGAGGTTGCCGCCGTTCAATTTGATCTTGAAGCGGATCAATCCGTCCCGCGGAATCCATTCCTCGAGCGTGTTCGGCAGGCCGTCGTCGACTCGCGTCTTGACGTCGGACGCTTCGAGCGGATCGCTTGCGCCGACCGAATGAAACACGGGCATGCGCGCCGCCGGCTTCGACGGGACGTAGCGATCGATGTACTCGCCCTTGAACGACCGCCCGAGATCGGCGGACAGATCGCGGGTCATGTACTGACGGCTGTAGGTGTCGTAGGAGCTCAGGCCAAACGCTTTGCCGTACGCATCGTGAACCGCGGCGTCGAAGGCGCTCGCGACGACGAGCGTGCACAGTTTCGGGATCGGGACGGTCAGCGCGCGGCGCTTCGAGAGGTCCGACGCGGCGCGAAGGTATTCCGGCTCCAGCGCGCGAAATAGATCGATCGGGTGTCCCGCTTCATCGCACGCGGCGGTGAGCGTGTGGAGCTCGCCGGCGAGCGCCATCATGGCACCGAGCCCGGCATCCTGTGGCGCCGCCGGAAAGGACCACGCGTTGCCGAGCGTCATGGACCCGAAGCCCCAGGCTTCGCGGCCGCCCGCGGTCTTCACGCGGCAGTTGACGTTCAGGATCGTCACGCGGTCGACGGATCGGCCGCCGAATTGGTACGGAGTTCTGTATTTGAAATCTTCGAAGTCGTGTGAGACCTCGGCGATCCGCGCGTCAGTCGGGCGGCCTCGCCTCACGGCAGGGGGCCGTGACTGGAGCGCGAAGAACGCCATAGGCGCTTGCTGGAACAATTTGCGGCGCGAGATCAGCATTTTTTACTTTGCGCTGGGGCCCCACCCCCAGCGCCTACCAGGCCTCACTCGCGTTCGGCCCGCTGGATCGCACGAACCGGCCACGTTCTCAGCCTTCCACTGGGACCCCACCCCCAGCGCCTACCAGGCCTCACTCGCGTTCGGCCCGCTGGATCGCACGAACCGGCCACGTTCTCAGCCTTCCACTGGGACCCCACCCCCAGCGCCT